>ERZ761602.353-NODE-353-length-104596-cov-16.033499_pt1 | contig 104596 bp, 95 predicted proteins | sample MGYA00512165_ERZ761602 | MGnify/ENA primary metagenome ERZ761602 (study PRJEB28899, sample SAMN02445085) | bioreactor sludge metagenome | biome: EBPR sludge; isolation source: Thorneside wastewater treatment plant | place: Australia: Brisbane, Thorneside...
GAGACGGAGACGGAGACGGAGACGGAGACGGAGACGGAGACGGAGACGGAGACGGGGTCGGAGACGGAGACGGAGACGGGATCGGGATCGGAATCGGAGTCGGGATCGGGATCGGAAACGGAACCGGGGAGGGGCTGATGGCGCTGCGGCTGGGTGGGCTGGGGGATGTCGATCCGCTCGCGGTGCCGGTGCCGCCGGGGACCGAGGTGACGACGCGCGTCGATCGGGCGGTGGGGGAGAGGGTCGTGCAGCAGGGCGCGGTCGGCCGGGTCGCGGCGGTGGACGGCGAGCACGTCGACGTGGAGGTCGTGGGTGTCGGGCGCGTGCGCTACCTGCGGAGCGAGGTCGTGCCGCGCAAGCTCGGCCTCGTGCGCTACGCGCGGCGACGCGCCGACGCATGGGAAGATCTGGCGCCGACGATCGTGCTCGACGCGATCGTCGGATCGCGCGCGTGGGGGCTCGACCACGCCGGCAGCGACGAGGACCGGCGGGGCGTGTTCGTGCTGCCCTTCGCCTGGACGACGGGCCTCGCCGATCCGCCGCTCGATCTCCAGTCGCTGGACGGCTCGCACGCGTACTGGGAGATCGGCAAGGCGATCCGCCAGGCGCTGCGCGCCGACCCCAACACGCTCGAGATGCTGTTCGCCGCCGACGAGCGCGCCGTGCGCGATCCGATGGGCGCCATGCTGCTCGAGCTCCGCGACGCGTTCGTCTCGCAGGAGATCTACGGCAGCTTCGGGCGCTACGCGCTGTCGCAGCTCGAGCGCCTCGAGCACAACCAGCGGCTGGCCGATCACCGCGCGCTGGTGCTCGAGTGGCTGGTCGCCGATCCGACGCTCGACCTCGACACCGTCGCGGTGCGGCTCGCCGCCGCGGCGGCCGTCCCCGGTCCGACGCCCGAGGACGCGCAGCGGCGTGCGCGCGACTACCTGAAGCAGCTCTACCGCTCGCTCTACGATCAGGGTCACCTCGCGACCGCCGAGTGGTCGTCGCTCTGCACGTTCGCGCGGGAGCGGGGCCATGCGTTCGAGCCACCGCGCGACCTGCGGCCCAAGAACGCCTACAACCTCGTCCGCCTGCTCGATCTGGCGACGCGCTGGCTCGCTGGCGGTCGGCCCGAGCTGCGCGTGCGCGACGAGCTCCGCGCGCAGCTCCTGGCGATCAAGGGCGGGCAGGTGCCGATGGCCGACGTCATCGCGATGGCGGAGACCATGACGCCCGCGCTCGAGGCGGCGCGCGCGTCGAGCCCGCTGCCGCGCCACGCCGACATCGCGCGCGCCGAGGAGGTCCTGCGCGCGATCCGCGCCGAGGCCGCGCGCCGCGCGCTCGCCGGCGCGCCGGGGCCCTGGGGCGCCGACGCGCCGCCGCCGCCGATCGCTCGCTTCGACGACTGAGCTATGGTCCTCATCGCCAAGATGAACGAGCAGGCCGACTTCCCGCTGCGCCACGATGTCCTCACCGAGCACCAGGCCAGGGTCGCGCGCGACTACCTCGCCAGGCGCGCGGGCGAGCGTCATCACCTGGTCATCTATCTCTCCGGCGCGCACGCCTACGGCTTCCCGTCGCCCGACTCGGATCTCGATCTGAAGAGCGTGCACATCGCGCGCACGTCCGATCTGGTCGGGCTGGTGCCGCGCCCCGGCGGCGCCGAGGTGATGCTCGTCGAGGACGGCGTCGAGATCGACTACGGCTCGAACGAGCTCGGCGAGGTCCTGCGCGGCGTGCTCAAGGGCAACGGCAACTACCTCGAGCGCCTGCTCGGCGAGCTGGTGATCGAGGCCGACGTGCCGCGGCTGCTCGCGCTGCGCCCGCTGGTCAAGGCGACGCTCTCACGGCGCGTGGTGCGCCACTACGGCGGCTTCGCGTCGTCGCAGCTCAAGGCCGCCGAGGTCGCGCCCACCGCGAAGAAGGTGCTCTACGTCCTGCGCACCGCGCGCACCGGCTATCACCTCCTGCGCACCGGCGAGCTGGTCACCGATCTCAACCAGCTCGCGGCCGAGTACGGGCCCGACATCACCGACCTCAAGGCGCGCAAGCAGAGCGGCGAGCGCGCGACGCTCTCCAGCGACGAGCTCGGCCACTGGCGCGGCGTGCTCGATCGCGCCATCGCCGACATGGGCGGCGCCGTCATCACCTCGGTGCTGCCGGAGGAGCCGACCGGCGCCTCGATCACCGCGCTCGAGGACTGGCTCAAGCAGACGCGCAAGGAGCTGTGGTGACCATCTCCGGAATCGTGTAAGACGTCACGCGGGTACCGTGTAGGTTCCGCGGGGTGTCGGAGCCTTCGCTCCCTCGACAACAGGCGTCAGGTCCCTGACACGGCCCGCGTCGGCCAAATAGCCGAAAGCTAAAAGGTCGGACCAGTGGCACGGAGGCTGCTCATAGTCCGGCCATCATGTCGGAACGTCAGCGTCGCGTCCTCGGTGCCTCGGTCGGCGGTCTCACGTCGACCACCGTGGACATCATCGTCCTCACCATCCTGGTCGAGTCCGGGATGGCGGTCGCGCTCGCCGCCTTCCTCGGTGCCGCCGCCGGCGCCGTCGTCTGCTTCCTCCTCAACAAGTACATCGCCTTCCGCGATCACCGCCCGATCGACGTCCGCCAGGTGCTCGGCTTCGCCGGCGTGGCGTTCGGCACCGCGCTCTTCATGGCGGTGTCGATGCACCTCGCCTGCGTGCACGGCCACCTGCCGTACCTCGCCGCCAAGGTCCTGTGCGGCCTCGTGGTGTTCGTCTGCTGGAGCTACCCGGTCCAGCGCCGCTTCGTGTTTTCCCCCGCGTGATCACGCGCAGCTACCTCAGGAGAACCGTCATGTCGAATCATCTGCTCGCCAAGCACACCCCGCTCTACGTCGACCGCGACCTCTCGATCATCATCCCCGCGTACAACGAGGAGCAGCGCATCACGCCCACGCTCGAGCTCATGTCGGCCTTCCTGTCGGCCCACCCCTACCGCTACGAGATCGTCGTCGTCGACGACGGCTCGAAGGACGGCACCGTCGCGCTCTGCCGCGAGCTCGCCGAGCGCATCCCGCACCTGCGTGTCATCGCGACCTCGCCCAACCGCGGCAAGGGCCACGCCGTGCGCGTCGGCATGCTCGCCGCGCGCGGCGCGGTGCGCGTCATGTGCGACGCCGACGGCTCGATGCCGGCGACCGAGCTGCCCAAGCTGCTCGCGCCCATCGCCGCCGGCCAGGCGACGATCGCGATCGGCTCGCGCTACGTCGAGGGCGCGGCCCAGCACACGCAGCCGCGCTGGCGCCGCGCGTGGAGCCGCCTCTGCAACAAGGTGATCCAGGCCGCGCTCGTCCCCGGCGTGCGCGACACCCAGTGCGGCTTCAAGGCCTTCACCGCGGTCGCCGCGCACGAGCTCTTCACCAAGGCGACGATCAACGGCTGGGCCTTCGACCTCGAGGTGCTGGCGATCGCCAAGCGCTCGGGCCACGAGGTCGCCGAGGTCGGCGTGCTGTGGACCGACGACGAGCGCTCGAAGGTGAACCCGCTCAAGGACCTGTGGAAGGTCATCAAGGAGGCGGTCACGATCAAGCGCAACCTGCGGCGCGGCGCGTACGGCGCGCTCGCCGCCTGAGACGCTCCGATCAGGTCGCGGCGGGCGGCGTCTCGCCCGGCTTCGCGTCGCCCTGCTCCGTCATCTCCTTGCGGTAGATGATGCGTCCGCAGCGCGGGCACATCTCGAGCGACTCCATGCGCGCGAGGATGTTGTTGAGCTGGGGCGGGATGCGCATCTGGCAGCCCTGGCACGTCCCCGACAGGACCGGCGCCACGGCGTAGCCGCGCTTGCCGGCGAGCGTGTCGTAGGTCTTGAGCCAGGTCTTGTCGATCTTGGCCCGCAGATCGTCGCGCCCCGCCGAGGCCTCGGCGATCTGCTTGCCGAGCTCCTCGACCTTGACCGCGACCTGGGCTTCCTCGGCGGCGAGCTGCTCGCGCAGCTGGCCGATGGCCGCGTCGCGCTCGCCGATGACGGTGCTCGACGCGCCGAGCGCCTCGGTCACCTTCTTCAGCTCGGCCTCGCGGTCGTGGATCGACTTCTTCTTGTTGTCGACCTCGCGGCTGGCGGCGTTGTACTCCTTGCCGGTCTTCGACCCCTGGAGCTTGGACTTGGCGCTGCGGAGCGCCTCGTGCTCGCGCGCGAGCAGCTCCGCTTGCTGCTTCTTCCAGGCCTCCGTCTCCGCCAGCTTCTGCCGCTCGCCGCCGAGCATCCCCTCGAGCTTGGCGAGATCCCGGCGAAGGGGCTCGGTGCGAGCGGGGAGGCTCTGGCGGGCGGCCTCGAGCTCCTTGACCTTCGTGTCGATGGTCTGGAGCTCGAGCAGATACAAAAGCTGGTCTTTCAAGGCGACGTCCTCAGGTTGTCATCCGCCGGCGAAGCTCGTGGGCCCACCTGGGTTCGAACCAGGGACCAACCGGTTATGAGCCGGCCGCTCTTACCGATTGAGCTATGGGCCCTGTGGCGGAGGTTACAGCGACGGGCACGTTACCCCCCTGGGCCGGCGACGGCAAGCGGCCCGGTGGTAACCTGTGAGCGATGATCCGCTCCGCCGCGCTCCGACCCCTCTTCCTCGCCGCCGCCCTGGCCGCGCTCGCGGCGTCCGCGAGCTCGCGCCAGAGCACGCCGCCACCCCAGCCGGCGGGTGCGTGGAACGCGCAGCCGCCGCAATCGCAGCCGATGGACCCACGCGCGGCGACCGGGCTCTGGAAGAGCACGTTCGGCGCGGTGAAGATCGAGCCGAGCGAGCCGGGCGTACCGACGAGCGTCCATGGCGCCTGGACCTACGACAATCAGGGCGCGCAGGCCGTCGGGTACTTCGGCGGCACGCTCGACGGCAACGTGCTGCGCCTGACGTGGCGCGAGCCGGGGCAGCCGATGGCGGGCGCGCCGCTGCTCGAGGGCGAGGGCTGGCTCGTGTTCGATCCCAACGGCTCGCGCTTCACCGGGCGCTGGTGGACGAACAACCGCGATCGCCAGGGCGACTGGTCCGGCTGGCGCAACGCCCAGCCCACGACCCCGCCGCCGCCCGGTGGGGGGTACGGCGGCGCGGCGTACGGCAGCCCGCAGCCCACGTATCCACCGCCCCCGCCGCCGTCCGGCGGCGTGCGCTACTGACGCGTCAGCGCGGCGACGAGGTCGTCGACGCTCGCGGCCGCGCCGACGAAGGGCGTGGCGCCGACGTAGATCGTGGGGAGTGACCGGACGCCGGTGGCGCGCGCCTCGGCCTGGTCCCGCGCGATGTGAGCGGCGGCCTCGTCGCTCGCGGCGTCCTGCTGGTACCGCGTGAGGTCGAGCCCGAGGGCGCGCGCGAGCTGCTCGCAGCCGTCGGGCGTGAGCTGGTGTGTGGGCGCGGCGACGAGCGCGTCGGCCATGGCGTCGCCCTTGCCCTGCCGATCGGCGCAGTACCAGGCGATCGCGGCGGGGAGCGCGCCCGGGTGGCGGGCGAGCGGCACCATCTTGCGCACGACGCGGACGTCGACGCCGGCGCGCTTCGCCGTGTCGATCGCGCGCTCGAGGCGGTCGTGGAGCGCGCGGCAGTGCGGACACTCGAAGTCGATGAAGTCGACGACCGTGACCTTGCCGGGCACCTGCTCGCGCGCGATCACCTCGGGGAGCGCGACGCCGGCGGGCGGCGTCGGCGCGGGCGGCGTGACGTCGCCAACCGGCGCGAACGCGAGCGGTCCCGCGACCGCGAGGATGGCGACGGCGAGCACGCCGAGGGCGGGGGCGCGCGGCACGGGGGGCCAGGCGCGCCCGCCGGCGACGACGAGGGCAGCGACGGCGAGCGCGGAGAGGTCAGCGACGAGGCACAGCGTGCACCAGGCGCCGATGACGAACGCCTGGAGCGCGAGGAAGCCGAGCGCGCCGAGCGCGCCGGCGACGGCGACCGCGCGCCGCGTGCGTGGCAGCCCGAGCAGACAGAGCGCGAGGAGCGACGCGAAGAACCCGATCCCGACGACGGGCAGCGGGATCCCGAGCGGCCTCGCCCACGCCGACGCGCGCACCGCCGCGCAGCCATCCGCGGCGCAGAACGCCGGCGCGGGCGCGAGTGCGTCGGCGAGCGAGGCGGCCGCCGCCGCGAGCCCGACGAGCGTGATCGCGATCGCGAGGTAGGGAAGGACCCGCCGCACCGGCATGCCCCGTGAACCGCGCGCGCCCGGGCGCCATTCCCGCCCTTCGACTCGCTTCGCTCGCTCGGGGCGAACGGTCCAAGGGCGCGGGGCGCGGTCAGCCACCGTCGAGCGCGCGCAGGAGCTCGGCGATCGTCGGGCGCACCTTGTACGTGTCCCCGAGGAAGCGCCACGCGATCGTGCCGTCGCGCGCGACGAGGTACACCGCCGGCCACGCGACCTCGTTCTCGGCGTCGTACACGCCGAACGCGTCGATCGCGGTGTGCGCCGGATCGGACACGAGCGGGAGCGTCAAGGCGTGCGCGGCCGCGAGCTTCTCGCTCACCTCGGGCGGATCGACGGCGATCGCGGCGACCGCGACGCCGCGACGGGCCAGCTCGGGCAGGGCTCCTTGCAGCTCGACCAGCTGCGTGCGGCAGTACGGTCACCAGTCGCCGCGGTAGAACACGATCAGCGCGCGCTCCTTGGCGAGCACGTCCGACAGGTCGAACGTTCCGCGCGTCGTGCCGCGCACGCTCGCGAGCTGGACCGCGGGCGCCTTCGCGCCGACGTCGAGCGCCTTCGCGATCTCGGGCGGCGGCGCGGTGCGACGCGCGTTCGTGGGCCGCTTGCCGCTCGCGTGGTACGTCGGTCCGGCGTCGGCGGTCGCGCTGGCGTCGCCGACCCCGGACGCCGGCGGCGCGCCCTTCTTCCGGTCGCAGCCGCCGGCCAGCGCCACGGCGATCAGCGCGAGCTGCAGCCTCCGTCGCATGGTGCTCATCATGACATGTCAGGGCGCGGCGGGGGGCGGCTCGGGATCCGAGGAGGTGTGGTCGTGCACGACCTTCCACGTGCCATCCTGCCGCTCGAGCACGACCGAGAACACGCCCGCGCCCGCGTTGGGCCCATCGAGCGACCAGCGCCCGAGCACGACCGCGCCGTCGGCGCCCACCGGCTGCACGCCGAGCACCTCGAACACGAGCCGCCCCATCGTCTCACTGGCGGCGCCGTAGGTCGCGACGAACTTGTCGTGCGTCTCCTGCCAGCCGCGCCGTACCTTGCCGCCGCTGGTGAACACGAGCGCCTCCTGGCGCGCGTAGCCCGCCATGAAGCCCTCGAGGTCGCCCTCGTTCCACGCCGTCTGCTGTGCCGCGAGCACGGCGCGCACCGCACGCTCGTCGGCTGGTCCGAACGCGCGCGGCGTGCACGCCACGATCAGGAGGCAGCTCGCGAGGACGACCAGACGAGGTGACGTGCTCATCGCGTGAGCATGCCAGGCTGGGCGAACCGCTGGACGGTCCGCGAGCCCCGGGGCACGGAGGATGCACGTTCGATGACCGAACTCAACCTGGAGAATCCGATGAACACGAAGCGTATCCTTCGCCCGCGACACGTCGTCGGCGCCATCGGCGCGGGACTCCTCGTCGCCGCAGGTGCGGTCAGCGCCGACGATCGCGAGAAGCGCGCGGAGTCGTCACCGAAGGTCGACCTCGCCGGCTGGCCCAAGGCGTCGGTCACCGCGGCCAAGCAGATGATGAAGAAGTACGGCCAGCCCGACGAGGCGACGGCGTCCATGCTGATCTGGAACGAGAGCGGACCGTGGAAGCGGACCATCGTGCACCGGGAGCCGGTGGCGCACGACTTCCCGGTACCGCACACCGACATCATCGAGCAGTTCATCGACTATCAGGTGCCGGTCGAGAAGTTCGACGACCTCGCGGCCTATGACGGCAGCGTGATCGCGATGCGCACCAACGGCGAGGTCTCCGCGCGCTGCGGCGAGGAAGCCATGAACTTCCTCGCGATCAACCTCGCCGCCGACATCGCCGAGGGGCGCAAGAGCGTCGACGAGGCGCGCCGGGTCTACGCCGAGACCGCCACGAAGGCGATGGCGGCGATGAAGAACGATCGCCAGCTGCCCGCGTACACGACCGGCTTCCGGTTCGAGCTGCCCGAGGGGAAGACCGCCGACCCCGACAGTCCGTACAGGCCGAAGCGTGCGACGGCCGCGCCCGCGAAGTGACGCGCGTCAGGACACGCTAGCGACGATGCTGGCGACGATCGCGACGCCGGTGGCGACGACGGCGCAGGCCACGCCGACCGTGATGACGAGCAAGCCCGCCACGCGTCCCGTCCACAGCGCGAGCGGGCGGCGGCCTTCGTAGATCGGCAAGGTGGGGATCCTCGGCGATCCGCGTCGCCGTGGATCGTGCACGCGCGCCGGCGGCAGCCACGAGGGCTCGCCGCCGTGCCGCCGGTTGGCGTCGTCGATGACGTTCATGCCGCCGAGCACCAGCAGCACCATCGCCGCCATGCCCACGAGGATGATCAACGCCGGGGCCATGCCGCAAGCGTATCGCGCTCCCCGCCCGTGTCAGCGGCGAATGCGACCGCCGGCTCGCTCCGCGGTTGCAACATGGGGAGGAACGCGCGGCGGTAGGTCCACGCGAGGTACAGCTCCATGGCCAGGATGCCGAGGGTGAGCGGCAGGCCGTCCGGCGCGAACACGCCGTGGAACAGGTTGATGTTCACGACGATGGGCGCGAGCACGGCGAGCGCGAGCGGCACGAAGCGGTTGGCCAGGAGCGCCACGCCGGCGGCGATCTCGACCAGCTTCGCCAGCGCGAGCACCTTGCCGGTGACGAGCGCGCCGAGGAAGGCGCCCGCGGCTGGCTCGGGCGGCGGCTGAGGCAGGAACTGCAGGAAGTAGTTGGCGCCGAAGACCACGAAGGCCAGGCCGAGCAGATTTCGCAGGATGATCGTGAGCGTGCGCATGGTTCGTTTCCTCCGACGCGCACCATGGCCGCCATGCCCCTCGTGCACTAGTCTTCCATCGGGCAAGGGATTATTGCTCTGGAGACAACATGGACCTGAACCGTGCCGCCACCTTCGTCAGGGTCGTCGAGGCCGGCAGCTTCACGGCCGCGGCCGGCGCGCTCCGCCTGCCGCCGTCGTCGGTGAGCCGCGCCGTCGCCAAGCTCGAGCACGAGCTCGGCGTGACGCTGCTCGAGCGCACGACCCGCAAGCTCTCGCTCACCGACGCGGGCCGCGCGTACTTCGAGCGCGCGCGCGATGCGGTCGCCGGCCTCGACGAGGCCTCGGCGCTCGCCGTGGACGCCGCGCGCGAGCCCCAGGGGCTCGTCCGGATCGCCGCGCCGCCCGAGATGGGGGGACATCTCGCCGCCCTGCTCGCCGACCTGCTCGCGCGCTACCCGCGGCTGTCGATCGACGTCGCCTTCACCGCGCGCGGCGCCGAGCTCGTCGGCACGCAGGTCGACGTCGCCATCGTCGTCGGCCCGCTCGACGACTCGGCGCTCATCGTGAAGCGCCTCGGCAGCACCGTGCACCGCCTGTTCGCGTCGCGTGCGTACGTCGATCGCCGCGGCAAGCCGCGCAACGTCGCCGACCTCGCGCGCCACGCGTGCGTGCTCTACCGCGGGCAGCGCACGTGGGAGCTGCACGGGCCGCGCGGCAAGGAGCGCGTCGAGGTGACCGGCGCCATCTCCGGCGATCACCTCTCGTTCGTGTACGAGGCGGTCTCGCTCGGCCACGGGATCGGGCTCATGCCCGCGTTCCTCGCGCATCGCGAGCCGCCCCTGGTGCCGGTGTTGCCAGCGTTCGCGGCCTCCGGCGGCCTGCACTCGCTCGTTCACCCGTCGCGGCACCTGCCGAACCGGGTCCGGCTGGTGCGCGACTTCCTCACCGAGAAGCTGGCGCTCGCGTGCACCGCGGGCGGCGCCTGCGCGTAGCGCGCCCTTCGACTCGCTCCGCTCGCTCAGGGCGAACGAACGTCAGCTCTCGACGAAGGCCTTGAGGCGCTTGCTGCGCGACGGGTGGCGCAGCTTGCGGAGCGCCTTGGCCTCGATCTGGCGGATGCGCTCGCGCGTCACCTCGAAGTCCTGGCCGACCTCCTCGAGGGTGTGGTCGCTCTTCTCGCCGATGCCGAAGCGCATGCGCAGGACCTTCTCCTCGCGCGGCGTCAGCGTGGCCAGCACCTTGCGGGTCTGGTCGGCGAGGTTCACCGAGATCACGCTCTCGCTGGGCGAGGTGATGCTCTTGTCCTCGATGAAGTCGCCGAGGTGCGAGTCCTCCTCCTCACCGATCGGCGTCTCGAGCGAGATCGGCTCCTTGGCGATCTTCAGGACCTTGCGGACCTTGTCGAGCGGCAGCTCCATGCGCTCGGCGATCTCCTCGGGCGTCGGCTCGCGGCCGAGCTCCTGGACGAGGTAGCGGCTCGTGCGCACGAGCTTGTTGATCGTCTCGATCATGTGCACCGGGATGCGGATGGTGCGGGCCTGATCGGCGATGGCGCGGGTGATCGCCTGGCGGATCCACCACGTGGCGTACGTCGAGAACTTGTAGCCGCGCTTGTACTCGAACTTGTCGACGGCCTTCATGAGGCCGATGTTCCCTTCCTGGATGAGGTCCAGGAACTGGAGGCCGCGGTTCGTGTACTTCTTGGCGATCGACACGACCAGGCGCAGGTTGGCCTCGACCAGCTCGCTCTTGGCGCGCTCGGCCATGCGCTCGCCCTCGCTCATGTCGCGGTAGGTCGAGCGCAGCTCGGGGGCGTTGGTCTTGGCCTCCTCCTCGAGCGTGGCGATCTTGCGACCGCCGTTCTTGATCTGCTCCTCCATCTCCTCGAAGTCGGCGATGGTGAGCATCGACTTCTTGCCCACGGCGCGCGCCTTGGCCGGCGACGCCTTCATCTCGCGCAGCGTCTTGCGCAGCTCCGTGGCGGTCAGGCCGGCGCGGCGCTCGCACTCGCGGATCTCGGCCTCGGCCTTGTCGAGCTTGAGGATGAGGTTCTTCAGCTGGGCGACGATGCGATCGACGGTGGGCTTGGACAGCCGCAGGTCCGAGAGATCCTCGAACATCTGATCGCGGTTCTCCTTGAGGCCCTCGCGGATCTTCTTCTTCTTGCTCTCGGTGGCCCCGCGCTCGTTCATCTTCTCGATGAGCTTCTCGTTGTCGCGCTGGAGCTTGCGGATCTTGTCGATCACCTTGCACACGCGCTCGGTGTGCCACTTCTCGTCGAACTCGGCCTCGTCCTCGTCGATGTCCTTGACGACGTCCTTGACGCGGGCCTTGCCCTTGCGCAGGCGCTCGCCGATCTCGAGCAGCTCCTCGACGGCGACCGAGGAGTTGAGCACGGCCTGGAGCATCTTGCGCTCGCCGTCCTCGATGCGCTTGGCGATCTCGACCTCGCCCTCGCGGGTGAGGAGCGAGACCGAGCCCATCTTGCGCAGGTACATGCGCACGGGGTCGGAGGTCCGGCTGTAGGCGTACTCCTCGTCCTCGCTCTGCTGGGTCTCCTCGCCGTCGGCGTCCTCCTTCTCCTTGGAGAGATCGACCGCGCCCTTGCCGACCTCGAGGTCGCCCGCGCCCTGGCGCTGGCCGCCGCCCTCGACGATCGCGATGCCGTGCTCGCCGAGCGACGACAGCCAGCCGTCGATCTGCTCGGTCGACACGACGTCGTCGGGCATGTGGTCGTTGATCTCGTCGTACGTGAGGAAGCCCTTGGCCTTGCCCAGCTCGATCAGCTTGGAGCGCTGGCGATCGTTCTCGGGCGCGGCGCCGTTCTTCTTTCCCATCCCGGCGCGGCGGGTCTCCGCCTCGAGCGCCGCGGCGTCGGCCTCGGCCTTGGCCGAGCGGCGCGGCAGCGAGTCCATGTCGTCGTCGTCGTCGTCGTCGCGCTCGACGAAGTTGCCCGCCGGCCCCTCGTCCTCGTCGTCGAAGTTCGACGGCTGTCGCTTCAGCTGGGGCGCCGGCTTGCGCAGCGGCTTGGCCGGCCTGGCGTTCACGCCGCTCGTCTCCGGCTTCTCGCTGTCCCCCTTGTCGGCCTTGTCAGCTCGCTCCGCCTTGGCGTCCTTGGCCTTGTCGGCCTTCTTGGGCTTCGCATCTGCTTTGGTCTCCGCCTTGGCAGAGGTCTTCGACGACGCGCCCGGAGACGCCTTCTTGGAGGGTGCGGCTTTGGCCATGTTCCTATCGACCTGTCTTGTGATGTTCGTCGAGCTGAGTCATCAGCAGGCGCTCTTGATGGCGATCACCGCGGCGCTGCGCGTCGCCCAGCAACTTGCGGAGCTCCATGGCTCGTCGCTTGTGTTGAGCCGTCCGGAGTCCGTCGATCATGCTCAGTAGCTGGCGCTGCGGGTCAGGGGCGGATGCGTACCGTCCTTCGAGGAAGGTCTTGGTGGACGATGCAGGCAGGTGCGAGGGGGCCAGATCCAGGAGGGCTCCCCCACGCAGTGCGGCGGAATACATGTCGCGAAGGCGCGCGTCCGTCAAGAGCGAAAAAACCCCGTTTGCGTCGGCAGTTGCAAGTAGGGAAGGGTGGTCCGCCAGCATCGCCAGCAGGTCGACTTCCTCGGTCGGTGCCGGGCCCCCTGGGGCCGGCGCCGCCCCCGCGCCCGTGCCCGTGCCCGCGCCCGTGCCCGATCTCCCCTGACGCTCGTCGCCGCCGTACCGCTCCCCTCCGGGCCGCTGCCCTCCGGAACGAGCTATCGCGTTCCGGACCACCCCCTGGTCCAGATCCAGTGCCAGCGCCAAAGTGCCGGCGATTACATCACGTTTCAGCGGTTCGGCAACCTTTCCGGCCAGCTTTGCCACGTGGTCGAGGATCTGCGCGCGCGCGTTCACCGCGCCCTTCGCGGCGTCGATGAGCGCGTACGTGTACGCCTCGAGCCCATCGCGGGCGTTCTGGATCATCTCCTCGACGTCGACCCGCCCGTCCTTGAGCAGCGTGTCGGGGTCCTGCCCGTCGAGCGCGGCGCTGTCCCCTCGCGATCGCCACGCGACCTTCACCGGGACGTCGGCCGCGAGGCAGAGCTCGAGCGCCGCCTTGGTCGCCACCCGGCCGGCGCGGTCGCCGTCGTAGAACAGCACCACCTCCGGCGCCATCCGGCGCAGGAGCTCGACCTGCTCGGCGGTGAGCGCCGTCCCGAGCGGCGCGATCGTCTCGCCGAACCCCGCCTGGTGCATCGAGATGACGTCGAAGTTGCCCTCGACGAGGACGGCGCGCTTCTTCATCCCCATCGCCTCGCGCGCCTGCTGCAGCCCGAAGAGGAGCCGCGACTTCTTGTAGACCGGGCTCTCCGGCGAGTTGATGTACTTGGCGCCGGCCGAGCCCGGGTCCTGGCCCGGCGGCGGCTGGCTCACGAGGCGCGCCGAGAACCCGGCGATCTCGCCGCCGGGCATCACCACCGGGCACACCAGCCGATCGCGGAAGCGGTCGTAGAATCCGCCGGCGCGGGGCTGGCGCGCCACCAGCCCGAGCTTGACGGCGAGCTCCATGTCGACGCGCTTCGCCTGGAGGAAGTCGGCGAGCGCGTGCCAGTCCGCGGGCGCGTAGCCGAGCTGGAAGCGGTCGCGCATGGCGTCCGTGGTGCCGCGCCGGGCGAGGTACTCGCGGCCGGGCGCCCCCGCCGGCCCGGCCAGCGTGTCACGGAAGAACTGCGTGGCGAGCTTGTTGATCTCGAGCAGCTGCGTGCGCTCGCTGCGCGCGCGCATCGCCTCGGGCGACGCCTGCACCTCGGGGATGAGGACGCCGCACTGCGCGGCGAGCACCTCGGCGGTCTCGTGGAAGCTCTTGCCCTGGTACTCCATCACGAAGGTGAAGACGTCACCCTTCTTGTGGCAGCCGAAGCAGTAGAAGAAGCCCTTGTCGGGGCTGACGTTGAACGACGGCGTCTTCTCGCCGTGGAACGGGCACAGGCCCTTCCAGTTGCGGCCCGCGCGCTTGAGCTGCATGTGCTGCCCGATGACGGCGACGATGTCCGCGCGCGCCCGGATCTCCGCGATCACCTCGTCGGGAATCAGCCCCATGCCAGCCGGGGACTATGGCCCGACAGTGTGATGGGCGCCAGCTCCCGTGCCCGTGCCCGTGCCCGTGCCCGTGCCCGATCTCACTCGTCGTGGCTCAGCCCGCGTCGATCATCGCCCACAAGAGCGCCAGGCCGGTCAGCGCGATCCACAGCCCGAGGACCATCTGGATGGCGCGGGTGGTACCCGCCGCCATGACCGGGCCGTGATCTTCCTGGCCGAGATCGTGGCGGTGCTTCTTGGGGGCGGCGTCGGCGCTCGCGCTCATGGGCGCACCATATCAGGCCCACTGCTCGATGCGCCACCCGCGTCGCCGGGCGTGCCGCCAGAGCCGAACATCCGGGTTCACCGCGACCGCGCCGCCGACGCGCTCGAGCATCGGCAGATCGTTGAAGCTGTCGGAGTAGAAGGTGGATCGGGCGAGATCGATGTCGTGCTCGGCGGCGAAGCGCTCGGCCAGCGTCACCTTGTGCGGCCCGAAGCACATGGCCGCGAGGCGCCCGGTGAACCGGCCTCCGTCGACCTCGAGGCGCGAGCAGAGCGTGTGCTCGATGCCGAGGCCGCGCGCCACGGCGAGCGCGGCGTACTGGGTCGCGCCGGTCGCCAGGACGATGACGTCGCCGGCGGCGCGGTGCGCGGCGGCGGCGTGGCGCGCGGCCGGCGTCACCATCGGCGCGACGTCGGCCGCGTACCAGACGTCGCACTTGGCGATCATCTCGGCCTCGTCGTCGCCCTCGAGCTCGGCGCACAGCCGCGTCGCGAGCGCCTCCATGTCGAGGACGGCCGCCTTGTAGAGGAGGCTCCACCAGACGGCGCGCGCCATGCCCGCGCCGGAGAGCTCGCCCCGCCGGCGCAGGAAGCGCATCCAGCTCATGCCCGTGTCCTTGCGCAGGACGGTGTGGTCCATGTCGAAGAACGCGGCGGTGCGCATGCGGTTCCGAGTTCTAGCAAACCTCTCCGGACCCGTGCCCGTGCCCGTGCCCGTGCCCGATCTGATCTCGGCGACGCGCGTGTCGCCCTCGCATCGGTGGTGTCGCTGGCGAAGCCTGCCCCGGATTCGGGCACGGGCACGGGCTCGGGCTCGGGCACGGGGCAGACGGGTCGCCCGGTGGGCGCCCGTCTGCTAGCGCAGGAACGTCAGATCGAGCATCCGCACCCAGATGTTCGACGCGGCGTGCACCGCCACCGACGGCGCGATCGAGCCCGTGGCCGAGCGCATCCAGCCGAAGAGGAGCCCGGGGAAGAACGTCGCGAGGGCGCGCGGGTCGCCGTTCTTCGGCAGGTGCACGAGCGCGAACGCCGCCGACGAGAGCACGAGCGCCAGCCCGATCCCGCCGCCCAGCCAGCGCCGCGCCGGCGGGAAGCGCTGCTCGAGCAGGCGGTGGAGGCAGCCACGGAAGAAGAGCTCCTCGGGGAGGGCCACCACCACGAGCTGCACCGCGCAGAACTCGGCGAACGTCCAGCCGAGGTCGGGCAGCTCGACGTTGATGCCGTCCCAGCCGGCGCAGGTCCCGGGCGGCGCCAGCGCCTTGATCGCCCTGGTCGCGCACACGATCTCGTAGAAGCCGAGATAGACGACGAGGAAGACCGGCAGGATGACGACCAGCGCCACCGCGACGAAGCGCAGGTTCTTCGCCACCGGATCCGTGGTGAAGCCGTAGTCGAGGAGGTCCTCGTGGCGGCGCCACGCGACGAGGACGGGGCCGTAGAGGAAGACCACGGCGACCAGCGCCGAGCCGAGGTGGCCGATCGCGGGCAGCGTGACGTCGATCCGCACCAGGCCGGCGACGAACGCCGCCACGACCAGGTAGGTGACCAGCGCCCACCTCCCTGCCGATGCGGCCGCGGACGTGCTCGACGAACCCACGGCCGAGCGTACCAGGAGCTACCAGACGAACGCGATCGACGACTGCAGCGTGAACGAGCTGTTGGCCTCGGTGAGCTGGTGCTTGAGCGCGCCGCCGAAGCGCAGGTAGCCCATCTCCAGCGCGAAGCGCATCTGGCCGGCGAAGCTGGCGCGCACGGCCAGGTCGAACTCGGTGCCGAGGTACTTGTCGTCCTTGCCGCTGCCCTTGCAGGCGCCGCCGATCGAGCAGGCCGGGAAGAGCGCGGTGCCGTTCACCTGCGTGGTGTCGACCCACGCCGCCAGGATGCCGGCGATGACCTCGAGGCCGGCGACCGGCGTCGGGCGGAAGCGCGCCTTGGGCTGGATATAGTTGGCGTTGATCACGCCGCCGTTCGAGAAGAAGCCGAGCGCGCCCTGCGGGTTCTCGTTCGAGTAGAACGGGACGCCGTAGACACGCGCGGTCAGCTCGCGCAGCGTCTCCTCGAAGAGGATCAGGCCGACGTTGAAGTCGGGGTGCATCGCGCGCTGCTTGAACTCCTCGTTCTCCAGCTCGTCGTCGCCCGACGCGTGGCCGAGCTCGAGCATCGCGTCCCACTTGGTCGTCAGCCACGCGAAGCGCGCGACGCCCGCGTTGATGTTCGCCTTCTTCTTCTGGTTGCGCGACGGGAAGGGCACGCCGCCGAAGGTCTGGCCGCCGATCTGGTAGACCTCGCCCTCGGTGAACATGTTGCCGTGGCGGACGCGCCACCAGAAGTCGGCGATCCACACCTTGCTGCCGGTGTCGCGGCAGTCGTGGGGCTGGCCCTCGAAGGTGCCGCAGATGTCGTCGGGGTTGGTGATCGCCGACGGCTGGGTCGAGCCTTCCTTGGCGGTGCGCAGGACGGCGTAGACGCCGAGGCGCAGCTCGTCGAGGAACGACTTCTTGTCCCAGTCGGGGTTGTTCCACACGATGAGGGCGACGTGCTCGTTCACGTCGTCGTTGCGACCGCGCGAGATGAAGCCCTGCTGGCCGAACGGGCGGAACTTGCGCTCGAAGTTCTCGTACGGCAGGAGCGGCGACTCGCTGAGCTTGTCGAACGCGTAGCCCATGATGAGCGGGTGGTCGACCTTGCCCAGCTTCTTCACCGTCCGGTAGATCGTGATCGGCTTGGTGATGAAGAGGATGCGGTCGGCGGTCGAGCCGAAGTGGTTGTCGCCGAAGTCGTCGTCGAAGAAGTTGTCGAGCATCTTGCGGCGCGGCTCGCCCTTGGGGGTGTCGGGATCGAACCAGCCGGTGCCGCCGCCGTTGGCGAGCAGGCCCATGCCCCAGTGGCTCGGCATGCGGCCGACGCGCATGACGCCGACCGGCACCGAGAACTGCACCCAGGCGCGGCGGATGGTGACCGAGTCGCCGACCGGGCCGCCGAGGAAGCCCTGGTTCGAGCCGTCGGTCGCGAAGAGCGGCGCCGTCGAGAGCCCGTTGTTGTCGCCCCAGAGGACGTCGTCGAGCGCGTCGATCTGGACGTTGAGGCGCGCCACCTTGCCGTAGACGAGCGACGGCATCATGCGGAACCGGCTGACGATGTAGCTCGTGCGGCGGATGTCCGGGATGACGAGCTGCTCGCCGGTGGGCGGGTACACGCTCACGCGACGGGGCTGCGGCGCCAGGTTCGTCAACGTGACCGTGCGGGTGCGGAAGTAACCCTCCGTGGCCCACTTCAGCTCGGTGAGGTCGGCGCGCGCGGGAGAGGCCCCGAGGCTGGAGACGACGAGCGCGGTCGTGGCAACGGCCGCGGTGGGCAGGAATCGGCGGATCATGGTTCCCCCAGGAAAGGCGCGGCCACGATAACAAGAAACAAAAAGGGCCGCGAATCCGCGGCCCTAAATTCGTGACGGAGACAGACCCCGTCAGATCTCAGCCAGGCTCAGCTCAGCCCAGAGTCAGTTGGAGCGCTTGGGCTCGAACGAGCCGGTGATGACCGCGTTGGCCTCGACCGGCGACGCGAGCTCCGAGAGCAGCGTCAGCTGGCCGCTGTCGAGCTCGGCCTGGTTGCGGAAGCCCCAGACCTGGACGTACGCCGTCGCGGTCTGCGGCGGCAGGTCGAGGACGACGAAGAGGCCGTCGTTGTTCATGACCGGCTCGACGGTGTGGCGGACCGGCAGGCTGGTGGAGCCCGCCGAGAAGTAGAAGGTCTTGGCGCCGGTGAGGTGATCGACCGAGCCCGAGACCGAGCTGACCGTCGCCACCGCGTTCGAGACCTCGCGGTTCAAGCAGTCGCGGAACGCGCCGGCGAGCACGCCCTTGGTCACGTCGCGCTCGACGCCGATGAAGGCGGGCAGGGCCAGGGCGGTCGCCTCGGACACCGCGGCCATGTCGCGCATCTGGGTCGCCATCGACGGGTTGACGTACTGGTTGAGCAGGTACGTCTTCACGTAGCTGGTCGCCTCGAACTTGAAGCCGTAGCGGGTCTCGCCCGACGGCAGCATCGCGAGGTTCATCGTGTAGTCGCCGCGGTTGGCCGCGGTCGAGTCCGACGTCGTCGTGCCCGAGCTGCCGGTGAGGTTGATGCCGGGGAACGCGGTGACCGTCGCGCCGCCGACGCCGTTGCCGGTCTGGAAGTCCTCGATCTTGCCACTCAGCATGATCCCCTGCGTCGACGGCTGGTCGGGGCTCGGCGTGTTCAGGCAGCTCCAGTCGGCGTCGCCGGTGAGCTCGGTCCACGCGCCGCCCACTTTCTCGTTGGCCTTGGTGACCGCGGTCGGCACCGGGAACCCGGGGTTCTCGAGGGTGTTGGGGGCATCGATGTTGCCTCCGTCGCCGTCATCCCCGCCGCAGGCGACGAACGAGAGCGTGGTGACGGTGGCGACGACGAACGTAGATAGGCGCATGCGGTCCTCCCTGGGCGAAGCGAGTCGAGCCGGCGTTGTACCGGAAAGTCCTGGCAGTCTGCAACATCGGGCGGCCCGGGTGATGTGATCCGCATCGTTCCGGCTCGACGGCGTTGCATTTTTCGACGCACTGCATCACACACTTGCGAAGAGGCGTCTGCCGCGAGTATGACGTCGTCATGCCCCGCGACATCCGCCAGATCCGCGAGCTCCTCGGGGAGCACGCCGCGCTCCTCGATCACTCGTCCAAGACGATCTCGAAGGAGCGGCTCACCCTCCCCGGGCCGCGCTACATCGACGACGTCTTCACGGCGACCGATCGCACGCCGCGCGTGCTCGGCGCGATGCAGCGGATGTTCGACACCGGCCGCCTCGCCGGCACCGGCTACATCTCGATCCTGCCCGTCGATCAGGGCATCGAGCACTCGGCGGGCGCGTCGTTCGCGCCCAACCCCGAGATGTTCGATCCGGAGAACATCGTCAAGCTCGCCGTCGAGGGCGGCTGCAGCGCCGTCGCGTCGACCTTCGGCGTGCTCGGCACGGTGGCGCGGCGCTGGGCGCACCGCATCCCGTTCATCGTCAAGATCAACCACAACGAGTTCCTGTCGTACCCCAACACGTACGACCAGACGCTCTTCGGCACCGTGCGCCAGTGCTTCGACATGGGCGCGCTGGGCGTGGGCGCGACGATCTACTGGGGCTCGCCCGAGTCGCGGCGCCAGCTCAACGAGATCGCGGCGGCGTTCGCGGAGGCGCACTCGCTCGGGATGTTCACGGTGCTCTGGTGTTACGTGCGCAACTCGGCGTTCAAGACCGAGAAGGGCGATCACAACCTGGCCGCCGACCTGTCGAGCCAGGCCAACCACCTCGGCGTCACGATCCAGGCCGACATCATCAAGCAGAAGCTCCCCGAGGGGAACGGCGGGTACAACGACCCGGCGCTCAAGGGCTGGGGCAAGACCCACAAGAAGGTCTACAGCGAGCTCACGAGCGACAACCCGATCGACCTGGCGCGCTACCAGGTCGCCAACTGCTACATGGGCCGCATCGGCCTCATCAACTCGGGCGGCGCCTCGGGCGACAACGACCTGCGCGACGCGGTGGTCACCGCGGTGATCAACAAGCGCGCGGGCGGCATGGGCCTCATCAGCGGCCGCAAGGCGTTCCAGCGTCCGATGAAGGAGGGCGTGGAGCTCCTCGGCGCGATCCAGGACGTCTACCTGTGCAAGGACGTCACGATCGCCTGAGCGCCGGGCGCGCGACCTCATCGATCGCCTGAGCTCGCACGACCTCGCCCGCCCTCGACTGAGGTAGCGGTGGGGTAACCGCGGGCAGCTCCCGCACCGCTGGCGCGTCCTTGGGTGACGCTGCCTCGCACGCCCTGATACGATCTCGCTTCCGTGGCGCGTCTGGGCGAGCACCTGGTTCAACTGCAGCTGATCACGGATGCCCAGCTGCACGAGGCCCTGCAGACGCAGGTCCTCTACGGCGCGCGCCTGGGCACCAACCTCGTCGAGCTCGGCTACCTGACGCTCGACCAGCTCGCCAAGGCGCTGGCCCGCCGGCACCGCTTGCCCGCCGCGCTCGGCAGCCACTTCGACCGCTGCGATCCGGCGCTCCAGGCGCGTGTGCCGGCGCACATCGCCGGCAAGTGGCGGGCGGTGCCGATCGGGAAGCTCGCGCAGGACCAGAGTCGCATCGCGGTCGCGGTGCGCGATCCGCTGACCGAGCACGGGCGCGGCGAGATCGCGTTCCAGCTCGACGTGGAGCCCGAGCACCTCGTGTTCGCCGTCGCGCCCGAGCTGCGGATCCACTACCACCTCGAGGTCGCGTACAGCATCCCGCGCGCCAACCGGTTCATGCGCATGCCCGGCGCGCGCATGCCGACCGAGGTGCCGGTCGTGCCCGACAACGTCGAGGACACGAACCTCGAGGGCTGGCAGTTCAAGGCGGGCAAGGGCGGCAGGCCCGGCTCGCTGGAGCGCGCATCGGGGCCGATCGTCGTCGACACCGAGCGAATTCCTGCGCTCGAGCGCGAGCCGCCGCCGATGCCGTCGTTGCCGGCGACCGGGCCGGCGGCGGTCGCGGAGAGCGCGCGCGTCGACGAGATCGAGCTCGGCGTCGGCAGCGACCCGGCGCTCAAGCTCGACAGCCAGGTCGGGCTCAAGCCGGGCACGTCGCCGGCGCCCGGCACCGAGCGCCGCCACTTCGTCCCGACCTTGAGCGACACGACGACGCAGGCGGCGCTCGCGCGCATCGCGGTGCGTCAGGTCGCGAGCGAGTCGGCGATCCGGCCGATCATGGACTTCCAGCCGACCAGGCCGACCAGCGTGGACGAGCTGGCGCGCGCCGTCCGGCGCGCCGAGACGCGCGATCGCGTGGGCGACCTGATCGTCGACGCGCTGTCGGAGCTACCGGGGGCGCCGCTCGACGCCGCCGCGATCTTCGTGGTGCGCCAGCCGCTCGCGATCGGCTGGAAGGGGTTCTGCGACGACGGTCGCGCGGTGATCGAGTCGCTCGCCGTCCCGCTCGATCAGCCCGGGCTCCTGGCCCGATCGTACTCGGAGCAGGAGACGCTGGTCGTCGAGCCGCGCTCGCCCACCGTGATCGACGAGCGCATGTGGACGCTGCTCGGCGGGCTCCCGCCGCGCTACGTGCTGGTCGCGCCGATCTGTGTCGGCGACCACGTCGTCTGTCTCCTGTACGCGCAGTCGTCGTCGGGGCTCGGTCAGGCCGAGGCGCTGGGCATCACGCTCGCCGAGGCCGCGTCCGTCGCCTTCGGCCGACTGCTACGAGCAGCCCAGCGCTGAGGAGCCACGCCGCGCTCGGGTCGCTCGGCGCGCCGCTGCAGCAGCCGCTGGTGCCGAGCCCGTCGTCGTCACCGCCGTTGCCCGCATCGCCGCCACCGCCGTTGCCCGGCCCGGCGTCGCCGTCGCCGGGGCCGCCGACGCAGTCGCCGGTCTGCGTGTCGCACGTGCGGCCCGACGCGCACACGGCGCCGTTGCACTGGTTGCAGCCGGGCACGCACGCACCGCCGAGGCACGTCTCGCCGCCCCCACAGGCGACGTTCACGCACGGGTCGACGCACTGGCCGAACTTGCAGATGAGGCCGCCGGTGCAGGTCACGCTCTCGCAGTCGACGAAGATCTCGCAGCCGAGTCCCTCGTCGACCATGCCGTCGCAGTCGTTGTCGGCGGCGTCGCACGACTCGCCGGTCGCGCCGAACACCTGGCCGCACTCGATCGACGAGCCGCGGCAGCGCGTCACGCCGTACTGGCACATGCCGGGCATCCCGGTGTCGCAGGCGGTGCCGCCGCCGGCGCACTCGACGCCGACGACGCTGGTGACGAGGTCGGTGAAGTCGTTGTTGGCGGCGCCGAGCGTGTCCTCCCACGCGAAGTAGAACTTCCGCTCGGTGATCCGGCTGTCGTAGACCACGAGGTGGATGATCGATTGCTGTCCGACGTGGTCGGGGTTGAGCGCGCGCTGCGAGTAGAAGACGTGGCCGGCGGTGGCGAGGCGATCGACGCGCGCGCAGCAGTCGCCGCCCGCACACTGGCCGCTCGCGCCGTGATCCTCGGGCGTCGCGAGGAAGAAGCCGATCTCGCCGCCCGTCCACCGCGGGTCGTTGCGCACGTCGAGCACGACCTCGGTGCCGGGCGCGGCGTTGCAGTCGATCATCGGCACCAGGTCGCCGGTCGCCGGCCGCTGGCCGGTGACGTTGTACCAGCCGAAGATGTTCTTGAAGCGCGCGGTGCCGCGGCTCACCACCTCGAACGTGAGCGCGCACGTGGGCGTGTACGTCTCGGGCGTGAGCTCGCCGTCGGTCCACGGGTCGAGACCCTCGACCACCGACGGGATGCAGGTGTTGTCGTTGACCTGGTGGTAGAGCGTGGTCTCGCAGGTGCCGGACGGGATCACGCAGGGGCCGGGCGGCGGGCACGCCGGGCCGATGTTGCAGCCGCCGCCGCTCGTGCACTCGCACGCGAGCTCGGCGGCGAGGCCGGTCGGCCGCCCGCTGTCGCAGCCCATCTGGCTCGGGATCGCGGCGCCGTTGGGTTGCTGGAGCGGCGCCGCGATCGCCGGCGAACCCAGCAAGAGGGCGAACACCACGGCGCGAGGGACGATACGACGACGTGACTCCATGGCGCTCCTCCGCCATGAAGCCGCTACAAGCCGCGTGCCAGTGTCAGGTGGGTTTCAAGCCGCGGAATTCTCGACGGTGGCCCGCGGCGGCGTTGCGTTCCGCAACCTCGCCGCGCCATCACTGCGCAGGATCTCCCCGACGAGGTTCTTGCGCGTGATCGCGGCCGCGGTGAGCACGCCGCCCATGAGCGCGCCGCCGACGCCGGCGGTGCAGACATCGGCGCCGGTCAGGTAGAGGCCGGCGATCGCCGTGTGCGCGCGCAGCTGGCGGGCGGCGAAGCGGGCGGGCGTGTGGGCGAGCCCGTAGATCTCGCCGTGCGGGTGCGCCGCGAACTGGACGGTCGACAGCGGCGTCGACAGCTCGGCGTGGTCGGCCTTGCCGGCGAGCTGCGGGCGCTGGCGGACGAGCGCCTCCATCATGCGGTCGGCGAGCCGCTGCTTGAACGCCTCGTAGTCCTGGCCGCGCTTCTTCCACGGCGTGTTCTCCCAGCGCGCGAACCACTCGTAGGGCGCGAGGCCGACGACCTCGACGGTCGCGCGGCCCGGGTAGCGGCGCGTGAAGTCCGGATCCTTCGCTGACGGGAACGAGAGGTACGCGACCGGGAGCGGCGCGTCCGGATCCCGGACGAAGCGAGCGCAGGCGGCGTCGTGGTCCTCGTGGGGGTAGACCCACAGGTTCGAGCGATCGAGCCCGAGCGCCGCCGCGTCCTCCTTGAAGCCGAGGTAGAGCGAGAGGTGCGAGTACGACGGCGGCGCGCCGGCGACGGTCGGCGAGAGGCCGGCCCTGGCGGCGACCTCGCGGGGCAGGAGGCGGCCGGCGGTGACGGCGAGGCCGGCGTCGCTGATGACGCGCGGCGCGCGGATCTCCTCGCCCGAGGCGAGGCGCACGCCGACCGCCCTGCCGTCCGCGACCAGGATCTCGGCGACGTCGGCGGAGGTGACGACGGCGCCGCCGGCGCGCTCGATGCCGGGCAGCATGGTGGCGGCGATGCGCGACGAGCCGCCGACCGGGTACGCGCCGCCGGCGAGGTAGTGGCCGACGAGGAGGGCGTGCATGAACCAGCTCGCCTGCGACGGCGGCAGCCCGTAGTCGCCGTACTGGCCGGTGAGGACGGCGGCGAGCCGCGGGTTATCGGTCAGCTCGGCCATCACCTGCGCGACGGTGCGGCTGGCCTCGCGCAGGCCGGGGCGGCGGAGGAGCGGCGAGGCGAGGCGGCCGACCAGCGGCGGCAGCGCCTTCTCGAGGAAGAAGCGCTTGCTGGTGCGCACGGTCTCGCGGATGCGCTGGAGGTACGTGTCGATCGCCGCCCGGTCGCGCGGCGCGGGGAAGTAGTCGTGCATGCGCTGGCGGAAGCGCTCGCGGCCGGCGACGAACTGGTAGTGGTCGTCGCCGATGACGATCGTGTCGTAGACCTCGCCCATGTCGGCCCACGCCAGCTCGCCGTCGGTGAGGTGGTCGAAGGCGCGGCGCAGCAGCGAGCCCGGGCGGTGGACGTCGCCGACGTAGTGCACGCCGACGTCCCACTCGTAGCCGGGGCGGTGGAACGTGTGGGTGAAGCCGCCGGCCGTGTAGTGCCGCTCGAGCACGAGGACGCGCTGGTGGGCGTGGCGCGCGAGCATCGACGCCGCGGTCAGGCCGCCGAGGCCCGAGCCGATGACGATGGTGTCGTAGGTCGACTGGGCGGGGATGCCGTGCTGCTTGTAGCTGCGTCCGATGCGGGTCATCGCGTGCTCCGTGCGCGGGTGGTGGTCGTGGGTGGCGAGGTGCGGAAGCCGGCGAGCTCGTGATCGACGGCGGCGAGCTGCTCGAGGGCGCGCAGCGAGAGGCGCCCGGCGAGGTAGAGCGAGACCAGGCCGTGGGTGCTCGCCCAGAGCAGGCGCGCGATGGCGAGCGCGTCGCCCGCGAGCGCGCCGCCCTGCACGGCGGCGGCGACGGCGTCGTGGAGGAAGCCGAACGCGCGCTTCGACTCGCGGTCGACGGCGGCGTCGGCGGGCGTCGCGGCCTCGCCGTCGGGTGTCCGGATCTCGAACATGATCCGGTAAGCGTCGGCCTCGTCGAGCGCGAACTGGATGTACGCGCGCTTGAGCCGGAGCAGGCGCTGGATCGGGTCGGTGACCCGGCCGGCGGACGCGGCGAGGGCGTCGCCGAAGCGGCGGAAGGCCTCGGCCCGCACCAGGGCGAAGAGCTCGTCCTTGCCGCGCAGGTAGCGGTAGGACGTCATCGCCGACACGCCGAGCTCGTCGGCCAGCGCGCGCATGGTCACGCCGTCGTAGCCGTGCGCGGCGAAGAGCTTCATCGCCGCGGCCGTGGCGCGGGCGCGGAACGCGGCGATGTCGTCATCCTGGAGGGCGGCGCGGGGCATGTCGCCCAGACTGTATACATTGTAAATTTTACGTTGTAAACATCTCCGGCGCGAACCACTCTGAAGGCTTCGTGCGCCGGCGCTCGTCAGATCGCCTGATCGAACTGGCTGATCGATCGGTCGACGGTCTTGCCCTCGCGCCAGAGCCCGCGCTCGACCGCGAGCAGCAGCGGCCCGAACGTGGTCTTGTCGAGCGCGCTCACGACGAAGGCGCCCTCGCGCCGCGCCTCGCGCTCGAGCTCGTCGTGGTCGTGCACGCGGTCGGCCTTGTTGAGGACGAGGAGGCGCGGCTTCTCGGCGAGCTCGAGATCACGGAGGATGGTGCCGACGGCGTGGATCTGCTGCGCGCGGTCGGGGTCGCTGGCGTCGACGACGTGCACGAGCAGGTCGGCGTCGCGCATCTCCTCGAGGGTGGCGCGGAACGCCGCGACCAGATCCTTGGGTAGGTCGCGGATGAAGCCGACGGTGTCGGTCATGACCACCTCGCGCTCGTGGGGGAAGCGCATCCGGCGGCTCACCGGGTCGAGCGTCGCGAAGAGCTTGTCGGCGGCGAGCGTGTTGCCCTCGGTCATGGCGTTGAGCAGCGTCGACTTGCCGGCGTTGGTGTAACCGCAGATCGCGACGATGGGCACGCCGCGGTCGGTGCGCCGCGAGCGCCGCAGCCGGCGGTCGGCGGCGAGCTCCTCGAGCTTCTTCTCGAGCAGGTGGATCCGCTCGCGCGCGCGGCGGCGCGAGATCTCGAGCTTGGTCTCACCCGGGCCGCGGCCGCCGACGCCGCCGGTCAGGCGCGACATCATCGTGTTCTTCTCGACGAGGCGGGGCAGGGCGTACTTGAGCTGGGCCAGCTCGACCTGCAGCTTGCCGTCGCGGCTGGTCGCGTGCTGCGCGAAGATGTCGAGGATGAGCATCGTGCGATCGACGACCTTGAGCTCGGTCGCGTCGCTCACCGCGCGCGCCTGACCGGGCGTGAGATCGTGATCGAAGATCACCATCTCGGCGCCGAGCTGCATCGCGCGCAGGAGGATCTCGTCGAGCTTGCCGCGCCCGACCAGGTACTTGGGATCGACCGCCGGCCGGCGCTGCGTCATCACGTCGAGCACCTTCACGCCGGCGGTGCGGCACAGCTCGCGCATCTCGTCGATCCGCGCGTCGCTGTCGAGCGTCTTGCCGATCGCGACGTGGACGACGAGCGCGCGATCCTTGCCGCGATCGGTGGCCGCCACGCGCCGTCCGCGCGCCTGCTCCGCCTCGAGCGACGCGATGAGCCGCGCGAAGTCGGTGACCGGCGCGTGCGCCGGCTCGGGCGGGAGCTCGCGCCACGGCCGATCGGCCGGGCCGTCGATCAGCAGGTGCCCGATGTACAGCCGCCCCGCACGTCCGCCGGTGTCGACGCCGATCGCGCACACGAGGTCGAGCCGGAGCAGGGCCAGGTCGGTGAGGTCGTCGCGGGTGAGGGCCTCCCCACGCAGGTGGGTGTGCACCAGCCGCAGCCCGCGGAAGCGCCCGGCGCCGCCGCGGAGGCGGCCGACGTCCGGCAACACGATCTTCGAGGCATCGCCGACGAAGACGTGCGTGATCTCACCGCGGCGATCGATGAGGACGCCGACCTGGCGGTGGATCGAGGCCGACACCTCCGCGAGGAAGCTCGCGAGCTCGGAGCTCACCACCTCCGCCGGCGCGACGCGGCGGCGATAGACGCGCTCGAGCGCCTTCAGCTCGCTGGCCTTCAAGCCCTGCGTGTTGCCCGTCACCTCGTGCTGCATTCGCGGCCACTATACGCCGATCGTCCGAAACGTCTCGCGGCACACGCGAATCTACGGTGACGTGTCGAGCGGCTCGTCCTCGGCACGAGGGCTATACTCGGGGCGTGGCGAGGTTCCGAGCGCTGGTGCTCCATCACCAGCCCGAAGCGATGGGCGAGCTCGCGGAGCTACTCTCGGGGCTCGATCTGTACGTCGTCTCGACGACGTCGGCGACCGAGGCGGTCCGCCGCATCCGGCAGAACCCACCGCACGTGATCATCTCGGGGCATCGGCCCCCCGGCCTCGACGGCGTCGCCTTCCTCGAGGCGACGATCGCCCACGCGCCCGAGGCGTTGCGGATCGTCGTGGTCAACACGCCCGACGAGGCGGTCGAGCTCGACTACCGGCCGGCCCACGCCGGCACGATCATGCGCTTCGTCGCGCGACCGAGCGAGCGGAGCCGCCTGGTCGCGCTCGTCGCCGAGGGCATCAAGCTGCTCGGCCTCGTCGAGGAGCAGCGCGCGCTCACCCGCCGCACGGCGATCGAGCACGAGCGCCTCCAGCGCCGCGGCACGCTCCTCGACGTGGTGGTCAAGGAGCGCACCAAGGAGCTCGAGGAGAGCTACGAGAAGCTCAAGGCCGCCAACCGGCAGGCGCTGTTCGGGCTCGCCGAGGCGATCGAGGCCAAGGATCCGTACACCAAGGGCCACTGCGGGCGCGTCGCGGCGTACTGCCTCGTCCTCGCCCGCGAGGCGGGCTACCCCGACGACGGGCTCGAGACGCTCGAGTTCGGCGCCTTCCTCCACGACATCGGCAAGATCGGCATCCGCGACTCGGTGCTGCTCAAGCCCGGCCCGCTCGACGACGGCGAGTGGATCCACATGCGCGAGCACCCGGTGAAGGGCTACGAGATCGCGAAGAGCATCGAGATGCTCAAGCCGATCATGAGCGCCGTGCGCAACCATCACGAGCGCTGGGACGGCAGCGGCTACCCCGACAAGCTCAAGGGCCACGAGATCCCGCTCGCCGCGCGCCTGGTCGCGATCGCCGACGCGTACGACGCGATGGCGACCGAGCGCCCGTACAAGGCGGCGCTGCCGCTCGAGGAGTGCGAGAAGATCCTCCGCAAGTGCGCCGGGACCATGTACGACCCCGACCTCATCGAGATCTTCATCCAGCGCGAGGTCGGCGCGCTCTACCGCGACGACTACGAGGGGCTGGACCCCGGCTACGAGACTGCGGGTTGAGATGCGCTGGTGAGCCGAAGTGCTCACCTGATGCCTTGGTGAGCCGAAGTGCGTAGTGGCACTACGGCTCGAAGGTCAGCTCTGCTTCGGCGTGTCGTCGAGCGTCGTGAGCGCGATCGCCAGCGCCTTCTTGGCGCGCGCGACGGTGGCCTCGTCGGTCTTGATCTTCTGGTAGGCCTTGAGGACCTGGTCCTGGTAGGTCGCGTTCTCGGTCTCGAGCTCGTCGAGCTGCGTGCCGAGCTCCGCGATGCGCTGGTCGCGCGCGGCGATCGCCGCCTGGTGCTCGGCGAGCGACTGGTCGCGCTCGGTGATGGCGGTGCGCGCCGCGGCAAGCTCGGCCTCGAGGCGGCGGATGGTCCCGCGCGCGGAGACCAGGCCCTGCTCGAGCTCGTCGCGCTCCTTCTTCGCCTCCGCGATCGCCCGCTCGCCTTCGGCGCGTGCGGCGGCCGTCGCCGCGTGGGCGCGGGCCAGCGCCTCGGCGTGCTCCGCCGCGTCGGCCTCGGCCTGGCCGGCGAGGCCGTCGCGCTCGCCCTCGAGCGACGCGATCTCGGCGCGCAGCGCTTGCTCGAGCTGACGCTTCTCGGCGGCGGCCTGCTCGGCGAGCTGCTGCCTCTCGGCCGCGGCCTGCTCCACGAGCTGCTGCTTCTCGGCCGCGAGCCGCTGCTTCTCGGCGGCGGCCTCCTGCTCGAGCTGGGCGCGCTCGGCGGCGTAGCGCGCCTCGAGATCGCGCTGCTCGCCGAGCAGACGGTCCTCGAGCTGCTTGAGCGCCGCGGCGTGCTCGCCAGCGAGGCGCTCGCGCTCGCTCGCGAGCTCCTCCTCGCTCGCCTCGCGCGCGGCGACCAGGCGCTCGTCGAACGACGCCTTCGCGGCGACGAGCTCCGCCTGGTGCTCGCCGCGGAGCTTGGTGGCCAGCTCGCCGCGCGCGGCGTCGGCCTCCTGGCGCGCCGCCGCGAGCGCGGCCTGGTGCTCGGCGGCCAGGCGGGCCACCGCTTCCTGGTGCTCGCGGCGTAGCTCTTCCAGCTCGCCGCGCGCGCGGGCCTCGACCTCCGCCACCATGCGGCGCGCTTCGGCGTCGGCGTTCGCCACCGCGTCCGCGCGCTCGCCGGCGACCGACGCGAGCGCGGCGGCGAGCTTCTCCTCCGCGGCGGCCTGCGCGTCGGCCAGCGCCTGGGCGTGGACGGCGGCCGCCGCGGCCAGCTCCTCGGCCGTCCGCTGGTTCGCGGCCTGCAGCGCGGCGGCGAGCGCCTCGTCGTGCTCGGCCGACAGCTCGACCAGCCGGCGATCGCGCGCCTCGAGCTCGGCGGTGAGTCGCGTGGCGCTCTCGTTCTCGAGCTCGGCGCGCAGCGCGGCGAGCGCCGCCTCGCGCTCCTCGGCGGCCGCGCTCAACGCCTCGGCGACGGCGCGCGCCTTGTCCGACTCGGCGGCGGCCAGCGCGACCCCCTGCGAGCGCTCGGCCTTGTCGAGCGTCGCCTGCATGCCCGCGAGCTCGTCGCGCGCCTGCGCCTCGGCCGCCTCGCGCGCCTGCGTCGCCTCGACGAGCTGCGCGTGCGCTTGCTCGAGCTCGCCCGAGAGCTTGCTCGCGCGCGCCTCGGCGGCGGTGAGCTTGCCCCTGGCCTCCTGCAGCGCGAGCTCGGCGTTCTCGGTGCGCTCGGAGTCGCCGAGCAGACGCGACTCGAGCTCGAGGTTCTTCGCGTCGACCGCGGCCTTCGCGTGCTGGAGCTGGCGCGCGCGCTCCTTCGCCTCGAGGACGTCGCGATCCTTCTGCGCGACCTCGTCGCGCAGCGCGAGCAGCTCCTTGTCCTTCGACGTGATCATCTCGCGCAGCGCGAGGAACTCTCGTTCCCGGCTGGTCGACGGCTTGCCCTCCGCGGCCTGCGCCTTGCCGAGCTCGGCCTTGAGGCGCTGGTTCTCCCGCTCGAGCACGTGCAGCTTCTGCATCGTGCGGCGGTCGTGCACGCCGGACTGCTCCTCGACCGCGCGGGCGGCGATCTCGGCGAGCCCGAGATCGAGCGGCGGCGCCTCCTGCGGCGGCGGCTCGGCGATGGCCTCGGGGACCGACTCGTCGGCGGCGACCGGCTCGACGATCGCCGGCGGCGGCTCGTCCGTCGTCGGGGCGTCGACGCTCACCTCGGGCATCCCGCCGACGTCGTCGATGACCTCGGGGACGTTGGTGACCGACTTGGGGCGGGGGCGATCGCTGGTCGGCTCGGCGGGCGGCAGGGGCGGCGGCTCGCCGCTCGGCGACGGCGCCGGGAAGTCGAGCCCACCCGGCTCGCCGAGCTCGCTGATCTCGCTGATCTCGCTGATCTCGCTGACCCCGCTGACCTCGCTCTCGTCGCTCGCCTCGGGCGGCGGTGGCGCCACGGGCGGCGGTGACGTCGAGGAGGAGGGCGCCCGCGTGATGAGGCTGTCGAAGCCGGCGTCGAACTCGGCGTCGAAGAGCGCGTCGCCGATGCCTTCGGGGGCGGCCTGCGTCCGCTGATCCTCGTCGGCGAAGTCGTCGATCGCGCCCAGATCCAGCTCCGCGCCGTCGACCTCGTCGACCATGACCCCGTCGTCGAGCGGCACCTCGTCGACCTCGACCGGCAGGGCGAGGTCGTCGTTGTCGTCGGGGATGGCGATGTCCGTGAGGCTCGCGACCTCGATCTCCTCGAGCTCGAGCAGGTTGTGCAGCTTGCCCACCAGGACGTGCGGCGACAGGCCGCGCTTGTCGAGGTAGTCGTCGGCGTGGACCTTGAGCTTCCGGTGCCCGGCGAAGCCCTCGGGCGAGATCGTCCTGGTGACCAGGACCACGGGGATGGCGGCGGCCGGGCCCTTCTTGGCCTTGGAGAAGAGCGAGTAGCCCTTCTTCTCCTCGGGCTCGTCGACGGCGATGAACACCGCCTCGGCGGCGAGCTCCGCGATCCGGCCCAGCGCACCGGGCGAGTCGTCGCGCACGACCTCGACGCCGAATTGCCTGAGCTCGCGGGATAGGAGGCGATGAAACTCGAGATCTGCGTCGATGAGCAGGATGCGTCGCTGGCTCATGGTCCTCCCATTGCCAGCATATCCGTTCGCGCCCCCGCGCGCGCGTTTTGGGCTAACGGAAACGTTCGTCGTCGCGCACTTGCATGAGCAAGCTCGACGTGCCGACCAGGTCGGTCAGCTCTTCGGGCGCGAGCTGGCTCGACGTGAAGACGTAGGCGCGCTCCCTGCCGTCACGGTAGGCCACGACGCTGCGCCCCTGATAGACGCTCACCAGGAGGCCACGCCCGTTCACGTCCTCGCGCCGGCCGCCGATCGGGATGCCGTACGCATCGAAGATCGTCACCTGCACGTCGCGCTGGAAGCCCTCGGGCGTGGTCACGCGGTAGTAGAGGTACACCGCCTGGCGATCGAGCACGTTGCCCATGCGGGCGCCCCACTGGTCGATGCGCGCGGAGGCGAACGTCGGCAGCGCGACCGACGGGTCGTAGTGGCGCTGCACCCACTGATCGGTCGCGGCGCCCTGGACCTCGAGCGGGTTCGAGTGGGTCGTCGTCGTGGTGATGATGCTGGTGACGTCCTTGTTCGGCGCCGGCGTGCTCCCCTTGACGAACACGGCGAGGGCGGCGACCGCGGCCAGCGCGGCGACCCCGGGGAGCAGCCACGTCGACACCGGCCGGCGCGCGGCCCGGTCCTCGGCGTCGAGGGCGCGCAGCACGCGCCCGCGGAGCAGGTCGGGCGTCGGCGGCGGCGCGAGCTTGCGGCGCAGGCCGCTGATCGCCGCGCCTTCGCGCTCGCAGTGCTCGCGGCACGCCGCGCACTCGGTGAGGTGCAGCTCGACGTCACGCAGCTCGTCGCCGGCCAGCTCGCCGTCGTGGAGCGCCATCGCCAGGGTCTCGATGCTGTCGCAGAGTTGCTTCATGGGTCGAACGGGTTGAGGGCTAGGAACGGGTCTTGGTCTTGCGGTACTCGTCGAGCGAGATGGGCTCGTCGGCCGGAGCGGCCTTCACGTACCCCTGCTCGACGGCGAACTGCGCGAGCGACTGCTGGAGCAGCCGCCGCCCGCGGAAGAGCCGGCTCATGACGGTGCCGACGGGGCAGTCCATGACCTCGGCGATCTCCTTGTACGCGAGCCCCTCGACGTCGCACAGCACCACGGCGGTGCGGAAGTCGGCGGGCAGCGCATCGAGCGCGCGCTGCACGTCGTCGGAGACGCTGCGCTCGAGCAACATGCCTTCGGGGCTCTTCTGCGCCTGCGCGCCTTCGTGCACGAGCACGCCGTCGGTGGCGGTCTGCTCCGCGGTGGCGGCGTCGAGCACCTCGCGCTGCCGGCGCTTGCGCTGGTACTCGTTGATGAAGGTGTTGGTGAGGATGCGGAGCAGCCACGCCTTGCAGTTCGAGTCCTTCTCGAACGTGTCCCAGAACCGGTACGCGCGGAGCAGCGCCTCCTGCACCAGGTCCTCGGCGTCGCGCGGGTTGCGCGCCAGCCGGTAGGCCGTCCCGTAGAGCGCGTCGAGGTGAGGCAACGCGGTTGCCTCGAAGTCCTTGCGACTGTCCCGGCGGGCCAACATCTCTCACCCTAAACCAACCCGGCCCGCCGCGCATTCCCGGACGGGGGACAGGTTCCTGGGTCGTAACCCATCGAAACAGTGAACGAATTCGGCGCGACCGCGACTGGCGCCTACGGCGCCGTCAGCCGGCAGCAGCGAAACCCGTACGTGGGGTCGAGCACGTTCACCGCCGCCCGCGACGTCCGGAACTGACACGTCGAACCGAACGCGGGCGTGTCGTACGCGCCGCCGCGCAGGACCGCGATGTTCACCCCGCCCGAGGTCTGGCCGGTGATGTCGTTGGTCCACTCCTTCAGGTTCCCGGACAGGTCGAAGACGCCGGCCGCGGACACGCAGCCGGCGAGCGAGCCGGTCGGCAGCCGCACGTCGTCGTCCGCGCCGCCGGGGATGCCGTCGTGCGGCTCGGTGTTGCAGGCCGCCGCGCTGAACGTGTTGCCGTAGGGGAACGTCGTCGCGGGCGAGCCCTCGCACGCGGTCTGCCACTGCGCCGACGAGCACAGCGTCTTGCCCGCCGCCTGGCACGCCGCCTGGGCGACGTTGTAGGAGACGTTGCGCCACGGCAGGACGTCAGGCTTCGAGCACGAGCGCGCCGCCGAGACGCCGCCCGCCGTCGCCGTCGCGTCGGGGCGTGACGCCTCGTAGGTGTCGATGTAGAAGTCGAGCATCCCGACCTGCACGCGGGTCATCGCGTCGATCACGCGATCGGGGCCGGTCGCGTTGTCGACGGTACCATCGCAGTTGTTGTCGAGGCCGTCGCACAGCTCGGCCGACGGCGGGCTCGCGTCGGGCAGGACCGTCAGGTCGCACATCGTCTGCGCCGGGTTGCCCGGGTCGCAGACGCGGGCCCCGACGTCGCGGCACACGCCGAGCCCGCCGTTGTCGCACTCCTGCCCGAGGTCGGTGAACGTGTCGTCGACGAGCCCGTCGCAGTCGCCGTCCTGGCCGTCGCACTTCTGCTCGACGAGCACGATGCCGTTGGGCACGCTCGGGTCGAACTCGACGGCGGCGTCGTAGTCGCAGAACCAGCGGGTTTGCCCGCCGCGCGTCGCGCACACCATCGTCGTGCCCTCGCACGGAGTCCCCGCGGTGACGCGGCACTGGCCGGTCGGCGGCGGCGGCAGGTCCTCGTCGACCCGGCCGTCGCAGTCGTCGTCGAAGCCGTTGCAGTCCTCGGCGCGCGCCGGGAAGAGCGGGCACATGTACTCGCAGGTCAGCGGGTCGGGATCGAGATCGGCGAAGCCCGGCTGGCACATGACGAACTCGCACTGGCCGGCGCTGCACCGCTGCACCGCGCCGGTGCCGATGCAGCGCCGGTTGCACATGCCGCAGTTGTTCGAGTCGTTCTGCTTGTCGAACGCGTTGTCGACCGTGCCGTCGCAGTCGTCGTCGAGCTCGTTGCACTGGTCGTCGATGCCGAACGGCGTGCACGTCGACGCGTCGACCCCGCCGTCGCCGTCGCCGCCGCCGCCGTCGCCGCCCCCACCGCCGCCGTCGCCGTCGCCGCCCCCGCCGCCGCTGCTCAGATCGAACGGGTTGAGCCCGCACCCGGCGAGCGTCGCCGCGACCACCACCGGCAACGCGCGCCGCCGCGCGCCGAGCGCGACGAGCGCGAGCACGACGAGCACCAGCGTGGCGCCGCTCGCCCCGCCGCCGCCGGCCGCGCACCCGCCGCCGCCGCCGGCCTGCACGCGCTCGGGGCGACCGGCCGGCCGCTCGGGCACGCAGATCGCCTCGCCGTCGCGCACCTCGCACCGGTAGGCGTCGCTGCACGCGACGAGCTTGCATGGATCCTCGATGCACACGCCGCCGGCGCAGACCTGGCCCGCGTCGCAGGTGATGCCCACGCACGGATCGTCGACGCACATGCCGCCGACGCAGATCTCCGCCGACGGACACTCGCGCTCGGCGCACGCGTCGGGCGCGCACGTGCCCTGCGCCGTGCACCGCTCACCACGCGGGCACAGCGTGTCGTCGCAGTTGGGCAGGCACGTGCCGTCGTTGCAGCTGCAGCCCAGCGGCTGGGTGCAGCTCGACGCGCAGTCGACGTCGGCGCAAGGATGCGTGGTGCACACCGAGTCGAGGCACACCTGCCCGCCCGGGCAGCCGAGCACGTCGCAGTCGACGCACGCCCCCAGCCGGCAGGTCTCGAGCGGATCGCACGTGACGCCGACGCAGGGGTCGACGCACATGTCGTTCTGGCAGATCTCGTTCGGCTGACACGCCGCGCACGCGCTCGGCACGCAGAAGTCGCCGTCGACCGTCGTCTCGCAGCGGAAGCCGGCCGGGCACGGGAACTCGCCGCCGGCGCACGGCAGCCGGCAGCCGCCCTCGATGCACGACGTCATCACCGGGCAGGTCGCCTGGTCGTCGGGGACGCCGTCGCAGTTGTCGTCGATGCCGTTGCACTGCTCGGGCTGCGGATCGACGGCGCCGACGCACACGATCGTGCCGCCGACGCACACGTTCTGCCCGAACCGGCACGGCGACATGTCGTTCGTGCCGCACGGCTGGCCGACGTCCGGGTCGTCCTCCTCGAACGCGCCGTCGCAGTCGTCGTCGATGCCGTTGCACTCGTCGAACGGATCGGTCGGCACGCAGCCGGGCGTGCAGTTGATGCCCTCGTCGATCGCGCCGTTGCAGTTGTCGTCGAGGCCGTTGCACACCTCGTTCTGCGGCATCGCCCCGGGGTTGGTGATGTTGCACGTGACGCCGCTACCGTTGCCGTTACACACGAGCGTGCCCGTGCCGCGGCACGCGCCCAGCCGGCCGTCGTCGCACGCGTCGCCCTTCTCCGGGAAGTCCTCGTCGACCCGCGTGTCGCAGTCGTCGTCGAGCTCGTTGCACGTCTCGAACACGATCGAGCCCGAGACGATCGTCGCCAGGGCGTTGGCCAGCTGGTTCTCGTTGCCGACGAGGAACGCCGTGCCGGTGCCGCCCGCCGCGGCGATCGCGTTGAGCTGGGCCTGCTCCGACGCCAGCACCGAGAAGCCGACGACGTACGTGTCGATGCCCTTCATGCGCAGCGCGGTCGCCGCCGCCACCGGGTTGCCCTGGCAGCTCTCGGCGCCGTCGGTGACCAGGATGACGCCGTAGCGCCGGCAGCCGCCGGTCGACGCCAGGTCGCAGCCCTTGATCGGCGTCAGGTAGTCCTCGACCGCGGCCAGCGCGTTGGCCAGGGGCGTCGGCCCGGTGCCGCGCAGCTCGCAGTCGCCGCCGCCGGCGAAGTCGCAGTAGTCGCCGGGCGTCTGCGTGTTGATGAAGTTGGTCTCGGCGCCGTCGAGCCAGCGCAGGTGCTGGTTGATGTCGGCGCCGAAGCCGACGAGGACGTCGGCGCCGCGCCGCGGCGGGCCGCAGTTGCCGGCGTAGTTGATGCACTCCTCGCCCGGCGAGTCCTTGAGCACCGTGAGCGTGCCGGCGGTGCCGCCGTTCACGGTGCACGCCGGGGTCGGCGCCGGCCCGGTGTTCCCGACCGGGTTGTCGTAGCTGCAGCAGATCGCCGCGCACTCGAAGTTGTGCGCCATCTGGCAGCTGCGGTTGACCGCCTGGTCCTGGTGGTAGCGGGCGAGCGAGAAGTCGATCTGCGGGTACGCCGAGATCACCTGGTTGAGCGCGTTCTTGGCCTGGAACAGCCGCGAGTCGTCGGCGCGTCCGTTGGCGTTGTGGTCGAGCCCCGGATGATCGATCGAGCCGTCGCCGAACGTCGGCACGCCGCCGAGCGTGTTGAGCATCGAGCCCGACGTGTCGACGATGATCGTGAAGCGCGCCCGCGTGTCGTTGACCGGGCCCTGGCACGCCGGCACGTCGGGCGGGCAGGTCTGGGGCACGCCGCCCATGCACGACGGCATCGACGACATGCCGCAGGTGAGCACCGGCATGCCCTCGTCGATCTGATCGTCGAAGTCGTTGTCGAACCCGTCGCAGAACTCGCCGACGTAGCCACCCGAGATCTGGAGCTCGCCGACGCCGCCGCCGGCCTCGCCGCGACAGATCGTGCTGACGCCGCCGGCGCCGCCGGACACGCTGAACACCGCGCGGTCGTGGATGCTCGAGGTCACCGACAGGACCGACACGATGCCGCCGCCGCCGCCGCCGCCGCAGTCGTCGGCCTGGCGGTTCTGCTGCGCCGGCGCCACGCACTCGCCGGTCGGATCGGTCGACAGGCCCTGGGTGTCGCCGCCGAGGCCGCCGGCGGCGGTGATGACCGCGCTCGCGCCGATCGTGACCTGCTCGCCGACGACGAAGATCGTCCCGCCGGCGCCGCCGCCGGCCGAGTCGTTGCCGTCGCCGCAGCCGCGGCGGCCGTTGGCGTCGAGGGTGCCGTCGATCGTCACCGTGCCCGCGCCGTTGTTCAGGCCGGACAGCACGATGCGGCCGCCGCCGCCGCCCGACACGTTCACGACCGTGCCGTCGCCGTCGCGACAGCCCTTGTCGCCGCCCGACGCGCCGAACTCGGGCTGGTAGATCGAGTGGAAGAAGGCCTGGCCGGCCACGGTCGGCAGCCCGTCGTTGTTGCGGCAGTCGGAGACGTTGCTGCAGCTCGGCACGCCGGAGCCGTTGTAGGTGACCGAGTTGCCGCAGTCCTCCTCGTACCCGGCGGGGAACGACGTCGGGTTGTCCTTGGTGCCGCGCCCGCCGCCGCCGATGTGCGCGCCGCCGCCCCCCGAGTCGCGCAGCGCGCAGCCGCCGCGGCCGCCGGCGGTCGCGTTCGGCCCCGTGCCGTTGCCGCAGATCCGCGTCTGGTAGCCGCGGCCGCGCGCGGTGATGCGCGCGCCGGCGCCGATCGTGATCGTGCGCGCGCGCAGCTCGAGGTTGCCGGTGGCGACCTTGTTGCCCGAGCCGTCGTACGGGTTCACCTCGATGACGCCGCCGTTCACGACGCGCACGTTCTGGTACGTGTGCACGCCCGAGAGCTGGCAGGTGATGCCGTCGACGACGAGGTCGCCGCCGGTGGGAACGCACGGCGCCGCGTCGGCGCGTGCAGGAACGAGGGCGAGCGCGAGCGCTGCGCCCGGGAGGAGGCGGCGGATCATCCTCCCTCGATCCTAGAGATCGGCGGGGACGGCGCCAAGCCTCACGATCGGCCCGACGGTGTGCGGTGGGGTAGGCCAGGGGCCCCTGCGCCGCGTGGGCGTGAAGCCCTCACGCCTCGTCATCACCGAGCAGGACGGCGACGTGTAGCTCGATCGCGTCGAACGGCTCGGCCCGCACCCGCTCCGCCGCCTCGGCCCGGAGCGCCACCAGGTAGCCGTCGGCGGTATGCCGGTGCACGGTCAACGTGCGATCGACGTGATCGAGGATCCAGTAGTGCGGGACGCTGGCCTGGTGGTACCGGCGCAGCTTGATCACGGTGTCGGTGGCGCGGTTCGAGTCGCTCACGATCTCGCAGATCCAGTCCGGGCGGATCGCCGCCGGGCGCTCGCGTGGCGGCTCGGGCACGCGGTCGCGGCGCCAGCCGGCGATGTCGGGGCGGAAGATGCGACCGTCGAGCGCGATGTCGACCTCGGTCGCGATCCACCAGCCGCCGGGGCCGCCGGGGCCGCCGGGCCGCCGGGCGAACGGGCCGCGAAGCGCGCCGACGGTGCCGGCCTGGGAGTTCCCGTGGTCGTAGCCCGGCGCCGCCTTCTCGACGAACTCGCCGTCGATCAGCTCGATGCGGTGGCCGTCGGGCAACGCCAGCCAGTCGGCGATCGTCTTCGGCTGGCCCTTCGCTGCGGCGCCCGACATGGCGACGCCGATCGTAGCACCCCCGCCGTCAGGTGCGGAACGGCGTGTGGGCCACGCCCAGCGCCTCGGCGACGGCGGCGTGCGGGACGGTGCCGCGGTACGTGTTGAGCGCGCTGATGAAGACCGGGTCGCTCTTGATCGCGCCCTCGAGGCCCTGGTCGGCGAGCTTGGTGACGTACCGGATCGTCGCGTTGGTGAGCGCGTAGGTCGACGTGCGCGGCACCGCGCCCGGCATGTTGGCCACGCCGTAGTGGATGACGTCGTGCACGACATAGGTCGGGTTGTCGTGCGTCGTCGGGCGCGCCGTCGCGACGCAGCCTCCCTGATCGATCGACACGTCGACGATGACCGAGCCCGGCTCCATCGCCTTCACCATGTCCTCGGTGACCAGGCGCGGCGCGCGCGCGCCGGCGATGAGCACGGCGCCGATGACGAGATCGCTCTCGAGCACGCAGCGCTCGATGTTGACCGGGTCCGAGTACTGCGTCGACACGCGGCCGGTGTAGACGTCGTCGAGGTAGGCCAGCGTCTTCAGGTTGACGTCGAGCACCGTGACGTTGGCGCCGAAGCCGACCGCGATGCGCGTCGCGTTGGCGCCGACCACGCCGCCGCCGATGATCGCCACGCGGCCGCGCCGCACGCCCGGCACGCCGCCGAGCAAGACACCCTTGCCGCCGCGCTCGCGCTCCAGGTACATCGCGCCCGCCTGCACCGCCATGCGGCCGGCGACCGCGCTCATCGGCGTGAGCAGCGGCAGGTCGCCCGGCGTCGGCTCGAGCGTCTCGTAGGCGACGCCGTCGACGCCGCGCTTGAGCAGCTCGTGGCCGAGCTCGTGCGCCGCCGCGAGGTGCAGGTACGTGAACAGGATCTGCCCCTTCCGCATGAGCGGGAACTCGGGCGCGATCGGCTCCTTCACCTTCACCACCATGTCGGCCTCACCCCAGACCTCCTCGCGGGTGGCGACGATCTTCGCGCCGACCTTCACGTAGTGATCGTCGGGGATGCTCGAGCCCAGGCCCGCGCCCTGCTCGATGAGGACGGTGTGACCACGGCTGGTGAGGATCTGCACGCCGGCAGGGGTCATGCCGACGCGGAATTCCTGGGTCTTGATCTCTTTCGGGACGCCGATGCGCATTGGTGCGGCGGACTATGTGACGCGCGTTCGGTCGCGGTCAAGACCCGCCGGCGGCGGCCAGCCGGGTGCTCTCGCTCGCCTCGATCGGGTGCTCCGGATCGGTCAGGTCGGGGACCGGGATCTCGATCGCCTCCGGGTCCTCCTCGTCGTCATCGAGCGGCGGCCGCGCCGTCGCGTACATGAACCCGGCGAGCCCGACGGTGGCGGCGACGAGGATCCAGGTCGGGATCATCACCAGCTGGCCGAACCACGCCAGGAGGTAGAAGCGCGGGAACCGGCCCACGATCTGGGCCGCGATGTAGCGGCGGAGCGGATACCCCGACGCCGGCGCCAGCGCGCGGATGATCGAGATGGGCAGGACCGGCACCAGCGAGAACATGACGATGATCGCGAACGGCCATCGTGTCATCCAGCGCACCGCCCAGCGGAAGAGGCGCACCTCGCTGGCGCCCTTGACCCGGGGATGGCGCATCGCCGCCTCGATGAGCCCGTAGTCGGCGAAGCTGACGATGACGCTGCCCATGGTCGCGGCCAGGGCGATCCACAGCGGATCGTAGAACTTGGCGAAGTAGAGGACCCCCGGCTCGTGCGGGATGGGCAGGACCGAGTTCGACGGGATGCAGTAGAGCCCCAGCAGGAACAGGCCCGCCAGATCGGCGGCGAACGCGATGATGAGCCCACCCAAAACGGCGTAGATCGCCAGCGCCAGCACGAACGCCTTCCACCGCCGCGACAGCTTCGCGCGGTAGAGCCGCTTGAGGATGGGAGGCCGCCAGAACGCCAAGGGGCTCACTCTAAGCCAGGAACGGCCGGGAAACAGCCTCTACGAAGGGACGGTCTCGACGCCGGGATGTCGCCACGCCGGCTCGGGGGCCGGCAAGCGATGGACCAGGACACATGACCAGACCTTGATCCCGATGATCGCGAGCGCGACCGCCGAGGCCGCCCACGCGTTCTCGGTGCCCACCATGACCACGGTCACGACCGCGCTGTTGAGGAGCTTGCCGCTCATCGACCAGTTGAGTGCGTAGACCTTGCGGTCGACGAGGTGGAAGTAGTTCGGCGAGATGATCGGCCAGCGCAGCCACTGGTTCGAGAGGTGATGATCGATCCCCATGAACTGGAAGAGGAAGAGGAACACCGGCACCAGCATCCCCGGGTGGAGGATCACGTAGTTCGCGTAGAAGAGGCACACGAGGATGCGGTCGCCGAGGATGTCGAGCTGCGCGCCGATCCGCGTCTCCTCGTCGAGCGTGCGGGCGAGGTAGCCGTCGAGCACGTCGAGCACCCAGTACACGCCGAGCCCGACGAAGTTCCAGGTCTCGTCGCCGGTGCGCATCGCATGCCCGAAGATGACGAGGCACGACATCACCCGCACCATCGTCACCAGGTTGGCCCAGGTCCACGGCGACTCGGGCCCCGACACGTAACCACGCGGGGTCGGCATCACGATCCTCCCATCCAGGCCGCCACGACGATCACGGTGAACCGGGCGGCGCGGCCGAGCATCCCGATCACGAAGAACGAGCGAAAGCGATAGCCGAGCCCGCCGGCGAGCAGGGTCGTCACGTAGAGCGGGGGCAGGCCGATCGACGCGCTGGCGAAGAGCACGAGGTTCGGCCGTCGCTTCCAGCGCGCGAGCGACGCGCGCGCCTTCTCGACCTTCTCGCGGTACCGGCCTGTCGGCAGGTCGAGCACGCCGAGCGCCGCGTAGTAGAGGAGGCTCTTGGCCGCCATCTGCCCGGCCGCGGCGAGCACGACCACCGCCGGCAGCGGCGCCGCCGTGTCCACGAGCAGCGTGACCGCGACGAGCCAGACCTCGGCGTTCACCACCGGCACGAGCCCGCTGACGAAGCAGACCAGGAACGTGCCGGCGTAGATGCCGAGGTCGTGCCCGAGCGCCTCGAGGCTCACCGCTTGCTCCCGCGGGTGCTCATCACGAGCGCTCCGAGCTCATGACTCCATGGACGATGCACGCGTGAGGCCGACGTCACACGCTACGATAAACTCGCGGAGTCTCACGATGCCAACGATCACGCGCGTGAAGTTCACGTGAAGCGCGCGGTGGACGTCGGTCAGGATCGGTAATCGGCGTTGATCGAGACGTACTCGTGCGACAGGTCGCAGGCGAGGAAGCGGGCCGAGGCCCGGCCGGCGCCGAGGTCGAGCGTCATCGTGTAGGCGGGCTCGCGCATCACCGCGGCCGCGCGCGCCTCGTCGTAGCCGGGCGCGACCGTGCCCTTCGCGACCACGGCCACGTCGGCGAGCGCGAGCGCGACGCGCGTCGGATCGAACGGGACACCGGCGTTGCCGGCGGCGCACAGGATGCGGCCCCAGTTGGGATCGCCGCCGGCGATCGCCGTCTTGACCAGCGGCGACGTGGCGATGCGGCGGGCGACGGTGAGCGCCGCCCTCTCGGTCGGCGCGCCGCGCACCTCGATGGTGACGACGTGGTGCACGCCCTCGCCGTCGCGCATGAGCTGGGTGGCGAGGTCGTGACAGACGTCGGTCAGCGCCTCGGTGAAGGCCGCGAGCGCCTTGCCTCCCACCGCGCCGCCGGTCACGCCCGACGCCAGCAGCGCGAGGGTGTCGTTCGTCGACGTGTCGCCGTCGACGGCGATGGCGTTGTAGCTCGGCGCCACGGCCGCGCGCGTCGCCCGGGCCAGCGCCGGCGGGGCGACGTTCGCGTCGGTCACGAGGAAGGTGAGCGTCGTGGCCATGTTGGGCGCGATCATGCCGGCGCCCTTGGTGCAGCCCAGGATCGTCACGTTCTCGCGCCCGAGCCGCACGGTGCACGTCGCCGTCTTGGGCCGCTTGTCGGTGGTCAGGATCGCGCGCGCGAAGTCGTCCCAGCCGCCGGGCGAGAGCGCCGCGCCCGCGGCCGCGATGCCGGCGCCGACCCGGTCCATCGGCAGCGGCTCGCCGATCACGCCGGTCGACGCGACCAGCAGCTGCCCCGGCTTCGCGCCCATCACGGCCGCGGCGGCCGCCGCCATCGCCTTTGCGTCGGCCATGCCGGCCTTGCCGGTGCACGCGTTGGCGTTGCCGCTGTTGACGACGACACCGCGCAGCTTGCCCTTCGCCGCGCGCAAGGCCGCGGCCGACAGCACCACCGGCGCCGCCTTGACGCGGTTCCCGGTGAAGACCGCCGCCGCCGCTGCAGGCGCGTCCGCGGCGATGAGGCCGACGTCCAGCCCGCCCTTCTTCTTGATCCCGGCGGCGACGCCGGCAAAGCGAAATCCTGGGCACGTCACGACGCGGCATTGTGCCAGCGGTGCGCCCGTTGCGCTACGATCGCCCCATGGCGGTCAGCGAGCGCGATCGCGACTACATGCGGCGGCTGGGCGAGCTCAAGGCGCGGGCCCACGCGGACGCGCTGGCGGCGCACCTCGCGTTGCCGCTGGCCGAGCGTCTCGCGAAGAGCGTCGCCCTCATGAACCGGTTTCTTTCGACGACGGGACCTCGGCACGACGATCCTTCGCCGTTCTACGACCGCGCCCGCCGCCTGGGGCTCTATCGACCGTGAGCGCCGGGGACGATGTCCTCGCGACGATCGCGGCGGTGTTCGAGCAAGCCGGCCTGCGGTACGCGTTGATCGGCGGACACGCGGTCAATGCCTGGCTCGAGCCGCGCTTCACTGCGGACGTGGACGTCACGGTCGCCGCGGATCCGGCCGCCCTCGCGCGCGCACGCGACGCCCTGGAGGCGCTCGGCTACGTCGTGAACGCCGAGCACGGTGCCGATCTCCCCTCGGGGCCCGACTTCGTGCGCTTCACGCGCGGTCCGCAGGACTCGCCGATCGAGATCCAGGCGGCCAAGACGCAGCTCCAGCACGATCTGATCGCGCGCGCCACGAGATCCTCGGTCGTCGCGACGGCGACACCGGAGGATCTGATCATCCTCAAGCTCATCGCGCACCGGCCCAAGGACCTCGCCGACCTGGCGGGCCTGCTCGCGCTCGAGGGACTCGACTGGTCCTACGTCGAGGACCGCGCGCGCGACTGGGACGTGATGGACCGGCTCGAGCGTCTACGCCCGGGCGCCTGATTCCTGGACGCCGAGAAGCGTCACTCGGTCGCGGCCTCGGCCTCTTCCTTGCCGTGGCACTTCTTGTACTTCTTGCCCGAGCCACACGGGCACGGGTCGTTGCGGCCGACCTTGGGCCGCTCGCGGCGCACGGTCTCGCCCGCGGCCTCGGCCGCGCTCGCGCCGGCCCTGGCGCCCGGTCGGCCGCCCTGGACCTTCCGGCGCTTGCCGCCGCCGGCGGCCGCCTGCTGCTGCTCGGCCTCCTCGTCGTCGAACTTGCCGGCCGCGCCCTGCTCGACCATCTGGCGCTGCTTGGACTGGAGCGCCGGGATGGGATCCTCCTCGCGCCGGATCTCGACGCGGAAGATCTTCTGCCCGACGTTCAGGTTGATGCGGGCCATCATGTCCTGGAACAGCTCGAAGCCCTGCTTCTTGTATTCCTTCTTCGGATCCTTCTGGCCGTAGCCCATGAGCCCGATGCCCTCACGCAACGAGTCCATGGTCTTCAGGTGATCCATCCACTGCTGATCGATCTCCTCGAGGAAGAAGCGGCGCGCGAAGTACATGAGCCACGGGCGCGTGAGCTCTCGCTCGCGCTCCTCGATGCGCGCCTCGACGATCTTCCAGGCCTGCGCGGCGAGCTCGTCGCGTGACGCGTTCTGCAGCGTGAACTCGGTCGTGAACTGCTCCTCGAGCGCCTCCTCGAGGCCCTCGAGATCCCACTCGTCATCCGGCTTGTCGAGCGTGCAGTACGTGTCGACGGCCGTGGCGATCAGCTGCTCGCACAGGTCGTACATGCGCTCGCGCTGCTGCACCAGCGAGACGCCGATGCGCTCGGCGACATGGTCGACCAGCGCCTCGCGCGGCCCGTCGACCTTCTTCTCCAGATCGAGCAGCGTGCCGTGCTGGCGCCACAGCTCGGCGCGCAGCACGCGCCACGCCGGGCGGGTGTCGCTGATCGGCTCGCCGGCGGCGATGCGCTCGTCGCGCTCCTTCACCTTCTGGAAGACGACCTCGATCATCTCGGCCAGCTTGGGCCGCATCTCCTTGGCCAGCTCGCTCGCCTTCCACGAGCCGCTCTCGGTGATCTCGGGCGCGGCCACGGCCTCGCGCTTCTTCTTCAGCTTCTCGTCGTTGGGATCGTCGAGCGAGAACGGCGCGTACGTGCCCTCGAGGACCTGGCGGCGCAAGGCGTAGATCGTCTTGCGCTGCTGGTTCATGACGTCGTCGTATTCGAGCACGTTCTTGCGCTGGTCGAAGTTGCGACCCTCGACCTTCTTCTGCGCGCCCTCGATCGAGCGCGTCACCATCGGGCTCTCGATCGGCGTGTCCTCCTCGAGCCCGAGGCGCTCCATCAGCCCGGCCATCTTGTCGAGGCCGAAGATGCGGAGCAGGTCGTCCTCGAGCGAGAGGTAGAAGCGCGAGACGCCGGGGTCACCCTGACGGCCGGCGCGGCCGCGGAGCTGGTTGTCGATGCGGCGCGACTCGTGGCGCTCGGTGCCGATGATCTTGAGCCCGCCGGCCTTGAGCACCTCCTGGCGCTCGGCGTCGGTCTCCTTCTTGAAGCGCTCGAGGTGGAACTTGAAGCGCGCGTCCTCGTCGAACGCCGGCTGGGTCGAGCCGCGGTACGGCCCGGCGCCGCCCTCGCCGTCACCGTCCGCGCCGCCCTCGCCGGCCGCCGCCGGCGGCGGTGGCGCCTGCTCGGCCTGGCTGGCGTCCTCGGCGAGCTTGGCCCGCTCCTCGGCGACCGCCTCCTTGGCCATGAACTCGGCGTTGCCGCCGAGCAAGATGTCGGTGCCGCGGCCGGCCATGTTGGTCGAGATCGTGACCGAGCCCTTGCGGCCGGCCTGCGCCACGACGCCGGCCTCCTTCATGTGCTGCTTGGCGTTCAGCACGTTGTACGGGATGTTCTTCGACCGCAGGAGCTGGGCCAGCACCTCCGACTTCTCGACGGAGATCGTGCCCACCAGCACCGGCTGCCCGCGCTTGTGACAGTCCTCGATGTCGGCGAGCACCGCCTTGAACTTGCCCTTCTCGTTCTTGTAGACGAGGTCGGGCAGGTCCTTCCTGACCAGCGGCTTGTTGGTCGGGATGACACGGATGTCGAGCTTGTAGATCTGGTGGAACTCGGTCGCTTCCGTGTCCGCCGTGCCGGTCATACCGGACAGCTTCTTGTACATGCGGAAGTAGTTCTGGAACGTCACCGTCGCCAGCGTCTGGTTCTCCTCCTCGACGGTGACGCCCTCCTTGGCCTCGATCGCCTGGTGGAGGCCGTCGGACCAGCGGCGCCCCGGCATCTTGCGGCCGGTGTGCTCGTCGATGATGACGACCTTGCCGTCCTCGATGAGGTAGTTGACGTCGCGCTTGTAGAGGGTGTGCGCGCGCAGCGCCTGCTGGACGTGGTGGTTGAGCTGGATGTGCTTGATGTCGTAGAGGTTGTCGATCGCGAGGAGCTTCTCCACGCGCTCGACGCCCTCGTCGGTCAGCATCACCGAGTGCGCCTGCTCGTCGACGGTGAAGTCGACCTCGCGCTTGAGGCGCGGCACGATCTTGTCGACCTTGTCGTAGAGATCCGCCGAGGCCTCGCCGGCGCCGGAGATGATGAGCGGCGTGCGGGCCTCGTCGATGAGGATCGAGTCGACCTCGTCGACGATCGCGTAGAAGAGGCCGCGCTGGACCATGCGGTCGGGCGCGTCCTTCATGTTGTCGCGCAGGTAGTCGAAGCCGAACTCGTTGTTCTGGCCGTACGTGATGTCGCAGTTGTAGTTGCGCTGGCGCTCGTAGTCGTCGAGGCCGTGGACGATCGTGCCCGTGGTGAGGCCGAGGAAGCCGTAGAGCCGGCCCATCCACTCGGCGTCACGCTTGGCGAGGTAGTCGTTGACGGTGACGACGTGCACGCCCTTGCCCGCGAGCGCGTTCAGGTACGCGGGCAGGGTGGCGACGAGGGTCTTGCCCTCGCCGGTGCGCATCTCGGCGATCTTGCCCGAGTGCAGCACCATGCCGCCGATGAGCTGCACGTCGTAGTGGGTCATGCCCAGCGCGCGCTTGCCGCCCTCGCGCACCAGCGCGAACGCCTCGGGCAGGATGTCGTCGAGCGACGCGCCCTTGTCGAGCTTCTGCCTGAGCTCGCCGGTCATCGCGCGCAGCTCCGCATCGGACTTCCCCGTGAGACCCCTCCCGAGCTCGCCGATGTGCGCCACGAGGGGCTGCATCTTCTTGAGCTCGCGCTGGTTCTTGCTACCGAAGATCTTCTCGAGGAGTCCCATAGGCGTTCCGGAGGCGGGTTCTAGCACGGCTCCGGTGCCGCGGGTCACCTCCAAAATCGGGTAGTCACGGCACGTTGCAGGCCGGTCACGCAGGCTTCCAGGACCGCATGAAGGACCAGCCGTCCTTCTTCAGATCGAAGTGGGTCATCGCCGTCCCCACGAGCTTGCCGTCGCCGTCGCGCACGTCGCCGGGCAGCTCGGTCCAGGTCCGGAGCGGCGACAGCCAGCGAATGTCCTTCTGCCCGGCGAACGTGTACGGCTTGCCGTCGTCGCCGGTGAACCCGAACTCGTAGCGGATGACGCGCCCGAGGAACGGCTGCAGGCGCAAGGTCCCGCGCAGCGGCTGCCCGGTCGCGAGCCCGTCGGCCGAGACGGTGCCCTCCATGTCGGCGACCTGCTGCTTCTTGCGCCACGCCCCGATCGGTCCCGAGCGCACGACGACGGTGAACGAGAACGGGCGGGTCACGCCGTCCCTCGTCCAGGTGCCGCTCATCGTCTCCTCGAAGCCGAAGCCCATGTCGCAACGGTATCCCGAACCGGACGTCCGAAAAATGAAAACGGAGCCGAATCCAATCCGGCTCCGCTTCGAGGAAGGAGACCTGTCAGCTCAGTTCGCGACGCAGCCCTGGAAGACGAACGGCGGCTCGCACACGCAGCTGGTGTCACCCGCCTGGCAGGTGCTGCCATCCGGGCGGCGGCAGTTGGTGCCACCGATGACCGAGCGGCAGTCCGAGCGGGCGTCGCACGCCGCCTGGGTGGTCAGCTCACCGCAGGTGAGCGGGGGCGGCGGGGGCGGCGGGGGCGGGGGCGGGGGCGGCGGCGGGGCGCAGAGGTCGACGCCGTTCTGGACGCACGGCTCGCAGGTGGTGCGGGGCTCGTCGCAGAACGAGCCGGCGGGGCACTGGTTGTCGGCGGTGCAGACCGACGACTCCTCGCAGTAGCCGTTCAGGCAGTAGCAGCCGGCAGCGCACTCCGCGTCGCTGTTGCAGCCGGGCTGGTTCGGGTCGGGCACGCAGCTACCGTCCGCGGCGCAGACGAAGCCGACGGGGCAGCCCTGGACCTGGCAGCTGTTGCAGTCGCGGGCGCCGAACGCCGGGTCGGCGCAGGAGCCGCTGCAGTCGCAGACCAGCCCGCCGCCGCAGTCGGCGTCGCTCGAGCACCAGCCGGCCTCTTCGCACTCGCCGCTCGACTCGTCGCAGTAGCAGCCGGTGGCGCAGTCGTTGTCGCTGTTGCACCCGTAGTTGTCCGGGAAGCACTCCTGCCAGCCGTCCGGGTACGTGTAGCAGGTGTAGCAGACCGTCCCGTTGGACGATGGCTCGCAGTAGTTGGTGACGACGACGTCGCCGCCGTTACTGTCTCCGAAGTACAGGGTACATCCCGAGACGGTGATCGCCGTCAGTACGGCGATCGCTACGAGCAGCTTCTTCATGACGTCCTCCGGTGGTGCTTGCGAGCGGGCAGGTGGGTTGGTGGTCCGAGCACAAAGCAGTCGTCGTGCCAGTCTGGCAACGGGATCGAACGCGGCGGAATCAGGGCAGTCTCTGGCACCGGGGACGGTGGAAATCCGTCGCCCGCGCCGGACCTATGACACAAACGTCCGGGAATTCGTTGTCCAGCCCAACTGGGCAGGGGCAGATCGCGCGATCGGTCACGTTCCCTCCCGACGTAGTGTCCACAACGTCCGCCGCCCGTCATCCGGTCTGCGTCAACGTTCGGATACGGTCGGGTGTAGCAAGCCGTTCACACCCCGTGTGGTTTTCTGTGGGGGCGGGCGGCGGGGCCTACGCGGGGTCGTCGACCGCGCGGATCGTCTCACGCAGGGTGGCGCGGGCGCGGAAGCCGAGCTCGTGCTCGGCGCGGGCGCCGTCGACCATGCAGACGTACCGGATGAAGTCGAGCTCGGCGACCGGGTACCCGGACAGGCCGAGCCGGAAGGCCATCGCGTAGAGCGGCCTGGCGATCGGGTGCGGGACCGGGAGGGTGCGCCGGCCGAGCTCACGGACGATGACGCTGAGGGGCACCTCGCCGGGGCCGACGATGTTGTAGATGCCGCGGGCGCCGGGCGTGAGCGCGCAGGTGACGGCCTCGGCGATGTCGCGCTCGTGGATCACCTGCACCATGGGATCGAAGCCGAGGAGCATCGGGATCGGATCGAGGCGCAGGTAGTTCGACGGCGCGTTGTGCACCCGGCCGAGGATGTGGACCGGACGGAGGATGACGGTCTCGATGTCGCGCGCCTTCCAGAAGAAGGTCGACGCGAGGTGATCGATCTCGACGAGGTCGCGCATCGCGGGGAAGCGCTGGGCGGCCAGGAGCGGCGCCTCCTCGGTGAGGAACTGCGGGTTCTCCGGGCGCGGGCCGTAGACGTTGGCCGACGAGAGCACGACGACCTTGGGGATCTCGTACGTCGCGCAGTACTCGAGCAGCCGCGAGGTGCCGCCCACGTTCCACGAGTAGAGCTCGGCGGCCGTGGCGCGCGGGTCGTGCATCATGCCCATGTGCACGAGCGCGTCGATGTCGCCGGCGCGGAAGACCTCGCGCGCCTTCTTGCTGCGCAGGTCGACCTGGTGGTGGACGATGTCCTTGGGCTTCTCGGGGAACGGCCGTCGATCGAGGCCGACGATCACGAAGCGCGGGTCGTGGTGGAGCGCGCGCGCGACGACGCGGCCGAGGCGGCCCGCGATGCCGGTGACGACGACCTTCCGCCGGCGCGGCGCGACCTGCTCACCAGAAGACATGTTTACGTTCGCGCAGCCCGAGGTGGATCATCGACTCGATGCGGTGCTTCACCGCCCGCACCTTCTCCTCGAGGACCTCGTCGTCGTCGTCGGGGTCGCCGGAGAACGTCATCGGCTCGCCGAAGTAGAGGCGGTACTTGACGGGCAGGGGCAAGAGCGGCACGAACGGCGGGTACGGCACCACCGGGAACGACGGCGCGCCCAGGAGCCGCGCCAGCGGCTTGACGTTCACCGCCGGCGCCTGCTCCTCGGCGCCGATCACGGCGACCGGGACGATCGGCGTGTGGGTCTCGAGCGCCAGCCGCATGAAGCCGAGGCCGAACGGCTGGAGCTGGTAGCGGCGCGAGAACGGCTTGGAGATGCCGCGCGCGCCCTCGGGGAAGACCAGGATCGCCTCGTCCTCCTCGAGCAGGCGGCGGCAGTTCTCCGGCGTGCCCGTGATCTGGCCCCAGCGCTGGAGCAGGTAGCTCGCGAACGGGACGGTCGGCACGAAGTGCTCGACCATCGAGCGCACGAGGCGCGGCTGCGGCGGCTCGAGGAAGCAGGCCGAGCCGATGACGACGCCGTCGTACGGGAGCTGTCCGGAGTGGTTGGCGATGAAGAGCACGCGGCCGGCGGGCGGGATGTGCTCGACGCCGCGCGCGACGCAGCGGAAGTAGTGGCGGTAGACCCAGCCGGCGAGGAGCGCCGCGACCTTCAGGTGATCGCGGCCGAGGCCGTAGGCGTCGTAGCCGTACTCGTTGCCGCGGAAGACCAGCGCACGCGTGCGGGCGCCGACGTCGTCACCGAGCCGATCCTCGACGGCGTTGTCCAGACGGCGCCGGATCCAGTCCGTCACACCCATGCGCGCACCTTGTACCACGGCGTGATAGCGTCGAATCGTGAGCAACGAGGCTTTTGTCGACGTCACGTGGCGAGGGCTCGAGGTCGGCAAGCGGGTCAAGCTGCACGGGTTCCGCGCGGGCGAGGCGTACATCGATCACACGACGCCGATGCCGGTGGGCACCCAGCTCGCGCTCAGGACGGACGAGGGGCTCGAGATCGCCGTGACCGTGCGCCGCGTGCACGAGCAGGTCGGTGGTTCGACCGAGACGCCGGGGATGCAGGTCGAGCCGGCGCTGGCGGGCGCGACCGCCGACTGGTGGCGCGCGCACTGCGCGACCGATCCGCGCGAGGGCGTGGTGGCGAAGCCGACCTTGACCATGTCCACGGTCGAGGTCGAGCGCGTGATGGCCGCGGTCAAGGACGCTGTGCCCGAGGCGCAGGTCGAGCCCGACGCGGGCCGGACCGAGGTGATGGCCGCCGTCGATCCAGAGACGCTCGCGGCGATCGAGGCGGCGGCGGCCGAGGAGGCGAGCGACCCCAACCTCGTCGACGACGGCCGGCGCACCATGGTGATGTCGGCGATCGACGTGAACGCGATCGTCGAGGCCGCGGCCGCCGACGCCGACGTCAGCGGCGCCAGCGACGGCAACGGCGCGGGCGACGAGCCGTCGAGCGACGACGCGGGCGCCAGCGGCTCGCGCCCCGGCGGCAAGCGCAAGCGCGGCGGCAAGCGCAAGCGCGGCTAAGACACGGCGGCGTCGAGCAGCTCGACGGTTCCGCGCGCGAAGTCGACGACGGCGCGCCCGCCGAAGGGCAGGGCGACGTTGCGGTTGCCGTGACCGATGGGCGCGCCGGCGAGGCCGGGGATCCCGAACGTGCGCAGCCGCTCGTCGATCGCGGCCAGCGCCGGGGCCGGGTCGTCGGGCGCGCCCTGCGGCGTCGGCGGATCGGTGCAGCGGGTGAGATCGCCGAGGACGACGCCGCGACAGCCGCGCAGGACGCCGGCGTGCGCCAGCTGGGTGAAGTAACGATCGATCGCGTACGGCTTCTCGGTCACCTCCTCGGTGACCATCACCGCGCCGTCGAGATCGAGGCGCCACGGCGAGCCGACGAGGTGCGCGAACAGGCAGAGGTTGCCGGCGACGAGCGGCGCGGTGACCGCCTCGGCGCCGGGCGCCGGCGGCGCGCCGATCGGCGACAGCGTCCACGGCACGACGCCCGCGGGCCGCGGGTCGGTGAGCATCCGCACGAGCCACGCGAGGTCCTCGTCGGGCAGGTCGCCGAGCTGGCTGACCATCGGGCCGTGGATGGGCGCGACCTCGGCGGCCGCCGACCACGCGAGCAGGGCCGTCACGTCGGAGAAGCCGACGAGCGGGCGGGGATCGGCCGCGAGCGGCGCCGGATCGACCTGCGCCAGCATGCGGGTGACGCCGTAGCCGCCGCGCGCGCAGATGATCGCGCGCACGTCTCGATCGTCGAGGAGCGCCTGCAGCTCGGCGGCGCGGCGCTCGTCGGAGCCGGCGAGGAAGCCGGCGCGCGCGTCGATGCCGTCGGGCACCTTCACCCGGAAGTGGCGCGAGAGCAGCGCGAGGCCGGCGCGGAAGCGATCGGGGTTGACAGGGCCCGCGGGAGCGCACACGCCTATCAGGTCGCCTTGCTCGAGCGCGGGCGGGCGCACCATGCCGATCGTCGATACGCTCACCACGTGGGTCGGGCACGAGGATAGCCTCCTCGGCTGGTTCGCGCTCGCCGGCTCGGCGACGATCGAGTACGTCTTCCCGCCGTTCCCCGGCGACGTCGTCACGGTGCTCGCCGCGTCGCTGGTGATCGCCGCCGCGTGGAGCTGGTACGGCGTGCTCACGGCGCTGATGCTCGGCTCGGTGGTCGGCTGCGCGCTCACCTTCGAGCTCGGCGTGAGGTGGGCGAAGCGTCGCGACGAGCGCGGGCACAAGTCGAGGCAGCTCGACCGGCTCGTCGCCGGCTTCCGGAAGCACGGCGCCGTCTACCTCGTCCTCAACCGCTTCGTGCCCGGTGTGCGCTCGGCGTTCTTCGTCGCCGCCGGGCTCGCCGGCATGTCGCGGCGCGCCGTCTACCTCTATGGCGCGCTCTCCGCGCTCCTCTGGAATCTGCTCCTGTTCGCCGCGGGCGCCGCGCTCGGGGCCAACTACGCGCGCCTCGAGCGCCTGGTCACGACGTACACCACCGTCGCGCTGTTCACGCTCGGCGTGGTGGTGGTCGTCTGGTTCGGCGTGGGCTGGCTCCGCAAGCGGCGCGGGCGACACCGCGAAGACTGAAAAGTTGGATCGTCCGGCGCGTTGGTGCGTCAGGAGGTCCCATGCGCTCCCTGGTAGCTGCCTCGCTCGCGCTCTGCGCGCTCACCGCCGCGTCCCCGGCCGCGGCCGATTGCTACGACTCCGATTGCCGCGACGCGCGCGCGAAGGCGTGGGAGAAGCCGCGCTTCGAGGGCGCGTTCGGGCTCCTCGCCGGCGGCTACAGCGTCGGCCCCGTCAGCGGCGCCGCGATCGGCATGCACCTCGACGGCGGCGTGCGCGCCGGCAAGGTCGCGCTGCTCGGCGAGTACGACTTCCTGTCGCACGGCCAGAGCTCGTACGACCACGAGGCGCCGATCCGCGGCGTGATGCACCGCCTGGGCGCGAACGTGCGCTACTCGATCGCGGCGTTCGGCGGCCGCGACGTCCCCATCCGCGGCGACTTCTGGCTCGAGGGCGGCGTCGGCAACCAGCTCGTCCAGTGGCACGGCGGCGGCGAGCTCTCGCGCCGCGACCTCGCGTTCGGCGCCGGCGGCCAGATGACGGTGCGCATCGGCCGCGACAAGCCCAACTACGTCGGCTTCTATTACGCCTTCCGCGGGCTCGCCGCGCGCGACCCGGCGAAGAACGAGAACGTCCCGCCGATGTGCGCGGGTCCGTGCGACACGCCCACGGGGCCGTCGCCGTGGGACATGGGCGCGTTCTTCAACTTCGGCGTCGTGTTCTCGCGGTAGCGGATCACACCAACGGTACGAGCGCCGAGCCGGATTGCCAGCTCGTGCCGCGTGGGGGCCGCGGGCTCCGCAAACGATGCCCGCGGTCACCGAGCAACGGCGCGGTGACGCGCAAACGTTGCCGAAAAAAAGAAGGCGCTGCAGTGGGGGGAACCATGCAGCGCCGGGCGCTGATCACGACGAGATACTAGTTGCCTCAGGTGGGAGGGGGATGCCGACAGGGGATGAGGGGGAGGGAGACCAAGTCGGCGCCACCGAGTCGAAATTTTCTCTCGCTATGTCGCGCGTGTGTAGGGGTGGGGGCTCCTCTGGGGAGAGTTACGGAGAGTGGGCGGGGAGTGACGAGGCGTGGTGAGCTGCGGATGCGGGGTCTGCCTGAACAACCGGCAGCGGGTGGGGGAGATTCCTCGTTCCTTGAGACGCGTCAGCGCGGGGTTGGTTGCTCGCGCTGACGACGAAAACTAGAGCAACCTGCGAGCCAACTCGTTGCACGAGATCACACGTCCACGAAACGCGCGCTTACGAAGCGAACCTCTGCAGTCTTGTCACCTCGTGTCACCACCCGTTGACGAAATGGCTGATGGAGTCGCCAGGCACTGCGCCAGGCTCGTCGCACCGGCGGCAACTCGAGTAGCCACTGGCAAATCGTGAGTGAGCGTCGCTGAGTACGGCACATCTCGGCATGCGAGGACGTGGTAGGACGCGCGTCGAGAGTTCAGTTGATGAGAGCCCTGGGACTCGACGTGGGAATGAAGACGATCGGCGTCGCCGTGTCCGACGAGCTCGGGCTGGCCGCGCATCCGGAGGTCGTGATCGCGCGCCGCGGCACCGCGCCCGACGTCGCGGCGATCACCGCGCTGGTGCGAGCGCGCGAGGCCGCCGCGGTCGTCGTCGGGTTGCCGTACGAGCTGTCGGGCGAGATCGGGCCGCGCGCGCGCCGCGTGCGCGTCTTCACCCAGGCGCTCGCGAAGGCGCTGCCACCCGGCGTGGAATTACACGAGCAGGACGAGCGTTTCACCACCGCCCTCGCCGAGCGCGTGCTCCTCGAGGCCGACGTCTCGCGGGCGCGGCGCAAGGACGTGATCGACAAGCAGGCCGCCGCGGTGATCTTGCAGGGCTGGCTCGACGCACGTCGCGCCCGCATGCCGTAGGCTTCTCGGCCGGTGGTCGTATCATGAGCAAGAAGGCGTTTCGCACCGCGCTCCTGGTCGTGCTCGGCACGCTGGCGATCGGGCTCCTCGTCGCCGGCTACTACGGGTGGCAGCTCTACGAGTATCCGGAGACGAAGCGCGGCGGCAAGGGCGTCGAGGTCGTGGTCAAGATCGATCGCGGCATGTCGTTTCCGCAGATCGCCGCCCGCCTGCACGAGAAGCGCGTGATCGACCGGCCGTCGTGGTTTCGCTTCTACGCGATGCGCCGCGGCGCCACCACGGCGGTGAAGACCGGTGAGTACACGCTGCGCGACGACATGCGGCCGCGCGAGGTGCTCGACACGATCATCGCCGGCGTGCCCGAGCGCACGGTGAGCGTGACGTTGCCCGAGGGCAAGAACATGCTCGAGCTGTTCGCGCTGATCGAGGAGGCGGGCGTGGCCAAGGCGCTCGACCTCGAGGTGCTCGCCCGCGATCCCGAGTTCCTGCGCAAGCACGCCATCGCCGGCGAGACGGTCGACGGCCTCCTCTATCCGGACACGTACGAGTTCGTGGTGCCGACGTCGCCGCGCAAGGTGCTCGAGCGCCTGATCGAGGCCCACCGCCGCACCTGGAACCAGCTCGCGCGCGAGCACTCGAAGTCGCTCGCCAAGCTGAAGGAGCGGCTGCAGTGGAGCGACCGCGACGTCCTCATCCTCGCGTCGATCGTCGAGAAGGAGGCGGTGGACCCGAAGGAGCGCCCGCGCATCGCGCAGGTCTTCGTCAACCGGCTCACGTCGCCCACGTTCAAGCCCAAGCGGCTCGAGACCGATCCGACGATCCGCTACGGCTGCCTGGTCGCGGTCAAGCCGAGCGCCGCGTGCATCGCGTGGAACGAGCCCTGCCGCAAGGCGGGCAAGCCGGACGGCTGCGAGCGCCTGCGCCGGTTGCAGCTCGACGACAAGGACAACCCGTACAACACGTACCAGCACGAGGGCCTGCCGCCCGGCCCGATCGGCAACCCCGGCAAGGCGTCGATGCAGGCGGCGATGAAGCCCGACGGCAGCGACTTCTTCTACTTCGTCGCCGACACGCCCCGCACCCACGTCTTCAGCCGCACCTACGCCGAGCACAACGCCGCCGTCGACAAGTACCAGCGGTAGACGGCGACGTAGTCGATCTTCCTCCGAACTTCTTCTGCCGCCCCCCCATGGTACGCTCGGGTCCATGAGTCTGGTGGGACAGATCGCCTCGCTGCAGAACTACGCCTCGTACAAGGAGCTCGCCTGGGAGGGCTCGTTCGAGGACTACCTCGATCTCGTCCGCAAGCGGCCGCAGATCACGCGGACCGCGTACCAGCGCCTGTACGACATGGTGCTGTCGCACGGCGTCGAGGAGTACATCGACAACAAGAAGAAGCTGGTCCGCTACAAGTTCTTCCGCGACGAGGGGCACGGCGGCAAGGACGCGGTCTACGGGCTCGACGTCCCGCTCATGCGGCTCATGAACGTGCTCAAGAGCGCGGCGCAGGGGTACGGCACCGAGCGCCGCATCATCCTGCTCCACGGGCCGGTCGGCTCCGCCAAGTCGACGATCGTGCGCCTGCTCAAGCGCGGCGCCGAGGAGTACTCGCGCACGCCCGAGGGCGCGCTCTACACGTACTACTGGGAGCTGCCCGGGCCGCTCGCCGAGCACGCGGGCGGGCAGGAGGTCTTCCACTGCCCGATGCACGACGAGCCGCTGCGGCTCATCCCGCGCGAGTGGCGCGAGGAGACCATCAAGCGGCTGGGCCTGGGCAACGACAGCCACAAGGTCCGCATCGACGGCGAGGTCAACCCGGCCTGCCGCATGATCTTCAGCGAGCTCATGCGCCACTACGGCGGTGACTTCGAGAAGGTGATGAAGCACGTGAAGGTGCGCCGCCTGCTCCTCTCCGAGCAGGACCGCATCGGCATCGGCACCTTCCAGCCCAAGGACGAGAAGAACCAGGACTCGACCGAGCTCACCGGCGACATCAACTACCGCAAGATCGCCGTCTTCGGCGCCGACTCGGATCCGCGCGCCTTCAACTTCGACGGCGAGTTCAACATCGCCAACCGCGGCATCATCGAGTTCGTCGAGATCCTGAAGCTCGAGGTCGCCTTCCTCTACGACCTCCTCGGCGCGACGCAGGAGAAGCGCATCAAGCCCAAGAAGTTCGCGCAGACCGACATCGACGAGGTCATCATCGGCCACACCAACGAGGCCGAGTACAAGAAGCTCCTCTCCAACGAGTTCATGGAGGCGCTCCGCGACCGTACGGTGAAGGTCGACATCCCGTACATCACCCGCGTCTCCGAGGAGACCAAGATCTACGCCAAGGACTACACCTCCGACCGCGTGGGCAAGCACATCGCGCCGCACACGCTCTACGTGGCCGCGCTGTGGGCGGTGCTCACGCGCCTCGAGGATCCCAAGAAGGGCAACCTGTCGCCCTTGCAGAAGGCCAAGCTCTACGACGGCAAGACGCTGCCCGGCTTCACCCAGGACAACATCAAGGAGCTGCGCAAGGAGGCCGCGCGCGAGGGCATGGAAGGCATCTCGCCGCGCTACATCCAGGACAAGATCTCGAACGCCCTGGTCAGCGAGAAGGGCGACGGCGCGGTCAACCCGTTCATGGTGATGAACGAGCTGGAGAGCGGCCTCCGCCACCACTCGCTCATCTCGAGCGACGACACCCGCAAGCGGTTCGGCGAGCTGCTCCAGGTGGTGAAGCAGGAGTACGAGGACATCGTCAAGAACGAGGTCCAGCGCGCGATCTCGGCCGACGAGGACCTGATCCAGAAGCTGTGCGCCAACTACATCGACAACGTGAAGGCGTACACCCAGAAGGAGAAGGTCAAGAACCCGTACACCGGGCAGGACGAGGAGCCGGACGAGCGCCTGATGCGGTCGATCGAGGAGAAGATCGACATCCCCGAGTCGCGCAAGGACGACTTCCGCCGCGAGATCATGAACTACATCGGCGCGCTCGCGATCGAGGGCCGCACGTTCGACTACAAGACCAACGAGCGGCTGCACAAGGCGCTCGAGGCCAAGCTGTTCGAGGATCAGAAGGACTCGATCAAGCTCACGTCGCTGGTCTCGTCGGTCGTCGACCGCGACACCCAGGCCAAGATCGACGTGGTCAAGCAGCGCCTCATCAAGAACTTCGGCTACGACGAGGTGTCGGCCACCGACGTGCTCAACTACGTCGCGTCGATCTTCGCCCGCGGAGACGTCAAGAGCTGATGGACCCACGCGGCAAGGCGCCCGTCGCGATCGAGCTCAACCCCACGCTGGCCGAGCTCCTGGCCCGGCTCTGCGTCGAGCTCGAGACCGACGACTACCTGGGCGTGCTCTCGCGCGCGCTCGGGCTGCTCGACATGGCGCAGAAGTCGCGCCGCTCGGGCGGCGGCCGGCTGTGCTTCGTCAACGAGCGCGGTGAGGCCGCGGAGGTGGTGTACTAGTGGCGCGCGCCGCGACGAAGTGGGGTCGGTGCGAGCGGAGCGAGCACTTCGGGGGCAACACCCACGAGGAGCGGATTGGAGCGCGCCCTCTATGAGTCAGCGTATCGACCTGGATCACGGCCGCTTCCGCCAGATCATCCGCGGCAAGATCAAGCAGAACCTGCGCAAGTACATCTCCCAGGGCGAGATGATCGCGCGCAAGGGCAAGGACACGGTCTCGATCCCGCTGCCGCAGGTCGACCTGCCGCGCTTCAAGTGGGGCGACAAGCAGTCGGGCGGCGTCGGCCAGGGCGACGGGCAGGTCGGCGACGCGATCGGCCAGGGCCAGGAGAAGCCGGGGCAGGGCGAGGCGGGCGACCGGCCGGGCGAGCACATGGTCGAGCTCGAGGTGAGCCTGGCCGAGCTCGCCGAGATCATGGGCGAGGAGCTCGAGCTGCCGCGCATCCAGCCCAAGGGCACCGAGAAGATCATCGCGTGGAAGGACAAGTTCACCGGCATCCGCACGACGGGGCCGGAGTCCCTGCGCCACTTCCGCCGCACCTTCCGCCAGGCCCTGCGCCGCCAGCTCTCGCTCGGCACGTACGACCCCAAGAACCCGATCATCGTCCCCATCCGCGACGACAAGCGCTACCGCTCGTGGCGCAGCGATCCGCTGCCCCAGTCGAACGCGGTCATCATCTACATGATGGACGTCTCGGGCTCGATGGGCGACGAGCAGAAGGAGATCGTGCGCATCGAGTCCTTCTGGATCGACACCTGGCTGCGCTCGCAGTACCACGGCATCGAGAGCCGCTACATCATCCACGACGCGATGGCGAAGGAGGTCGACCGCGACACCTTCTTCCGCACCCGCGAGTCGGGCGGCACGATGATCAGCTCGGCGTACAAGCTGTGCGCCAAGATGATCGAGGACGAGTACCCGTCCGAGCTGTGGAACATCTACCCGTTCCACTTCTCCGACGGCGACAACTGGTCGATCGACGACACCCACGCCTGCGTCGAGCTGCTCAAGCAGAAGATCCTGCCGGCGGTGAACCTGTTCGCTTACGGCCAGGTCGAGAGCCCGTACGGCTCGGGCCAGTTCATCAAGGACCTGTCCGAGCACTTCGACGAGGACGAGCGCGTCGTGACCTCGGAGATCAAGGGCAAGGACGCCATCATGGACTCCATCAAGGAGTTCCTCGGAAAGGGCCGCTGACGTGGCTGGCTTGCGCCGCTTCCCGCCGTACCTGCGCGACATGCAGGAGGAGATCGAGAACCACGCTCGCGCCTACGGGCTCGACTTCTTCCCGATCATCTACGAGGTCCTCGACTACAAGACGATGAACGAGGTCGCGGCGTACGGCGGGTTCCCCACCCGCTACCCGCACTGGCGCTTCGGCATGGACTACGAGCAGCTCGCCAAGGGCTACGAGTGGGGCCTGCAGAAGATCTACGAGATGGTGATCAACACCAACCCGGCGTACGCCTACCTCCTCGAGGGCAACTCGCTCGTCGATCAGAAGACGGTCATGGGCCACGTCTGCGCCCACGTCGACTTCTTCAAGAACAACTACTACTTCTCCAAGACCAACCGGAAGATGATCGACGGCATGGCCAACCATGCCGCGCTCGTGCGCCGGCACATGGCGCGCCATGGCCAGGACGTCGTCGAGGACTTCATCGACACCTGCCTGACGCTCGAGAACCTGATCGACCCGATGTCGCCGTACATCACGCGCGCGCCCGCGCCCAAGGAGGGCGACCAGGACGACGCCGACGACGGCAACGGGGTGCCGCGCCTGCGCGCCAAGCAGTACATGGACAAGTTCATCAACCCGCCCGAGTACCTCGAGGCGCAGAAGAAGAAGAAGGACGAGGAGAAGAAGAAGCTACGCCGCCGCTTCCCCGAGGAGCCGCAGCGCGACGTCCTCGCCTTCCTCATCAAGCACGCGCCGGTCGACTCGTGGCAGCGCGACATCCTCGAGATCGTGCGCAACGAGGCGTACTACTTCGCGCCCCAGGCCATGACCAAGATCATGAACGAGGGCTGGGCCACGTACTGGCACTCGACGATCATGACGCAGAAGGCGGCGTCGGCGGCCGAGATCATCGACTACGCCGACGCCACCGCCGGCGTGCTCGCGACCGCGCCGGGGCGGCTCAACCCGTACAAGCTCGGCATCGAGCTCTTCCGCTACATCGAGAGCCGCTGGAACAAGGGCCAGTTCGGCAAGGAATGGGAGGAGTGCGAGTCGCTCGACGCCAAGCGGGACTGGGACCGGCGGCTCGGGCTCGGCCGCAAGAAGATCTTCGAGGTGCGCCGGCTGCACAACGACGTCACCTTCCTCGACGAGTACTTCACCCTCGAGTTCTGCATCGAGCAGAAGTTCTACTCGTTCGGCTTCAGCGAGCGCTCGGGCAACTGGGAGATCCAGTCGCGCGAGTTCAAGAAGGTGAAGGACCAGATGCTGCGGATGCTGACCAACCGCGGCCAGCCCTTCATCTACGTCGAGGACGCCAACCTCGAGAACCGGAGCGAGCTGCTCCTGCGCCACGCCCACGACGGGACCGATCTCGATCTGGGCCAGGCCAAGGACACGCTCCGGTCGCTCTACAAGGTCTGGACCCGCCCGGTCAGCCTCCTCACCCGGGTCGAGGGCAAGGGCAAGATGTTCCGTTGCGACGACGGCAACATCAGCGAGAAATCGGCCGAGTATCCGGCGCCGACGAGCTAAGCTCGCCCCGAGGGACGACCGAGCGTGCGCCTCATCGCCTGGGCCAAGACCGACACCGGCAAGAAGCGGGACCACAACGAGGACGGCTACCTCGTCGACGAGGGCCTCGGGTTGTTCGCCGTGGCCGACGGCATGGGCGGGCACCAGGGCGGCGAGCACGCGAGCCGGCTCGCGCTCCAGGTCATGTATCAGCGCGTCGCCGCGGCGCGGGTCGACCTGGTCAAGGCGGCCAAGGAGATCGAGGCGGCCCGCCGCGAGGAGCTGATGAAGCGCCTCGAGGAGGCGCAGGCCGCCGACGACGGCGCCGAGAAGACCGACACCGGCTGGGGCGCGAACACGCCGACCAGCCCGCTCATCGACGCGCCGCCGCCGCCCGCGGTGTCGGTCATCCGCGCCGCCGCGCGCGAGGCGTCGTTCGCGATCTTCGACGCCGCGCTGGCCGCCCCGCACCTGCGCGGCATGGGCACGACGCTCACGGCGATGCTCTACGAGGACGGCCGCATGCACGTCGTCCACGCCGGTGACTCGCGCTGCTATCTCTTCCGCGACAACACGATCCGCCAGATCACCGACGACCACTCGTGGATCGCCGAGCAGGTGCGCTCCGGCAACCTGACCGAGGCCGAGGCCAAGGCGTCGCGCTACCGCCACGTCATCACCCGCTCGGTCGGCTTCGAGCGCGACGTCGACGCCGACAGCCGCACCGTGGCGTGCGAGGCGGGCGACTGCTTCCTCCTCTGCTCCGACGGCCTCTCCAACTACGTCGAGAACAACGAGCTCGAGCACATCCTGTCGACGACCTGGTTCCGCCGCGCGCCCCAGCACCTCGTCGACCTGGCCAACCAGCGCGGCGGCGACGACAACGTCACCGTCGTCGCCGTGATGATCGCCAACGAGGTCGTCGACTGATCCAGCCGATCAGGACGAGAACTTGTGGGAGGGGAACTCGGCGGTGGTGAAGCGGTCGGCGCCGGCGAGGACGGTGGTGAGGATGTAGGCCTCGGCGGTGCGGCGCGGGCCGGGCGCGCCGACCCATCGGCGGTGCTCGGCGGCGGTGCGGCGGCGCGCGTAGGAGCGGTAGACCGAGTCGGGATCGCCGATCGAGGCCGACTCCGCGAGCGAGCGCCCGAGGATCTGCTCGGCGGCGGCGCGATCGATCACGCTGCCGCGCTCGCGCGAGGCGGCGCGCAGGCGGGTGAGCTCCTCGAACGGCAGGTTGAAGAGGAACTCCTCGAAGGCCTGGACCTCGTCGTCGCCGGCGTCGTCGCGCACGAAGTAGTCGAGAAACTCGGCCGGGCAGTCGGACGCGACCAGGCGCATGTACTCGCCGGCGCCGACCAGCGCGCCGAACTGCACGCCGATGCGGCTGCGCGCCCGCCACGCGGCCTCGAGCACGGGACAGAAGTCGTCGATCTCGAGCTGGGCGGCGCGCTCCCAGAGCAGGATCAGCTGGCGCGCGGCGCGGCGCCGGTGCGGCTCGGCGAGCAGCTGATCGGAGAGCATCCCGACGAGGATCTCGGTGGCGATGAGCGTGTACACCGACTGGGCGAGCTCGCTATGGAGCTCGGCGTGGAGCGTCGCCTCGCCGCCGCCCACCGGCTCGAGGACCTGCCGCAGCTCGCGCAGGAGCGCGATCTTGGCGAGCTGGAACGCGCGCGCCACGTGCGCCTTCTCCGGCAGCAGGAGCTCGCGGCCCATCGGGTCGGCATGGGCGAGGCGTTCGACGAGCTCGGCCTCTTGCACGTCCTCGTCACGCATCATCGCCCCGAGCGGCAGGGTCGGCGTCCGGTCGAGCACGTCGCCGAGCCGCGCCACGCGCTTCACGTGATCCCAGAGCGCCGCCGCCTCGCGCGGGCGGTGCTCGCGCAGCCACACGAGCGAGCGATCGACGAGGCGGCGCTCGCGGCTGTCGAGGACCGGATCGACCTCGGAGGGCCACACGATGGGCTCGCGGCGCATGTCACAGGGTACCTCCGCTTGCGTCCGCGCGCTCCGTGAGGTGGACAAGCTCCCGGAGATCATGAGTTATCGGATGTCGTACGGCGGCTCACATCATCTGCTATGACGTGGGCGATGCGCGCGCTCGTGACCCTGGCGCTGATCGCGGCGTGTGATCGAAAGGCGGCCCCGCCGCCACGGCCGGCGTCCGCCGACGCGCTGGCCGGCGGCGCCGCCGCCGCGCCCCCTCCCGCGTCGGCCGCCTCCGCCTGCACCCTCGAGCGCGCGGTGTGGCGCCATCCCGCCGTCGCGCGCGTCGTCGCCGTCGGAGACGTCCACGGTGACCGCGCCGCGTTCCAGCGCGTCCTCCAGCTCGCCGGGCTCGTCGACGCCGACCTGCGCTGGACCGGGGGCAAGGCCTGGCTGGTGCAGACCGGCGACATCCTCGATCGCGGCGACGACGAGCAGCAGATCCTCGACGATCTCGAGCGGCTCGAGGGCGAGGCCGCGGCCGCCGGCGGCCGCGTGGTCTGGCTCAACGGCAACCACGAGCTGATGAACCCGGCCGGCGATCTGCGCTACGTGACGCCCGGTGGCTTCGCCGACTTCGAGGACGTGCCCGGCCTCGATCGCGAGCGCTTCGCGTCGGCGCCGGCGCACGTGCGCGCTCGCCTGGCCGCGCTCGCCCCCGGCGGCCCCTACGCGCAGGTCCTCGCCGGTCAGAACGTGATCGCCGTCGTCGGCGACACCGCCTTCGCCCACGGCGGCCTGGCGCCCGGCGCCGCCGCCGGCCTCGACGACGCCAACCACGCCACCCGCTGCTGGCTCGCGGGGCAGGGGCCGCCGCCCGCGGTGCTCGACGACGATCGCGGCCCGGTCTGGGATCGCACCTTCGGCCTCGACCAGGTGCCGTGCGACGTGCTCGACCGCGTGCTCGGCGAGCTCGGCGTCGCCCGCCTGGTGATCGGTCACACCACGCAGCCCGACGGCGTCAACGAGCGCTGCGGCGGCAAGGTCTGGCGGATCGACGTCGGCCTCGCCCGCCACTACGGCGGACCGACGCAGGCGCTCGAGCTGACCGCGGCCGGCGCGCGCGTGCTGCGCTGATCAGGGGAGCTCGCTGGGGGCGGGCTCGCTGACCGCCGGCTGCGCCGGCGCCGGACGCGGCACCACCTCCATGCCGGCGGGGCAGACGCCGCCGGCGGGGGCCTCCTCGCGGGACCGCACGACGAAGCCGACCTGATCGGAGCCCTCGCTGGTCACGAGCTCGAGGCGCGAGGTGTCGATGCCGCGCGACGCGAGGTGGTCCTTGATCCAGCCCGCGCGCTTGTCGGCGTCGCGCTGCTTCCTCGCCGAGACCGCGACCAGCCACTTCGTGACCAGCGGGTTCTGCAGCATGGTCGACGCGACCTGGTCGATGATGATCTTGCCGCCCTTGTTCAGGCCCCCACGGTCGAACGTCGGCGGCGCGCGCAAGGTCATTCGATCGCCGTCGAGCTGGGCGATCACCGCGCCGCCCTCGTCGGGACAGCCGTCGAAGTCGTCGATGCCGTTCACGTACTCGGCCTCGTTCGGGCACTGGTCGGCGGCGTCGAGGAAGCCGTCGTTGTCGTTATCGACCTCGGGGCAACCGTCCTCGTCCTGGAAGCCGTCCTTGTCCTCGGCGCACAGCGGGCACTGATCGTCCTCGTCGGCGATGCCGTCCTTGTCCTGATCCCAGTCGGGACAGCCGTCCCAGTCCTCGAACCCGTCCTGATCCTCGGGATCGCTCGGGCACTGATCGAGGTTGTCCATCACGCCGTCGACGTCGGTGTCGCGCTTGTCCCACGGGCAGCCGTCCTTGGGGAACGGGTCCTTGCCGTCCTCCTTGTCGAGCTTGCACGTGTCCTCGAGGTCGGCGAATCCGTCGCCGTCGTTGTCGAGCTCGGGGCAGCCGTCGTCGTCCTCGAAGCCGTCGAAGTCCTCGGCCTCGTTCGGGCACTTGTCGCTCGCGTCGTCGCGGCGATCCCCGTCGTTGTCGTCGTCGGGGCAGCCGTCGCTGTCCTCCCAGCCGTCCTTGTCCTCCGCCGCCACCGGGCAACGGTCCTTGTTGTTGGGGATGCCGTCGCCGTCGCTGTCGCGCGTGTCGGGGGCCCAGCCCACCGATGCGAAGACGCGGAAGTCGGGCGAGCCGATGCCGCGCACCACGCCGGCCGAGCCGCCGATCACGACGGCGACCGCCTTCGTGGCCACGACGCGCGCGCCGCCGCCGGCCTCGAGCGGACTCGCGTCGAGGTCGAAGCCCTCGAGGCCGGTGCGGCCGAAGGTCTCGGCGACGAGCGAGAAGCGCTCGGTCGGCCGGTAGGCGCCGGCGACGCCCCACGTGAGCTGCTGGCCGATGGTCGACGCGTAGATGGTGCGCGGCTTGCGGAACGCGAGGCCGGCGTTGGCGCCGACGACGAGCTTGCCGTCCGAGCCGCTCCACTGCGCGATGAAGCGTCCGCGCAGGGACGGCAGATCGTCGCCGATGAACGCACCCTCGCCGGAGCCGAAGCTCGACGGCAGCGTGCCACCGACGGCGCCGGCGAGCTCGATCGCGTTCTTGCGCCAGATCTTGGTCTTCACCTCGGCGCGCAGGTCACCCGTGCCGGTCGCCTTGAAGCCCTCGGCCGTCGGCTGCGCCGTCGTCGGCATCAGGCCGTCGCCCGCCATCTGGAACACGATCGGCAACGACACGCCGAGCTGGAACTTGTCGGTCAGGCCGTACGACGCCGAGAGGTCGCCGACCATCGCGCTCGACACCACGTCGACGCGCTCGTTGGTGATGATGTCGTCGTCGTCATCGACGTTGTAGATCGTGAACGGGTGGGTGAAGTACGTGACGAGGAAGTCGACCGCGAGCTGCCGCTTCGCCGACACGGTCGCGTCGGCCACCGTGAAGAACGTCTTGGGGCCGATCGCGTACTCGAACAGGTTGAGATCGATCGCCGGGTCGTACGGCACCTCGCCCTGCTGCGCGTGCGCCGCGGCGGGCGCGAGCAGACCTACACCAAGGAGAGCGGTCAACCCCCGGTATCTCATCGTCGTCGATGGTACCCCGGGCGGCTGGGTCCCGTCGATCGACTTGGTTAAGGGTCAGGTATCGGAGGGCAGGGTGAACGTGAACGTCCAGATCACCACCGATGCAACCGGCCTGTCGTCGGAGTCCCTGGCCGGGACGAACTGGATCGCGCGGGCGCGGGCGAGGGCCAGCTCGTCGAGGCCGTGACCGAGGCTGCCGAGCAGCCTGGCCTGGGTCACCTTGCCGCTGGCGTCGACGACGAGCCGGACCCGGAGCTTGCCCTCGATGCCCAGGCGCCTGGCCTCGGCCGGGTAGCTCTTGCGGGCGTCGAAGTAGTCGAAGCCCTCCTTGGCCTCCGCCGGGGTCTTGATCGACGCGACCGAGGTCGTGACCACGGGGGCCGCGCCGGGGCCATCGCCGGGGCCCGTGCCGCTGCCACTCCCGCCGCCCGAGCCGCCACGGCCGAGGCGGCCGCGGGTCGGTGGCCCCGGCGCGGCCGCGACCCCGCGCGCGGCCGGCGCGATCCCGGGCAACGACACCACGGGCGAACCGCCGGCCGGCGGCGTGTCGGCGGGTGGGGTGACGGTGGGGGTGGGAGGGGTGTCGCTCGGCTGTGTCGGGCGCGTGGTCTTCGCCGCGCGGGGCGTCTGGATCGGGCGGGTCACCGGCTCGGCGATCTCGGGCGGCGGCGCGACCGGCTCCGGCGGTGGCTCGGGCTCGGGCGGCGGCTCCGGCGCGCGGACCGGGACCGTCTTGATGTCGACGAGGGTGAGCTTGGGCGCATCCCGCTTCTTCTCCTCGCGCCCGACGACGGTCGCCACGTCGACCAGGACGGCGATGAGGAGGTGCACGGCCAGCGTGCCCGCGATGGCCAGCGGCAAGGTCGACGGAGACTGCGACTGCGCCATGCCTACTTGGGAATGACCGGGATCTCGCCCTCGGGCAAGGGATCATTGGCGAGCGCGATGGTCTCGACTCCCGCCGACTTCGTGACCTCGATCGCCATGAAGATGGCCCCGTACGCGACCTTGGTGTCACCGGCGATGATCGCCCGTGGCTCCCCGCGCTGCTCCTTGACCAGCTTCTCGATGGCGGCGCGCGCGGCGTAGCGGTCGCGCTGCTTCTCGCCCATGACGTAGAGGGTCGCGCTCGCGTCGACGGTCACGAGGATCGTGCCCTTCAGATCGTCACCGACCGGCGACTTGGGCTTCTCGACCTCGACCCCGCGCGCGACGATCAGGCGCGCCGTGACCATGAAGATCACCATGAGCACGAGCGCGACGTCGACGAACGGCGTCACGTTGATGTCGGTGATCGAGTCGTCGTCGCCGTCGGAGTAGAGGCTGCCGCCGGCCATCAGGCGCCGCCCTTCGGGTTGCGCTGCTCGTCGGTCGCGTGGGCGCCCGAGAGCACCGCGTGGGCGAGCTCGTCGGCGCCGCCGAGGAGGACCTTCACGCGGCGCCCGAAGTAGTTGAAGGCGACGACCGCCGGGATGGCGACGAGGAGGCCGATCGCGGTGGCGGCGAGCGCCTCGGCGATTCCGCGCATGACCGCCTCCTCACCCGCGGCGCCTTCCTTCTTCAGATCCTCGAAGGCCTTGATGACGCCGAGCACCGTGCCGAAGAGGCCGACGAACGGGACGTTGTTGCCCAGCGTGCCGAGGACGATGAGGTTCTTGTCGGCGTCGTTCTTCCAGCGCACGCGCTCGCCGTGCATCGCCTCGGCGGCCGCCGCGGCGCCGCCGCCGACGGCCTCGAGGCCGCGCGCCGCGACCTGCAGCGCGATCGACGGCGACGCCCTCCAGCTCTTGGCCAGCGCGCCGATGTCGCCGCCGGCGAACGCCGCCCGGATCTGGTCGCGCGCGGCGATGGTGTCGGTGTCGCGCCGGCGGAACCACATGGCGCGGTCGACCATCACGGCGATCGAGATCACCGAGAGCACGACGAGCAGCCACATCACCCACTCGGCGCCGAGGAGTGCGAAGTCGACGAAGGCTTGGGTCAGGTTCATGGTCCGGTCTCAGTCTCTCCCAGTTTCTGGAGCTCGCGCATCACGGCCGTCGCGTAAGCGCCGGCGGGCAGGGTGAACGTCACGCGGATGGCGTCGGGGGCGTCGCCGACGAGGTCGACCGCCGGCTCCCCGAGGAGGATCGTCGCCTGGCGGCGCGTGCCCTCGGCGATCTGACGCAGGGGATGGAAGTCGGCCGGGCCGAGCGAGAACGCGTCGAGGATCGCGGCCTCGCGCGCGTGGGCCGGCGTGCCGTCGGGCGGCCCGCGCATCGCCGAGCCGAACATCGGCCCGGTCACGACCACCTCGCCCGAGGCGACGCGCGCGCGATCGACGTCGGGCTCGGTCGACGCGAACGTGCCGCCCGACGCGCGCTTCTGCAAGAGATCGCCGAGGAGCACGTCGTGCAGGAGCCCGTCGCGGATGCGATCGGCGAGCCAGCGGTTGAAGAAGTACGACTGGAGCGCCGAGACCAGGAAGCGTCGTTCGCGCGGCGCGCCGGGCCCCTTGCCGCGCGCCCGCACGAGCGCGAGCCCGCGCTCGGCGTTGTCGCCGTCTCGCCCGAACCGCTGCTCGGCGTACCAGTTGGGCGCGCCGGACACGAGCGCGGCGAGGAGCTCGCGCGCGCGCGCGGCGGCGGCGGTCGGATCGGCGAGCCCGCGCACGACGAGGGCGAAGCGGTTGCCGCGCAGGTGCCCCGTCTTCAGCTTGTTCTTGTGACGCGTGACGCGCACGACACGCAGCGTTTCGTCGCCGTGGCCGAGGAGGCGCTCGGGCGCGGCCGGCGGCGGCAGCGACAGCCACTGGCGCGTGACCGCGTGCCGGTCCTTCATGCCGGCCCAGCCCACGTCGCGCACGGGCACGCCGGCGAGCTCGGCGAGGCGCGCGGCCGCCGCCGGCGTCGTGAGGTCGCGCTTCTCGATCCACACCCAGACGTGGTCGCCGTCGCCGCTGGGCTCGTAGGCGGCGACCTCGTCGACGGCGAAGTCCTCGGCGCGCTCGCGCAGGCGTCCGCCGATACCCGGCAGGCCGGCGGTGACGAGCGGTGGCTCGATCGGAGGCAGCGGCGGCTCGATCGACAAGGGCCTTACTCTGGCACGGTGGTAATCTCCTGGCGATGCGCGTGATGATCGTCGGCGCGGTCTTGCTCCTGACGGCGGCCTGCCCGGGCCGCTACAAGGAGCCGGCGGGTGGCACCGGGCCGCGAGGCAACGGCGCCGGCGTCGGCCCGGTCAAAGGCGTCGAGGCCGCGGCCTTGCCCTACGCGATCGTCGACGGCCGCACCGGCCGCGCCGTGACCGAGGCCGAGCTGTGGACCGCGCTCGGCGCCACCCGCGCCGTGTGTGTCGGCGAGGAGCACCCGAACCCGCACCACCACTGGGCGCAGCTCACGATCGTCGGCGCGGCGATCGAGAAGCTCGCCGGCAAGAAGCTCGCGCTGGGGATGGAGATGGTGCAGTCGCCGTTCCAGGGCGTGCTCGACGACTGGTCGGCGCAGAAGATCGACGAGGCCGCGCTGCTCTCGCGCACGGGGTGGGCCGATCGCTGGGGCTACGACTTCGCGCTCTACCGGCCGATCCTCGAGCGCGCGCGGACCGGCGGGATGACGCTGGTCGCGCTCAACGCGCCGCGCGAGCTGGTGAAGGCGGTGGCGCGGAAGGGCGTCGGCGGCCTCTCGCCCGACGAGCACGCCCGGCTGCCGCCGCTCGTCCTCGACGACACGCAGCACCGCGCGTGGTTCGACGGGGTGATGGCGTCGATGGAGGCCGCCCACGGGCACGGGTCGGCGCACGGGGGAACCGGAGAAGAAGAATCGGGCACGGGCACAGGCACGGGCACGGGTCCGGATCCGGAGAACGTGTATGCCGCGCAGGTGGTGTGGGACGAATCGATGGCGGAGAACGCGCGGAAGTGGCTCGGTGGTGGCGGTGACACCATCGTGATCATCGCCGGCAACGGCCACTGCCACGACTCGGCGATCGTGCGCCGGCTGGTGCGCCGCGGCGGCGGGCCGGTCGTGTCGATCCGCCCCATCATCGACGACGGCGAGGGCAACGTCGCCGCCGCGCTCGCCGAGGGGCAGAACGACTACCTCTTCGTGATGAGCATCCCGCGCTAGGCCTCGGCGAGGAGCTGCTTGCCCGCCACGTCGCGCAGCCACGCGCGGATGAACATCGCGTACTCGGCGACCTCCTCCTTGGTGTCGGGCACCGGGAAGATCGTCGCCGACAAAAGCGGGTTCTTGCCGACGACCTGGTCGTAGACCGCCTTCACCGCCGCCGCCGTCTTCGGGCCGAGGAAGCCGTCGGTGTCGAGCGTGGCGAACCCGGCGACCCCCGCGAAGCGGTTGAGGTCGGTCTGCAGCGCGACGAAGTCCTGGTGCACGGGGCCGGCGCCGTACGCGATCGTCTCCTTGACGTTCCAGTCCTTGCCCGCGCCCTTGTGGTAGCGGCGCAGGTCGGCGACGCCGAGCGCGTCGCGCGCCGTGTTCTCGAGCCACGTGCGCAGCATCGGCGCGTGCTTCACCACGTCGTCGACCGAGCCGGGCGCGACCACCGTCGACGCGAGGATCGGCTGCTTCGCCACCACCGCGTCGTAGATGGCCTTCACCGCCGAGAGCGTCTTCGGTCCGACGAGGCCGTCGACCTTGGTCAGCTCGATGCCCAGCTTGTCGGAGAAGAAGTTGAGATCCGCCTGGAGCCCCTTGAGCTCTTCCTTGTTGGTCGTCATGCGGACGACCGTACCCCGACCTGCGCGTTTGTCGCCCTCACTCCTCGGTCACGTCGCGGAGCGCACTCCCGCCCTGCGGTCCGGCGCCGTCCTTCACCATCCGGAGGTAGAGGAGCGCGCTCTTGTTCGTGGGGTCCTTCTCCAGCACGCGCTTCCACTCGCGCACCGCCTCGTCCTTGCGATCGAGCGAGAAGTAGACGACGCCGAGGTTCACCCACGCCGGCAGGAAGTCGGGCTTGAGCTTCTTGGCGTGCTCGAGCTCGATGACGGCGGAGTGGTGCTGGCCCATGTCGCGGTACACGTTGCCCAGCCGCACGCGCAGGTCGACGAAGTCGGGGCACAGGCCGAGCGCGTGCTTGTACTCGCGCACGCTGTCGTCGTAGAGGCCGAGGCCGGCGTACGCCGCGCCGAGGTCGGCGTGCATGTTGGCGAGCTTGCCGCGCGCGAACGGATCGAGGTTGTGCGACTGCGCGTAGCTGTTGGTGACGACGCGGCTGTAGATCTCGCGCGCCTTGTCGTACTTGCCGCGGTCGTTGTACGTGACGCTCAGGTTGAGCGCGGCCTCGGTGTAGTTGGGGTTGATGCGCAGCGCGGCCTCGAACGCGTCCTCGGCGTCCTGGAAGCGCCCCTGCGCGTGGTAGATGACGCCCAGCATGTTGTAGACGTCGGCGAACGTCGGGCGCTGGGCGACGGCCTCGGCCAGCAGCGGCTCCGCCTTGTCGTACTCGTTCGCGTTGTAGTGCTCGCGACCGAGCTGGATGAGCTGCTGCAGGCGTGTGCTCATACGCTTCCTTTGGGGAGGCCCGCGATCGCATCGCGCGCCTCCGCCGCCTTGCCGGATTTGGGGTGCTTGTTCACGAGCTCGGTCCAGGTCTCGCGCGCGCGGTCGGGCATGCCCACCTTCACGTAGGCCCGGCCCAGGAGCCAGAGCGCCTCCACGTCGTATCCCACGCCGGGGTGACGCTCGAGCAGCCGGCGCAGGCGCAGGACCGTGCCCATGTACTTGCCCTTGTCCCAGTAGAAGCGCGCGACGTACCACTCGTGATCGGCGAGGCGCTTGCCGACCTTGGCGAGGAGCGTCTCCGCCTTCTTGCGGAACGGCGAGTCCGTGTACTTCTTGAGGAAGCTGCGCAGCTCCTCCTCGGCGTCCTCGACCGACGACTGGTCCTTCTCGAACGACGGCGGCAGGATCCAGTAATCCCCCGGCAGCATCTCGTAGTACGCCTCGGCGATGCGCAGGCTGGCGTAGCCGTTGGCGACCATCTCGTGCGTCGGGTGGAACTTGACGAACATCTTGTAGCTGTCGACCGCCTCCAGGTACCGCTCGGCGCCGAACTCGGCGTCGGCGAGGCGCAGCTCGGCGAGCACCGCGTACTTCGAGTACGGGAACCGGCTCTTGATGAACGCGAAGTACTTGGCCGCGGAGATCCAGTGCTTGTCGGCGAGCTTCTCGAGCCCGCGCTCGTAGTTCTTCTGCGCGGACACCGAGTAGTCGACGGCGCCGTCGCCGCTCTTGCCACCGCACGCGACGGCGGGCGCGAGGGCGAGCCCCAGCGCCAGCATCGAGATCAGGATACGGATCGAAAACATGGGAGAAGTCCGAGAGTTGGCCATGGTGATACACCCTGCGCAGGGAAGTGGTCAACGGTTCGACTCCCGGGCCCGGCCCGGGGTTGCCGCGCCCGACGATCCACGGCTACATAGTCGCCATGCGCCGAATCGCGATCCTGGTGGCCCTCGCTGCGTGTAGCGGTCCGGAGAAGGGGGTGAAGCAGGTGACGATCGAGCCCGTGCCCGACACGGTGTCGCGGGGCACGTTCGCCGGGCCCCTGTGCGACGGCGACGCCTGCCGGTGCCGGGACGCGAGCGCGCCGGGCGACGGCGGCGCCGGCGAGCCGGGCGACACCGGCGGCGCCGTGAAGCGCTTCGAGGTCCGGATCGGGCCGTCCGAGCACGAGCTCTGGGTCACCCTCGACGACATGGTGCTCTACAAGAGCAAGGCGCGCGCGGAGGACTGCTTCTACGTCGACCTCGGCGCGGGCGATCACGTCATGGGCCTGCGCGCCTCGCAGGAGGGCGGCGTCGCCGCGCGCGTCGCGGTGTCGGAGTACGCCCCGGCGACGCAGAGCTGGTACCAGACCTTCCGCTTCGGCTGCGGCGCGCCCGGGCCGTGCTCGCACACCGAGCTCGACGAGTACAAGGCGTCGCTGGCGACGTACAAGCGCGGCATCCACGATCCGTGCGGCTCGGTGAAGGTGAAGCAGATCGGCTGGGACACGGGCAAGGCGCCCGACCAGCTCCACCCCAACGACCTGCAGGTGGCGTGGACGCTCGACATCTACGACTTCGCGCCCAAGAAGCCGCACGGCGACCCGTCGTGCGCGAACCGGTTCGAGTAGGAGCGCCGCCCGCCCGTGTACACGTACCCCGACGATTACGACGTCATCGTCGTCGGGGCCGGCCACGCCGGCTGCGAGGCGGCGCTGGCCGCCGCGCGGCTGGGCGCGCGCACGCTCGTGCTCACCGGCTCGCTCGAGATGGTCGCGCAGATGTCGTGCAACCCGGCGATCGGCGGCGTCGCCAAGGGTCACCTGGTGAAGGAGATCGACGCGCTCGGCGGCGAGATGGCGCGCGTCATCGACGAGACCGGCATCCAGTTCCGCCGGCTCAACGCGGCGAAGGGCCCGGCGGTGCGCTCGACGCGCGCCCAGGCCGACAAGCGCCGCTACCGCGAGCTCATGCGCCAGCGGCTCGAGGCGCAGCCCGGCCTCGCGCTGCGCCAGGCCGAGGTGGCGGCGCTGCACGTCGATGGTCGTCCCGGCGACGCCGGCGGGCGCCCGCGCGTGGTCGGCGTGGCGACGACGATGGGCGTCGCGTACCGCACGAAGGCGGTCATCATCACGACCGGGACGTTCCTGCGCGGCAAGATCTTCGTCGGCGACGAGCGCGCCGCCGGCGGCCGCGCCGGGGAGGCGCCGGCGATGGGGCTGTCGGCGTCGCTCGCGTCGCTCGGCTTCCCGCTGGCGCGGCTCAAGACCGGCACGCCGTGCCGCCTCGACGCCAAGACGATCGACACCGCCGGCCTCGAGCTCCAGCCCGGCGACGAGCCGCCGCCGCGCTTCCAGGTGCGGCCACCGGTGGGGCCGCCGCCCTTGCCGCAGCTCACCTGCTGGATCACGTACACCAACACGGCGACCCACGACGTCATCCGGGCCAACCTCGCGCGCTCGCCGCTCTACCAGGGCGCCATCGCCGGCACCGGCCCGCGCTACTGCCCGAGCATCGAGGACAAGATCGTCCGGTTCGCGGACAAGGACCGCCACCAGATCTACCTCGAGCCCGAGGGCATCGACTCGGGCGAGGTCTACCCCAACGGCATCTCGACGTCCTTGCCGTACGACGTGCAGCTGGCGCTGGTGCGCAGCATCGCCGGCCTCGAGCGCGCGGAGATGACGCGCCCGGGCTACGCCGTCGAGTACGACTTCGTCGATCCGCGCGAGCTCCTGCCCACGCTCGAGACGCGGCGCGTGGCCGGGCTCTTCCTCGGCGGACAGATCAACGGCACCTCGGGGTACGAGGAGGCGGCGATCCAGGGGCTGCTCGCCGGCGTGAACGCCGCGCTCGGGCTCGGGCTCGGACCCGGCGGCCTTCGCGAGCTCGTGCTGCGCCGCGATCAGGCCTACGCCGGCGTGCTCGTCGACGACCTCGTCACCCGCGGCACGCGCGAGCCGTACCGCATGATGACGTCGCGCGCCGAGTTCCGCCTGCTGCTCCGCGAGGACAACACCGCCGAGCGCATCCTCCCCGTCGGGCGCGCGCTCGGCCTCGTCGACGACGAGCGCTGGCGCTGGTTCGAGCGGCGGCAGGCGGCGATCGCCCGCGGCCTCGAGCGCGCGCACAAGGCCGGCGTCACCGGCACGCCCGCCGTCAACGACGCGCTCGCGCGGCTGGGCTCGGCCGCGATCGTCGGCCGCCGGGCGACGCTCGCCGAGCTGATGCGCCGCCCCGAGCTCGGCTGGGCGGAGGTGGAGCTCGTCGCGGCGGCCGGCGGCCTCGCGCCGTTCGCGGCCGGCGAGGTCGACGCCGACCTCGCGGCCGACGTGACCGCGCGCATCGAGACCGAGCTCGTCTACGAGGGCTATCTCCGTCGCCAGGAGGTCGACGCGGCGCGGATGCAGCGCGCCGATCTCGTCCGGCTCCCCGAGGACCTCGACTACGGGACGATCCCCGGGCTCTCGCGCGAGGTCGTCGAGAAGCTCACGGCGCTGCGCCCGCGCTCGGTGGGGCAGGCCTCGCGGGTCTCGGGGGTCACGCCGGCCGCGGTCTCGATCTTGATGACCCATGTCGCCTTGACGCGGAGGCGTGCGGCCGACGTACCATCGCCGTCCGAATGAGGGACCCCCGCTACCGCTCCATCCTCGCGGGCGCGACCGCGCTCTGCCTCACGCCGATGCTCGCGCACGCGGGCGGTCTCATCGTGCCGGGCTCCGGCCCGGTATCGACCGGCCGCGCCGGCGCCGCCGTCGCGTCGATCGACGATCCGGCGGCGCTCGGCATCAACCCCGCCGGCCTCGCCAAGACCGAGGGCACCGTCCTCCACATCGGCTCGGCGCTCATCGCGTACCACCAGACGGTGGGGCGCTTCGGCGTCTACGAGCAGGATCCCGACGCGCCGCCGTTGCCTTATGCCGGGCAGCAATACCCGTCGGTGTCCGACACGTCGTCGCCGGTCATCGGCCTCGGGCCGTTCCAGGCGGTGCCGGTGATCGCGGTGTCGACGGATCTCGGGGGCAAGGTGAAGGGCCTGCGCGTCGCGGCCGGCGTGTACGCGCCCAACGCGTACCCGGTGCGCGACATGAGCATGGGGTACACGATCGAGGCGCCGGGTGTGCCGCCGCCGCCGACCCGCTACGACACGATCCGCCAGAAGGCGGCGGTGGTCCTGCCGTCGCTCGCGGTCGCGTACCGCGTGAACGACAAGCTCGACGTCGGCGGTCGCTTCTCGTGGGGCTTCGCCGATCTCGAGGCGACCACGTACGTCTGGGGCCTCCTCAACTACAGCGAGTGGGTGGGCAAGGACGGCGAGTTCCACGTGAAGGTCTCGGATCCGTTCGTCCCGGCGTACGGCCTGGGCGTGCAGTTCCGTCCGTCCGACGCGATCGAGGTCGGTGCGCAGTGGTCGAGCATCATCAACGTGGCGGCCAAGGGCACGGGCGACTCGATCACCGGGTCGGGCACCGGCATCGGCGGCAACCCGGTCACGGTGATTCCCGTCGACGGCCTCGCCGACAACCTGTGCGAGGCCGGCGGCACCGCCGACGCGCTCAAGGCGTGTGTCAACCTGAGCCTGCCGATGAACGCGACGGTGGGCGGGCGCTACATCATGCGCGGCGACGACGGCCGGCAGAAGGCCGACGTCGAGCTGAACGTGCAGTGGGAGCGCTGGAGCGCGTCGTCCGACTACCAGGTGATCGTCGACGGCTTCGCCGCGGTCGACGTGCAGACCGGCGCCGGCCTGCGCCTCAACCCGACGTTCATCCGCCACAACCTGAAGGACACGTTCTCGGTCCGCCTCGGCGGCTCGTGGTCGATGCCGATGGGCAAGAACGACCTCACCTTCCGCGCCGGCGTCGCGCACGACACCGCGGCCGCCAAGGAAGGCTGGCAGCGGGCCGACTTCGACGGCGCCGCGCGCTGGACGATGGCGCTCGGCGCGTCGTTCGCGTTCGGCAGCTGGCGCGTCGACGCCGGCGGCGGCCTGGTCTACGAGGGCTCGCGCACCCAGGGTGCGCCGTGCAACCCGGCGGCGACCTCCGAGGGCTGCGGCCCGAACGGGGAGCGGCTGCCGGTCGACGAGCGCATCGGCCCCGACCCTTCGCAGCCGACGAGCGACTCCGGCGGCCAGGTCGAGAGCCCGTATACGTACGGCACGATCACGAGCGGCTACAACCTGCTCATGCTCGGCGTGACCAAGCAGTTCTGATCGGTCAGCGCTTCTTGCGGCCCGTGAAGTAGGCGTCGCCGACGCCGTAGATCCAGGTGGCGCCGCCGACGAGGGCGGCGATGGGGCCGATGAGCGGGATGGCGCCGATGAAGCCGAGGCCGGCGACCGTGGAGACGGCGAAGACGCCGATCGCCTTGTCGGTCTCGCCGTTCACGAGCTGGCCGAGGCCTGGGAGGAAGCCGCTGCAGACCGCCGGCACGATGCCCTTGGCGCCGCTGCCGGACGAGGAGGACTTCACCAGGGCCTTGCTCATGTGGGGAAGTATGACTCAGTCGGGCAAGGGCGGTAGCGGCTCGATCGGCGCCTCGCTGCCGATGAGGTCGCGGTCGACGGCGAGGTCCTCGAGGCGGAACGACGGCGACAGCGGCGGGCCGAGCAGCAGGTACATCGTCGGCGGCACCTCGGGCCGGTTGGCGAGCCACTCGGCGTCGAGGCGCTGCTTCTCGACCTCCAGCTCGTACGCCAGCGCGGCCGCGTCGCCCTCCTCGATCTCGGCCAGCTTCTCGACCAGCGCTTGCCGCTGCTTCGGATGGTCGGTGTAGAGGATGAGCTCGCGCAGATCGCGCACGGCCTTGTCGCGCTGGCCGAGCTTGGTGCGCAGGTGGGCGGCGACGGTGGCGACGTCCCTGGGGCAGCCCTTGATGCGCACCGCGCGCTCCAGGTACCGGACGCCCTCGAGCTGCCAGCGCGCGACCTGCTCGGGGTCATCGCTCTCGAGCTCGACGGTGTAGACCTGACCGGCGAGGAGCGGCAGCTTGCAGTTGTCGGGGAACTCCTGCATCCCGCGCTCGAGGAGGCGGATCGACGCGAGGAGGTCGTCCTGCGACGGCTCGGTGCCCATCGCCGAGAGCGCGGCGCCGGTGAAGGGATAGACCCGCTCGAAGCGCGGGTCGAGCGCGACGATGGCCTCGACCAGCGCCCGCGTGCCGGCCGCGCGGTCGTCGTCGCCGCCGACGTAGCCGATGGCGCGGATCCAGAGCAGGTCGGCCAGCATCTCGCGGTAGCCGAGCGACACGTACGGCGCGCTGCCGGCCGACGGCGCGAACGGCAGATCGATCGACTTCGGCCAGTCCGCGCGGGTCTGGTTGGCGTGCGCGCCGAGCGTGCGGGCGCCGAGGATCGACGCGAGGGCAGCGAGCACGGCGGCGGCGCGCAGCATGGTCCGCTCCATCGTAGCCGAAAACGCGAACGGGGCCGCGTGCGCGGCCCCGTCGTCGAGTCGTCAGGTCAGGCGTGAATCAGTCGGCGCGCGCCGGCTTGGTCAGCGTGCTGGTCGGGTTGCCGCTGGGGGCGGTGCCGTTGAGGATGTACTGCACGGTCGTGCCGTCGCAGTCGAGGTCGCCCTCGGCGATGGCCTGGTAGGCATCGCCGGCGGCGGCGTTGTACGAGTAGACGAAGTAGTGATCGTCCGTCACCGAGAAGTCGAGCTGGTCCCAGCTCGACGGCGCCAAGGGGGTGCCCTCCCAGGCGGCCGGGGTGGCCGTGCACTTGGTGACGCCGCCGGCGCCGCAGCAGGTGGCGGCGGGCGTGGCGGCCTCGGTTCCGACGACGTACGAGGCGTGCTCGACGAAGTAGGTCTTGTTGCCCTTCTTGATGGCGTCGAGGTTGAGCTCGGCCTCGGAGCGCTTGCCCTTCTTCATGTAGTCCATGAAGGCCGGGATGGCGACGGCGGCGAGGATGCCGATGATCGCGACGACGATCATGAGCTCGATGAGGGTGAAGCCCTTCTGGTTCTTGCGCGAGATGCGGATCATGTTGGTTTCCTCTCTTTCCGCGGGTTAGCCCTTCAGGGCGGTTGGGGACTTCAGGCAGGGCCACCCGCGGTGGTGGATGCCCGATGAAAACCGGAGCGGGTCAGTAGCCTTCGTTCAGCTTCTTCACGGTCGTGTCGCCACTCCACGTGAAGTAGTAGGAATCGCGGGTGTTGCTGCCGTCGAGGTCGCAACGGGCGAGCAGGTAGTACCAGTCGGTCGCCGGCGCGGTCGTGAGGCCGAAGGACGTCGCCATCGCGCCCAGGCCGGTCGCGTCGTTGGCCGCGCCCGCAATGGCGACGTAGCCGCAGTAGCCGTTCTCGTTCGGGAGCCGGACGCGGAGCTGACTCCACGATGCCGGCAGGGGCAGAAAGGACTGGGACGTCTTCACGGGCGTGGCCGGGTGCGTGTCCGCCTCGCCGGTCCCGGTGGACAGGTACGCGCCGTTCTCGAGGTGGTACTGCTCCTGCGCGACGCGGAGGGCGGCGAACATGGCCTGAGCCTCCGACCCGCGCGCCTTGCGGCTTTGCTTGTTGAACGACACCACCGCGAGGGCGACCAGGACCCCGATGATGGCGACGGCGACGAGGATCTCGATCAGCGTGAATCCCCGTTGCCGCACGCCGAGAGCAATGAGCACGGGATGTGCCATCGCTTGCCGGCGCCTAACTCGTTGAATCATGCGCGGCGGGCGATCCGCGACCGGGCGACCAGCGACGTTTCACGGCGGCACGGGTGCCGCAAAACGTCACCGCTAACCGTCTGCTAACCGTGCGAACGGGTTCGAGATTCGGTCAGTCGTCGGCGGCGTCGCCCTTGTCGAGGCCGAGCTTGTCGAGGCGGTAGCGCATGGAGCGGAAGGTGATGCCCAGGAGGTGGGCGGCCTTCTTGCGGACGCCGCCGGCCTTGTCGAGCGCCTTCACGACCCAGGCGCGCTCGTAGTCGGCGACGAGGCGATCGAGATCGACGCCGTCGTCGGGGATGTCGCCGGCGGGCGCGGCCTGGCGCGGCGCGGTCGCGCGCAGGGACGGCAGGTCGGTCTCGTCGATCGACGTGCCCGAGGCGAGGGCGACCGCGCGCTCGATGATGTTCTCGAGCTCGCGCACGTTGCCGGGGAAGTCGTAGGCCTCGAGGCGCTTCATCGCGGCGGGGGTGAGCGACGAGAGCGCCTTGCCCTGATCGCGCGCGAAGCGGCGGAGGAAGTGCTCGACCAGGAGCGGGACGTCCTCGTGGCGCTGGCGCAAGGGTGGCAGGCGCACCTCGATGACGTTGAGCCGGTAGTAGAGGTCCTGGCGGAAGGCGCCGCGCGCGACCTCGGCCTCGAGCTCGCGGTTGGTCGCCGCGACGACGCGCACGTCGACCTCGACCTCGCCGGTGCCACCGACCGGCTTCACCTTCTTCTCCTGGAGCGCGCGCAGGAGCTTCACCTGGAGCCCGAGCGACAGCTCGCCGATCTCGTCGAGGAAGAGGGTGCCGCCCTGGGCCTCGCGGAAGAGGCCGGGGCGGTCGGCGACCGCGCCGGTGAACGCGCCCTTCACGTGGCCGAAGAGCTCCGACTCCATCAGCTCGTCGGGGATGGCGCCGCAGTTGACGGCGACGAAGGCGCCGCCGGCGCGCGAGCCCTCGGTGTGGAGCGCGCGCGCGACCAGCTCCTTGCCGGTGCCGCTCTCGCCGGTGATGAGGACGCTGGTGCGCGCCGAGGCGATCTTGCCGATCAGCTCGAAGACGTGCTGCATCGCCTTGGAGCGGCCGAGCAGTTGCGCCATGCGCACGCGGCCGGCGACCTGGTCGCGCAGGGCGAGGTTCTCGGCGACCAGCGCGCGCTTCTCCATCGCGCGGCCGATGACGGCGTTGATCTCGTCGACCTTGAACGGCTTGGTCAGGTAGTCGTACGCGCCCTCCTTCATCGCCGCGATCGCCGTGTCGGCGGTGGCGAACGCGGTGACGAGGATGACCTCGGGATCCAGGCCGGCGGCGCGGATCGCCCGCAGGAGCCCGAGCCCGTCGAGGTCGCCGGGCATGCGCAGGTCGGTGACGACGACGTCGGCCGGCGACGCGGCGAGCGCGGCCATCGCCTGCGTGCCCGAATCGGCGAGCGAGACCTCGTGCCCGGCGCGCTTGAGGCAGATGGCGAGGAACTCGCGCATCGATTGCTCGTCGTCGACGACCAGGATGCGACCCATGCACGCTCACTGTAGCGGTCGCGGTCGCGTTGATGCGGCGTCACGGTGTGAATCACACTCTTCACAGAAATGTCGTTTTCTGAGCAGAGGTCATGACGCAGGGTGTCGTGCATGGACAAGAACACCGACTCCAAGGACAAGACCCCCCGCGCCACCATCGTCGAGGCCGACGGCCCGCGCGGCTTCATCCCCGCCGTCGCCACGCTCGCCGTCGACAGCGGTGAGATCGCCGCGACCACCGCGCTCGGCGTCACCGCCGACGTGCGCACCGAGCTGGCCAAGGGCGCGATCACCGTGATCGACGCCGGCGAGGCGCTCGCCAAGAGCGCGTTCGCGATCGCGCGGCGCGTGACCCAGCGCCTCGACGGCGCGGCCAGCGAGCTGCTGGCGTCGGTCGAGAAGATCGTCGGCACGTCGGCGAGCGCCGCGCGCACGACGACCAAGGACGCCGCGCAGGTGTTCTCGGGCGCGCTCAACGCGGTCGTCGCGCCCAAGGGCAACTGAACGGTATGCTGCGGGGCATGTCGCTGTCGCATGTCCTCGTCACCGGCGCCGCGGGCGCGATCGGCGGTGCGCTCGCGCGCGAGCTGGCGGCGCGCCACCCGGGCGTGAGGCTCTCGCTCGTCGACGTCGACGAGGCCGGGCTCGCGCGCGCCGCGGCGAGCCTGCCGCCGTCATCGCCGGTCACCGTGTCTCGGTGGGATCTGTCCGCCCCCGAGACGCTCGGTGACCGCCACGACGCGCTGGTCGCTTCGCACGGGCCGCTCGACGGCCTGGTCAACTGCGCCGGCATCATGGACGTGCGCTCGATCGCCGGCATGCCGTGGGACGCCGGCCGCCGCGTCCTCGACGTCGATCTGGTGAGCCCGATGCGGCTCATGAGCCTCGCCGTGCCCGCGATGGCGGCGGCGGGTCACGGCGTCGTCGTCAACGTGTCGAGCATGGCCGGGCGCGTGCCGCTGCGCGGCTGCGCGTACTACGGCGGCGCCAAGGCCGGGCTCGCCATGGCGTCGGAGATCGCGCACCTCGAGCTCGCGCCGCGCGGCGTGCACGTCGTCACCGTGTACCCGGGACCGGTCGCCTCGGCGCTCGAGCGCGGCGCGCGCGCGCAGCTGCGGCCGAGCCTCATCGCGCGCCTCATGCCGACGGGCGACGCCCTGCGCATCGCGACCCTCGTCGCCCGCGCCATCTCCCGCCGCGAGCCGCGCGTCGTCTATCCGCCGCTCTACGCCGTCGCCGATCGGGCGCTCGGCGTCGCCACCTGGGTCACGCGCCGCTTCAGCCCGGCGCCGGCCAGCTGACCTGCTACGCTCCGCGGACATGCGCCGCGTGGTCGCTTCGCTCCTGGTCCTCGTCGCGGGTGTCGCGGGCGTCGCCGTCGCGGGCGCCGGCGCCGACGACGCGTGGACCCGGAAGGTCGTCGCGCGCGGCGACGAGATCGGCAAGAAGGTCTCGAAGCTGCGCGGCCTCAAGATCAAGCAGCCGCTCGCGATGGGCGTCATGTCCGAGGCCGAGCTGCGCGCGCGCATCCTCGCCCGCCTCGACGAGGACTCGCCGCCGGCCGAGCGCGCCGCCGAGGCGGCCATGGTGAAGCGCTGGGGCGTGGTCGCGTGGGACCTCGACCTCGACCAGCTGACGGTCGATCTGCTGACCGAGCAGATCGCCGGCTTCTACGACCCGCGGGAGAAGAAGCTCTACGTCGCCGACAAGCCCGAGGGCGGCGAGGCCTGGGCCGACATGCTGATGGCCCACGAGATCGTGCACGCGCTCCAGGATCAGCACTTCGATCTCGAGGCGTGGATGAAGGAGGTCGAGGACGACGGCGACGCCAGCGCGGCGCGCTCGGCGCTGGTCGAGGGTGACGGCGTCGCGCTCATGCTCGAGTACACGCTCGCCGAGAAGGGCGTGCCGCCGCCGTGGAGCAACCCCGAGGTGATCAAGCTGCTCACCGGCAGCATGGATCCGACGTCGGGCGGCGACCTCCTCGCGCGCTCGCCGCTCGCGATCCGCCAGGGCCTCATGTTCCCGTACGTGCGCGGCCTCGAGTTCGTCGCCTACCTGCGCCGCACGCAGCCGTGGTCCAAGATCGACGCCGCGTTCCGCCGCCCCCCGCGCTCGACCGAGCAGATCCTCCACCCCGAGCTCTACCTCGCCGACGAGAAGCCGCATGCGATCACGCCGGCGGTGCCGCCCGGCTACACCGAGATCCACCGCGCGGTCTGGGGCGAGGTCGGCTGGTCGATGTTCTACGAGACCCACGGCCTGACGCCACGCGTGGCGATGTCGGCGGCGGCGGGGTGGGGCGGTGATCGCGTGCTGCTCGTCGCGCGCGCGGGTGACCCCGGCGCCGTCGCGTCGCCGGAGCGCACGACCGGGCTCGCGCTCCTCACCTACGACACCGCGCTCGACGCCACCGAGGCGTGGGACGCGATGACACGCGCGCTCGACGCCATGGTGATCGGCACCGAGATCTCGACGTCCGGCGACCACCACCGCTGGCTCGACGCGATGGGGCGGATCACGGTCGCCGAGCGGCGCGGCCCGGCGATCGCGATCGTCACCGGCGCGACCGTGCCGGCGTGGCGCGGCCTCCTCGACGGCGTCTGGCAGTGGAAGGTGACCGGCGCGCCAACGGCGCCGTGACGCGCTGAGCTCCCTCAGCGCTGCCAGGCGCCGGGGATCCACACGTAGCGATCACCCTGCCGCTCCCAGCGGCCGTCGACCCAGCGCATGCCGGCCTTCTGCCGCTCCCAGTGCCCCGGGATCCAGACGTACTGGCCGTTCTGCCACTCGTAGTGGCCCGTCACCCAGAGGTAACCGGCGCGCGGCTGCTGCGCGGGCTCGCCCTGCGGCGAAGGGGGCGGCGCCGTCGGGTATTCCGGGGCGTCCTCCCACGCGTCGGCGATGTACTCGTAGCGATCCTGTCGCTTCTCCCAGCGACCGGCGCGCCACCGCTTGCCCTTCTTCTCCTTCTCCCAGCGGCCTTCGAGCCAGACCCAGGTGCCGTGCTGCCAGTCCCAGCGGCCTTCGATCCACACCCAGTTCTTGCCGCGTCCCTTGCCGGGACGGTCGGCGCGCGGTGGCGGCGGCGCCTCCGTCGGGTGCACGGCGAAGTCGAGCCACACGTCGGCCTCCCACTCGAAGCGATCGCCCTTCTTCAACCAGCGGCCGGCCTGCCAGCGCTTGCCCGGACGCTCCTTCTCCCAGCGACCGGTCACCCACACCCAGCCACCGTGCTGCCAGTCCCAGCGGCCGTCGATCCACACGAACCCGCGGCGCGGGCCGGGGCGGCGTTCCGCGCGGGCCGGCGGCGGCTCGGCGATGGGATACGACGGGACATCGATCCACACGTCGGCGATCCACTCGTAGCGATCTCCCTTGCGCTCCCAGCGGCCGGCCTGCCAGCGCTTGCCCGCCTTCTCGCGCTCCCAGTGACCGGGCACCCACGCCCAGTTGCCGTTCTGCCAGTCCCAGCGACCCTCGATCCAGACGTGGCCGCCGCGCGGACCACCGCGGCGATCGGCGCGTGGCGGCGGCGGCGGCTCCGTCGGGTACGGCGGCAGATCGATCCACGTGTCGGCGATCCACACGTAGCGATCGTTCTGCTTCTCCCACTTGCCGCGCTGCCAGCGCTTGCCCGGACGCTCGACCTCCCAGCGGCCCGCGATCCACACCCAGTTGCCGTTCTGCCAGTCCCAGCGTCCCTCGACGTAGACGTGGCCGCGGCGAACGCCCGGGCGCTCGGCCTTGGCCTCCGGCGGCGCCGACGTCGGATACGCCGGCGGCGGTGGCGGCTGCGGCCGCGCCGGCGGCGGCGGTGGCTGCCGGCGGCGGTCGCGAACCTGGGCGAACGAGGTGGCGGTCATGCCGACGAGCAGCAGACCGATCAAGGTCAGTCTCGGACGTGCCTTCATGGCGTCTCCTTGAGGTCGAGGTTCGACCCGGGATGGGAGCGCGATATTCACACGGGAGTGGCCGTGAGCACATGACCGAGCGCGATCAGCCGATCGACGTCGTGGACGTCCTCACGCGCCAGCGGCACGCGGACGACGAGGGCATCGTTCCCGGCCGCCTGGCGCACGCGTGCCAGCGCACGATCGTCGACGCTCGCGAGCAGCTCCTGCTCGGCGTGTGCGGCGGCGAACGCTTCGGAGGCCATGCGGATGCTCGTGCCCGACAGCGCGAGCTGCTGCACCTGGGGCGTCGCGGCGAGCGTCCGCTCGATCGCCGCGGGCGTCACGTCACCCGGCTGGTGCTGGTGCACGCGGTTGATGACGAAGCCGGCCAGCGGCATCTGCGACGCGACCAGGCGCTCGTGGAAGAAGAGCGCCTCGCGCAGCGCCATGGGCTCGGGCGACGACACGAGCACGAAGCCGACCTTGGGCTGGCGCAGGAGGGCGAAGGTCTCCTCCGCGCGCTGGCGGAACCCGCCGAGGATGTCGTTGAACTCGGTGAAGAACACGCCGAGGTCGTCGAGGAAGCGCGAGCCGACGAACTTGGCCAGGCGCGCGAGCACGAACGAGCCGGTCTTGCCGAGCAGCGACCAGCCCGAGCGCCCGCCGCCCTGGAGCTTGCGGAACCACTCGATCGCCGGCGAGTCGATCGCCTGCGTGAGCTTCTCCGGCGCGTCGAGGAAGTCGAGCGCGTGCGCCGTCGGCGGCGTGTCGACGACGATCAGATCGAAGCGCCCGGTCGCGTCGAGCTCGTGGAGCTTGGCCATGGCGGCGTACTCCTGGCTGCCGGCGAGGGAGCCCGAGATCTGGGCGTAGACCGGGTTGGCGAGGATGCGCTTCACCGCCGCCGGATCCTTGGCGTGGCGCTCGACGACCTCGTCGAACGCGCGCTTCTGATCGAGCATCATCGCCGACAGCGACGCGGCGTTCGCGCTGCCCACCTTGACCAGCTCGGGCGCGACCTCCTGGATCTCGTGGCCGAGCTGGGCGAGGCCGAGCGAGCTGGCGAGGCGCTTGGCCGGATCGATCGTGATGACGAGCGTGCGGCGGCCGCTGCGCGCGCCGGCGAGCCCGAGGGCCGCGGCCGTGGTGGTCTTGCCGACGCCGCCCGAGCCGACGCAGACGAGGATCTGCTTCTCGGCGAGGACCTGCTGGAACGACCGGTACGGCATCCCTAGGTGAGTACCATCAAGAGCTCGCCGGTCTCGACCGACTGGCCGGCTTCCTTCTTGATCTCCGTGACCTTGCCGCCGCGCTCGGCGACGATCTCGTTCTCCATCTTCATCGCCTCGAGCACGGCGACCGGCGTGAGCGCGGCGACCTCGTCGCCGACCGCCACCAGGATCTTGACGACCTTGCCGGCGATGGGCGCGCGCACCTCCTCGCCGCGCGCGGGCGCGCCGTGCGAGAGGCTCTGCCGCAGCCGGCGGGTCTGGGCGTCCTCGACAGTGAGCACGGCCTCGGCGGGCGCGGCCGACGTCGCCACCGAGGCCGCGACGCCCTTCTTGCGCGGGTCGAGATCGACGAGGTAGCTCTGTCCGTCGACGAAGAGCGACCACGTGCCGGGGCGGACGAGGCGCGCGTCGACGGCGCGGGGCGTCCCGTCGACGGTGACGAGCCACGTGCCATCGGCGGCACGGTCGACCGTGATGGTGGCCTCGCGGCCGGCGCCGGTGACGAGCAGCTCCTTCTTCATCGGAGCCGCATCATGCGCGAAGAAGCGCCTTCAGGCTACTTGCGGAAGGCCCGGGTGATGGCGTTGATGCTCCGGCCGGACGGGTCGGCCTTGCGCTTGTCGGTGACGACGAGGAGCTTCTTGCCGCGCACCAGCGCCGACGCCGTGGTCGAGCCGCCCTTCTCGAGCAGCGCGAGCGCCGGATCCTGGGCCGCGGCCGCGTCCTCGCCGGTGTCGTAGCTGCAGATGGTCACGTCGACGCCGCCGACGGTGCCGGCGCGGCACGCCTGCGCCGAGTACGCGTCGGCGTCGACCTCGGTGAACGCCGACACCTCGAGCCCGGCCTTCTTCCACGCCGCGACCAGGGTCTCGTCGTCGGGCGCCTTGCCCGCGGCCTGGGCCTTGTCCTCGTCGCACGCCGCGAGCGCGACGAGCCCGAGCCCGAGCCCGAGCACGGCGATGGCGCGCTTCATCGACGCCCCCGCTTCCACTTCTTCGACTTGTGCTTGTGCCGCTTGTGCTTGTGGTGGTGGTGATGACCGTCGCCGACGATCACGCCGGCGCCGACGCCGATGTGCACCGACGGGAGGCCGACCTCGACCCGCACGGCGGGCGCGACGACCTCGACGCCGCCGACGACGTCGACGTGACCGTGGCCGTGCTTCTTGTGACCGCGGCCGCGGCCGGGGTGGGCGTGGATGTCGACGATGCCGATGCCGTACCAGCCGGGCGGCGGCGCCTCGACGACGACGACCGGCCGGGTGTAGACGATCGGCTCGTAGACGACGTCGATCGGATCGTAGACGACCTTGCCCTTCACGTACGCCTCGGGGAAGTCGCCGATGTACCAGTAGGCGCCAGCGTGGAGCTTCACCTCCATGCCCGGCGGCGGCTCCCACGCGTGGTAGTGCGCGCCGTCGAGGTAGCAGTACTCGATGTCCTCGTGGTCGTCCTCGACGATGACGTGCACCGGCACCGGGTGGTGCCCGTAGTACGACGTCTTGGGTCCGTCCCACTTGTACGCGACCGGGTCGCCGATGAAGTAGTGGTAGCCGTCGTGGACGCGGAACTGCACCTTCACGTCGATCGGCGCGTACGTGTGCACGTGCGGCGCCTCGATGTGGCACATGCCTCCGCCGTGCGCCTTGGTGATGGGGTGGATGCCGACGTAGCGGTGGTGCTTCTTGTCGGCGGCGGCGGTGCCCACGCCGACCAGGAGCAGGACGACTGCGATGAACGAAGCCCTCATGGGACGGCTTCAACAGCAAGCTCCGTTCCGTGCGCCCGGCCAGGGATGACGCGGGCTTGCGAGCGGTGGGGGTGTCGCTTTCCCGGAGGGCGGAGCCGATCGGTTCCGGCGCCGAGGTAGGCTCGTGGGGTGAGTCGTCCGGTCTCGGGGCACACGACGATCGTCGCCGCGGACGGGGCCGTGCGCCTCCGCTTCGACCGCCTCGCGGTGCGCGTGACGCGTGGCGCCGACGCGGGCAAGGAGGTCGAGCTCGGCGCCGACGAGGTCCGCGTCGGGACCCATCCGTCGAACCAGCTCGCGCTCACCGATCCGACCGTGTCGCGCTTCCACCTGCGGCTGCGCGGCGACGAGCGGGGCGTGCGCGCGATCGATCTCGACTCGGCGAACGGGACGTGTGTCGGCGGGCTCCGCGTGCGCGACGTCTACGTCGGCGACGGCACGGTGCTCGAGCTCGGGGACACCGCGATCGAGCTGCGCCGGCTGGCGGAGGCCGGCGAGGTCGAGCTTCCGGCGGACGAGGTCTTCGGCGAGCTGGTCGGGCGGTCGACCGCGATGCGGCGCGTGTTCGTGGCGGCGCGGCGGGCGGCGGCCTCGAACGCCACCGTGCTCGTGCTCGGCGAGACCGGCACCGGCAAGGATCTGCTCGCGCGTGCGATCCATCGCGAGAGCGCGCGGGCGCGCGGCCCGTTCGTCGTGTTCGACTGCGGCGCGGCGGCGCCGTCGCTGGTCGAGAGCGCGCTCTTCGGCCACGTGCGCGGCGCCTTCACCAACGCCGACAGCGACCGCCCGGGCGTCTTCGAGCAGGCGCACGGCGGCACCCTCTTCCTCGACGAGATCGGCGAGCTCCCGCCCGCGCTCCAGCCCAAGCTCCTGCGCGCGCTCGAGGCCGGCACCGTCCAGCGCCTGGGCGCGATGCAGCCCGTCTCGGTCGACGTGCGCGTCATCGCCGCGACCCACCGCGACCTGCGCGCCGAGGTCGACGCCGAGCACTTCCGCGCCGACCTCTACTACCGCCTCGCCGTCCTCGCGCTCGAGCTGCCGCCGCTGCGCGATCGCGACGGCGACATCCCGATCCTGGCCGCCCACTTCGCGCGCGCCGTCCTCGGCCGCTCGGGCGGCGACCTCGCCTGGCTGCGCCCCCACCTCGACGACGTCTTCGGCGCGCTCCGCAACCAGCCGTGGCCCGGCAACGTGCGCGAGCTGCGCAACGCCGTCGAGCGCGCCATCGCGCTGGCCGATCCCGACGCCCTCGCCGGCGATCCGCTCGCCCGCCTCGTCGAGCTCCGCCAGTCCCTCCGCCGCACGCGCCGCACGCGCCTGCCGCTCGAGACCGCGCGCGCCGAGTTCGATCGCGAGTACCTCCGCGACCTCCTCACCGAAAGCGGCAACGACCTGCGCGCCGCCGCCGAGCTCGCCGGCGTCCACCCCAAGTCGCTCGAGCGCCTGATCCGCCGGTATCAGCTGCAGCGGGGATGACTCGGCCTGAGGCCTCGTCGCGGGCCCGGTATCAGACCGTGCGGTCGCGCGGAATCCGGTAACGCTCGAGGATGCGCGGCGTGGCGCGGGCCACCTCCTCGGAGTCGAACATGATGAGGCCGCCCGACGTGGTCGTGATCTCGACCAGGCCCTGGATCGAGGTGAGGCGCGCGACGAACTCGGCGAGGTTGCGGGCCGGCGCGCCGTTCACCGTCGCGATGGCCTCGTTGTAGAGGTGCGCGTAGCCGATGTTGATCTCGTCGGCGAGGATCTGGGTGAGGATGACGACCTCCTCGCGGTCCGGCGAGCGCGAGCCCAGGTAGTAGTAGTTGAGGAACTCCTTGGGCGCCTTGTTCCACCACTTGTCCCACGTGCCGAGGAAGTCGCGGGTGAGGGTCTGGAACACGAGCCCGCCGTACACCATGTAGCGCGGCGCCTGATCGTAACGAGAACGGGGCACGAGCGGCCGCCAGGGCTTGAGCGTGACCTCCACCTCCATGGGCTGACCGCCGCGCAGGATGCCGAGCCTCATGACGTCGCCGACGAAGCGCGTGCCGAGCACGACGTCGTAGCGGGTGCGGTGCTTGCCGCTCCACGTCACCGTGCCGTTGTTGGCGATCGGCAGCCCGTCGACGTGGGTGATCACGTCGCGCGCCTCGAGCACGCCGTAGGAGGAGCCGCCGTGATCGATCTGCACGACCGCGATGCCCGACGCGCCCTCGTGGACGCCGAGCTGGCGGCGGAGGAACGCGTTCTCGAGGTTCTGGGTCAGGATGCCGAGCGCGGGGATCTCGGGGCGCTTGCCGGCGGCGACGCCCTCGAGGAACGCGCGGATGATCGGCGGCGGCACCATCTCGCCGATGTTGTCGACGCCGGTGAGCTTCTGGAACGCGATGCCCACGACCTTGCCGGCGCCGAAGACGGGGCCGCCGCTGTTGCCGGCGTTGATCGCCGCGTCGACGGTGACGGCGAGCAGGTGCCGCTGCGAGTGGCTGTAGCGCTGCACCTCGATGCGTGACACCACGCCCTCGGTGATCGAGATCTCCTCCCCGCCGACCGGATAGCCGACGACCGCGACCTCGTCGCGCAGGCGCGGCATGTCGCCGATCTCGGCCGGCGTCACGTCGTCGAGGAACCCGTGGGGCTCGACGACCTCGAGCAGGGCGAGGTCCGAGTCGTGGCAGACCGCGCGCACGCGCGCGATCGCCTTGTCGGGCATCGAAGGCTTCTGGACCTGGAGGAAGGTCGCGTCGGCGACCACGTGGGCGCCGGTCAGGATCGCGTTACCGGCGATCACCACGCCCGAGCCGGTCGAGGACGACGGGCTCTTGGTCTGCCAGGGGGAGTCGTAATCCGGCTCTTGCGTCGTCGCGAAGACTCGAACGACCTCGGGATAGGCCATGCAACCTGCACCCTAGCATGCGGCCGCGCGTCTCGCCCTGCGCCGGTCCCGCCACTGCAGGAACGGCTGCTCGACCAGGTAGAACGAGGCGATCGCGCACGCGAACGCGAGCGCGATGTTGATCGGGAAGGTGTTCACCTCCGATCGGGCGAAGTGATCGAGGAACGGCTGCTGCCACAGGTAGAGCGAGTAGGAGAGTCCGCCCAGCCACACGAAGGGCGCCCAGTTGAGGACCTTGCCGATCCAGTCGTCGGGGGAGCGGACGCAGCGGTCGACGATCAAGGCGACGCCGATGTTCTGGATGGTGACGTTGCTCGTGTACTCGAGGGCCCACCACGTGGGCAGGTTGGCGATCACCACCGTCAGCGGGACCAGCGCGAACCAGCGCGACCGCAGCGTGGCCAGATACGCCGGGCTGCGATCGAGGCGGTCCCGCAGCGCCGCGAGCAAGCAGCCGGTGGCGATCGAGTCCATCACGCACGGGTACGCCTCCATGGCGACGTCGTCGGCGTGATCGAGGAAGACGAACGACGCGGCGCGCAGGCACGGCGCGAGCACGATCATCGCCACCGCCACGGGGACGATCCGTCGCGGGCCGGCGAGGAGGAACGTCGCCGGCCACACGAGGTAGAACTGCTCCTCGATCGAGAGCGACCAGATGTGGCCGAGCTCCCACGACCGCTCGTAGTGGTAGTTCATCGTGTAGGTGACGGCGGCGAGGAGGTCACCCGCGTGGAGCGCGATCGAGCCCATCGCCCACGCGGCCATCATCGCGGCGACGAACGTGTAGAACGCCGGGAAGATGCGCCACGCCCGGCGGACGTAGAAGTCGGTGACCGAGATCGTCTGCGTTCGCCGGTGCTCGGCCAGGAGCAGGCTCGTGATGAGGTAGCCCGAGATGACGAAGAAGACCCGCACGCCCAGGTAGCCGAAGTCGCCGATCGCGCCCATCGCGCGCGTGCCGACCGGAAAGCCGCGGGTCCCGAGCAGGTGGGACAGGAGCACGAGGACGATCGAGACCGCGCGCAGGCCGTCGAGAGATGGGATACGACGCGAGCCCGACACGTGATCGCCGCTAGTTAACACGATATGGTGCGACGGTGGAACGGATCCCGCTCCAGGCCGTGACCCCGGAGGCGCTTGCGCGCGCGGTCCCGGCGTGCACCCTCGGCGAGGCTCGCAAGGTCGTCGCGCAGATCCACCGCGGCGAGGCCGTGGCCGCGTCGTCGTCGGTGAGGCGCGTCGCCGCCGAGGCGGTGGCGGCCCGCGGCCACGTGCCGTCGCTGACCGTGCGCGCCCGCGAGGCCAGCGCGATCGATCCGTTCGAGAAGCTGGTGCTGGCGCTCCCCGACGGGGAGGTGATCGAGACCGTGCGCATCCCGCTCGAGCGCGCGGGGCGGATGACGGTGTGCGTGAGCTCGCAGGTCGGCTGCGCGCTCGCGTGTACGTTCTGCGCGACGGGCCGCCTCGGGCTGCGGCGCAACCTGGAGACGTGGGAGATCGTCGAGCAGGTGCGGGTCGTCCGCGCGACGCTGGCCGCCGGGGAGCGCGTGCACGGCGTCGTGTTCCAGGGCATGGGGGAGCCCATGGCCAACCTCGATCACGTGCTCGAGGCGATCGCGGTGCTCAGCGAGCCCTGCGCGTTCGGCATCGACGCGCGTGCGATCACGGTGTGCACCTCCGGCAACCCGAGCGGCATCCGCCGGCTCGCGCGCGAGGCGCCGCGGGTGCGGCTCGGGCTCTCGTTCGGCAGCGCGCGCCCCGAGGTGCGGCGCTCCCTCATGCCGATCGAGCGCGCCCACTCGCTCGACGAGGTGCTGGCGGCGGCCGCCGAGCACGCGCGCACGACGGGCCTCTCGCCGATGTGGGCGCTGACGCTCCTCGCCGGCGTGAACGACGGCCCCGACGACGCCCGCGCCCTCGCCGCGCGGGCCCACGCGTTCGCCGCCGAGACCGGTCTGCGACCGCGGCTCTCGCTCATCGCCTACAATCCGATCGGGCCGATCGCGGGTGAGGGGGGCGCCGACCCCTTCGCGCGATCGAGCGACGCCGCCATGACGGCGTTCCGCGCCGTCCTGGCCGACGCCGGACTGGCCAGCCACCGGCGCTACTCCGGCGGGGCCGATATCGCCGCCGCGTGTGGACAATTGGCGTCCCGCGCACCTTCTGTGGCAGGTTAGTGTCACCAACGTGACGGGCCCACGAAGCGCGCCATCGATCTGGTGGTGGGCCTTCGGGTACTTCGCCTGCTACGTGCCGTACGCGGCGCTGACCAAGGCGTTGACCGGGGGGCTCGTCGAGACCGGCGATACGCCCGTCGGGGGTACGGAGATCCTCCCGCCGTCGGTGATGGCGGCGGTGGCCACGCTGATCATCTTCCTCCTCGCCACCGGGTGGTGGCGCAAGGCGAGGACCGTCGAGATCGCGGGGCTCAAGATCCCGAGGCCAGGCAACCTCCAGATCCTCTCGGGGCTGTGCTCGAGCGGCATCATCGCGACCACGACGCTGGCCTACACCTTCAAGGGCGTGAGCATCGTCTTCGTCATGCTGCTCATGCGCGGCGGCGTGCTGGTGATGGCGCCGATCATCGACCGCTTCACCGGCCGCAAGGTGCGCTGGTTCTCGTGGATGGGCCTGGCGCTGTCGCTGTCGTCGCTCGTGGTGGCGTTCCTGTTCGACAAGAAGCGCGGCGGCGACCTCACCTTGCTGTGCGCGATCGACGTCGCCTTCTACCTCGGCTTCTACTTCGTCCGGCTCTCGCTCATGAGCCGGCTCGCCAAGTCGAACGAGCCGGGCGCCAACCTGCGGTACTTCGTCGAGGAGGGCATGGTGTCGGCGCCCGCGCTGCTCGTCCTCCTCGGGCTCGGCGCGCTCTTCCTCGGCGGCGATCCCGGCGACCAGCTGCGCGCCGGCTTCACGACGTTCTGGGATCGCCCGGTCGTGCTCGAGGGCCTGGCGATCGGCGCGCTGTCGCAGGGCACCGGCATCTGCGGCGGCCTCATCTTCCTCGACAAGCGCGAGAACACGTTCTGCGTGCCGGTGAACCGCGCGTCGAGCGTGCTCGCCGGGCTGGTGTCCTCGTACTGGCTCTACCTGGCGTACGACTACCGGCGCGTGCCGAACAACGAGCTCTGGGGCGCGATGCTCATCATCGGCGCCATCGTCTTCCTCACGATCCCGCCGATGCTCCAGACGCGGCGCCTCAAGGCGCGAGCTCGCGAAGCGTCGCCGCCGCGCGGTCCTTGACGTCCTTGCGCCATCGCCCCTCGATGACCTCGCGCAGGTAGGGCACCGCGGCCTCGCCGATGTCGTTCACCAGGAAGCGGCGCACCGATCCGTGGTGGCCGTCGTTACCGAGGCCGTACATCACGCTGCGCAGGAGCCGCTCGTCGGACTTGAGGTCGGCGTCGATGCGGATCGCCTTCCTGAAGTTCTCGAGGCAATCGTTGACCCACAGCTTCTCGCAGTAGATCTGGCCGAGGGTGAGCGGGATCTCGGCGTCGGTGGGGTGCGCCGACGCGAGGCGCTGGAGCGCGCGCACGACGTCGTCGGGCGTGCTGGCGCCGCGCACGCGCGCGCGCAGCCTGGCCAGCTCCCCCGAGGTCGTGTCGCCCGGCATCTGGACCTCGTCGCGCGGTCGGGGCGGGTCCTTCGGCGCCGGCCTGGCGTCACCGCCGCCGCCGCCGCCGCTCGTCGCGACGATCGCGATCACCAGCACCAGCGCGAGCCCGGCGACGCCGGCGGCGATCTGCCCGTGCCGCGTCTTCAGGAACGACCGCGTCCTCGCCGGGAGCGGGGGCGGCGATGGCGCCAGCTGCGCGGGCAGCGGGGGTGGGGGCACGACGGGGATGAGCGCGTCGCTGGCGAGCGCCATCGTCTCGTTGTGGCGCGGCGCCGGGTTGGGTTGCGACGCGGTCTCCACGGCCGGGGAGGGCGCGGGTTGCGAGGTCGCGCGCTTCTGCGCCTCCGGCACGGCCTCGAGCGCGCGCGCCATCTCGGCCGCCGACGCGTAGCGGTCGTCGGGCGCCTTGGCGAGCGCGCGCATCACGACCGCTTCCAGCGCCGCCGAGAACTTCGCCTCGGGCTTGCGCTCGGAGAGGAGCGGCGGCGGCCTGGTCTGGTGCGCGATGATGACGTCGGTCGGCTCGTCGCCGACGAACGGCGGTCCGCCGGTGAGCAGCTCGAACAGCACGAGCCCGGTCGCGTAGAGGTCGGTGCGCGCGTCGACGGGATCGCCGCGGCTCTGCTCGGGCGGCATGTACGTGGGCGTGCCGACCGCGAAGTGGCCGGTGAGCCCACCGCCGGCGTGCTCCATCAGCTTCGCGAGCCCGAAGTCGAGCACCTTCACCTGATCGCCGAACTCGGTCGACGTCATGATCTGGATGTTGCTCGGCTTGATGTCGCGGTGGATGACGCCCTGCGCGTGGGCGTGATCGAGCGCCGCCAGGATCTGGCGCACGATCTCGATCGCACGCGCCGCCGGCACCGCCCCGCGATCGAGGAGGTCGATCATGGCCTCGCCGCCGACCAGCTCCATCACGACGTAGGGCTCGTCCTCGTGCACGCCGGTGTCGATCACCTGCGCGCAGTTGGGGTGCTGGAGCCGGGCCATCGCCATCGCCTCGCGCTCGAAGCGCTTGACGAAGGTCTCCTCGGCCGCCGCCCACGCGTGCAGGAACTTGATCGCGACCTCGCGCCCGAGCTTCAGGCGCTCGCCGCGATAGACCACGCCGATGCCGCCCGCGGCCAGCGGCTCGATCACGCGGTAACGATCGTCCAGCACCGCGCCGAGGCGCGGATCCTCCTGCATCGCGATCATCCTACAGGCTGCGCGCTACGCCTTGTAGCTGGAGCGTGCCTTCATGTCGGCGTACCAGCGCGCGAGATGTGGGGTGTCCTCGCCCACGCGGATCTGCGAGACCTTGCCGAAGTCGATCGCGCACACGGCCGTGATGTCCGCGACCGAGAACGTGTCGCCGGCGAGCCACGGCCGGTCGGCCAGCTCGCGATCGAGCCAGGCGAAGCGCCTGGTCAGGTGCTCGCGCATGATCTCGGCGAACTCGGGAGCCTGCCGGATGCGGCCGAGCCAGAACGGATGGCTGTTGCGGAACACCTGCGCGACCGGGAACAGGAGCTCGAGCTCGGCGTGGCGGTTCCACTGCTCGATCTGCGCGCGCGACCAGGCGTCGGTGCCGAAGAGCGCGGGCTCGGGGTGGAGCTCCTCGAGGTAGCGGCAGATCGCGATCGACTCGCGCAGGAGCCGCCCGTCGGCGAGCTCGAGCACCGGCACCAGCGCGAGCGGGTTCTTCTCGAGGTACGCCGGCTGCTCGTGGGCGCGGTCGTTGATGCTCACCTCGATGAAGTCGACCTCGCCGGTCAGCCCCTTCTCGGCCAGGAACATGCGGACGCGGCGCGGGTTGGGGGCGCGGGTGTCGTGATAGAGGAGCATCGCCATCGCCGGGAATCTACCCGGCCGTGACCCAGGTTCCACCGGGCGAGCGTCGCTCTTGACGTCTCAACTACACCCGTAGTAGCAATACGAGACCTGTCGTGACCCGAGCACCCGAGCTCACCCCCGCCGAGTTCAACGTCATGAAGGCGTTGTGGCACCTCGACCGTGCCACCGTCGCCGAGACGCGCGCCGAGCTGATGCGGCGCGGCGGCGGCGAGCCGGCCTACACGACGGTGATGACCTTGCTGGGGCGGCTGGCGACCAAGGGCGCGGTGATCGTCGATCGCGAGCGCGAGCCGTTCGTCTACAAGCCGGCGTTCGCGCGGGCGTCGATCCTGAAAGAGCGGTTGCGCGCGTTCCTCGACGACGTGTTCGACGGCGAGGCGCAGGCGATGGTGCTCGGGCTGGTCGAGGACGAGTCGCTCACGCTCGACGAGCTGAAGGAGATCGAGAAGCGGATCGGCAAGCCGACCGGCGACCGGGAGCGAAAGGAGAAGCGCTGATGGCGGACATCGGCGCCATCTCCGGCGACGTCGTCGGCGCGCTCGGCACGTCGCTCCTGTTCGGCACCGCGCTGGCGGTCGCGGCGTGGCTGCTCGCGATCACGCTCTTGCGACGCGCGCGGCCCGCCGTGATCGCCGCCCTGTGGACGGTGGTGCTGCTCAAGTTCCTGGTGCCCGTCGGGCCGGGCGCGACGTACTCGCTGGCGTCGCTCGTCGACAAGCTCACGAGCGACACCGCGGTCACGGCGCCCGTCGTCGTCACCGCGCCGCCCGCGGGCGCCCGGCTCGCGCCCGAAGCGGCGCCGTCGTTACCCTGGGGCTCGATGGCGCTCGCCGGCGCCTGGCTCGCGATCGTCCTCGCGCTCACGGTCCGCCAGGTCCGTCGCGCGCGGGCCGCGCGTCGCCGCGCGCTCGCCGCCGATCCGGCGCCCGCGTGGCTCGCGGCCGAGGCCGCCGCCATCGCGCGCTCCCTCGGTCTCCGGCGGGCCGCGCGCCGCGTCGAGGTGCGGGTCTCCGCCACCGACGGCGCGCCGTACCTCGTCGGGCTCGCGCGCCCGATCATCGTCCTCCCGCTCACCCTGAGCGAGCCGCGCAGCGGCGAGTCGAAGGACCACGCGCGCCGCGCCGCCCTGGCCCACGAGCTCGCGCACGTCCGCCGCGGCGACGCCATGCTGCGGCTGGTGCAGGCCGCGGCCGCGACGCTCTTCTTCTTCTGGCCGATCGTGCGCCTCGTCAACCGCCGCCTCGATCTCGCGCGCGAGCAGGCGTGTGATGCGTGGGCGGTCACCGTCGGCCCGCTGTCGGCCCGCGACTACGCGCGCATGCTGGTCGACGCCGCGCGCCAGAGCGCCGCGCCGGCCGCGGGCCTCGCGCTCGCGCGTCGCGGTGGCCACCTGCGCCGCCGCGTCGACGCCCTGTGCGCGCGCCCGCCGGGCGCCGGCGTCGGCGTCACCGGCGCGGTCGCGATCGCCGGCTTCGCGCTCCTGGGGCTGACCGGCGCCGCGCCGGCGACGGCCACGCCCGCGAGCCCCAAGGTCTGCGTCTTCACGCCCGAGGTGGCGTCGTCGATCATGGCCTCGTTCCCCGAGGCCGATGCCGACGGCGACGGCGCGCTCAGCCGCGCCGAGGTGTGCGAGTTCCAGCAGGTCATGCGGCGGCGCATGGTCGCCGACCCGATCGGCGCCGCCATGGTCAGCACTGCGGAGACCGAGGTCCTTGTGTCCGAAGGTCTCTGCTGCGAATGTCCCCAGCCGTCGGCCTTCGACGGTCCGAGTTTGCCTACGTGCTCCAGAGGAGTGGATCCATGAAGAAGAGCGTCTCCATCGCACTCGTGCTGGGCCTCGCCGCCCTCACGACCCTCACGGCCTGCCAGCAGGACAACAAGGCCGTGCTCGACAAGCTGTCGTCCATCGAGAAGCGCCTCGAGAACATCGAGAAGCGCGGCGTCGGCGGCGGCGGCAACCAGCCGCAGCGCCCGCAGCGTCCGCAGCCGGATCCGGGCAAGACCTACGGCGTCTCGGTCGACAACGCGCCGATCATCGGCAGCTCCGATGCGCTCGTGACGATCGTGAAGGCGTACGAGTACGCCTGCCCGTTCTGCGAGAAGGCGCGGCCGACCCTCGCCCAGATCCACGAGACCTACGGCGACAAGGTCCGCGTCGCGTACCTGCCGTTCGTCGTCCACCCGCAGACGGCGACCCTGCCGGCGCAGGCGACCTGCGCCGGGTACAAGCAGGGCAAGTTCAAGGAGATCGACGAGCTCCTCTGGGAGAAGGTCTTCAAGGCCCGCAAGTTCGAGGAGGACGTCATCCTGTCGCTCGGCAAGGACGTGCCGGGCATGGACGCCGGCAAGTACGCCGCCGACGTGAAGAGCAAGGAGTGCGAGCAGTGGGTCCAGACCCACATGCAGAACCTCTCGGCGTTCGGCGTCGGCGCCACGCCCGGCTTCTTCATCAACGGCCGGTTCCTGTCGGGCGCGCAGCCGTTCCCGGCGTTCAAGAACGTCATCGACGACGAGCTCAAGAAGGCCGAGGAGCGCGTGGCGCAGGGTACGGCGAAGAGCTCGTACTACCGCACGTGGGTCATCGAGAAGGGCCTCAAGCGCCTCGAAGCCCCGAAGTGAGAAGTCCCGGGGTCGGCTCGTGGTAAACAGCGGCCCCGATGACTTCTGCTTCGAGCCGTCCCGTCCGCGTGCGGATCGCGCCGTCCCCGACGGGTGATCCGCACGTCGGCACGGCCTACATCGCCCTGTTCAACTACGCGTTCGCGAAGCAACAGGGCGGCCAGTTCATCCTCCGCATCGAGGACACCGATCAGACCCGCGCGCGCGCCGACAGCGAGGACATGATCTTCGCGGCGCTGCGCTGGGTCGGGCTCTCCTGGGACGAGGGCCCCGACGTCGGCGGGCCGTTCGGCCCGTACCGGCAGAGCGAGCGGAAGGATATCTACCGCCGCCACGCCGACCTCCTGATCGAGCGCGGGCGGGCGTACCGGTGCTTCTGCACGCCCGAGCGGCTGCAGCAGGTGCGGGCCGAGCAGCAGGCGAGGAAGGCGAGCTTCCTCGGCTACGACCGCCACTGCCGCGGGCTCGACCGCGCCGAGGCGGAGCGGCGCGCCGCCGGCGGCGAGACCCACACGGTGCGGCTGGCGACGCCGCTCGATGGCAAGGTCGTCGTCGACGACCGCTTGCGCGGGACGGTCGAGTTCGACGTCGCGCAGATCGACGACCAGGTGCTGCTCAAGTCGGACGGCATGCCGACGTACCACCTGGCCAACGTCGTCGACGATCACCTGATGGAGATCACGCACGTGATCCGCGCCGAGGAGTGGATCTCGTCGACGCCCAAGCACGTGCTCCTCTACCAGGCCTTCGGCTGGGAGGCGCCGGCCTGGCACCACATGCCGCTCCTCCGGAACGTCGACAAGTCGAAGATCTCGAAGCGCAAGAACCCGGTGTCGATCAACTACTACCGGGACGCGGGGATCCTGCCGCAGGCGTTGCTCAACTTCCTCGCGCTCATGGGATGGTCGTTCGGCGACGACCGCGAGAAGTTCACCGTCGAGGAGATGGTCGGGGCCTTCTCCTGGGACAAGGTCTCGCTCGGCGGGCCGGTGTTCGATCTCGACAAGCTGACCTGGCTCAACGAGAAGTACTTGCACGAGCTCGGCTACGAGCAGCTCGTCGACGCGCTCGTCGGCTGGCGCTTCGCGCGCGAGCACCTCCTGAAGATCGTCCCGCTCGTGCGCGAGCGCATCAAGCGGCTCGACGACTTCGTGCCGGCGACGGAGTACTTCTTCTCCGGCGACCTCGACTACACGGCGGTGGCCAGCGAGCTGGCCGTGCCCGACGTGCCGCCGGCGGGCGTGGCGCAGGGGCTGCTCGCGTACGTCGACAAGCTCGAGGCGCGCCAGGGCTGGGACGCCAGGATGCTCGAGGAGGAGGGCCGGGCGTGGGCGACGGAGCTCGGGTGGAAGACCAAGCACGCGTTCATGCTGCTGCGGCTCGTGGTCACGGCGCGCAAGGCGTCTCCACCCCTGTTCGAGACGATGGCGGTCCTGGGCAAGGAAGTGACGCGCCGGCGGCTGCGGCAAGCGGCGGAGCTCCTGGCGCGGCGGGCCTGAGCATGGGAGGCCCGTGACCAACCGCGCCGACTGGAAGATCGGCGTGATGCTGGTCGTCGCCGCGCTGGCGCTGACGATCCAGGAGTACCTCGCGCCGCGCGCGCACCTCGAGTGGTTCGTCTACGACGAGCGCCGCTTCCCGCTGCCGTGGTGGACGCTGTGGAGCGTCGTCGGCTACGCGGCGATCCCGCTCCTCACCGTGCTGGCGTTGCCCGGCGAGCGGCTGCGCGACTACCACCTGACGATGCGCGGCATCCCCGCGGTGGTGGTGGCGCTGGCGGTCGCGCTCCTCGGCTGGCGCGCGGGCGGGCTGGTGCTGGCGCAGATCGTCGCGCTCGAGCTCTTCTTCCGCGGCTTCCTGCTCGGCGGCAGCCTGCGGCGGGTGATGGGGGCCAACGCGCTCTTCGTGTCGGTCGTCCCGTTCTGCATGGTCCACTTCAACCCGGACCGGTCGATGTGGGTGGTGTTCGCGTCGGTGGGCGTGGGGCTCGCGCTCGGCTGGCTGGCGATGCGGACGCGCTCGATCTGGCCGGGGGTGGTGGCGCAGCTGGCGGCGCTGGCGGCGTTCGATCCGCGCGTCGTCCGGGCGGCGCGCTCGCGCTACGACCACATCGACTGGGAACGGCTCGAGCGCATCGGGACGATCGTGGGGCTCGTCGTCGCGGGGGTCGGTGCGGTGATCGCGCTGCTCGTGTGGTCGCGGGCGCGCAACAACTGGCTGTGGCGCGCGGTGGCCAGGCTCACCGTCGAGCAGTGGCGCGCGATCGACGAGGATCGCGGGCCGGGGGCGCTGGGGCCGTCGGACGGCAAGCCGGTCCTGACCATCGCGGTGATCCTCCTGACGTGCTGCGTGACGTTGACGCTGCAGGAGTACGTCGGGCAGCGCGCGCAGTACGAGAAGTGGTGGCCGTATGATCCGGCGACGTCGGGCGAGTACTGGAGCCTCATGGGCTTCGCGTGGTGGACCGGCTGGCGCGTCTTCGGGTACCTGCTCCTGCCGATGGCGGTGATCGCGCTCCTGCCCGGCGAGCGCGTGCGCGACTACCACGTGTCGCCGCGGGGCTTCTTCAAGCACCTGTGGATCTACGTGATCATGTTCGCGCTCATCCTGCCGGCGGTGATCATCGCGTCGCGGACGTCGGAGTTCCGGGCCACGTACCCGTTCTACCGGCTGGCGCCGCGCTCGCTGTTCGACACGTGGTCGTGGGAGGTGATGTACGCGCTGCAGTTCCTGTCGCTCGAGTTCTTCTTCCGCGGCTTCCTCCTGCAGGGCCTGCGGCGGGTCGTCGGCGCCAACGCGATCTTCGTGATGATCGTGCCGTACTGCATGATCCACTACGGCAAGCCGATGACCGAGACCATCGGCGCGATCTTCGCGGGCGTGATCCTGGGGACGCTCGCGATGCGCACGCGCTCGATCTGGGGCGGCGTCCTCATCCACGTCGGCGTGGCGTGGACGATGGACCTGCTCGCGATCGCCCAGTGTCCGACGGACGGCCGAGCATGTCCGCGCTGATCTGGTCGGTCTATCTCGGCTCGCTGCTCCTGCTCGGTGTCTACGGCCTGCACCGCCTCTCGCTCGTCATCCGCGCCGTGTCCGCGCGTCCTGAGCGAAGCCCGAGCACCAGCGAGGGCGAGTCGAAGCACCCGCAGCTCCCGCTCGTCACCGTCCAGCTCCCGCTCTACAACGAGCGCGCCGTCGCCGACCGCGTGATCGCCGCGGCGGCGGCGCTCGACTGGCCGCGCGAGCGCCTCGAGATCCAGGTGCTCGACGATTCGACCGACGACACCGCCAGCCTCTGCGCCGCCGCGTGCGCGCGCTGGCGCGCGACCGGGATCGACATCGTCCACCTCCATCGCACGAACCGGGCCGGCTGGAAGGCGGGTGCGCTCGAGGCCGGGCGCAGGCGGGCGCGGGGGGAGCTCGTCCTCGTGCTCGACGCCGACTTCGTGCCGCCGCCCGACTTCCTGCGCCGCACGGTCGGCCGTTTCGCCGACCCGCGTGTCGGCCTGGTGCAAGCGCGCTGGGGCCACCTGAACCGTGAGCAATCCTTGCTCACCCGCCTCCAGGCCATGCTCCTGGACGGCCACTTCGCGGTGGAGCAGGCGGGCCGCGCCGCCGGCGGCGCCTGCTTCAACTTCAACGGTACGGCTGGCCTCTGGCGCGCGAGCGCCATCGCCTCCGCGGGTGGCTGGCACCACGACACGCTCACGGAAGATCTCGATCTCTCCTACCGCGCGGCGCTCGGTGGCTGGCACTTCGTCTACGCCGGCGACGTCGTCGCTCCCGCCGAGCTCCCGGCCGACGCGCGCGCCTTCAAGGCGCAGCAGCACCGCTGGGCCAAGGGCTCGGTCGAGTGTGCCCGGAAGCTCTTGCCCGCCGTCCTCCGATCCCCCTGGCCGTGGTGGAAGAAGCTCGAGGCCGTCTTTCATCTCACGCACAACGTCCCGTACTTGCTGACGGCCGTCCTCCTCCTGAGCGGCGGCCTGTGCCTCGGCACGGGCGGCGGCCCCGGCTTCGCCGGTGTCACCCACCTCGTGTCCGCTGGTGTCACCCTCCTCGTCCTCTCCTCCTTCGTACTGGTGTCAGCCACCCGCGGGGATCGCCTGCGCGCGCTCCTGCACGTCCCGGCGCTGGTCGGCCTGACCGCTGGCATGGCCGTCGCGCAGGGCAAGGCCGTGCTGGAAGGTCTGGTCGGCTACCGGACGCCGTTCGTGCGTACGCCCAAGGACGGCGGGATGGTGTCACCCACCGGCAAGCGCTACACGGTGTCACCCACCTGGACGCGATGGATCGAGCGTGCGATGGCGGCCTACCTCGTGGGTTGCGCGCTCCTCGCGGCCGCCCGCGGCGCCGCCGTGGAGACGGCGATGCTCGGGATGCTGGCGGCGGGCGCCATCGCCGTGGCGCTCGCCGACCGAAAATAAAACGAGCCCGACAGGCTCGACCGTGGGGCGTAATCTATCCCCTACCAACGTGGTAGGTGGGCTCCGCGATATCTCATCGGGCTTCCCGACGCGCGGGCATGCACTCCCGAGACAGAGGCAGATCCCTGGATAGACGGTGTAGGAGAAAGATTCGCCCCGTTTGTCGTATCGAACCGCCGGGCTCGCTTTTCACCGTAGCGACCCGGATCACGAGCGTCAATCGGAAAAGCGCACGCGCTTGTTACTCCCGGATCACGTCGTCTGGTGACACGGTGAACGCGCGAACGCTCCATCGCAAGATCGCGCCATCCCAGCCGGCCGACCACAGCGCGTCGCGTCGGAACGCGAGCCACGTGACCCGCTGGCGGTGACCGTGCAGGCGCGCGACGGTTCGACCGTCGCGTGTGTCGAAGACGTCGATCCGCCCGGCGGTCGTCGCCGCCGCCAGCCAGCGCCCGTCTTCGCTGGCGGTCGCGGTGACGATCACCGCGTCGTCCACCGTGAAGCGACGCCCGCCGAGCACGACCGCGCGATCCCCGGCGCGCTCGATCACGTCCGCCACTCGGGACGACGTCCACGCCGTCGCGACGCCCTCGGCCTCGCGACGCCATCCGTCGGCGTTCCAGATCTGGAGGCGCGGCTCGTCGCCTTGGCGCTTCTCGATCCGGACCCGCTGGCCGTCGGGGCTCGGATCGATCACCGCCACGCCGCCGGCGCCGACCTCGAGCCCACCCAGGTCGCCGCCATCCGCCAGGGACCACAGGGCGACGACGCCGTCCTCGCCCGCGGCCGCGATCACCGAGTCGTCGGGCCATAGCGCCGCGGTCGTGATCCCGACGCTCCCCTGGATGCGGCGGGGCGAGCCCGCGGCCTCGGTCCACCGGCGCCAGTCCCTGCCACCGGTGACGAGATCCCCCTCGAGCGCGATGGCCGACGCCGACACCGGGACCGGCAGGCGGCGCAGCTCCGCCGAGCTGCGCCGCCGCACCTCGACCGCGTCGCCGTCGTCCGCGATCACCACCGCGCGCTCGCCCAGCTCGAGGATCGCGCGGATCGCGTGGACGGTCACGCCGGTGACGACCGTGGCGCGCACCGCGCCCTCGCAGGACGGATCGAAGCAGCCGCGCAGGTCGTGGAACGCCACGTCGCCGCCGTGGCCGCCGATCGCGACGGTCAGGTCGTGCTCACCGACGCTCAGCGCCGACGCGGGCCGACGATCCACGCCGAAGCCGGTCTCGGCCAGATCGGCGACGCGCCCCTCGTCGTCGACGGTGCGCAGCGCGCCGCCGGCGCAGACGAGCCACGCGCGGGTCGCGCTGGTCGCGATCGCGTCGATCGCGCGCGCGTCGCACGGCGCGCGGTGGGTGATCGGCGCGTGATCGCCGGACCGGATCATCACGAGGTCGCGCCGATCGTGGAGCACGACGCGTGTGCGATCGGCGTCGATCGCGGCGCCGGCGATCGGCGCCGGCGTCCGGCTGGCGTGGCGCGCGCTGCCGTCGCGGGCGTCGAGGATGCGCAGCTCGCCGCCGTCGCTCCACGCCACCACGCTGTCGGCGAGCGCGAGCGCGCGCTCCACCGGCGCATCGCGGCGCCAGCGCATCCCCGGCGGGTGCAAGCTCCAGAGCGCGATCTGCCCGGGCGCCGCACACAGCGCGAGCTCGCCGTCCACGGGCACGACGTCATCGCAGCCGGGCAAGGAGATGCGCTCGTGATGGCGCGGTCGCGGCGCCGCGAGCGTCGCGGCCAGGACGCCGCGCGCGTCGGCCGACTCGCCGTGGGCGAGCGCGTCCGCGGCCAGCGCCTCGGCCCGCGCCTCGTGGCCGTGCTCCAGCGCCGCGACCGCCGCCGCCGCCAGCGCACGGGCGAGCGCCTCCTCGGCGCGGGCCCGCGCCTCGATCGCGACGCGCTCGGCGACGACGGCCCGCGCGCGCTGCCGCTCGGTGC
>ERZ761602.354-NODE-354-length-104479-cov-29.487790_pt1 | contig 104479 bp, 89 predicted proteins | sample MGYA00512165_ERZ761602 | MGnify/ENA primary metagenome ERZ761602 (study PRJEB28899, sample SAMN02445085) | bioreactor sludge metagenome | biome: EBPR sludge; isolation source: Thorneside wastewater treatment plant | place: Australia: Brisbane, Thorneside...
GCATCCACGTATTATTGGATAACATTTGGTGGTGGCGATCCAACCCTGATCTCTGCTGATGGAATTGACGTGGTGCCTGTCAAAAAAGAGAAGTTGCTTTTTGCAATCGCAGAGACTTATGATTACCTGATAACCATTCCTGAAAGCGGTAAACTAGAAATTCGTGCTTCTTCGATGGACGGAGCAGGACAGACCTCAGCCTATCTGGGCGAAGGCGAATTGCTCAAAGCTCCACATGTGCCAAGACCTGACTATGTTGGCATCATGAAAGCCATGTCAAAAATGGACATGAAAATGGGTGCACCAGCCATGATTTTTAATCCTAAAAAGAATGATGGGTTGGAAAAAATGAAGAAGTATGGTATGCAAATGAAAGGTGATATGAATTCCATGAAAATGCCCGAAGACACTAAAAAGGATGATATGGAGGGAATGGAAATGCCATCTATGAACAAAATGGATAGTACCCAAAACGGGATGACCGGCATGGATCATGGAAACATGAAAATGAGCCAGGGGAAAGATGAATCAGTTTTAGTGGGCGCAGGTATGGGCCCGGATAAAACTTACGATTTTCTAAAGTCGGCAGAACCTACCAACTATTCTACAGACAAGCCTATCCGTGAAATTAAGTTCACTCTGAACGGAAACATGTGGCGTTATATCTGGAGCATAAATGGTAAACCCCTCGCGGAATCAGATAAAATACAGATCTTGAAAGGAGAGGTGGTGCGCATTACAATGACGAACCTGACCATGATGAACCATCCGATGCACCTGCACGGGCACTTCTTTCGGGTGATTAACAAAAATGGGGAATACTCACCTCTCAAACATACTTTGAATGTTGCGCCAATGCAAAGTACTACCATTGAATTCGATGCTAATGAATATGGGGATTGGTTCTTTCACTGCCACGTACTTTATCACATGGAAGCCGGAATGGCCCGGGTTTTTAGTTATGGAACACCCAGAGACCCAAAACTTCAACGCTATCCGCTTTCTACCCTTATAAAGGAAACCAATAAATATTATTCGTGGGGAACGGCTTACAGCGCCAGTCATATGTCCTCTTTAGAGTTGGTTTCCTCAAATGTCAGGAATCAGTGGAACCTCGGTGCAGAAATTGGATGGAATCAAAACTTTGAAGCAGACTTTTCTTACGAAAGATATTTAAGCGATTATTTTAGGGTTTATGGTGGTGTAAATGTGGAAAATGAAACCCCGGAAAGCTTAGATCAATTCAAGTCTGTTGCACAGGTAGGTATTCGATACTTGTTACCTTATTTCATCAATGCAGATCTAAGCATAGATAATCAGTTGCGACCACAAGTGCGGTTTACTGCAGAGTATTTGATATTCAGAAGAGTAGCAATATTTGGACGTTATGAATACCGATCAGACTTTGGTGCGGTGAATACCCTGGAAGCGGGTAAATCCTATGCCTCCGAGCAAGTATGGAACGCTGGTATAGACTATGTAGTCTCACGAAACTTCTCGCTCACTGGTACTTACGATAACCGATTTGGCGGGGGCGGAGGATTGACATGGAGGTTTTAGGATATTCCATCCAAGAGGATTGAAAATGAAAACCATCAAAACCAAAATAGAACCAGATAATTACCTGGCACCACACTTCATTAGTCGCAGTAACTGGTTGAGAGCAGCTGTACTTGGTGCCAATGACGGGATGTGTCCGGATCATCGATCATATTTTGATGCGGAACATTAAACAGAACTTGTTTTTTGCATTTGTTTACAACACACTAGGCGTTCCAATTGCTGCAGGCATCCTTTTCCCTTTTTTTTGGAATCCTTTTTTTAAGTCCCATGCTGGCAGCAGCAGCGATGAGCCTGAGTTCTGTAAGTGTGATTGTAAATAGTTTGAGGTTGAGATAATGTCGTGTCGAGCTCAGGAAGGAAAAACGGTTTAGGTAATAGCTTAGGTGCACACAAATACTTGTAGAGCTATCAATTTCACCCACCAAGCAAAGTTTGGCCTGTTGCGCCACATTGTCAAGGGCAAGCAAGTGACGATCTTCAAATGCCTGCCTAAATTTAAATCGTCACCCTTGACAATGTGTCTTAACATGCCTTTTTGCTGCTTGCCGGATTGAAATGGATTGGTTTGCTCACTAGAGAGGGGACCAAGGAAATTATACTTAAATTTTTTGTTGATTGAACTTATTAACAATGAGTAGTCTGTACAGATACGAACTCGATTTTATTTCCAGACTAATCGGAGTAAACAATGGCATGGCAAAATATCAGCAACAGGAGGTGCCTGCGGAATGGAAATGTTGGCACTCATGCAAAAACAAGTAACTTTTATTTATCGGTATGTCCTGACTTATATTGGATTCCAAGGATACGTGATCGATCACTTCTCTATTCGAAATAACCCCTCATTGCAGCCCTTCATAGAGATCGCATAGAGTGAAGAATGGTTTCTTGATTTATCCCAATTATCAAGATTACTGAGAGAAAGCTAGCGTGTTGTCTTTCTTTTAATCCTGGTACAATTTAGGCATTTGAAGCAATGAGCTGGCAAGGAACTACGGCATAAACACACAGTCACCCCCACTTGCCATTTATTCCGTTCCTCCTTGCGCAAATTTCTTCAAAAGCCTTGGGGTGCACCATAATTAAACCAAATGATTATGGAAACTACAAAACACAAAAAACACTATCAAGTTGCCGAGATTCAACTAAGCTACAAGTCCAATGTAAAGGCTTCATTAAGGCCTAAGATCAACAATTCGAATGATGCATTCAATGTATTCTTGGAAAATTGGGATGACACAAAGCTTGAGTTCGTGGAACAATTTAAAGTTATGTTAACAAACCGAGCCAATAGGGTTCTGGGTATTTTTGAACTCTCAACTGGAGGAGTAAGTGGAACAGTAGCAGATCCCAAATTGATCTTTGCAGCCGCTATCAAGGCGAATGCTTGTGGGATTATTTTGGCTCACAATCATCCATCAGGGACAACTCAACCCAGCCAATCTGACATAGCCCTTACAAAGAAGATTAAAGAGGGAGGGAAGCTGCTTGAGGTTCAACTTTTGGATCACATCATAGTCACTTCAGAAGGGCACTATTCATTTGCTGATGAAGGCCTTATCTGAATGTTTACAAGGAAATGGCTCAATAGAAATTGAATGCAATTGGGTCATTTTCTTTTAGTTAAAACCTTACAAAATTCTTATTTTTAAACAATGAATTCGTTCTCAAACAACTGCAAATTGGATCAAGTTTTCACTGGGTACCAATTCGGTGACCAAGTAGACTTGATTGTCACAAGAAATTGATAATGAGTGAGTTATGAAGTGAGTTCCGTTCCCAGCGGGATCACAAAAAATAAACCCCATTTTATAATGGGGTTTTTTGTTTATAGACCTGTATTGGCGAGTGTTTTCTTTTTTGTGTCTCCATCCCAATTTTCGGAAGACTACAGAAGCGGATGGTCACTTTTGAATAGTAATTTTCCAAGACTATACCTGCCACTGCCTAGCAGAACAAAGCTGATACCGATGATGAGATACATCAGCGCCTTTTCTTTAGAACCAAAAGGGTCATCAGCATGTCGTATAAATGCAGCAGTACTCATTGTGCAAATCCATAAAAAAGCAGCTGGTCGAGTGAACAGTCCAAGTGCAATTAATAATCCCCCGAGAAACTCAGACAGCCCAGCCATCCAGGCAAAAAATACAGGCAACGGGAATCCCATTTTTCCTGTGTTTTCGATGAGTCCGTCAGAAGGAGGTAATTTGCCAAGTCCGTGGCCAAATGCCATAAATAATCCGGTTCCTAATCGCAGCACAAGCAGTCCGGCATCAGTGTAACTCTTATTCATCAGTAAAGATTGTAGTGTTTATTCAACCTTTAAAGTGAATATATTTTTCTAAACCAGCCTGTCTCCGTTTTATGAACGGTGGTATGATCCTTTGACTTGAAGTGTAAATATTACTTAACCTGCTTTTTTGTTTTCAACTCCTGGGCAAGCAGGATGGCCTGATATAAATTGATCAATCCCCCGGAGCTACTCATTTGATTGAATTCGATTCCTCCTTTTGATCCAACTGACTCAATCTTAAGGTTATCAAATTTTCGCGTTGAATTTCTGATGATTTCTTTTACCTCCGTTGCTGAGAATTCCGGATAGTAAGACATGATAACAGCAGCCACACCAGCAGTAACAGGGCTTGCTGCGCTGGTACCATCCATTTTTTTGTAATTGTTGCCAGGAAGTGTTGAATAGATTTGAACACCCGGAGCAAACAGGTCAACGGCCTTCTTGCCATAATTGGAAAAACTTCCAACAAAATCGCTGTCAGCTCCCCATGAAGAAGCACCCACCTCAATCCAGTTTTTGGCTTCTGTTCCATCTGCATAATACCTGGAGGGATAGTTTTTCTCAAGGTCAATATTTTCTGAGTCATTACCTGCAGCATGAATGAGGAGTACACCTTTTTGCTCAGCGTATTTTACAGCTTTGTCTACTACTTCTTTTTCAGGAGAAATAGATTTGCCAAAACTCATATTAATGATTTGAGCTCCATTATCCACAGCGTACAAGATGGCATTGGCAACATCTTTGTCGCGCTCATCTCCGTTGGGCACTGCACGTACAGACATAATTTTTACATTATCGGCAACACCATTAATCCCCAGGTTATTTTTTCTGTTGGCAGCAATAATGCCTGCCACATGTGTGCCGTGCATAGGGTCTGGTCCTTTCACATCATTATTGCCATATCCCTTTTCATAAGGATCGTTATAGTTATCCCCTACTATCGATCTTGGATCAAAATTTTCATTGTAGCTGTAATTAACAATTTGTCCAAAATGATCTGATGTCTCTTTTAGTTCTGATAAAAACTCTTCCAAACTGTTTTCAGGTCCGATATTTCTAAAGATGTTGAGAACGAATCCCTTTGCAAATAACAGATTGGGTTCTCTCGATTGAAAACTTTCAACTAACTCTTGAGTAAGCTCATCCGTCATCAGTAAAATTTTTAAAGTGTCTACACTTTGACTTACGTTTTGATACAGGTTATTATAGAGTTCATACTGCTCTGTATTTTTAGCGATCAGCTTTTCTAATTTTTCTTTAGCTTTTAGGTATTCTTCATAGGCGGCCTTATCTCTTTTACTTATCTTCTTTTCGTCCACTCCCTCAAATTGTTTTTTTAATCTCACATAATTGCGCGTGAACTCATTAGTATCCTCATTTACATTTCCATCTTTACCTCCAATAAAATTCCATCCGTGCACATCATCTATGTATCCGTTATTATCGTCATCGATACCATTGTCCGGAATTTCATCCGCATTTGTCCATATAACACCTTGCAAGTCTTCATGGTCAATATCCACACCAGTGTCAATTACGGCCACGGTAATGGTGCGAGAGGGTCTGTCTTTCAGTAGGGTTTTGTATGACTTTTCAGCACTTATGCCCTGAAGGAAGTCGGATGCAGGATCTCTCAGAAACCAGTCATTGGGAATGGGGTCTGTAGCCTTTAGTTGAGAATAGGCGGGAATGGCAGCAGATGCACAAAATATGGAATAGATCAGGTACTTTATCACGTGATTGGTCATGTAATCCTTTGATTAAATATACTGGTAACAGGCCAAAAAAGGTGCCATTTTATACGTTAAGGTGATTTTACCCATTTCTTCCTGGAGTTTTTCTTTTAAAAAACGATAAGATATTACCTCTGTTATCTGTATGCAATGGTTGCTCTTCGCCATTGAGTTATTTTCTACAATTTGAGGGTAAACGAATAAAAAGCTATGTTTTACATCTTTCTATTGTCTGTTGTGCTTTTCTATGTAATGTTTTTTTCACTTGCTGCCATGTACATCAGGCAAGGGGAGGCGCATTCGAACGAAGGAAAATGGGCCTGGTTGGACATGACTCATTAGTTTTTTAGATAAGTTGTTAAGGATTACTTATAAAAAAAACCGCTCCAGGGCGGTTTTTTTGTTTTGGTTAATCAAAAGTGTGCCGAAGGCGGGACTCGAACCCGCACAGCTTGCGCCACACGCCTCTGAAACGTGCGTGTCTACCAATTTCACCACTTCGGCATTGATTAATGGTGCCCAGGACTGGATTCGAACCAGCACACCTTGCGGCACTACCCCCTCAAAGTAGCGTGTCTACCAATTTCACCACCTGGGCATTTCAAATCAAATAAGGGAATTGCCTCGTTTGGCAAGGGGGCAAAAGTATAAAGGATTTAAAACTTTACCAATGTGTTAACCATCCTGTTTTTTGCCAGCCAGTTTCTTGGTTAAATAAGCTTGTACCTTCGGATAGTTGGAGTATTCCCTTAATCCCAAATTCAATCGGAATTGGTCATCAAAACGAATTTCCAATTCTTTAAAAGTCGAATTTTTTCCTGTTTTCACGATAGATTCTTTCCAATAGATTACTCTGGAAAGAGGATACTGCCTGAGCTTTTTCCTGATTTTATATTTTATTGTTATCTGGCCGTTACCTAATTCTATAACCTTGTAGTTGATGATAACCCGGAAAGTAAGAAAAAACGCCAGTGGGGTTAGTACTGCCAAACTCAGATATACATACCATTCTGGCTGAGGATCGGCTACAAGCCGGATCATACTCATGGTGATGAGAACAAACGAAATAAGAATGAAGAGCACAAATGAGGAAAGTGTGCCGCCAAGTGGTTTAGAAATTGTCAATATCAGTCATGGTTGATTGATAGCAAAGATAATATTTTAGCCCTTGCCCAAGAATCATGAAAACATGAAGGCAATTCTTTCAATTTTCATACATGAACAAAGCGAAAGACTTCTGAGGGCGAAGAAAATATCAACAAAAACTCTAAATTGATGCTATGCTATCTAAAAAATGCAAATATGCAATCCATGCACTGGTATATCTGGCCAAAAGATATCAGCAAGGTCCTGTCCATATTCAGGAGATAGCAGACAATGAAAAGATTCCTAAAAAATTTTTAGAAGCTATCCTTTTGGAACTCCGAAAAGCTAAAATTTTGCAAAGCAAAAAAGGAAAAGGAGGAGGTTACTCTCTTTTGAAGAAACCTGAAGACGTAAACATGATTGAAATAATCCGACTGATGGATGGGGCCATTGCCATGCTCCCATGCGTGTCACTCAATTATTATGAACCTTGTGATGAATGCAAAGACGAAGAAGTATGTAGCATACGTCAGGCGTTTATTGGGGTAAGAGATGAGACGTTGCGAATTTTAGCAGGAAGCACATTGCAGACAATGGTCAGGGGTAATTCCCAAGTGCAGTAGATTGCGTATTGCCTATTCGCACTCCCTTAAAAAATAATTGAGGATGCAAAAGATTTGTCACTGGTTTGTAGTTATAGTTATTGGTTTCCTGCACTTAAGTTGTAATTCCTCAAAAAAAAAGGACATCGATAGCATCGGCAATATGGTATTGATCCCAGGTGGTACCTTTTTTCAGGGAGGTGAAGGCACTCAGGCCAGCCCTGATGAATTTCCAAGACGTAAAGTGGAAGTGGATGCTTTTTATATGGATGAAACAGAGGTCACAAACGAACAGTTTTTGTCATTTGTAACAGCCACCAATTATTTGACAGTAGCAGAGCGGGGTGTTAACTGGGAGGAATTAAAGTTGCAACTCCCACCCAATACCCCCCGACCACCTGACTCATTGTTAAGGCCAGGGTCTTTGTTATTTACCCCAACTGAAGGTCCTGCAGATCTGTCAAATCCAGGCATGTGGTGGACGTGGACGGTTGGAGTTAATTGGCGACACCCCGAAGGTGCTGGCAGTAATATTGATGATAGGATGGATCATCCGGTGGTTCATGTAAGTTGGGATGATGCCAACGCCTATGCCATGTGGGCAGGGAAGAGATTGCCTACGGAAGCGGAATGGGAGTATGTTGCCAGGGGAGGCGATAGTAAGAATAATTATCCTTGGGGCGAAACCCCAGTGGATAAGGCTAATGACAAGGCCAATTTCTGGCAGGGCTTTTTCCCATATGAGAATCTGGCGAACGATGGATTTTATGGAACAGCCCCTGTCAAATCTTTTTCGCCTAATGAGTTTGGTCTGTACGATATGGCTGGGAATGTGTGGGAGTGGTGCAGCGATAGATATCATGCAAATGCTTATCAACTTACAAGTGGAATTGTTGAAAATCCGCAAGGGCCAGTGGATTCTTACGACCCATTGGATCCATACGTTGTGAAATATGTAATGAGGGGCGGATCCTATTTATGCAGTGAAAGTTATTGTGCGGGGTACAGGGTATCCGCGAGAATGAAATCCAGCAAGGATTCTGGGTTTAGCCATACAGGATTTAGATGTGCAAAATCAGCTGAAGACTAAATAAAGTGCAACTTTACAAACTTGAATTTTTCTGTTAGCATTACTGTTTCAATACTTTAAATGAGTTACATGGAGCCAATTGTTGAGAGCAACCTGATAAGCAAAAACCTTTTAGATCGTCTGATTAAGGAAGGTACCGTAAAAACCTTTGAACCGGAGGCAGTCATTATAGACGAGCACGACTATATTAAAAGTGTGCCCATCGTACTTAGCGGCTCAATCAAAGTATTGAAGTTGGACGAAGACGGAAAGGAGATACTCCTATACTATATCAAACCCGGAGAAAGCTGTGTGATGTCTTTTCTGGGAGCTACCTGCAATGAGAAAAGTAAGATCAGGGCTATTGTGGAGGAAAGGGCAGAGATAGTAATGCTTCCTATTCACAAGTCTTTTGAACTCATCAAAGATAATCCTGCCTGGCTGGAGTTTATTTTTCAGTTGTACAACCGGAGGTTTGAAGAATTATTGAATGTTGTGAATTCTGTGGTATTTCAGCATGTTGATGAAAGACTTTGGGAATTAATCAAGAAGAAAGTGAAGATGCTTCGATCCACCGAATTGACAATTACCCATCAACAGCTGGCAGATGAACTGGGAACTGCCAGAGAAGTGGTTTCCCGCCTATTAAAGCAACTGGAAAAGAATAATCAAATACGCCTTTCAAGAAACAAAATATCAGTACTGGTTACTGTGTGACATTCATTACAGTTTCGTAAAAAGTGACTGGCTAGTTTTGTATTCTGTTATGTAAGAAACAGTTAGTTTGTATTTCTTGATGTCATATTTTACACAGAAAGTACTTAAGCCATGGAGATCATAGGGTATATCGCAGCTATCATTATGGGGCTTTCATTAGGCTTAATTGGTGGAGGGGGGTCTATCCTGACAGTACCCATTCTAGTTTATTTATTTGCAATTGAGCCGGTCACTTCTACAGCATATTCACTGTTTGTGGTGGGTTTAACCAGCCTGATAGGTTCATTAAGTCATCTTAAGAACGGTAATGTTCACCTGAAGACAGCAATAATTTTTGGAATTCCCTCTATTATCAGCGTTTATACAGTAAGAAAATTCGTTGTACCGGCTATTCCTGAATCCTTAATTTCATTAGGTGACTTTACATTAACGAAACCATTATTTGTGATGTTGCTCTTTGCAATATTGATGATGATGGCTTCTATCTCCATGATTAGAGATAGAAGAGATAATGGAGAGGAGCATGAAATAAAGTACAATTATCCATTAATTTTTGTGGAGGGCATATTGGTGGGTGGCGTTACGGGTTTGGTAGGAGCAGGTGGAGGATTTTTGATAATACCAGCCTTGGTTTTGCTTGCTGGATTACCCATGAAGCAAGCGGTAGGCACTTCCTTGCTGATCATTGCAATGAAATCTTTGATTGGATTTACAGGAGACCTGGGCTCTAGTCTTCACATCGATTATCCATTCATGCTCATTTTTTCTTCTTTTGCGATAGCAGGAATTCTTGCTGGATCCTATTTATCGAAATTCATTTCCGGAAAAAAATTGAAGCCAGCCTTTGGATGGTTTGTTTTAGTCATGGGTCTTTTCATTCTCGCCAAAGAATTGATCTAAGAAGATCACCAGCACGTCAACTCCTGATTAACAGTTAAATCCATTACTTTTTTAAAAGTATAATATCACCTCTGTGTGTGATAATAATCACTGAAAAAGAGCATTTTAACTTCGATCTTTGTCATAAGATATTGGAAGTATATACAACCCGAAGTATATACAACCCCTTGTTTTATTTAATTAAACCACAAAATCATGGAATCAACATCAAATATTATACAAATGCCTCGAATCGGTGATAAGGCACCCGATTTTGAAGCGATCACAACTACAGGCCCAATTAAATTTTCAGAATACATAAAGGACAGTTGGACTCTACTTTTTTCTCATCCTGCAGACTTCACACCAGTGTGTACCACAGAGATGTCGGGCTTTGCCAAGGAAGAGAAATATTTCGCAGGAAAAAACACCAAACTAATCGGTCTAAGTATCGATAGCATTCATTCTCATATAGCCTGGGTAAATAATGTACGTGAGAAAACAGGCGTATATATGAAATTCCCGATTATTGCTGATATCGATATGAAGGTTGCTAAATTGTATGGAATGATTCAGCCGGGCGAAAGTGAAACAGCAGCCGTTCGCGCAGTATTTTTTATCGACCCTAAAGGTATCATTCGTCTTATGATGTATTACCCACTCAACGTAGGGCGTAACATGGAAGAAATAAAACGCGCATTGGAAGCACTGCAAGTTTCGGCAAAACATGGCGTGTCTATGCCATTGGACTGGAAAACTGGTGATAAAGTAATTGCGCCACCGCCAAAAACATTGGAAGCGCTGGATGTAAGATTAGAAAGTAAGCTGGAAATGGTTGACTTCTATCTCGCAAAGAAATCTCTCGAAAACGTTAATTAAATAAGTAATCAAGATTTAATTGTTGGAAAGAGATGTTGGGGTTAGCAGGCAGTTCTGAAAAGACTGCCTGTTTTTTTTTATTACAACACGCCTTTACTCGTCCTACCAAGTAAAACAAGCAAGACGCCTCCCACTATTATAATAGAGCTTATCACCTGGATAAGTAAAATTTTCTCATCCAGTATTATGGCTGCGAATAATGCACTAAAGATGGGCAGGGTATTATAAATTGTTGCGGCTTTGGTTGATCCAATTCCGACAATCGCTTTGTTCCACAGGTAATACGAAATAACAGAAGGCCCCACGCCTATAAATATGAATTGCCAAATATTTTTTTGGGTAAAATGAAGTGAAGACGCTGCCTGCAACTGCTCTCCTACGAAAAAAGGAACCAGCATCAGGATACCCAAAAGAAAGGTGATGGAAACAAAAGAAAGATTACCAATGGCTGGATTTTTCTTTTTTACCAGCACAGAGTATACAGCAAAGATGCTTGCCGCACCAGCCATTAATAAATCTCCTGTGTTAAACTCAAGATTTAACAAAGCAAAAGGGTTGCCCTTTGATAACAAGGTGAGCAGCCCAGTAAGGAGTATCAAAAATCCAACTATTTGTTTTGCGGATAGTGATTCCTTAAAAATAAGTTTATTGAGAATAACCACGTAGAGTGGAGCCGTAATAGCAAATAAGGATAAGTTGAGTGCCGATGTGCTATGGGCAGCCAGGTAAATCAGTGTATTAAATACCGTAATTCCCAGAAACGAAAGTACCAACATCAGTCGCCACTGTTTCAGTATTAATTTGAAATCTCTTTTTAGACTCGGTATTGCAATGGGTAGGATAACTATCGTTGCTACAAACCACCGGAAAAAGGAGATAGTAACAGGTGTATATATGGTATTGAGGTCGCGGGCTACAATAAAATTACCAGACCAGATAATGGTTGCCAGAAGGGCAAGAAGATATCCGGGCTGGATTTGGCGATTGGTCATGGAGGTCAAAAAGTGCCAAATATGAGCAATTATGACATTAAGTGGAATTGTAATCGTACCTGAGCTCAAAAAAGGAGAATTCCAATTAAATTTCTTTTTGTAACCTTTTAGTGATCACCCGGTAACTAACACGAAAATTGACAGGAATCAACGACTTGATGACAGACGAGCAGATTATGGAGGCCGTTAAAAACGGTGATCTGGAGCAGGCCTCCATTCTTTACGCACGCTACCACCAGCGAATATTTAATTTTCTTGCTCGTATGACCTTGGATCGTGAGCAGGGTGAAGACTTGATGCAAAATGTTTTTTTGCGCCTATTGAAATACCGGCAATCCTACAAGGAGGGTATGCGATTTCAATCATGGATTTATCAAATGGCCCGAAATGCGTTTTCTGATTATTATCAGGCGCATAAAAATAAGTTCAATCAGTTTGTGGATGTGCAACAACTTGGTAACAAGGCCTCATCCGCTCACGAAGAAATGGAACAAGAAGAGAAAGAGGAATTATTGAATCGCTCGTTGGCTTTGCTGAGTGATGATCAACGCGAACTACTCGTACTTACCCGCTACCAGCACATGAAATATGAAGAGGTAGCTTTGATGATGAACACCAGTGTTGCGAATATCAAGGTGAAAGTTCACAGAGCAATTGGTAAACTAAGAGAACACTATTTCCAACTGGAACAACTATAGCTATGGAAAATGAAAAAATGGAAAGCCTACTGATTGATTACATTGATGGGGTTCTGCCTGAGGCTGATATGAATGAAGTAACAAAGCTATTGGCAGAGGACAAAAAGGCAAACCAACTTTATTTAGAACTTAAGTTGGTAATGGAGGCGTTGGACAAAACAGAGAGTTTTGATCTATCTCCAGGTCATTCAAAGGTATTTGAGCACAATCTCAGTAAAGTGATGGCATCTCAGACACGATCCAAAACCTTTTTCCTGAGACCGGTTATTTATAGAGCGGCAGCTGCAATTGCGCTGGTGATGCTTGGTTTAGCGGGCGGTTATTGGCTCAATCAAAATAATCAACACCAGAAGGAGTTGGCTGCTTTGCGTAAGGAAATGATGGAAACCAAGCAGATGATGATGGCCATGCTCAATAATGATCAGTCTGCCAGTCAGCGCATGCGTGGCGTTAATGTAGCGCTCAATATAAGTAAGCCAGATGATGAAATAGTGAAAGCGTTGGCAAACGCAATGATGACTGATCCAAATACCAATGTACGACTGGCAGCATTGGAGGCACTTGGTCAATTTACCCATGAGGAATACATTAAAAAAATATTGGTGTCATCATTGGCTAATCAAGACGACCCGATGGTTCAAATCGCTTTGATTCAATTGCTAGTCAGTATCAAAGAGAAGGGAGTGATAAATGATTTGGAAAGGATAATTGAAGATGATAAAGCCATGAAGGCTGTGAAAGACGAAGCCTATACAGGATTATTAAAACTTTCTTAAGTAACCATTTGGTGATTAGCAGGTAAATCGAAATAAAAGGAAAATGAAAAAATTATTAATTGTTGCGATTGTTTTGATTCCATGCTTTACCAAAGCACAGGAATATAAAGTAGCACAAAATACTGGTCGTTTAGAAATTCAGTTGGGAAAAGTAATTGTGGAGGGATACAGCGGAAATGAGATCATTTTCACATCCATGTACGAGAACACTTCAAAGGATACTCGCGCAGAAGGACTTAGAGCAATCAATGGACTTGGTATTGAAGACAACACAGGCCTGGGAGTAAATGTGACCAGAAATGCAAACACCGTAATTGTTAAGCAATTAAAAAAAGTTGAGGCGCCAGAAATAAAAATTAAGGTACCAAAGGGAGTAATCGTTTCATTTCAATATGAATCGCAGTATGGAGGTGTCGTCAAGTTAAGGAATATGGAAAATGAAATAGAGGTATCTGCAAGGTACAATAGCATTGAAATGGAAAATGTTACCGGGCCCATGATAGTTAAAACAATCTATGGTCATGTGGAAGCGAAATTTGCCAACTCTATCAAAAGTCCTGTTTCAGTTGTGTCGGTTTATGGTTACGTAGATGTGAGCCTGCCAGTTGAAACAAGGGCCAATTTAAGATTGAGTTCATCGTATGGTGAGATATTGGTATCGCCTGATTTAAAATTGGAAGTCAATCGTGAGGGTATGGACAACAACAGTGGTCGCATTCAGGGAAAGCTGGGCGGAGGTGGAGACTTGAACATGGACTTGAGTAGTAATTATGGAAAAATATATTTAAGGAAAAAAAATTAAAAAAAGCACAAAATGAAAAGAGCCTATATAGTAATGCTGTTGGTTGCAATGATGACCACTGCACTGAAAGCACAGGAGTTTAAGGTATCGAAGAGTAGTGGAAAACTGAATATTGTCGAGGTGAACAATGTGAAGATTGAGGGATATACAGGAAAGGAAATCACCTTTACGTCAAGCAGCTATAGCAATGACAGGGATGACCGAGCAAAAGGTTTGCGAGCCGTTAGTAGTTTAGGATTGGAGGATAACACGGGATTAGGTTTGTCTGTTCTTGAAATCAATGGCGTAGTAGAGGTAAGACAATTGAAAAAGATGGATGGTCCCAATGTTTTGATCCGTGTACCACAAGGAATAAATGTAACCTACTCTCATAGCTCACCTTATGGCAGTGACATAGAAATTAAAAATGTAGAAGGTGAACTGGATATTTCTACTGTACACAATGACGTAAGATTGGAGAATGTCTCTGGTCCAATGAAAATAAGAACTGTACATGGTGATATAGACGCTACATTTACCGGTTTGTTAAAAAATGAAGTTTTTCTTTCATCTACACATGGTCACGTAGACGTGGCGATACCTGGCGATACAAAGGCGAATTTAAAGTTGAATACCAGCTGGGGCGAGATCTTTATAGACCCGGCTTTTAAATTAGAACTTGAGAGATCAGGAGATATGGTTAAGTACAGCGACAAAATGGTTGCAAAAATAAATGGGGGTGGAATAACTGTAAACCTATCGTCCACGCATGACAATATCTACTTACGCAAAAAGTAATAGAACACTAGCGTCAATAAGTATTATGAAAAAAGTATTCGTTCTAGGGTTTGCATTGGTTACTTCCGGGCTTTTTGCACAAACAAAAATCAATAAGTCAATCTCAATTAATGCAAATCAAAAAATTGTAATGAATTTTGATTATCCTGAACTAATTAAAGTAAGTACATGGGATAAGAATGAAGTCTCAATAAAAGGAGAGGTGAGTATCAATCATGGAGAAAATGACGATGCATTTGAAATACTGATGGAGAGCATTGGTAATGTATTAACTGTCAAAAATAAAATCAAGGACTTCGATGATCTTCCACGCAGTATTACAATAGTAGACGGTGCAAAGAAAGTGTCATTTAAATCTAAAGAGGAGTATAAAAGATATAGGGCTGAAAATGGAAGAACTTTTGATAGAATTTCAGAAGGGCTAGATATTGATGTGATACTTGAAATTCAGGTTCCCAGAAATATGGAAACATCCATAACATCAGTATATGGAATGGTTGAAATTAAAGAGTTTTATGGGCCACTTAAGGTAGTTGCCAAATATGGCGGTGTAGATGTTTCTTTGAATGAAAAAGAAGTGGGTGAGTTATACGCTAAAACCAACTATGGTGAAATCTTCTCCAATTTGGATGGGAGAATTGTCACCGAGAATTCGGGTCAAAAGGATTTTTATAATGTAGTCTTTGTCAAACCCGGGGTTGGCCCCCGTTACGATCTCGAATCAAAATACGGGAATGTATATATGCGAAAGACCAATTGAGAACTCATTAAGACAATTCATATTGCCAATACCTCTATGTATTCTTTTACATAGGGGTATTTTTTTGCATCTTGCGCGCGAATTTTACTAACAGTACTCATCGCCATGGCATTATTGGAAAAGCAATTATATACCAAGAAATCTACCTTACCAGGAGCCGGGAAAGGACTATTTACCAAAAAGAAAATTAAGAAGGGGACAAGGATTGTTGAGTACAAAGGTGAGATCTTGACATGGAAAGAAGTTAAGAAGCTTGCTGACGATCGTAACGGCTATGTATTTTATATCAGTAGCAAGCGGTGTATTGATGCCTGGAACTATAAAAAAGCTTTGGGTCGATATGCCAATGATGCTAAAGGCCTGGCAAGGATAAAAGGAATAAAAACCAACTCAGAATACGTTATTGATGGCAAAAAGTGTTTCATAGAAGCCATCAAGGATATTCCGGCCAAATCGGAAATTTTTGTTGAATATGGTTCAGACTACTGGAAAGTAGTGCGTGAAAATTTGAAGATTGATAAGGAGCTGGAAAAGGAGAATGGTAAAAAAGCAAAGTTGCCTCATCACAAGGCAACTAAGCGTATGAAATAGAACGACTAGTTCTTTATAGCTTCTTCTTTTGCTTGCTCTAGCGCAGTATTCATTTTCTCTTTTACGGCTTTAATTTTCTCCATTTGAGACTCCAGGTATGCGCGTGCCTGTTCTTCATCAATGGTATCAGGAAGAGGATCAAACTGGTGCATCCAATCCATCATCGCATTACTCGCTGAATCCAGGTTTAAAATCATGGCTTCAAGAGATTCTTTTCTTTCCTTAACCAGGTCGGGAGAGTTTGCAATTTTTTCTTGTAGTTGGGATTTTATTTTGTAGATGTCCTCCATTTTTGGCATCACTTCATCGTGAACGTTCATTACTTGATCGTATAGTGCCTGATTAGGATTGCTTTCCATCCCTTCAGTATTATCATCATTTCCGCTTTGAGTTCCGGGTTTTCCGCATGCAGCGAGTACTACCATTAGTAAGATGAAGAGTTTGTATGTCTGTTTCATGTGTAATTATTTTTTGATGCTGATGCCTGTGGCAATCCTTTTATTTTGACACCAAATGTACAATTTTTCAGACTTTTAAGGGCTTTGAATCATTGCGAACGGTAGTTAGGGTAGTTAAAATTCAAAAAAAAACTAATGGAGACGTTGCACTATGTAAATAATTCGTTTTCTTAGCAGCTCAATTAGAGATACGTGAACAACAAGCGATTTTACTTTTACTATTTTAACTATCAAACCCACACGGGACTTGATCGAGAATCGCTTTGTTAAATAAATAAACATAGAGAACACACTCAGAAAGTCCCGGAACCACCGGGACTTTCTGTTTTTATGGACTTTTGAAATGAACAGAAAAGATAAAGTGAAAGTAGCGATACAAGGGATAGCCTCCAGTTTCCATGAAATGGCAGCTAAGCAATATTTTGGCAAAACCATACAAACTGTAGCGTGTCTATCATTTCATGATTTGTGTGAGTCATTGAAAAATGATGATGCCAACTATGGTGTAATGGCGATTGAGAACTCAATTGCAGGCAGTATTCTCCCTAACTACTTTTTATTACAACAATACCATTTTTCGATTTTGGGAGAGGTGTACCTGCCTATTCATATGCATTTGATGGCGCTTCCGGGTGTTACTCTTTCAGCAATCAAAACCATTGAATCCCATCCCATGGCAATCAGACAGTGTTCGGATTACCTACACCGATTGGCGAATGTGGAAATTAGAGAGAGTGATGATACCGCGTTGTCTGCAAAAAAGATCAAAGAAAAAAAGCTGGCAGACACGGCAGCAATTGCCAATGAACAGGCTGCCAAAAAGTTCGGGTTAACCATACTTGAAAAGCGAATTGAAACACATAAGAAAAATTTTACCAGGTTTCTCATTCTTGCAAAGAATAACGGAATACAGATTGGCGGAAACAAAGCCTCACTCTCTTTTGAGGTATCCAATGAGGTCGGCAGTCTGGCAGATGCCTTGACCACATTCAAAAACAATGAGATCAATTTGTCTAAAATTCAATCTGTTCCCATTATCGGAAGGCCATCAGAATATACCATTCATGTTGATGTAGAGTGGCGAAAAAGGAAAAAATATGATGATGCAATTCAGTATCTCCTGCGTCAGGTAAGAAATCTGAATATAATGGGTGAATATAAAAAGGCAGTAATAAAATTTTAATAGGATGGTACAAGTAGCGAAAAGAATACAAGGGGTTCAGGAATATTATTTCTCGAAAAAATTACAGGAGGTGAGAAGTCTGGATAGTCGTGATTTTCCTGTGATTAACCTAGGCATTGGTAGCCCTGATTTACCACCCTCATTGGAAGTAATAGAGGCCCTGCACTCGACTGCCCAAAAGGAAACGGCTCATGGATACCAAAATTATATCGGAATTCCTGCTTTCCGTAATAGCATTGCCCAGTTTTATGAACGTATATATGGAGTGAAACTGGATCCTCAAAAAATGATTTTGCCTTTGATGGGGTCAAAAGAAGGGATAATGCACATTTCAATGACTTTTGTAAATGAAGGTGACGAAGTGCTTATCCCAGATCCAGGTTACCCTACTTATGCTTCTGTTTCACAATTGGTAGGAGCCAAGCAACGAACCTACCAATTAAAAGAAGAAGACAATTGGCAAATCGATTTTGAGGCACTTGAACGCAGTGATCTAAGTAAGGTTAAAATCATGTGGGTCAATTCGCCACACATGCCAACCGGAAGTGTATTATCTCGTGTGAGTATGGAGCGTTTGGTGAGATTGGCACGGGCAAATCAATTTTTAATTGTCAATGATAACCCTTACAGCCTCATTCTAAATGAAACACCAACGAGCATTTTATCGATAGAAGGCGCGGATGAGGTTGCAATCGAGCTGAATTCATTAAGTAAATCCCACAACATGCCCGGGTGGCGAGTAGGCTGGGTTGCTGGGAGTGCTGAACATATCAATGCGGTCTTGCGTGTGAAAAGTAATATGGATTCAGGTATGTTTCTGGGGATTCAGGAGGCAGCCATAGTTGCTCTGGCTCAACCAGACAGTTGGTTTAAGGACCTCAATCAACTTTATCAAGAAAGAAGAAAACGGGCATTTGAAATAATGAATTTATTAGACTGCACCTACTCTGAAGATCAGCGTGGGTTGTTTGTGTGGGCAAAAGTTCCAGGCTCAGTAAAATCCGTTGAGAAGTGGATCAACTCGTTATTATATGAAACAAAAGTTTTCATCACACCAGGTTTCATCTTTGGCAGTGGTGGCGAACGTTACATTAGAATTTCACTTTGTGCTTCGGTAGAAAAATTAGAGGAGGCAAGGGATCGAATTCAAATCAACCTGAAAACAAAGGAAAATAATTTGATTAAAGAAGAAATACAATGAGAACAACGATAGTAGGGTTAGGGTTAATCGGTGGATCAATGGCGATTGATCTGAGAATAAAGGGAATTGCAAACCACTTGATAGGTGTGGATGATAACAATGCGCATGCCCAGCAAGCAGTTGACCTGGGGATTGTAGATGAAGTGTGCACTTTGAATGAGGCGGTAAAAAATACGGATTTGATCATTCTGGCTATTCCGGTTAGTGCCATGTCGAAGATGATAGCGCAACTACTAGATAAAATAGAGTCGCACATCACAATAATTGATACGGGTTCTACGAAGGCAAGTATTTGCAAGACAGTTCAGGGACATAAAAACCGTCAGCAATTTGTGGCAGCTCATCCTATTGCAGGAACAGAAAATTCCGGGCCATCAGCAGCATTTTCAGGACTTTTCAGAAACAAGACCATGATTATTTGCGAACGACAACTATCATCCTCGCACGCACTGGAAGTAGCCAATACAATATTTAAAGCATTAGAAAGTAAAACAATATTCATGGAGCCAGTGGATCATGACAAGCACGTTGCTTATGTATCTCATTTGTCTCATGTCAGCTCCTTTCTTTTAGGGCAAACAGTAATGGATATAGAAAAGGATGAGAAAAATATATTTGATTTAGCAGGTAGTGGATTTGCATCCACGGTTCGACTGGCCAAGAGTTCCCCCGACATGTGGGCCCCAATCTTCGAGCAAAATACGGAGTATCTCAGTCAGGCATTGCTGGAGTATATAATGCATCTCCAGAAGTTTCATTATTATCTGGTGAAAAAGGATTCAAAAGCTATCCATCGTATCATGACAGAAGCCAATGAAATCAGAAGAGTACTCAGTGGTATTGAATTAAAAGATGAAAAAAATAAAGTGGTAGAAACATTAATTGAAGAATAAGATGAAAAAGGAGTTGCAATTAGAGGGAATGAATAGCTGGATTAAGTCTGAAAGGCCATTGATAATCAGTGGGCCGTGCAGTGCAGAAAGCGAAAATCAAATGGTGAGTACTGCCAAATTGTTGGCAGCTCTGGGAAAAGTAAATGTGTTGCGTGCGGGTATTTGGAAACCTCGGACTCGTCCAGGACAGTATGAAGGTGCTGGGAGTGAAGGGTTAAAATGGTTAATGAAGGCTAAAGCGGAGACGGGTTTGCCAGTAGCTACCGAAGTTGCGAATGCATCGCATGTGGAACAATGTTTAAAGGCAGGTGTAGATATTTTATGGGTAGGAGCCCGTACTACTGTAAATCCTTTTTCAGTTCAGGAAGTGGCTGATGCATTGCAAGGAGTAGACATTCCTGTTTTTGTAAAAAATCCAGTGAACCCTGATCTGGAATTATGGATTGGTGCATTGGAGCGATTGAATAGAGCGGGGATCACTAAACTGGGTGCTATCCATCGGGGATTTTCTTCTTTTGAAAAGAGTCCATTTCGCAATGCGCCCATGTGGGACATTGCTATTGAGTTAAAAACAAGGTTTCCGGAATTAGATATTATTTGTGATCCGAGTCATATTGCTGGGCAACGTGAATTGATCCCATTCATTTCACAAAAAGCACTTGATTTGGACATGGCTGGTTTAATGATTGAGTCACATATAGAGCCATCCGTGGCACTCAGTGATGCCAAGCAGCAAATAACTCCTTCAGTGCTGGGAAAGATATTGGAAGATCTCGTGGTAAGAACGCCATCAACTGCTAACAAGGAGTTCAAAAGCACACTAACAATTCTCCGCGAACAGATTGATCAATTGGATGATCAGATCATGCAGACGATGGCTGCCAGGATGAAAATCTCAGAACAGATTGGAAACTACAAGCGTGATAGCAAAGTAACCATATTGCAAGTGAACCGTTGGGAAGAGATTGTTCAAACAAGGATTGCTCAGGGCAATGCCATGGGATTGTCAGATGATTTTATCAACAGTTTGCTAAAACTTGTCCATAAGGAATCCATTCAGGTGCAGCAAGGTGTGATGAATAAGAAGGCAGAAAAAGTCTAGATTTTAAAGATCGTTCATAACGGAATTTGAGCTATTTTAAGGTTGTGATAAAACCGGCCGCTCAATTTCTTTTTCTCTTGCTTTTGGTGACGGCTAGCCCAGGTCATTCCCAGGTTCGCTCAGATAGTGCATCCCTATGGAGTAGGATAATCCAACTTGAAAACAGGATATTTGCCGATTTTCCAGAAACATTTGCTGTCGCTAATTCGGTATTAAAAGAGACCGAGCAAGCTGATTGTACCAGATGTCTTGGAAGAGCCCTTATGATGGTTGGTAAATTTTATTGGGCCAATGGACAATATGAAGAAGGGCTGAAGTATTTTAGAAAATCTATCGCAATTTCTCAAGAACTTAAGGACTACGACACCTGGTCAAAAGCTACCGACCTGGTTGCCAATACTTACTATTATCAGGCGTACTATGATTCTGCCGAATATTATTTTCAGAAAGCATACTCAATAGCTGAGGAATCGGGTGACATCAACGGAATGATTCTTATCCTGCATAACACCTCTCTTATGTATCACCGTAAGGGAGATTTTAAAAGGACGATAGAATTTATTTTTAAAGGCGAAAAACTTAAAGACAAATTTCCGGGTAGTGAACACCACGTGGAATCACTGGGTGCGATGGGGCCATTAATGATCGACAGCATTTATTACAAGGAGAAAATAAAAGATGAAATAAAAAATCTTCAACATTACAAGAGTATCAGCGACTCAATGGCTATTTATTATTCTTATCGAAATCTTGCCAAGTCCTATCGACAATTATTGGATCACAAAAGGGCAGCCAGGTACTTTATCAAAGCGTGTAATGCAATGAATGGAATGGGCTTAATACCTGAATGGGATATGGTAGCCAAAGATTATAGTGATGCAAATATGAAGGATTCAGCTTTTTATTACCACTACCTTGCTAAAGGTGACATTGGGCGGGTTACTCAACCTAATGCAGTTTATACACTTGAATTGCTGGGAGATACCCACCTCCACTTTAATCAATTTGATTCAGCGCTATTTTATTACGACTCCGCATTATCTATGAACTATAGAATGAATAACAGAATTACGTTTACAGGTATTCATCGGCAGCTGGTGCGAGTTCATACGATACTGGGCAACTATAATGAGGCGGAATATCATTTGACCGTTGGTATGAAATTAGCCAAGGAGGTAGCCTTAATCCATGAAAAAAACCTTATTAACGAAGGGAAGTTGCTGTATGAGAGAATGGGTGATTTTAAAAAGGCATTATTTTATTCAGAAAAGTATAAAGTTTATCTGGATAGCATTAATCGTCAGGAAACAGCCATAAACCTGACACGTATGCAGGCGGAGTTCAAAACTGCCAAAAAAGAATCTGAGCTTAGTGAAATGACACAGCGCAACCTGCTCAATGAAGAAAAGATTAAAACAAGAAATTTGCAGATAGGCTTATCAGCTATTTCAATTATACTTATCGGGTCTTTTGGAGGACTTTATTTTACCAGGTTTAAACAAAAAAAGAAGGTATCAGAAACGCTGCAAGAGCAGAATAGGATTATTGAAAATCAGTATGGAATTGTACAAAAACAAAACAAGGAAAAAGAAGCGCTGCTTCATGAAATTCATCATAGGGTCAAGAATAACCTCCAAATCATTAGCAGTCTTATCAATATTAAGTCCAGATCGGCAAGTGGTGAAACCACAGAAATATTGAATGAATTGAATAATAGGATTCACTCATTAGGTCTGATTCATGAGATGTTATATAAGTCAGATCATCTGGGCTCGGTAGACTTAAAATCATACTTAACTGAGCAGTGTCATCTTACATTGGCATCGCTAGAATTAACTCATGGTGCGATTGAGTTGATTACAGATATTGATCAAATTGAAACTAATATTGACGTGGCTTTGGCCCTCGGCTTAATCAGTAATGAGTTGATTACAAATGCAATAAAGTATGCTTTCAAGGCTACACAACAGTTAAAAACTATAACTGTCACTCTAAACAGGAAAATTGATCATCTTTACTTTAGTATATCAGACAATGGATCATCTCAACTCGATTCGGAGATAAAAAAATCTTTTGGCCTGCGTTTTGTGGAGCAATTGGTAAAATCTAAGCTGAATGGAGATTTTAATATTAAGTGTGAGCATGGGTTACAAGTCGAAATGCGTCTGCAACCGAAGGTTTGAAAGAAAATGAATAAGATAAGAATAGTAATTCTGGAAGATGAATTTATTGTAGCGGAAGACATTAGCACGCTGCTTACAGAATATGGCTATGATGTAGTGCGTGTTTTTGACAATGCCGAGGAAGCTGTTTCAAATATTTTAACAAGTCCTCCGGATTTGTTACTTGTAGACATTCATTTGGCAGGTGCAATGACGGGTATTGAATTGGTGCAAAAGGTGAAGGAAAGCCTTGCTATTCCTGTTATTTACATCACAGCCAACTCTGAGCCTGGCACTTACCAATTGGCAAAGGCAACAAGGCCAAATGCTTTTTTAGTCAAACCCTTTACACCGGCAAACCTTTTGGCTTCAATTGATTTAGCACTTTTTAATTTTTCCAGAGAAGAGACTCCTGATAGAATTGAAAAACCAATTGTGTTTGAGGGGGAATTCGAAACTATCATTCACAGGTGTCTGTTTATTAAAAGTAGTGGCAAGTATAGAAAACTATGCCCAAATGACATTTTATTCGTAGAGGCTTCTGGCAGTTATGTGAATATACAAACCACGGAGGAGCGTTTTACACTTACTCAAAACCTGAGTAAGTTTTTAAAAAAAAACCCGATAGAAAATATTTTAAGGATTCACCGATCTTATCTTGTTAACGTAAACAAAGTTGATTCGTTTGAGGAATCATTCTTGTTCATTGGAGATCATAAGCTTCCTATTAGTGAAAGTTATAGGGAGGAATTTATGTCAAAGATTCATTGTTTGTAATCCATCTGTATGGTCTAGGGCAGTAGAATAACCCAACTCACAAAAAAAATTCAAGACTCTGCAAAAAACTATAGGTATCCTGTAAACCTTTAGTTTGTTAAGAGTAACGTTATTTTCAAATTCCATCTGAATTTTTGAAATACTGCATTCAAGAGCTCTAAGATTGAATTGAAGAACGTATGGAGGTAATATTCATAAGAATCGATAAGAGACACCTTAAAGTACCGATTGACACTATACTCTATTTAGAAGCAGCTGGTAGCTATTTGCGATTAATAACCATAAAAGAAAAATATTCGCTTTCTCAGAACCTGAGCCAGTTTATGAGAACGCACAATATACCAGACTTGGTGCGAGTACATCGGTCCTATGTTGTCAACCTAAGCAAAGTAGATTCATTTGATAACGAGAGCGTTTACATCGCGAAGAGCCGAATTCCTATTAGCAGCAATCACAAGGAAGAATTTATGACTCGAATTCGCGATCTGTAGTTAGGTAAGGATCAAATCAACAATTAGTATGAGGTTAATAATTATTTGTGCGCTTTTCTTTGCAGGTCTTGCTTTCTATCCTGCAAAGGCACAAGAATACCGTAAGCTGAGGCTCGGAGCAGGCACTGGTTTTGGGGCAACGGCTGGTATGCAGGGGAGTGGTGGTCCGGTATTTTATCTTGAACCGGCTTTCCTTATTACAGACAAATTACTCATTGGACTACGAATTGAGGCGGCATCGATTACAAGGGGATTGTCCAGGTCTATTGCCATCGATAATCCTACCACACAGTATGGTAGCGGGTCTGTTTTCTCTCAATATTATTTTGGAAAAAAATACCTGCGAGCATTCATTGGAACGGGTGCTGGGATTGTGAGCAAATCAAAAGAAGAACTGATCGTAGATTTTGGGGGCGTGAGTGCATTTCAAATTGGCAGTATGCAATTGGGTTTGTTTTTCAGGGCCGGGATGGAGTGGGGTCATCTTCATACAGCTATTGACTACAACTTCATAGGCGATGAAATCGTGAGTCCTTTTCTGGAAATCAAAAACAGTTATCCATCGATTCGAGTAGGGATTCTCTTTGGAGGTGGAATACACTGAAATAATGTAATCCCTGCCCTTTTCAATTCTTTTCTTTATAAAAAATAAAACAGCACTCATAAAGAATCTGCCCCTATCGGCAAAATCGACCTTTTATGGTTGACCAGATACATCAAATTTAGGGGCATAATCAAAAAAGTCTGCAGTTATGAAAATCATATTGAGCTATTGCCATGCGCTTATTGCTGTTGTGCTAATCCTTTCCTCTTGTTCTGAAGATGATAAAGGTCCGAATCAGGGGCCGAACGAAATCCCGTTAAAGGCAGATGCAGGAGTTGATCAAACAGTAGCGCCCTATACAATAGTAACCTTAGATGGATCCGCTTCAACTGGTCCAGTTGGAAATGTAAATTATCAATGGATCATCAACAACAATCCAGGCAATGTCTCTTTAACAGCTGTTGACGGTAAAAACGAAAAAGTCACCTTCGAACCAAAAATAAATGGAATATACTCTTTTACACTCCGTATCACCAGTGGCACTAATTTTTCAGAAGCAAGTGTAAAAGTCACAGTTACAGGCGCGCTAACTCTGAGTGGTACGTTATCGAAATCAACAACACTGATTGATGTCGATCCGGACCCCTCCATGCCAGATTATATAATTACAGGTGATCTAACTATACCTGATGGAGTTACTTTGAGTTACGGATTTGATCAAAATAGTGTGATTACAATAAAGGCTGCCAATAATACTGGTATAATAATAAAGACGGGTGGCAAGCTGAGCTCGATTGCCGGATCAAATCACAGGTTTACGGCTGATACAGGTTGGAAGGGAATATTGGTTGATGGCGGAACGATAGACATTAGCCAATTGACAAGAATCGAAAAAGCCGGGGCATCTGTTTTTGAAGGACAGACTGAGCCAGCTGCTGTTACATTTACTGGCGTCTTACCTATAATTGGTAGATTATCAAGTGTATTTTTTGAAAGTTCACCTTCCTATGATATCCTGGTTAAGTCATCGGTTAATTCAGCCAATGGAATAATTAACAATAATTTATTTTCCAATGTTAAGCCGATTAAGGCGCCAATTGATTTTGTGAATAAAATTGGTACTAACCAGTTTGGCACATACGATTATGTGCACCTGGTGCCAAGTGGGGCAGGTACAATTGATGCATTGACAGGAGGTGCAAGCTTTAATTTCGGAAATGGTATAAAATACTTTATTGATGGAGATTTCACTTCTGGCTCGGATATCATCATTGCTAATGCCACACTTTTGATGAAGAGCGGTGTAGGATTGCTGGCTCAAAAGGGATTACAAATAAGCAATTCAACTATTAAAGGATTGAGTGGAGCGAATTGGAAAGGTATTGCATTCGCTGCTGCTTCAAGGCAATTGGTTATCAGCAATACAACCATTGAAGGTGCAGGAAGTGATGTTTTTAATACCGGGTTCTTTACTTCTTCTGTAAAGGCTGCCATTTATTTTAGTTTTGGCAACACTTCCTATCTTTCCAATGCAACAATTGTAAATAGTGGCGGGTATGGAGTATACAATGAAAGTGCTAGCGATTACGTTGATATCAAAAGCACTTCATTTAGCGGAACTACGTTACCTGCAATACGCACCAGGATTGATCTAGTCAATGCTACAATTGCAAATGCTGATAATACGTTTACAATGCCTACTGGTGTGGCAGCGGTGGAAGTACATGTACCTAATTCAACCGTTTCACCTAGTGCTACATGGCGATCCTTAGGCGGGTCCAATTATTATTTGTTTTCAGGTAATGCGTATCTCTCCAGCGGATCCTGGTCATTAGTACCCGGGGTGAACCTAAAATTCAAGGCAGGCAAAACCTTGTATATCCAACAGGGAAATTTCACTGCAATAGGCACTGCACTAGCACCCATAACATTTGACAGTGAAGCTGGTACAGCGGGTTCATGGGCGGGAATCCATGTTCAAACCACCACCAAGTTTGAATTCTGCCAAATCAAAAACGGAGGTGAGGTGGCAATTCTAAAGAATGGAGTAACACCAGCAACGGAGTTGGCAAACCTGGTATTTGATTATGGGGGTGGAGTTACGACCAATACATTCAAAAACAATACGGTTTCCGGAAGTGGTGGTTATGGTATTCTGGTAGAAGCTGGGAGACAAAATCCGGATGCGCTTAACGTGGCCAATAACAATACTTTTCCCCCCTCTTCCAATACAAGTGGAGATGTAATTATTAAATGATGGATATTTTAATCTTATAAAGATCAGTTATGAAGAATATAATTTTATACCTGTGCTTAGCTTGTAGTTCAGCTGCGATAGGTCAACAGTATTCCGATATTGGAGCGATAGGAACAATGAAGCCGGGCAAAATGATTTTTGGTGATGCAAAAGAACATGATGTAACCATTAGTTATCAGATGCCAGAGCTTTTCAAGAACCCCCAAAACAAATTTATTATTTCAATGGATGGAGGTGAACCCTATGCACATAGTGGAGGTATTGAGGCTTTTATGGTGGAGGGTAATACTTGGGCTTTAAGAAATGTTCCAGTAAAGACAGAGGGTTATGCAGCAGGGGCAAGGCAATTTGTGATTTTGACCCGACAAGGAGCTATTGAACAATACTCATATATATATTATGGCAAACCCAGTGATGAGTCCAACATGGCGTATAACAATCTCTTTAAAAACAGATTGCGTATCATCAACCACAAGGTTTCCACCAACGAGTTTGTAGAAGGAGTATTGACTGAGGAAAAATTGAAAGAGTGGATTACTGATTCTCCTGAAGTAATGGAGGATTTTAAGAAAGCGGAAGCTCAGGCTAATGCTGAGCAGGAGAGGCAAGCAAAGAGTGCGGGTGCAACCAAACCCGAAGCACCAAAGAAAAAAGGCTTAATGGGAGCACTTGAAAATGCGGCAAATAAAGATGCTGAGCAGAAACAGGCTGCCGCTGTGAATGTGGACTTGAACCGGATTATCAACAACTACAATGCATGGTACGATCAACAGCATCCAGGAAAAATAAGATATTATTTTTCCTCCTCCACTTCCTGGGTACCATTGTCCAAACCAGCTAAAACGCAAAGTGAAATTAAGGCTGAAAATGCTGCAAGAAAAGAAGCATTGTTTGCGGGCCGGACTGCAACCCCTTCACCAGATGTAGCCTCTGCCAAAGACAATATGCCGGTGAAGAAAGAAACCTTTGCGGCTAAGATGGATCGCATCAAAGCGGATGGTAATAAAATTGGAGTTGTACTCTATCTCAAACCAGTGATGGTGCCAAAAGCAGCCGCACCTTCTTCAAGTATGATGATGAGTGAGGCCATGCCAGGTAATTCAATACCCATAGAGGGAGAATATATGGATGAATCGTTGCAGGCCTTAGGAGAAAATTTTGCTGCTGAGATAAATGCGGCTTTGGGAACAACCGATATTGAATTGATTGACATCAATAAAATGCCTTATCGGGATAGTAAATTTGGCCGCTTGGACGATTGGTGGGCCACTAAATACAAAGTCGTTTTTGCCTACACGGTAGATCCACGTTTGAAAGCCAGCCATGAAGAAATTGAGGGAAAGCAAAAATTTGCGGCTAGTCTCAATATGGTCAATTCATTAGTAGTTACGGAGTACATAGGCGGACCGGGTGCTACCAAGCAAGATTTTCTTGCACAGATTATTAATATGGGAAGTTTTGTTACCCCGACATATGCACAGGACGAGGACATGGCCGATGTACAGGAAATCTATGAAAAGATATTGGAAAAGTTGGGGACACCAATGGTAGATAAAATAAATTCAGAGAGAGCGGATGCGGTCACCAAATTGGTTGAGAAAAAATTAAAATAATGATGATTTGGAAATGGTTTTATTAAAAATATCCGAGCCGGACACTAGAAGAATTAAAACTAACCTAATGTATAATGAAAAGATTGATTGTATTTCTATTATTGCTTTCTACGGTATCATTGTTCACGACATCATGCAAGGAAGATGATGAGAGCCCAGCTGACTTGTTAATTGGCTCATGGAAGTTTTCTACTTATGTGCGAACAGAATGTGAGGATCCGGCTGACAACGAGAGTGAGACTTGCACTGTTGACTGTGAGGTGATAACATTTACCACTGACAAAGTTACCTATGGTGATGGAGATACCGATCCGTATACTATAAGTGGAAACCAGATAACATTGGGAACTGGCTCAAAGCCGGAGACATTTGAATTTTCAATATCAGGCTCAACACTTATCCTTACCAGCAAACGATTACCTGCTGACGGAGGATGCAAAGAGGTTACTACCCTTATCCGAGTATAGTCATCCATCGCCCCGAGCACTCGCCTTCTTTTATCTGTTGCAACACAGGTGGGGGAAGGCATTTTTTCGTACGGTCGGTCTTATTCTTCATAAAATAATCTTGAGCATTTACAAGAAATATAACCTGATTCGCAAAATCCGACTTTTTAGAAACAGAGGGAAACGGTACGTTTCGATTGGCAAACCAACTTTGGTTTGTTAATACTTAACTGTATTAAAAATGAAAGTTTTATGTAGCGTTTTTCTGTGCCTTTGTGGCTATAGTATAATAGCACAATCCCTCCCTGCTCAGGTGATTAGTACCAGTGGAGACAATTTTATGAAGACCAATGGCTCCCTGGAGTGGACCTTGGGTGAAATTATGATAGAATCGTATTCCAGGCCTGTTGGCTTCCTTACCCAGGGCTTTCAGCAACCTTCAAAGGTTACCATTACGAATATTGAGAGAGACATTGAAAATGGCATAGCAGTTTACCCCAATCCTGTGCGGGAGGTGTTGTTTGTAAAAATCACCGAGGCTGGAACCTACACCATAGAGTTGTTCAATCTCTTGGGACAAAGGGTAGTTAACGAAAATAGTATTGTTCAATCCACTTCACACACCCAGGAAGTAGCTGTGCAAGCACTTAGCGCAGCAATGTATTTGTTAAGGGTTACCAATATTTCTTCGGGTAAGAATAGTATTCAAAAAATTGAAAAGCACTAACACATGAAAAATATTTTCATTCTCTGCATCATTTTAGCCCTGTCTGTTATAAGTATTCATTCTTATGCACAGGCACCTCAGGGGTTCAAGTATCAATCGGTAGCCAGAAATACAAGTGGGCTCCCTATTGCCAGCGCCAATATTGGGCTGCGTGTACGCATCCATGATCAAACCGAAACGGGAACAGTAGTGTACAGTGAAACACACACGACTACAACCAATGCTTTTGGCGTCTTCTCTTTATCCATTGGAGGAGGAACTCCACAATCAGGAATTTTCAACACCATTGATTGGGGTAGTGGTGCGAAGTTCATTGAGATTGAAGCTGATTTTTCTGGGGGTACTTCTTATACCAGCATGGGCACTTCACAGTTGCTAAGCGTACCCTATGCCCTGTATTCTGAAAACGGAACACCTGGACCCCAAGGAACGCAAGGCCCTCCTGGACCGCAGGGCATCCAGGGAGTAAAGGGAGATAAAGGTGATCCGGGAGATGCAGGCGTTGCATTTGATGATACACAGGCTTTGGGTGATAAAACATGGACTTCTTCAAAAATCAATACGGAGCTTGGCTTAAAGGCGAATACCCTTGACCTAAGTGCCGTAAGTACTACAGGCAGCTACAATGATTTGAGTGATACACCCACATTAGCTACCGTAGCCAACAGTGGGGATTATGATGACCTTGTAAATAAACCAATCTTGTTCACTGGTGCATACGGAGATCTTACTGGTGCACCAACGCTTTCAACAGTTGGGACATCGGGTGAGTACAACGATTTGCTAAATAAGCCTGCAATTGACGGTTCTGAAACGGTGGTTACTGCAGGAAGCAATGTAACGGTAACGGGTATTGGAACAACAGTCAGTCCATATGTGGTGAATGCAGCAGGAAGTAGCGGCTGGGGTTTAACTGGAAATACTGGCACAGTAGATGCGACAAATTTTATTGGAACTACAGATAATGTTCCGCTCAATTTCAAAGTAAATAATTTAAAAGCCGGAAAAATTGACCAGATTTATGGCAATTCCTTTTATGGTAATAAGTCAGGTAATTCTACTGTTGGAGGTACGCTAACTGGACGGAATAATTCCGCGATTGGCAATGAAGCACTTTTATCAAATGCATCAGGAAATAATAATAACGCCCTGGGAGCATCTGCTCTAAGAAACACAACCGGATCTAATAATACAGGAGTCGGTTCACTTACACTTAACAATAACACAGCAGGATCAAATAATTCTGGTTTTGGTATTGGCGCTGATGTTGGTTCTGGGTCACTTACCAATGCAACGGCTATTGGAGCGCAGGCTATTGTAAACACAAGTAACACCATTCAGCTTGGTAACAATGCCGTCACCGAAGTGCGCATGGGCGTAGGCAATACAGCAACAGTTGTAACAGGTGGCTTGCAAGTAACAGGTGGCACACCAGCGGCAGGCAAAGTGCTTACCTCTGATGCAACAGGGGTAGCAACCTGGCAGACAGCAGGTGGAGGCACAGGATGGGGGTTAACTGGAAATAGCGGAACAGTAGATGGTACCAATTTTATTGGAACGACTGATAATGTACCGTTTAATATACGTGTGAACAACCAGAAATCTGGCAGGATTGATATAAACTTAGGAAATACATTTTATGGATATAGAAGCGGCAATTTTAATACTACCGGAGGCAATAATACCGCATTTGGATATGATGCGCTTTATTCTAATTCAGGGGGTACCTACAATACTGCCACTGGTAACTATGCACTTTATTTAAGTAATGGCGGATATGACAATACTGCCGATGGTTTTAATGCACTTTATGGTAACACATTAGGGAATGGTAATACAGGTGTTGGATCGGGCTCAATGCAATCGAATAAAACGGGATCTAACGGAACTGCAATCGGAGCTCGCGCAATGTTTTATGCCAACAACACTACCTCACCCTTTACTAACTCTAATGTAGCAGTTGGATTTGAGGCGCTTAGAGGGTCCGCCACAGCATCGGCCAATACCGGAAATGCGAATACATCTGTTGGCTATCAGGCAATGCAGAATAATACTACTGGAAGTGGTAATGTTGCTAATGGTTCGTATGCACTTCAGGCCAACACGACTGGCATGTTTAATACAGCGGTTGGTAATGAATCACTTTTAGCCAATTCAACTGGAGGCGCAAGTACTGCAATTGGAAGGAGAGCCTTATTTTCTAATACAACCGGAGGTTGGAACACGGCTGTTGGGTTTAATTCCCTGTATTCCAATACAGTGGGCAACTATAATACCTCGATTGGGCAAAACGCACTTTTTAACAACATAAGTGGCTCTGAAAACACTGCCATTGGTGTGACCTCTCTTAATTTTAACACTTCTGGTTCGCAGAATACTTCTGTTGGGCTAAATGCACTTACATCGAATATTTCAGGGAACTCAAATACAGCTGCAGGTTATCTCTCTCTTGGTTCCAATAGTATTGGTAATAATAATACTGCACTTGGTTATAATGCAATGCTTGCTACCAATGCGGGTTCTCGAGGTACTGCAATTGGCTCCTACGCAATGCAATATGCTAACAGTACTGCCACTGCTTTTGATAACTATAATGTAGCGGTTGGCTACGAAGCTCTAAGGGGATCGACAACCGCTTCGGCCAATACAGGAAATCGAAATACAGCGATTGGCTACCAGGCAATGCAGAATAATGAAATTGGAGGGGACAATGTGGCTACGGGATTTTGGGCATTATATTCGAATACAGCAGGAAGCACTAATTCAGTTTATGGTAACCAGGCACTATATTCAAATACCTCAGGCATAAGTAATGTGGCAACAGGTCATGGCGCACTTCGAAACAATACAAGTGGCAATGGTAATGTGGCTATAGGTTATCAGTCTCTTTATGGCAATATGACCGGCAGCAACAATACAGCGATTGGATGGTCGGCATTTTATTCAGGTGGCTCCTTTTCTAACTCAACTGCTATTGGCCATGATGCATATGTGACGGCAAGCAACATGATCAGGTTGGGTGATGCCAACATCACTAGCATTAATGGCGCTGTTGCTTTTACAGTGGTTTCTGATGGTCGATTTAAAAAGGATATTAAAGAAGATGTAGTTGGGATTCCGTTTATTATGAAACTGCGGCCAGTGACCTATCATATGGATATGGATAGAATGGCTCAAATCAAAGGAATACCAGATTCACTAAGGACTTTAGATTCAGAACGACTTAAAGAAAAAGTATTGCAGACTGGATTTATCGCACAAGAAGTCGAGAAGGCCGGACAGGAAATTGGTTATAATTTCAGTGGCGTTGATACACCGGATAATCCAGATGACTACTATGGTTTGCGTTACGCGGAATTTACTGTTCCATTAGTTAAAGCTGTGCAAGAACAACAGGAAATGATCGAAAATCTAAAAGGTGAGATTCAAAGATTGCAAGATCAATTGGTTACAAAGCAAAAAGATTTTGACGCCTTAAAATCCGATAATCTGTCACTCAAATCGGAATTTGACGCCCGTTTGAAAAAATTAGAAGAAATACTATCGGCAACTGCAAAAAAGTAAAAGATGATGGCTCGAAAGTTCTTGCCCCTACTTCATGTTGTTTCGTTCATTGTTGCTGTTGGACTATTGCTCACTTTTGCAGGCTGTAAAAACAACGATGAACCTACCCCATTGGAACGAATTACTTCCATGCTGACATCAGCCGAGGCCTGGCAAAACCCTGAAGTAACAGTAGATGGTGTTGATTACAGTGATTTGTATAAAGACTTATCCATTACGTTTTCTAAAAGTGAGTACACCACAGTAGGTGGTGCGCCCATATGGGCAACCTCAGGAAAATGGAAATTCCTCAATGAAGAAGGAACTTTATTGAAACTCGATGATACCAGGGAAGTGGAGATCAATTCCATCTCTGATGATATTCTGGAGCTTTCCTTTCAATGGGAGGAGAATACCTTTGAGCCAGGTCGCATAAATTCTGTGAAGGGAAAACAGAAATTCAAACTGAAAAAGAAGAAGTAACGTGCGCTGCCATACCTCTGGCTTAAACTTAATAGGATTATGATCGATTTGCGAAATATAATATGGATGGCTTTTGCTTCCATGAGTTTGTCTTCATGTTTGGTAAGCGTACCGCCAGAACCGGAAACGGAAGTGCGCGTTAGTCTTGATGAAACCGTTGCCATCGAAATTATTAAGGATAATGGTACCCGTTTTATTACACTGTATAGCGAAGAGGATTACCGAAAGGCATTTCTGGATTATTTTAAATCCTCAATGAATGAGAAAAAAATAATTATTGATAATGCTAATCCGGAGTTTAGCGTATCTGTCACTAAGCTGGAACTCACTGAAATCAGTACCCTCGATACGGTGAAAGACGAAAGATCACCTGATAACGGAAGAATTTTTGATATTGCCATTGCCAAAGGGATAGCCTCCGGGACCATCACTAATCTGGTTACCCAAAAAACTGAATTGTGGACAGCCGATAGGGACAAGAAGGAAAGACTCACCTCGTTTCAAAGTCCTGCTCAAATTATTAAGGGAGAAAATAAAGAGTTGAATGAATACCGAAAAAAGGACTTTGATAAGAATGAGTTTGTATCCATAGCGGCACAATGTGGCCAAAAGGCTGCTACGCAAATCAGCAAAACAATTAGAAAATAGTATTCTGGGTAAAGCTGTTTTGCGATACTGTGTTTGCTAAAATATTATTTAAATGTATTAAGTCATTAGATACTTTGAAATGAAGAATTGAAATGAAACATACTTACATCTTCTTGTTTTCATTCTTTTTTATAGCTGTAATTCTCGGTTGTTCTAATCGCGAAGATGCAAAAGAGCAGGCTGATTCACTTCTGGAAGATGTAAATTCAGGGGTCCATTCTAAGTTTAATCAATTAAAGCAAGAGACTGAGCGATTTCAAAATGAGTGGAGCAACGGAAATCATACGGATTTCAAAATTCAGGCAACTTTGGAGTTAGGTCATACTTATGATAAGGCATCTCTGATAACTGTGTATGAAAACTCCGAACAGATAATAAACATTTCGTTCGAAACAGAAGGACAGGGGATAAGGGCCTATTACCTGCTTCACTGGCTAGCAGATCAGGATATTCCGGCCATTATACAAGTAGGCAGGACGACAGATACAAATACTCAATATGGTTTGTCGGCAACACCTTGCCATGAGTGCAGCATAGATACATGGGTTGTATTTGAAACAAATAGAAATAATATCTTAAAGGAAGAAGGGGCAATTCGAACGATTAATTTCTTAGAAAATATGTTTATAGAAAACACCAATTTTACGACACCTCAAAATAGGCTAAATAGATGGCGTTCTTCCTTTGAAAAGGATAAGAATAATTATCAGCAATTGTCATATCAGGAAACGCAAGAATATGAGAGTAAAACAACTACTTTTTTTTATTCCGGAGATCAGCTTGAATTTGGTTTAGAGAATGGTAAATACATTTTTTATTTAAAACGTGATACCGTCAACAGTCAGTATGGTGAGGTGGAAGTCTACCAACGATACGAGCTAGATAGCACCTTATTTAATGCCCAGCGATCTAATTAATTTAGGATCTTTATTTATGAGCCATTTAAAGAATTTCATCCTCCTTTTTGCAATGTTTATTACTGGGCAATTCAGTTCGAGAACTGATAATACCAATTGAGATGATATGTCTATTATGGGGGAAACACATTTGATTATTGGAGGCTTCAAAATAAAAAACTGATTATGAAACATGTCCCGAGCTACTTCTGTTTCTACTTATTTCTTTTTTTGCTTTCGTGTAGTTCTCCAAAGAATGAAAGCGTGCAAACTGAAACAGGGACAGATGAATCAGTCACATCCAGCCCGTCTGAATACAAGGAAGATCAGTCGGAAAAACCGGTAGAGGAAGCTTCTCTATCTGATAACAAACTTTTGAAGGGGACAGATGAAGTTATTATGGATGGATACATTGGTGATCATTATGATGTCCTACTCTTATTGAAAGAAGTGGTTCCTGGTCAGTTTGAAGGTAAGTATTTGTACAAAAGGGTTAATAAGTTCATTTCACTGAATGGCCAATTGAAGGACAACACATTGGTTTTGACGGAAAGAAATGATAAGGGGGAGGTAACGGGTCGGTTTACCTGTGATATTTCTAATTATCCACGTATTGATGGATCTTGGACCAAGCCTGATGGTAGCGGATCAATGAACCTCTATTTACATAAGATTATTCCTCTGGGTGTAGAAAATAGTAATGGGCAGTTTGAGTTTGCCAAAAAATCCAAAGACGATAAAGGTGAGATTCTGTATAACCTGAATGGTATATTGACCACCTATTATTTGAAAGATGAAGGTGATGGCTGGTCGAGTGGGGAATACAAGTGCTTAAATCTGAGAACAGAAACCTCGTTAAAGTTTGAAGACATTTTCAAGCCTGAATCAAAAAGTCAAATCCTTAATTTGATTGCTGTTAAAGTAAAGGAGGCATGTGGGCAACAAGTGGGCGATGGCTATTCTGCTTCTGATTATACATTAGGTGATCAGTATACAATTGTTACCCGCGAAGGCATTCATTTTATCTCTCCGTGTGAGCGGTCTCAAGGTTATTATCATGGCGTGTTTACTATAGATTTTACTTTTGATGAGTTGAGTACTTATTTGAAATATTCGTATTAACAATGCATTTGATAACTGTTAAACTTTAAACCGATGGTAATCTATAAAAAGGCAAAGACCCCATTTCTATTTCGATTTCTGAAGGTATTAGTCAATCCTGGGTTTTGGGTATTATTAGCCTTTGGAACTGTTTTATTCTATTTTGCTGGTTCTGAAAAACCTCCCATTTCTTACGGAATGTATTTTGTGGTAGGAATCTTGGCTCTTTTAGTTTACCTAATCTTTCATTCAACATGGACAGATTCGATTAGTAAAATTGTGCTTATAGAAATTGTGCCAACAGGTCTGCGCATTCAGCAATTGAAATATGACACCTTGCACGAGGTAATCATCGAAGCAGGTAAATTGATCGTGGAGGTGAATACTTATAATCCCAATAGGAAGAGAAAATGGAACGCATGGTACAATCTTAAAATATCGGATAAAGATGAAACTCATTCTTTTTCGGTACTGGGAGATGAAGAGTCAATAGGCCAGATACTGGATAAAATCAGCGAGCAAAAAGTAATAGAATTGCGAGCTAATGAAAACGACTTTATAAAAAAGTATAAGAAGAATATAAATTCTTTATCGGCTAAAATATTCAACGTAATAGTGTATGGCGTGCGAGTTGCTGTATTGGTAGCCGTTGTGATAGCTGGATATAATGCATATCGGAGTTATGAGGAAGGAGGCTATATAAGTGAGCTGGTTAGCGCACTACACGCCTTTCAAAACAATGAACCCCATATTGAAAATAGTGATGTTGCTAATCAGTCCCTTGCTGATTTTCCCAAAAAATGGTTTCCGCTGTTTGAATCAGAAGGCGGTCTGATTCGTCAGCAATTATGTGGCACTGAAGCTTTTATTGAAATTATTGAACGTGATGGAGGCTACATTTGGAGAGAGCAGGGCTATCAGGATCTTTGGGAAGGGGCAATTGCTGATTTTGTCAAGGATTCTGAAACCAAGTACCTATTCACCGTTCAAATAGAAGGAGGTGATACACGGCAGATAGTGATATTGATTGTTGATAGGGATAATAAGGTTTATAACATAGATGATAAAACCTATACTCCAAGTCCGGATTCATTTGTGGTAAAAAATAACACAGAGGAATGTTTATGAAGGTATTGGACGGAGCGATGAAATAATCTCCAGACTTGAAGAGTATGCTGATTTTGAATTGTCCTGCTTTGCAGCATGTTTTCAATTAATGGACAGCTTTTAATGCTTGGGTAATTCCAATTACCAGATTGACGTATTCAAAATACTGTTTTGAAATATCCTTCTCAAGAAAGGAAGTGTGCGCATCGGTTTCAAATAGGTTAATGTCATGAAAGGCGATATGGGCCTCGTTATCAAAAAATGATAATCGAATAGGAGTATTAATTTCTTTTTGAAATGCGATAATCAACTGAATGACGGTAGGGGATAAGAGTGCACTTGCTACTTCAGGAGATTCACAGCGCACATCATAATCTTTATCAAAATTGGTGTTGCCGCTTTTAAAATCATGCATACTTAGATTGGATTGAATCTTTCCCGTTAGCTGGGTCCCTAGCAACTTGTTGCCAAGGGCTTCCAGCGCCACACTCATAATATGGGTAGGTTGGATAATTACTCTTGATGCGAATTTTTGTTTTAGTTTGACGATTGCATACAACCCATGGAAGACAGTATATCTGTTTTTGTTGCTGCGTCTATCCGCTTTGATATCCGACATTTTTATTTCAGTATTCTCAATGATGCCGTGTACCAAATCTTCAGAGTGAAAACTAAAGGATTGGCCAAATAGATCACCTGCCCGAAATTCTTTTTCTGATATTCCTTTTGAGGGGTCGTAAGTAAGGTCAGTACTAATAAAGGAAATGATCTTTGGAATGATCGTTTGTTTATATGTTTTCTTGATTGGGTTAAATGCTAGATTTCGTCTGATAAGAATATAAATCGGAGCGAACAGAGCATACAGTGCTGTAAGTGGAATAAGGAAGACAACCTGTGAAGGAACATATTGGGGCAGCGATGCACTTAAAATCATAAGCAACACACAAATGATAGCCATCCACTTCAGGTTTCGGCCATATTTTTTATAAGAATAGTTTTGGTTAATGGCCAACCTGCTGTTTTCAAGTTGTTCGATGCTGCTTTTTAATTCTTTCTCATAGTAATGATTAAATTCTTCTTTTGATAGCATAAGGACTTGCGTTAGACCTTACCAAAGGTAGTGACCCAATTACAATGTTGTAGCTTGATTCGTACAAGAATAATGGGCATCCACAAAGAAGATACGGGCCTTCATGAAATATCCAAATAATAGCAACTACACCGACTATGAAAGACAGTGGCACTTGAATTTTTACTTGACTAATTATTCTTCTCCAAAAATATGGTTTGAGTAGGGTAAGCAAATTCTACACCCAACTGGGCAAACGCTTCATAGAGTTTGAAGTTGATGGCCTGTTGTACTTCGCGGTATACTTTGAATTCGGGGTTGGTAACAAAATAGACAATTTCAAAATTCAGGCTGAAGTCTCCGTAAGCTGCAAAATGGGCGCGATCAAATTCTGCGAATTCAACTGATTCAATGGTAGTTTTAATTAGTTCTGGTAATTGCTTTAGCTTCTCGGGGGGAGTTTGATAGGTAACGCCAAGATTAAAAAGAATCCTTCTCTTCTCCATTCTCTTGAAGTTGTGGAGTCTTGAGTTGGTAAGGTCAGTGTTCGATACAATAATTTGCTCTCCGGAAATACTTTTAATGCGTGTTGTTTTAATCCCAACATGTTCAACATTACCGGATTTTGTATCCAATACAATAAAGTCACCGATTTCAAATGGACGATCGAAGAAAATAACAAAATAATTGAAAAGATCCCCCAGAATATTTTGTGCGGCAAGGGCTACTGCAATACCACCTATACCCAGTCCTGTAATTACTGCTGTAACGTCATATCCTAGGTTGTCGAATAGAAAAACCAAGCCTGTTGCCCAAATCACAATTTTGACAACGATCATCAGGCCCTTAATCTGTTTTAGTTTTTCTTCCCCACCATCCCTGTGTTTCACGTAGGATTCAAGCATAATCCGGAGTGACGTGGTGATAAGGCGGATGATATAGAATGTCACCACTACGATAAGCGCATTGTGAACAATTTTATTCGCGCGTTCAGATAAGGTGAGGTACTGAATAGCCGAATACATTACGCCTATGTTTAGCAAAGGCATACCGAATTTTTCGAAACCGTTTACCAGATAGTCGTCAAATGTGGTTTCAGTGGATTCTGCCCAGATTTTAAGCCTGCGCAATATGGCTTTTCTGAAAATCCTGAGGACCAGGATACCCACCACAATGACACCCGTGGCTATGAGATAGTTTTGTACTGTATTATTATAGTATACGCGATCAAAAAATTCCATATTTACTCTTAACTTAAATTATTACGTCAAGTTTTAATACCTTTCTTTGCAAAGGTATAGCCGTTGGCATTGCCACCCAAAGAAATCGTCCGTTAATCCTATGGTTTTTAAGGGTTGGGTTGGTTTAAAATAATTGCATTTCGTTTTGACTCATAAATAAATTATTCTCGATATTCATTGTCGCTAATATTATCCCTATGAAATCATCTTATAAAAGAATTGGCTTTGGCATTTTAATCATTGCCTTAATTACGTTTTTCGTTTTTTATTTTACTTCCAGTAAATCAGAAAGAGGTGATCTTGGGGCGATCAACCCTGCTTTTGGTGAATATGTGTCGTCCTATACAGCGGGAGTAATCAGCTCAGGTTCACCTATCCGTATCATTCTGACAGAGGATGTTGTTGATTTGGATATGGTTGGTAAGGAAGCGTCTACAAAATTATTTTCGTTAAAGCCATCCACAGCTGGGAAAGTGGTCTGGTTAGATACAAGAACGGTAGAGTTTCAGCCAACCAGCAGGCTAATTTCAGGTCAAATTTATGAGATTGATTTTTACCTTTCAAAGTTGATGACAGTGGCTAAAGGCCTGGAAACTTTCAACTATTCTTTAAGAGTCATTCCACAAAATTTTGGATTACAAGTAGATAATATCCTGCCTTATGTAAAGACGGAACTTACAAGACAAAAAATTGAAGGGATAGTATCAACAGCAGACTATGCTGAGGCGGATGCAATAAAAAAAATATTGGTGGCACAGCAAGATGGTAAAATGCTCTCCATTTCATGGGCGCATGCTTCAGATGGAAAGCAGCATGCTTTTATCGTGGAAGATGTGTTGAGGAAAGAGCAGGCCTCTGTGGTGAAACTTTCAATGGATGGAACAGCATTAGGAATTGCTCAAACTTCTGAGGAGGAAGTGAAAGTACCTGCATTGGGAGATTTTACCATTACAAATGTAAAAGTAGATCAGGGATCATCTCAATCAGTAGTTGTACAGTTTTCTGATCCACTGCGCGAAAAGCAAAACCTGGATGGGCTTATCCGCATAGAAGGATTAGGTAGTTTGGATTATGAAATAAAGGACAATGAGATTAAGATATATCCTCCTGCTAGGCAGACGGGTAGTAAAACGCTAATAATAGAGGCGGGGATCAGAAATATTTTGGATTATCGAATGGCGAATAGAAATTCATTTGATGTCCAATTCGAGCAAGTTAAACCTGCTGTAAGATTTACCGGAAAGGGAAATATTCTTCCTGGCACCGATGGTTTAATCATGCCCTTTGAGGCTGTTAATCTAAAGGCTGTCGATGTTACCATTTTAAAAATATATGAAAGAAACGTACTGCAATTTCTGCAGGTAAATAATTTAAATGGAAATTCTGAGCTAAGAAGAGTAGGAAGATCCATTTTGAAGAAGAAGGTGTCGCTGGAAAATGCCAGTGTGACTGATTTGGGGAAATGGAACCGATTTACTCTGGATTTATCTACCATGATTTCGTCTGAACCTGGCGCCATCTATCAAGTACGGCTCAACTTCAAAAAATCTTACCTGGCCTATGTATGTGATGGTATGACGGGAGATACTTCTGTTTCTAATGAGATGAATGGTTTCGAACAGGAGAACTGGGATGAGGTGGAAACTGAAGAGGGGAACTACTGGGATTCTTATGAAGACTATTATTACGATGAAGACTATGATTGGGAGCAACGTGATAACCCATGTCACTCTTCGTATTATAATAGCAGTCGTTCGATTAAACAAAATGTGATTGCCTCTGACCTTGGATTAATTGCGAAAAGAGGAGGTGATGGAAGCACGGTTATTTTTGTTAATGACCTTAGAACCACCCAGCCTGCTTCCGGTGTTCAATTGGAATTGTATGATTTCCAACAACAGGTGATTGGCACCACTACTACTGGCGCGGATGGGAAAGCCATAATTACTTCTAAGAAAATACCATTTGTTCTCTTGGCCAAAAGCGGTAATCAAAGAGGATATTTAAAGTTGAACGATGGAGAATCTTTGTCACTTAGCAACTTCGATGTAGGGGGAGAGCGCGTGGATCGTGGACTTAAAGGATTCTTGTATGGTGAAAGAGGAGTATGGCGACCAGGTGATTCATTGTACCTGACTTTTTTGCTAGAGGACAAGCTTAAACTTCTTCCAGCCAATCATCCGGTGGTCTTTGAGCTGGTAAATCCTCAAGGGCAGGTTACCAATCGATTAGTAAGATCCAATTCCAAAAATGGATTCTACAATTTTGCTACTGCTACTTCTGCTGATGATCCAACGGGCAATTGGCTTGGACGCGTAAAGGTTGGTGGCACTGAGTTCACTAAAGCGCTGAAGATTGAGACAGTAAAACCAAATCGATTGAAAATTAATCTTGACTTTGGTGTAGATAAGCTCACTGCCAGCAATAATAATATTTCTGGTAATCTTCAAGTCAATTGGCTGCATGGGGCGCCTGGTAAAAATCTGAAAGCGGAGTTTGAAGTAGTATTGAGTAAATCACAAACAAAATTTGAGCGATATCCTGATTTTGCATTTGATGACCCCACCATTGATTTTTACAGCGAATCCCAAACTGTATTTGAAGGTTATACCAATGAAGAGGGGAAGGCTATAGTAAACACCTCATTGCGCGTTTCAGAGGCTGCACCAGGAAAGCTCAATGCGGTGTTCAGAGGAAAAGTATTTGAAGAAAGTGGAAACTTTAGCATTGACCGATTTAGCATTCCCTACTATCCTTATAATTCGTTTACAGGATTGCGCTTGCCACTTGGGGATAAGCGGGGCATGTTACTTACTGATACCCTGCACAGAGCGGAAGTGGTTACAGTAGATGCTGAGGGAAAGGCGGTGTCGCGAGACAACATAGAAATGTCGCTTTATAAAGTAGAGTGGCGATGGTGGTGGGACAATTCAGAGTCTAATGCTAACTACATGTCTGGTAGATATTCACGACCCATCAAGACAGGCAGAATTCAAACTGTGAACGGGAAAGGTCATTGGGATTTCAAGATAGACTATCCGGAGTGGGGTCGCTTTTTTGTAAAAGCGTATGATCCTGTTTCAGGACACAGTACAGGCAAGTTTGTTTATATTGATTGGCCAGGATGGGCAGGCAGAGCAAGAGGAAATGCATCTGGAGCTACCATGCTTTCTTTCTCGTCAGATAAACCAATATATAATATTGGAGAGAAAGCAAATTTGGTAATTCCCGGAAGCGGTCAGGGTAGGGCGTTGGTCAGCATAGAAAGTGGAAGCAGGGTATTGCAAACATATTGGGTGGATACTCAAAACGGAGACAATCAATTTGCGGTAGATATTACAGCAGAAATGACACCAAATGTTTTCATTCATACCACTTTATTACAACCCCATTCACAAACGGTCAACGATCTGCCAATCAGAATGTACGGTGTCATTCCCATTCAGGTAGAAGACCCGAAAACTCATCTTGAACCTGAAATCAGTATGCCCGAGGTGTTGGAGCCTGGCAAAGAGGTGGTTATTAAGGTGTCAGAGAAAAACAATCGCAAGATGACTTATACTTTGGCAGTGGTGGATGAAGGATTGTTAGATTTAACCAAGTTCACCACGCCTGATGCATGGCAGAGGTTTTATGCTCGAGAAGCGCTTGGAGTAAAAACGTGGGATTTGTATGATCAGGTGATGGGTGCTTTTGGTGGAAGGATTGAAAGGCTTCTGGCCATCGGTGGTGACGATGAAATGGGTGGAAAAGAAGATGACAGCAAGGCAAATCGATTCAAGCCTGTTGTGAAATTTTTTGGCCCCATCACACTGGATGGGCGCAGCAATGAACATCGATTTGTTATGCCTCAGTACATTGGATCGGTAAAAACGATGTTGGTGGCTGGCTATGAAGGCGCATATGGAAAAACAGACAAGGCTACACCTGTTCGAAAGCCATTGATGGTACTAGCAACTATGCCAAGGGTGCTGGGGCCTGAAGAAAAATTAAAGCTTCCCATTACACTTTTTACCATGGAAAAAGGCATACGTGATGTAAAAGTAGAAGTCAAAGTTACAGGGCCACTTACATTACCTAATGGAAATAGTAAAACGGTGAACATGAATGGCAACACGGACCTTACAACAGATTTTGATCTGGCTGTTAAAAGTGAAACCGGATTTGCCAAAGTGGAAGTTATAGTTTCATCAGGAAACTATAAATCGACTGATGTGATTGATATCGAAATCCGAAACCCTAACCCTCCGGTAACAAAGGTGCAGGATAATTTTGTTGCAGCAGGTAAATCATGGACAGCCACTGTCGCGCCAATAGGGGTGGTTGGTACCAATTCTGCTACCCTCGAAGTATCCAGTTTACCTCCGGTCAATTTAGGTCAACGACTCCGGTACTTGCTCAATTACCCATACGGTTGCATCGAACAAACTACATCCTCAGTATTTCCACAGTTGTATCTCGATCAGGTAATGGTAATTTCTGAATCAGAAAAATCGAAAATGCAAACCAATGTGAAAGCAGCTATCGAGCGACTTCGCCTGTTTGTAACGCGTGATGGAGGATTCGCTTATTGGCCGGGCGGTGATGATTCGGACAGCTGGGGGTCAACCTACGCTGGTCACTTTTTAGTAGAGGCATCGGCCAAAGGTTATTTTGTTCCAAACGATATGCTCAAACGCTGGAAAAAATACCAAAAAGATAAAGCACAATCCTGGCGACCAGGTAAGGAATACGAAAGAAGTGAACTTATTCAGGCATATCGCTTATACTCATTGGCATTAGCAGGTAGCCCAGAGCTTAGTGCTATGAACAGATTACGCGAGTCTAATGGAATATCAGCTTCAGCTAAATGGATGTTGGCTGCCGCCTACATAAAGGCTGGCCAACCGGAAGCGGGAAAAAGCTTAATTGCTAATGTTTCTACGAATGTGACACCTTACTCCGAAATGGCTTATACCTATGGATCGGACTTGAGGGATAAAGCTATTATCTTGGAAACACTACTTATGTTGAATGAAAAGACAAAAGGATTTGAGCTGTTGAAAGAAATTTCAGCAGCATTGAGCAATTCCAATTCCTGGATGAGTACTCAAACTTTAGCATGGAGTTTAAAAGCAGTTGGTTCATTTGCCAGCATGGAACAAAAAGGGAACATTAAATTTACCTATACCTTTAATGGGAAAGAGGTAACAGCAAGTACTGAATTGCCAGTTGCCCAAATTCAATTGCCCATTGATCAGGTGAAATCCTCTTCTTTGCAATTTTCTAATAATGGTGCAGGGTCTCTTTATGTGAGTGTTATACAAGGTGGTGTGCCAGCACGTGGTGCCGAGGAAGATGAAGAAAGTAATTTGAAGATGTCCATATCATACACTGACACAAAGGGTAATTTGATTGACCCAGTACAGTTGATGCAAAGCCAGGAATTTATTGCCACCGTTACAGTTGCCAACCCTGGATTGAGGGGAACCTACAAGAATTTGGCATTGAATCAAATATTTCCCAGCGGATGGGAGATTAACAACCTAAGATTGGAAGAGGTGGAAGATCGCCTTTCAGGGGATGTTCCCACCTATCAGGACATTCGTGATGACAGAGTTTATACCTATTTTGATTTGGCGCCTAATCAAAGAAAAACATTCAAGGTGTTGTTGACGGCAAGTTACGCGGGATCTTATTATTTACCTGCTGTAAGTTGCGAGGCGATGTATGATAGAGCCATCTATACCCGTAAAAAAGGTAGCGTAGTAGAAGTATTAAAGAATAATGTAAATCAATAATCAAGAGTTTATGGCTGATCAGGAGTTTGTGTTGTTTGATTTGAAAGTTGAAGTCATTGAGGGTGATAAACCATTTGTATGCAGTCATCAACTTGGTGATGCATTTGAGGTGAGAGGCGAGAATATTCATTTCCCATCTGACAGACCGTTTTCACTATATGCACTAGCAGCATTGCTACCGCTTCTTCCTCCTAAACAGCGACCATTAAATCAATTTGACTGGATGGCCACTGATCATATCATAGCTTGTCCTGATCCACATTGTGGAGCGCGTTTTAAAATCAGCCGAATTGGAAAACGCATTTACAATAGAGCGGATACAACGATCGTTCCGTTACCTGAAGATAATAAAGACTGGCTGGAGAAATAATGGAAGTTGAAAAAATCGAATTAACGCCTGGGTTTCAGATATCAAGGATTATCAAGGGTGGTTGGCAGTTGTCGGAGGGTCATAGTAAACGAAGTGATACTGACCCTATAGAGGATATGTTTGCTTTTGCAGAGGCTGGCATCACCACTTTTGATTGTGCTGACATTTATACTGGTGTAGAAGAACTCATTGGTAAGTTCTTGGTCGAACGGAAGAGAAGACTTGGCAACAATACAGATATTAAGGTGCTTACTAAGTTTGTTCCCGACTATGATGTACTTGCATCAATCAATAAAAAAGACGTTGAGAGAATTATAGATCGATCTCTCAAAAGGTTAGGACAGGAAAGATTAGATATGGTTCAATTCAGCTGGTGGACGTATACGGTGCCACGCTGGGTGGAGGTAGCACATTGGTTGGCAGAGCTGAAACAAGCTGGGAAAATTCATTTGATTTCAGCTACTAATTTTAATACTGAAGCTACTAAGCAGATGACTGCTGTTGGAATAAAACTTTCTACTTTACAGGTGCAGTATTCTTTGTTAGACAATAGACCTGCCCGCTCATTGGCTGCTTTGTGTGAAGAGGAGAATATGTATATGCTCTGCTATGGTACGGTAGCCGGTGGATTTTTTGGAAAACAATGGGTTGGAGCTCCGGAGCCCTTTGCCCCTTTTGAAAACAGATCATTGGTGAAGTACAAGCTCATGATTGATGAATTTGGAGGATGGGAATTATTTCAGGAACTATTAAGTGTACTTGAAACAATTGCAGAAAAACACCAGGTTGATCTTACCAATGTAGCCTCACGTTATGTGCTTGATAGAAATCGCGTTGGAGCAATAATTATTGGGGCGCGTACAATTGCACATTTAAAATCTAACTTGAAGGTATTTACTTTTAATTTGGATAGCGATGATGTCTATCGGATTGAAACAGTACTTTCACAGAGAAAAGGACCATCAGGTGATGTGTTTGATATTGAACGCATTAAAGATGGACCCCACGGATCAATTATGAAATACAACTTAAATCAGCAGCAAGCTTAAATCTGTATGACAGATAACTCGTCAGCACGCGGCTGGTCTTCCAATTATTTGTTTCTACTAGCTTCAATTGGAAGTACAGTAGGACTTTCCAACATCTGGAAGTTTACCTATCTGGTGGGTGAAAATGGGGGTGGGGCATTTGTATTGGTTTATCTCGTTTCTCTCTTATTAATAGGTATCCCTGTTTTAGTTGCGGAGCTAATGATTGGTAGACGTGGAGGCCAGAGCATGGTGGGATCTATGTTGGTCCTTAGTAAAAAGGAAGGCATGAGTTCAAAGTGGCAGTACTTTGGATGGGTGGCACTAATTGGTGTGTTCTTTATACTTAGTTTTTATTGTGTGATTGCTGGGCTCACTATAGATTATGCTATTTCTTCTCTGATGGGTAACGTGTCAGCTTTGGATGCACAATCAGCAGTTATCTATTACAATGATATATTGGGTAGCCCTATGAGAATGATGTTATTCCAGGGGTTATTTGTAGTGGCAACAGTCTGGATTGTAGCCAAAGGTGTGCATGGAGGGCTGGAGCGTTCTGTTAGTTGGATGATGCCAGCATTGTTTGCGATACTGGTATTTTTACTTTTTTATGCAGCCATCACCGGGGAATTTCTAAGCGCACTGAAGTTTATGTTTTCACCAGACTTCTCCAAGCTTACACCAGCCGTGGTGATGACAGCATTTGGCCAGGCTTTTTTTTCACTGGGTGTTGGATTGGGAGTGATGTTGACTTACGGAGCATATATGTCTAAAGACACGTCTATCCTGCGTTCTGCGATTACCATTTCTTTCGCAGATGGATTTGCAGCCATTTTATCTGGACTTGCCATATTTCCGATTGTGTTTCAATATGGACTTTCTCCTACTGAAGGGCCAGGTTTGTTGTTTATGACATTGCCCATTGCATTTGGTCAAATGCCGGGTGGTAGTATGGTAGGAGCATTGTTTTTCATTCTGTTGTTTTTTGCTGCACTCTCTTCTTCTATTTCGCTCTTAGAATCCATTATTTCCAGACTCGAAGAAATTTCTGTCTGGGGCCGAAAGAAAATTACAATTGTGGCTGGCATTCTACTCTGGCTTTTGGGCCTGGGCACTGTTTTTTCATTTAATATTTGGGCGGAGTTCACTCCGTTCGATTTTTTCAAGCCACTAGAGGGAAAAACTATTTTTGGACTTATTGATTATTTTGCGTCAAATATTTTAATGCCAGTTGGTGGAATTCTGATGGCTATCATCGGTGGCTGGGTGCTTTCAAAGCAATCAAGCCGAGAGGAGTTAAACATAACGAATGAGCGCCTTTATATTATCTGGAGATTTCTGGTGAGATTTGTAGCGCCAGCAGCGGTTCTTGCTATTTTTATTACTAATCTGAGTTAGAGACTAAATTCATAGTTGCTATGAATAAAGTGTGGGACTGGATCCGGAGACATAAAAAAACAACCATTGTTTTATTCGTTGCGCTACTAACATTTATCTTTTGTTTGCCTGATCCTCTTTTTGAAGATCCCTATTCAACTGTGCTGGAAGATAGGAATGAAAACTTGCTATCAGCCTCCATTGCTGAGGACGGTCAATGGAGGTTCCCACAGCAGAGCCATGTTCCGGAAAAATTCAAATCAGCTATCATTCTATTTGAAGACAAACGTTTTTTTTCTCACCTGGGTATAGACCCGATAGCAATCTCACGAGCGATACGACAAAATTTAAAAGCCGGAAAAATAGTGAGCGGAGGAAGTACACTTTCCATGCAAGTGATCAGGTTGTCACGGAAAAATCACGCTCGTACGTTTCTTGAAAAAGTAATTGAGATGATTTTGGCTACGCGTCTGGAGCTTTCTTATAGTAAAAGTGAAATTCTGGCAATGTATGCCGCACATGCTCCGTTTGGTGGAAATGTGGTAGGAATAGAAGCAGCAGCCTGGCGCTACTTTGGCAGAAAATTAGATGATTTAAGTTGGGCGGAGTCAGCAATGTTGGCAGTGCTACCCAATAATCCATCTCTCATTCACCTTGGTAAAAACCGAGACCGGTTAAAGGAAAAAAGAGACCGGTTGTTGGAACGACTTATGGAAGCAGGAATCTTTGATCGTCTGACATTGGATCTTGCAAAGGCAGAGGTATTACCTGAAAAACCACTTCCCTTACCCAGATATGCCAAACACTTATTGACAAGAGCTGCGCAAGAAGGGCACGCTCAATCCAGAATAAAATCCTCTATAGACGAAACTATCCAGATTCAATCGGAAAGAATTTTGGCAGAGCATCAATTGCGACTAAGCGGAAATCAAGTTTTCAATGCAGCGGCAATCATTGTTAAAGTAAAGACAGGGGAAGTAATTGCTTATGTGGGTAATACCGATTCTGGAAGAGAACATGGCGAGATGGTGGATGTAGTAAATGCACCAAGAAGCACTGGAAGTATTTTGAAACCATTTTTATTCGCAGCCATGATGGATGAGGGCAAGGCTTTGCCTCAAACTTTAATGCCCGATGTGCCTATCGTAATCAATGGATTCTCACCTAAAAACTTCTCCAAAGAATATGATGGTGCGGTACCAGCAGACAAAGCGTTGATCCGATCACTTAATATTCCTGCCGTGCATGAGCTGAGAGACTATAGATACGAAAAATTTTATGATGTACTGAAAAATGTGGGTTTAACTACACTAACTCGGCCACCGGATCACTATGGATTGTCTTTGGTTTTAGGTGGAGCTGAAGGTACGTTGTGGGACATTGCAGGGGCTTACGCTTCGATGGCACGCACCCTCAATAATTATTTTGAGAGAGTGGGCCCAAAACGATACTACAAGAATGATTTTCATGCCCCTACCTATCTCTCTCCATCCAATGATAAACCGATTTCAGATCAATTATTGGAATCAAGTTCTCTCAGTGCTTCCGGGATATGGCTGACATTTGAAACTTTAAAAGAACTTTATCGACCTGGTGAAGAAACCGGATGGAGGTATTTTAATTCGACAAAACCAATAGCATGGAAAACAGGAACCAGTTTTGGTTTTAGAGATGGTTGGGCGGTAGGCACCAATCCGGAATATACTGTGGGTGTTTGGGTAGGAAATGCGGATGGCGAGGGAAGGCCTGGTTTAACTGGAACTGAAATGGCGGCACCAATTCTATTTGATTTGTTTTCATTGCTACCTAATCGCCCCTGGTTTCAGCAGCCCATGTCTGAAATGGAGCAAATTCATGTATGTGCCAAAAGTGGTCAACGTGTTTCCTCTTTGTGTGAATCGCAGCAATTGGTTTGGGTAACTAAAAGAGGGTTGCAGACTTTACCATGTGAATACCATAAGAAGATTCACCTGACTCAAGACGGGAAATTCCAGGTTAACCTAAACTGCGAAAGCGAGAAAAATATAATTACTCAAAATTGGTTTGTTTTACCCCCTGTACAAGAGTATTACTACAGAACTAAAAATTTAAGTTATAAATCACTGCCTCCTCTTCGGAATGATTGCATTGGTGGTTCAGGTCTTCTTGCCATGGATTTGCTTTACCCTAAGCCAAATGCAGAAATTTTCATCCCCAGAGAGTTGGACGGCAGTCCGGGGCAAGCTTTGTTTCAGGTGGCCCATCGCTCGGCCAATTCGATTATTTATTGGCATTTGGATGGTGAATACCTCGGATTTACCCAAAAAACGCATCATTTGAGCCTTTCTGCGCCAGCCGGAACGCATTTGCTCACATTGGTAGATGAGGATGGAGAAATTTTATCGCAATCATTCAAAATCATCTCGAATCCATAACTCGCTGACATGTAATGTTTTGTGTATATTTGATTAAATTAGTTTCTTACTAGTTCTTATTTTAGATTTTTTAAACTAAACAGGTACGTCTATGGTGACTAAACTAAGCCTGGCGCTGCCCCTATTTTTTTGTGGTCTTTTTACACAAGGGCAACCATCCCCAGGATCTTTAGAAGATACTGACTCCAATCATGTTGTAATAGGTGCTTTCGCAAGTCGGGAGAACGCGATTCGGTTTACCGAGGAGGCCAAACTAAACATGCCTAATGCTAAGTTTGACATTAATCCCAACAGGAAGTTATTCTATGTTTTTGTTACACGAACTGAAAATAGAGTCCAGGCTTTTGCGGAGGCAAGAAAATTGAGGAAGGAGTCAAAGTATTGGGATACCTGGGTTTACTTTGGCACGCTAGGTGAAAGTAAAAACCTAGTAGCGAAAGGAATGTCGGAAAAGGCTACCAAAGGGGTAGATGACAAAGTACCCATCGAATCTTCGACAGAAAAACAAAGCTTGGGTGAAGTCAAAGACAAATCCAAAGTGGAGGCTGAAGTAAAAGCCTACTCGATGGTAGAGGAACCTACTGGTCTGGATTTGATTAAGATGATCAGCGCAGCAAAGACCCAAGAACAAAAAGATCACTATGAAGGTATAAAGGATGTAAAAGAATCAGTTGCCAAACTGGACAAGACGACCAAAGTAATAGTTTTCAAAGACGATGCAGAGGGCAGGCAGGCACTGCGAGCCCTTGGATATGATATTGAAGATGGCAAACCAGTAAGTGGATTTTTTGATTCTCAAAATAATATTCTGGCAGTCAATGCCACTGAGTCACAGTCAGGGACACCTTTCCATGAGGGATTAAAACCAGTGGTAAAGTTTTTGAGAAAGAAAAATCCTGAAATGTTTGACAAGTTTACAGAGCAAGCTTTGAAAATCAAGCATCCCTTAAAAGGTATAATCTATGGTGAGTTGAATGCGACAGGAGAGGAGGCGCTCGCTAATGTAATGGCGGATGTTGCGAAAGGTTATTTTGAAAACTCTGGACCGCTAAAAAATGAAGCAACCACCCTCATGCGAGATATTCTGGAAACGTTAGGTGTTGCACCTGCTGACATTGCTTTAAGCACTAAAAATTTGAGCACTACTGCAAGTAATTTGGCGGTAGCTGTACGTGAGGCTACGGGATTTGATGCAGAGGGTAACAGAAAGTTCAAATTCAATTTATATAATACCATGAATTTGAAGAAAGTGAATGGGGAAGTGGATTTGGTAAATGAATCTGGAAGGAAATTAAATACATATCATGGCAATGAGATGGTGAAGGTGATGCGTACCGATGCTTCTGGAGAGATTATTCTTGCATGTGAGGTACTCGGGTTCCGTAAGTTATTATTTAAACTAAATTATGATAATCCTTTCTTAACACCTGGTGTTGAAAAGGGAGAAAACGAAGAGGCGATTGTTCCGTTTGGGTTAGTAAGACTTCAAAAGGGAGATATAGCAGTGATGTACAATGTGTACTTCTTTAAAGATGCAGCCATTATGCGTCCTGAATCCCGATATGAAATCAATAATCTGCTTGCTATGATGAACGAAAACGAAGCATATAAAATCCGTATTCATGGGCATACCAATGGCAACGCTTCGGGGAAAATCATAACAATGGGAGACAATAAAAATTATTTTTCTCTTTCGGATACAAAGGAGGGAAGGGGATCTGCCAAGAAATTATCAGAGGAAAGGGCAGAGGTAATTCGAGAATACCTGATCAATGAGGGTATTGTGTCAGATCGGATGGACATCAAGGCTTGGGGAGGTAATCGCCCACTTTATGACAAAAACCACAGTTTGGCACAGTCCAACGTAAGGGTAGAAGTAGAGATCATAGAGAACTGACCATTTGATGGAACGCTAAAAATTAAGTCTGTATCTAATTTTAAAAAAGGCATTCTGGCGTTTTAAGTTGCTATTGTTTAATTTAGAATCAACTCAACCCCCTAACCGTGAAGAAATTACTAATCCTGTCGTGCTTTTTCCTTTTATTTCTTAGTGTAAAACCGTTACAAACGCATGCACAAGATGCAGTAGAACATTATGTTGTCATCGGAGTATTTGCCAAACTGGACAATGCAGTCCGTTGGACGGACAGAGCCAATAAGATGAATTTTAGCGCTCAATACGCGGTAAACCCAGCCAATAAATATTACTATGTATACATTCTAAAAACCCCAGAAAAACGAAAAGCTTTTTCATTTATGATGAAAATAAGAGTGGAAACTGAGCATAAGGAAGCTTGGGTATTTTCAGGAAAATTAGGAATTGAAGAGCCGGAAAAACCTGTGGTCAAGGAAACTCCGGTTGTAATAGAAGAAACTCCTGTTGAGGAGCAAGAAGTTGAAGAAGTACCGGTTGTTGAAGAAAAACCGGTAGAAGAGCCGGTAGTGGAGGAGCCGGTAGTTGAAAAGCCAAAAGGAAAACCTTTCCTATTTAAACTGGTGAGTGGTGAGGAAGAAGTACTGGGAGAAGTTCATGTTCTTGAATCTCCTCGAGCTACCCAATATCAGGCCTTCAAAGGAAATGAGATAGTTTACCTGACGGCACCAAGAAACAGTGAAGGGGCATTCATAGCGTCTGTACAGGCTCCGGGTTTTCGTCCAGTAGAGATCACAGTAGACTACAAAGATCCTGGTATATTTTCTTCAGGAGTTGGCCCTCAGAATGAAATCATTATCCCTATAGAATTAGTTCGCTCTAAACGTGGCGACTACATTGAGTTTAATAACGTGAGATTTTTTGGGAACTCAGCCATCTTTCAACCTGAATCCAAGTTGGAGTTGGATGGGCTTGTTGATTTGCTGAAGGAACAACCTAAGTACAAAATCAAAATACATGGACACTGTAATGGCAAACAGTCCAGAAACGTGGTCACAAAGGGAAATTCCAATCAATTTTTTGAAACCAGTACCTTAAATAACAGGGCTTCGGTTTCAGCCAAAGAGCTTACTCAATACAGGGCTGACCTTGTAAAAGAATATCTTGTAAGTCAGGGAATTGATGCAAAAAGAATTAAAACGAAAGCAGAAGGTGGAAATGTCATGATTTATCCTGAAAGAAGTACCCTTGCAGGCTATAATGATAGAATTGAAATTGAAATAAAAAGGGGCAAATAGCCCCCTTTTTTATTTTCCATTATCGAAACGTTATTTTCAATAATCTCTGATCAGCTCATTGCTTTGAGAATATCATGTTGCGTGATAATATGAACTTTCTCCTTTTCATCTCTTACCAGCAGGGCCTTGTTCGACTTATTAAGCAAGGATGACAAAACGTCTAAAGTACTGTCCATAGCAACAAAAGTCATAGGCAAATCCATTACCTCTCCTACGGGTTTTGAAGTAATGCCCGGATCCTGAATAACCTTTTCAAGCAAGCTTGATGCGGAAATGCTCCCAACAAATTCGTTGTTTTCAACTACGGGTACTTGATCAATTCCTTCCTTACTCATTATGGCAATAGCTTCACCAATTGCAGAGTTTTTAGAAACTGTGAAAAGGCTATCGTGTCCATTTCGCTGTTCAAGGATTTTCTTTGCTGTTGAGTACGTGCGCTCTTCAAGGAAGCCATGATCCTTCATCCAATTGTCATTGTAAACCTTATTAAGATATCGTGTACCATGATCGGGGAGGAGGATTACCATAGTATCTCCCTCTTTGAGGTTTTCTTTGGCATATTCTAAAGCGCCATGTACCGCGGAGCCACTGCTCCAGCCTACAAACAATCCTTCTTCTTTAGAAAGGCGTCTGGCCATAATAGCTCCGTCTTTGTCTGTCACTTTTATAAACTGATCAATGGCATCAAAGTTTACATTTTTTGGCAGGATGTCTTCCCCGAAGCCTTCTGTGAGGTAAGGGTATATTTCGTTGCGGTCAAATTCGCCAGTCTCTTTGTATTTCTTGAAAACCGATCCGTAGGTATCAATTCCAATACTAATTATTGCCGGATCTTGCTCCTTTAGGTATTTGGATGTTCCGCTCATGGAACCACCAGTGCCCACTGTGGCTACATAATGGGTAATTTTTCCCGCAGTTTGAGTCCATATCTCCGGACCTGTGGTTTCATAATGCGCCTTGGCATTAGAGGTGTTGTCGTATTGATTGGGATAAAAAGAATTGGGAATTTCCTTGTTGAGTTTTCTTGCAACCGAATAGTAAGAACGTGGATCATCAGGCTCCACATTGGTGGGGCATACGATCACCTCAGCGCCAACAGCTTTTAGTATATTGATTTTTTCTTGAGACTGTTTATCAGCCATGGTGAAAATACACTTGTAACCTCGAGCAATGGCAGCCAAAGCGAGTCCCATACCAGTATTTCCGCTGGTTCCTTCTATGATGGTTCCCCCGGGTTTTAACAAACCATTTTTTTCTGCGTCCTCTACCATTTTAAGCGCCATGCGATCTTTGGTAGAGTTACCCGGATTGAAGTATTCCACTTTTACTAGGATGGTTCCTTTGATTCCTTTGTTGAGGGTATTTAACCTGACAAGGGGAGTATTCCCTATTGTCTCAATAATTGAATTATAGATCATTTCGTCAAATTTATGGGGCTACAAAGGTACTAAATTCTTGGAGTGAGGGCAGGTAAGGGATATAAAATCCCCTTAATTAAGAAGCAGCGCCTGCCAGAAGATATAAAACAGCCATTCTTACAGCCACTCCATTTTCTACCTGATCAAGGATTATAGAATGATGGGAATCTGCTGCATCGCTGGTTAATTCTACGCCTCGGTTGATAGGACCGGGGTGCATCAAAACAATTTTTTTCTTCAAGCTATCCAATAGATTTTTGCTAATCCCGTAGTACAATGAATACTCTCTTAGTGAAGGGAAATACTTGATCTGCTGTCTTTCCAGCTGAATGCGCAACACGTTGGCTACATCACACCATTCCAGCGCCTTTTTTACATCGTACTCCACCGTAACACCTAATGTGGAAATGTACTTTGGCAGCAAGGTAGGAGGGCCACATACCATCACTTTGGCACCCATTTTTTGTAAGGCAAAAATGTTGGAAAGGGCAACGCGTGAATGCAAGATGTCCCCTATGATTGCTACTTTTTTGCCACCAAGTGATCCCAATTTTTCATGTATTGAAAAGGCATCAAGCAATGCCTGGGTTGGATGTTCGTGGGTGCCATCTCCAGCGTTAATAATTTTGGCTTTGATGTGCTTGGCCAAAAAGTGAGGGGCACCTACACTGGAGTGCCGCATGACCACCATATCCACTTTCATGGCCAGTACATTGTTGACTGTATCCAATAAAGTTTCTCCTTTTTTTACAGAGCTGTTGGAGGCAGTGAAGTTAATCATGTCGGCAGAAAGCCTTTTTTCAGCCAGTTCAAATGAGAGACGCGTTCGGGTAGAATTTTCAAAGAAAATATTGGCGATGGTCACATCCCTTAGCGAGGGAACCTTTTTAATAGGTCTGTTAATAATTTCTTTAAAATTCGATGCGGTTTCGAAAATGAGTTCAATATCCTTAGCAGTGATGTTTTTGATTCCGAGTAAATGTGGCTGACTAAGTTTCGACATAATGCTAATCATTGTTGATTAACCAAATCTTATTTTGTTTATGACCCTGTGCCTGCATTTCTACCAATACACGCTGGGAAGCTATTGTGTTTACATATTTGCCTACATAATCAGCAGCGATGGGCAGGTCTCTGTTGTATTTTCTGTCTACCAGCACCAGAAGCTCTACTTTGGCTGGTCGGCCAAAGGCGATCATGGCATCCATTGCGGCCCTTACGGTTCTTCCTGTGAAAAGCACATCGTCAATCAAGACAACTTTTTTACCCTCAATCATAAAACTTACCCGGGTTTCGCTGGCCTTGGCGGGTGTATCCCTCCTCCTAAAGTCATCCCGATGGAAGGTAGTATCCAGTAGCCCAAACGGAATTTCAGCTTTTATTAATTTCTTAAGTTTTTGGTGAATAAGTTCAGCAAGGTAAATGCCTCTTGGTTGCAGTCCTAGAATGACAGTTTCTTCAAAACGGTCATGATTTTCAATAAGTTGCTGGCAAAGCCGATTCAGTGTGATATCAAGCAGATCAGAGTCGAGAATAAGTTTCTTCTGCATAGGCCTTGACGCGAAGATACTAAAAATGCTGTGAACCCTTATTTATAGTCGATTTTGTTTATAAAAAAAACTCTACGGCTGGCATTTACTCTGGCTTCTCTGTAATTGCGGATTTGCTGAATGCCATATACATACAGCTTGTTATCATACCAATAATCAAGCTTGCTGGGTTCATAGTCGGAGTCCCTGAGGATGTCTCCATCAAACCTTAACCTTATGTCGTTGGTTGATTTTCCTTCTAATATTTCAGCGTCTTTAATGATTTTGGACCTGATCTGATTGGTGTAGGCATATTGCAGAATGATTTTATCCTGCTGGGTCTGGATTTTAACATATTGATCAAGCGTAGTTGTTTTGACATCATTGATTTCAAAACTATTATCCCAGGTCAATTTTCCATCTTTATCGAATCCGATCACAACCGCATGGGTATACTGGTAGCCAATCAATATTCTTGTTTGAGACATGCCAACGTATGCATATTTGGGATAGAAGGCCTCGCCAAGCATTACGTAATCGTCTCCGACTTTAATTACTTCATGAACGATAAACCGATAGTTAAATTTGGCTTTTTTTCCCTTTATCTTTTTTCTCTGTATCCTTTCCTTTATTCGCTTTTCTCTTGATGCCTTTAGGTAACTAAAAAAATTTTGAAGCTCCCCATAGTCGTAGTACTTGATTTGATACTCTCCTTCAGCATCAATTCTCGCGATAAATATACCCCGGGAGTATTCTTTATATCTTCCATAAACGCCAACTACTGCTTGTTCATCGTCATCGATTTTTATGGACCTTCCGAAAATGAGATTTTTTTTCTCCTCTGGTCGTAATAAAGTGGTCTTAACCAGATCACCTTTGGTATCATAATTTCTAATCCAAAGGCATTTCTTTTTTTCGTAATTGTCGCTACTCACGATTACATCAATGGTTCCATCTTGATATGATTTTACCTGTGTTAATTCTCCGGTCTCATTAAAAAAGCCGGGTAATATTTTAGATTGTTGTGTGGCAAAATTAAAATAGACAATGAATGGCCTATAGTTATAATAGCCACCAATGAGTGCAGCTTCATTGGTGATTACAAATTCTGTTGGTAAAAATGCAATTAGGTTCTTTACCTGGTACACGACATAGGAGCCGTTTGAAATGTCCACAGCGGCAATAATAAAGTCCCCGAATCTATAGTTGCCAGCTTTGAATAAAACAAAAAGGTAATTGTCTTTGACTACCGCATTTACCGTCTTTAGCCCCTTGGCAATATCAAGCTTCTTGCTCCACAATTGTTGAAAAGAGGTATCAACACTAATAATTTCTAGTTTATCCAGTGGAGAACTAAAGAGCCTTCTGTAAATCATAAGGCCGCTCTTGCCCGCAGAGACTACTGAAAAGTCGGAGTTCTCATTATTTGAAATAGCTATTTCTAATCTTTCTCCCTGCTGAACCTGCCCTAGCAACGGGGTGTTAGGCACAAGCTGCGCCATTACAAACAAGTAAAAGAGAATCCTACTCCGAAGCAAATTTGTTGATATAGAATACATACCTCACAGGATCTTCATTTTTTTTGTCAGTATCCTTAATCGATTGATATCCCCAAACAAAAGAGTAATCGTTGTACCAATAGCGGATTCCTGTATCATCCTCAGTTTCATTTCTTACAATGTCTGATGGGTATTTTAGTTTAATACCAACAGTGTCTAGCTCTGGTTCGAGGATTAAGGAACTTGTGCTTACATGAATTTCACTCTCTTTCTTATAAGCGAGATAAACAAGGTTATCTTTTATTACGAAATCTGATATTTGCTCGGTGGCATACCTTTTAATATTCTCATATTTCAAACTGTTATCCCAAATCAATTTACCCTTGCTGTCAAACAGGGTAAGAATAGACTCAATCATCTTGGCAGAGGTATTTTGACTGCTATTGTTAAAAGAATATGGCGAATTGGCATATCTGTTCATGAAAGGGTTGTAGCTATAAGGCGAGTAACCATAACCGTAGTAGGGGTTATTATAAGTGTTCCAGGTATTTCTGTTGGTGGAAGAAGCCGGATCGTACATCTCTGACAAGAAGAAAAATCCTTCTTCGGTTTCTTCGATTCGTATAGGAAGCACATGTGCTTTATAGTCTGGAGCTTTCCCCACTTCCATTCTCTCCTTTGATTTGGATTTTATTTTAGCTATTCGTTTGCTTGGCAGATAATCGAGTGCATGTGTTAAGTTGGCGAAAGGAAAATAATTTATTGATTGATCGGAAAATGGATCAACCAGAACGGAATAAAATCCAAGGGCTTCACGTCCTGTACCTTCAGTATATGTTCCTAGCAAAATCAACTCTTCGCGTTTAAGGCTACTCGAAATACCCGTTAACAGATTGATATCCTTTCCAATTTCGATCTCATCCTCCAGTAATAACCCCCCTGAGGCATCAAATGTTTTTATAACCAGATGGCGTTTATCCAATGTATTTCTTTCAATAAGCAAAGCGTTAAAGGTATTGTTGCTATTGGCCCGGAGATCCAGTAACTCGGTGTCTTTCAGGAAAAATCCCGGTATTACCTTGAGTAATTGCGTGCTGGTTTCATAGAGCATCACAGCGGGCTCACTGGATACATACCCACCAAAAATTGCATTTTCGCCTGCCATGGTAAAGTGGGTAGGCCTGAATAGGAATTCTTGTTTTATTTCAAATTGTTTTATCTCATAACTTCCTATGTGAAGCGTGAGTAGTATGAATTTATTGGAGTCCCTGTCACCCTCCCGGAATAAACCAAAAAGGTATTGACCTGCATACTCATACCCGATCATCATGTAACCGGCCTTTATCTCAACATCAGCTTGCCACCTTTCACCCAATTCCTGATCAAGAAGAATAAATTCCCACAACCGGTTGCCATCCTTGTATTTGTTCTTCTCTCTAATCAGGGCAATGCCATTTTCCTTAAGTGATATGACCATAAACCTATTGTCGGACATTTTCACTTCTTTTTCATATCGCCCTTCCGGGATAAACTGGGCGTATCCCGATTGGGCAATTATCAATATGGATAGCCCCAAAAGAACAATTGCCTTCTTTGAAAGAAACGTAATAGAAGTTACCCCTCTGCTCATTTTATTTTTCCTGACTCATCTTCACGATCATATCAAACTCAGATTCTTTAACAGGTTGAACTGAAAGCCTTGAATTTTTTACTAAAACCATGTTGGCTAGTTTTTTTGTAGCCTTAATTTCAGCAAGTGTTACAGGCTTGCTTAGTTTCTTCACCGGGGCAATTTCTACAACAGCCCAATCTTTGTCAGCAGGATCATCAAAGTGTTCTTTAATAATTTTGGCTATACCCACCACATTTTTCCCTTCATTACTGTGATAAATGAATACGAGATCACCCTTTTGCATCGCTTTTATATTGTTGCGAGCCTGAAAATTCCGAACGCCATCCCATACGGTCTTCTTATCTTTTACAAGGTCATCCCACGAATAGGTTCCGGGTTCTGTTTTCATTAACCAGTAGCTCATAGTTGTTGTTTGTAATAGTGTTTGTGATACATATGTCCGATTTCTAAAATAGCAAATACAATTCGAATTTTTCCTTATATACAGTTCCGTTGTGAAATGTTTTGATAAAATTGCTGAAATTGAAATCAATTTTATTCTATTCAGGCTGAATACTCACCCGGTTTAAGTTAGTTTAGAACCGGGATACTGCATTTAAATGAAAATACTGATAATTCGCTTCTCCTCAATAGGAGACATTGTACTCACTACCCCGGTTATTCGGGTGTTAAAAACTCAACTGGACAATGCGGAAATTCATTATGTAACCAAGTCTCGTTTTGCAGGATTGTTAAAAGAGAATCCTTATGTTGACAAACTGCATTTGCTTGGTGACAGCCTGAATGCGCTAATAACGGAATTAAGAAAGGAGCAATTTGATCAAGTAATAGACCTTCACAATAACCTTCGTACACGCATCATCAAAATGCGATTGGGAGTGAAAGCACACAGCTTTAATAAGTTGAATTGGGAAAAGTGGCTAATGGTAAATTTTAAGATCAATAAACTTCCATCCATCCACATAGTCGATCGGTACCTTCAAACCACAGCGCACCTGGGGATAAAAAATGATTCTCTTGGGCTTGATTATTTTATTCCAGAGTCGGATGAAGTGCCCCTGGAGTGGATTCCGGTCACTCATCAAATGGGTTATGTCACCTACGCCATTGGTGGTCAACACGCTACAAAAAAGCTCCCGGTCAAAAGGATGATTGAATTATGTGATAAAATCAATCGACCTATAATACTATTAGGGGGTAAGGAAGATTTTGCAGAAGGGGAGCAGGTGAGGCTTTTTTTTGAAAGAAATGAAGCAGAAGCTGAGATGGAAGCGGGTCTCACTGATGTACTTAATAAAAGAACCATCATTTATAACGCTTGCGGTAAATACAATCTTAATCAATCAGCAAGTATCGTAAAACGAAGCACTTACGTATTTACCCACGATACTGGTGTGATGCACATAGCAGCTGCATTGAAAAAAGAGGTGTTTAGTATATGGGGTAATACGATACCTTTATTTGGAATGTATCCCTATCGAACAAAGTTTACCATACTTGAAAACAACAAATTGGATTGCCGACCCTGCTCGAAGATTGGATACAAAAAATGCCCCAAGGGGCATTTTAATTGCATGCAAAAAATAATTTTTGACTTTTATCTTCCAGAATAATCAGTAGGCTCTAACCAGTTTGCCCTCCATGTAATTTACATATGCCCGATTGGCTACACGCATACCTCCTTTAGTCGGATAGTCACCAGTAAAGTACCAATCCCCAGAATGATTAGGGATCGCTTTATGTAAGTTTTCGATGGTTTGAAAAGCAACCACCAGCTCTGCCTTCATTCCCTCAGGACGAACGATGTCTGTAATTTTATCAGAAATTTCTTCGTAGGTAAATTGCTCATACAGTCTTTTTACATAATTCTGTGGATCGCTTTCGTTTTCCGACTGCAGACATTGCTCATAAACTTCTCCCAATAGATAATCTTTTCCCTGATCCTTAATCAATTGAATCATAGCGCGGAAGGCCACAAAATCTCCCATACGACTCATGTCAATACCATAACAATCCGGGAATCGAATTTGGGGTGCTGAAGAGACTACTACAATTTTTTTAGGGTTGAGCCTGTCTAGCATCTTGAGAATGCTTTTTTCCAAGGTAGTGCCGCGTACAATCGAGTCGTCAATTACTACCAGGGTATCCTTTCCTTTGGCCACCACTTCATATGTAGTATCGTACACATGGGCCACCATTTCACCGCGATGCAAATCATCGGTGATAAAGGTTCTGAGCTTCGCATCTTTCAACACGATCTTTTCAACGCGCGGACGGAAACCTAGCAACTCCTCATAGGAATCAACTGAAGGTTTCTTGTCGATAAGAATATCTTTTTGTTTGCTGATGAGAAAATCTTCAATTCCCCCCATCATACCTAGGAATGCAGTCTCTGCTGTGTTGGGGATATATGAAAAGATGGTGTTTTTCAGGTCGAAATTAATCGACTTAAGAATCTGCGGCACGAGTAATTTGCCTAATGACTTTCTCTCCTTATAAATTTCCGGGTCCGTGCCTCTGGAAAAATAGATCCGTTCAAAGCTGCAGGATTTTTTCTCCATCTGTTTGATAATGGGGAACTGAGCAAAGTCACCACTCTTGGTAATGATTAGTCCGTGGCCAGGATCTATTTCTTCAATTTGATCGTACTCTATATTGAAGGCAGTTTTTATGGCTGGTTTTTCTGAAGCCACAACTACCACCTCATCATCAGCATAGTAATAGGCGGGTCTTATCCCCGAAGGGTCCCGCACGACAAAAGCCGAACCCGATCCAGTAAGGCCTGCCATCGTGTATCCACCATCAAAATCCTTGCATGCCCTTTTGAGTACCCGCTGAAGGTCGATCTCATTTTCAATGATATCAGAAATTTCAGGATTGGTAAACTTGTCTTTGTATTTTCTAAATAGAGACTGTACCTCCTCATCAAGGAAGTGCCCAATCTTTTCCATCACTGTTACAGTATCTACCTTTTCTTTGGGATGCTGCCCCAGGCCGACCAGGATATCGAATAGCTCATCCACATTGGTCATGTTAAAGTTACCTGCCATCACGAGATTTCGGCTTCTCCAGTTATTCTGACGCAGAAAAGGATGAACGTTTTCTATGCTATTGTGACCGTGAGTGCCATATCTGAGGTGCCCCAGCCACAACTCACCGGTAAATGCCACATTCTCTTTTAGCCATTGTTCATCCTTGAACAGCTCTTCACCCTTGCTTTGTCCCTTTTTATACTTCTTGGCAATCTTTTTAAAAAGATCGGCCACGGGCTGCGGTTTCATGCTTCTATATCGACTAATGTACCTGAAACCTGGTTTTTGATCAATTTTGATGTTGGCAACACCGGCCCCATCCTGCCCCCGATTGTGTTGTTTCTCCATCAAAATGTACATCTTATTCATGGCATAAGACGTACCATACTTGTCAATATAGTACGACAGTGGCTTGCGTAAGCGAATAAGGGCTATACCACATTCGTGAAGGATGGCATCACTCATAGTAGAAAGTTATGTCGCAAAGTTAATTCTATTAATTCAACCCATCAACAATATCGGGTTGTTAGCTAATAGAAGCTAAACCAAAAAGAGGCGAATAAAATTTAAAAAATGACGGATTTTTTAACCTGGGTGCCGGTCTTTAAGCAAAAGCGGGCTCATTAAATTTCGAAACAGTGAAATAGAAGACGCTTCCCTTGCCTGGTTCACTCTCCAGCCATATGCGACCCCCGTTGCGTTCAACAAACTCCTTGCAAAGAATAAGGCCCAGGCCAGTGCCCTTTTCGTTGGCTGTACCCCGGGTACTGTATCCGGATGTTTTTTCGAACAGAATCTTTTGCACTTCTTCACTTATGCCAACTCCATTGTCTTTTACCCATACTGTCAATTGGTCATTATTGGTTTCTACTCCAATTTTAATTTCACCGCCATGGTCAGTAAATTTTATACCATTGAGTATTAAATTTCTAAATATGAGGTTAATCATATTTAGGTCGGCATAGGCATAAGTACCAGGTTGAATTTCGTTGGTCAGCTTTATGTCTTTTAGATGCAGTGAACTGAGCAATTCGAAATTGTCATCCACCATAGCCCTTAGATCCACTTTAACAGACTGAATCCTAAGCTTGTCCATCTGAAGAAGTGTCCAATCAAGCAGGTTGTTAATTAAGTTCTTTGTGTGGTTGAATTGTAACTGTAGTTCCTGGGTAAGTTTAGGCAGCTCATCCGGTGAGATTTGTTTCTTGGCCATTAAATCCAGAATACCGGATAATGCATTGATGGGTGATCTTAGGTCATGAGAAATAACAGAAAAGAATTTATCCTTTACCTGATTGAGTTGTTCTAACTCTAAACTCCTTTTCTTGATTTCATTCTGGTGTTCAATCAGTAGTTTGTTGATTCTTATTCTGCGCTGACCGCTTCTATACACAGTAAAAAGTAAAATAACAGAAAGCGCTACCACCACAACAAGAATATTTTTCAAGAAGGATTGGCGATTAAGTTCACTGGCTTGTTTGGCCTGGTTTTCATTGAGAGCCGCTATTTGTAAATCTTTGCTTTCAGTTTGTAATCGCAGTTGATCCTGAAATATTTTTTGGACCATGTCCTGACTGAACAAACTGTCTTGAAGTACCTTGGCCTGCTTTGTATAGGTCAATGCGCTCTTATAGTCCGCTCGTTCTTCATACAAGGTAGACAACGCACGATAGCACTCAATTTCTAATGTTCTCGCATTAATTCGCTTAGCAATATTTAAAGCTTCAAGGATAAGATTTAATGCATCATTGAAATTCTTTTGTCTGAGGTTAACTCTCCCCTTACCCAGTATTGATTCAGCAAGACCATACTCATTTTGAGTTTTAGAATGAAGAAACTCAACAGTATCGTAGTAGCTATTAGCTATGTCATAGTCTCCTTTACGAAAATAAAGTCTAGCTATTCTCGAAACTATTTCAGGTTCAAGAATATCGATATCGCGTTGGCGTGTTACTTCAAGCGATTTCATTAGTGCCTCCTCTGCTTCCTTGTACTTATTGCTTCTTAAGTAGATATCGCCAATTTCCAGATAGGTGTAAGCCAGACCATCCAAATCACCCACCCGTTCGCTTATGGTTTGAGCTAGTTTTATATGATCAAGAGCGATATCATATTGACCCATTTCTTTGAATACCGTGCCAACGTTATGTATGGCTATGGCCGTTTGCAAAGAATCATTGATGGCACGTGAGATTCTGAAGGACTGCGTGAAGTAGTAGTAGGCCTCATCATATTCCCCTAGGCTAACATACTCGTTGCCCAGATAATTATATGCATTTGCAATAAGCACGCTGTCTTGCGATGCCATCGCCAGTGGAAGTCTAGCTTTATCAAACTTTAGCGCTGTCAGGAAATCGCCTCTAATGGATGCTAGATAACTTTGTTGTTTATAAGCCTTTTCCTTTGCCCAACTCAAATTCAGTTGTTCTGCCAGACTGGTTGCTTCCTCTGCACGTAATTTGGCGGTGGCGAAATCTTCAAATTGGTATTCTTTTGATAGTTCAATCAGAAGGATAATACGGGTTGAGTCATTCTTTGCATTGGCCAAAGCTTTATTAAGTGAGTCAGCAGGCGAAGTACTATTATTTTGCGCCTTTATAATACCCAACGAGAGAAATAATAGCGCTATAGAAAAGGCGAAAGCCTTCCTGCATGTTATCATTTCACTTTTACTTGTCACTTTGTTCATATTTTCTGTCTATTAACAATATAGACCAAAATGCAGTTTAATCTAATTATTCGATCTATAAATGTTTTATCCGATCAGTAGAGCATTATTTCATTTCGACCAAAAAGGTAACCCGTTTTCAAAGCTTAACAAGCTAATAAATTTGGTTAATAAAGACCTTAATTTAAAACTTAAAATAAGGCATTATGTTGCCTGTAAAATCTTGAATATCACCTTAAACAATACATGGATAAGATATTAATATATCAATTCCATAGCCTGTGCTGTTCTAAATGTACCACCTCACCAAAGAACAGGCGTGTAGAGGCTTCGAAAGAAGGGGTGTAGTCTGAAACGAAAAAGCGTTTGGTTGATTCAGGTTGCTCATTAATCAAACTATTTGTTTCAAGATGTGTTTTGAGGGCTTGAGCCACCACCTCAGAAGAGTCCAGAATACTAATTTTGCCGTTATAGAATTGATTGATTTCTTTCTTTATTAATGGGTAGTGAGTACATGCTAGAATAAGCGCATCAATATCAAGAAGTTCGCTGTCTGACAGGTATTGGCCAATAATCTCATGACTGATTTGATTGTTAAAGAATCCTTCTTCAATCATTGGTGCCAACAATGGGGTAGCCAATGATTTTAATTGTACATTATTTTGCGTTTCCTTTATTCTGTCCGTGTAAACGCCAGACATAACCGTGCGTTTCGTTCCGATCAAACCGATCTGCTTATCCTTGAAATGCTTTGTTACGTAGGCTACCATTGGATCAATTACATTAATAATGTGTGCGTCCATCCTTACATACTCTTTAAGTAATTCGTAGGCGGCCGAACTGGCCGAATTGCAGGCAATAACAATCACTTTACACCCCTTTTTCAAAAGCACATCGGCAATCTTTACAGAGTAAGCCTGTATGGCTGCCTCCGACTTATCGCCATAGGGAAGATGTGCTGTGTCACCAAAGTAGATCATGTCTTCTTTTGGCAACAGTTGGGCGATGGCTTGGGCTACAGTAAGTCCTCCTATACCGCTATCAAAGATGCCAATTGGTCGGTGCGCATTATTCATGGTCTCAAAAATAGTCGCTGTAAACTGGAATTTGTATAATTGTGATCTGAACCATTAAAATAAATACCATGGCATTCAATCTTCTACAAGGAAAAAGGGGAATCATATTCGGTGCATTGGATGAAAACTCAATTGCATGGAAGACAGCGCTTAAGATAAAAGAGGAAGGTGGCACTTTTACGCTTACCAATGCCCCAATTGCGATGCGAATGGGCAAGATCAACGAATTGGCGAAGGCTTGCAATGCGGAAGTCATTCCGGCTGATGCCACTTCAGAGGAGGATCTCAATAACTTGTTTGTTAAGTCGATGGAGCTGTTGGGGGGAAAGATTGATTTTGTACTTCACTCTATTGGGATGAGTCCTAACGTGAGGAAAAACAGATCTTATGGAGATCTGAATTATGAATGGTATTTAAAGACGTTGGACATATCAGGTATTTCATTCCATAAAGTATTGCAGACGGCTGAAAAAACTGATGCCATGAACGAGTGGGGGTCGGTATTGGCACTTACCTACATTGCTGCGCAGCGTACTTACCCTGATTACTCAGACATGGCCCAGGCCAAATCAGTACTGGAATCCATTGCAAGGAGCTATGGATATCGCTTCGCAAAGTTGAAGAAAGTGAGGGTAAACACAATCTCTCAGTCTCCCACCAAGACCACAGCAGGGGCAGGTATTTCAGGGTTTGATGTTTTTTATGATTACGCTCAAATGATGTCTCCATTAGGGAATGCATCGGCTGAGGATTGTGCCAACTACATTGTTGCCATGTTTTCGGATTTTACCAGAATGGTCACCATGCAGAATCTAATGCACGATGGCGGGTTTTCTTCATCCGGAATTACAGAAGAATTAATAGAAAGGCTTTCAAAGTAGCAGAAGTTTGACAGCAGTTGTGATTGCCGACTGCAAATGATCATACTACCATTAACCTTTTATGGTTGCATTTCCGCATTGTAAAATAAATCTGGGGCTTCGGATAGTTAACAAGCGTGAAGATGGATTTCATAACATTGAAACCTGCTTCTATCCAATACCTTGGTGTGATGTGCTGGAGGTGATTCCTTCTTCTACTTTCTCGTTTAATAGCACAGGAATCTCAATTCCAGGAGATAAGGAAAACAACCTTTGCGTAAAAGCTTATAATGCAATGAAGAAAAAATTTGATTTGCCCCCGGTGGCGATTCATCTTCATAAAGTGGTGCCCATGGGTGCGGGATTGGGTGGAGGCTCTTCCGATGCAGCATTTACGCTTAAAATTTTAAATGAATTATTTTCACTCAATCTATCGGCTCAGGAGCTGACTTTGGAAGCGACCAAATTGGGTAGTGACTGTTCATTTTTTTTATTCCAAAGTGCAATGATGGGTACAGGGCGTGGTGATGAATTGAGCCCAATGAATATTTCATTGGCAGGAAAATTTGGAGTCATAATAAAGCCAGAAGTCCATGTATCAACGGCAGAGGCCTATAAAAATATTAAGCCAGGAATTTCTGATATTTCAATTAAGGAGATATTGGAAACTTCAGAAGTGAAAGATTGGAAAATGCTGCTTTTCAATGACTTCGAAGCAAGCGTATTCGGGCGGTATCCTTCAATAAAAAAGGCAAAGGAAAGTTTGTACGAAGCGGGAGCCCTGTACGCCAGCATGAGTGGATCAGGATCATCAGTTTTTGGTTTGTTCAGCGCTCCTGTTGATCTGAAGAAAAGATTTGAAGGACTGGTTTATTGGTCCGGCAACTTATGAGTTCGATATAACTTCGCCTGCAAAAAAGGGTAGCTAAGTACTGCGCATAGAATAAGTGCGGTGCCTACATAAAAACTCGGCTGCATTTTTTCACTTTCTCCAAAAATCAAAACAGCCATGATGATGCCATATAGTGGCTCTAGGTTCAAAGACAGCTGCACAAAAAAGACAGAAAGTCTTCTCAATAATTCTATAGCAGCGGAATAAGCGTAGACTGAACACACCAAAGAAAGAACTGCTATATAAAACCAGTCCATAGCAGTGGGGACTAGTTGCAGTTCATGATTAGTTGCCCATGTATTTTTGTAGATAGGAAGAAAGGCAGCAGTGCATACAAATGCGCCTAACATTTCAAGCAATGAAATGGTATATGGGTGTACACGTTGAACAAATCTCGCATTGAAGACAGAGAACAAAGCAATGGTAAACCCGGACGCAATCCCAAGTGCCAACCCCATGGGAAATCTGAAATCAAAACTAAAAATCACGTAAAGCCCGAGTACGACTACCAGACCCAGGATAACTTCAAACCCCTTGATGTTTTTTCTGCCCAGCAGTGGTTCAAGAAATGCTGTCCACAACGATCCGGTTGCAAAACCCACCAGGCTAACAGATGCATTGGATACTTTAGCGGAAGCGAAAAAAGCAATCCAGTGAATGCCTACTATAAAGCCGGTTAAGAAAATTTTAAACAGATCGCTGCGTGAAACTTTGAAAGATATTTTGGAAAAAAGCATCAATGCCGCTAGTCCAATAGCCGCCAGTAACGTTCGATACAGTACCATTTCCACTGCTGGGATCGAAATAAGCAAACCCAGAATGGCTGTAAATCCCCACAGGAAGACCACGAAGTGCAGCTTGAAATAGTCTGCCGTTGAGGCGATCACTTGTACAGGTATTTATACATGCCAAGGGAAATTATAGTGAATACAATATTCGGAATCCAGGCAGCTAATAGTGGAGAGAGAGAACCGGCTTCAGCAAAAGTTCTCGACATCATGAAGAATAAAATAAAAATGAAAGACAATAAAAATCCCAGGGCAATCTGAAAACCTGTTCCTCCACGACTTTTACGAGACGAAACGATGACACCCATGAACACAAGTACGAAGATGGTGAATGGAGAGGAAAATCGAATTTGCCTTTCAACTTCAAATGCTTCTACACCGCTTGCTCCTCGAAATCTCATTTTTTGAATGTGTTCAGATAATTCGTTAATGGTCATACCATCAAATTTTCTGTCTTCATTCTCAAAATCGGCCGGTGTTATTGCCAGCGCTGTGTCCAGCCGTTCACCAATTCTGCCAGAACCCTGAATGGGCTTGTAACCAACACTAAAAATTGAATCGACCGGTTTTCTTTTCCAAAAGCGAAGTGACCATTTTCCCAGAGTTGAATCCCACGTGATGTTGTCAGCTGTTAGTTTATCCACCAGACGGTTGTTTTCAAATCGCTCCAATGAGAATTGATAGCCTGTATTTGTATTTACATTATAGTTACTCAAATAGAAGTATACGTTGGGTTCGATCTGCATGTGAACGTTTCGCTGATCGAAATAGTAAGCTTTGTTTAGGTACTGAATCTCAAAGGCTAGTCTGGATCGATTAGATTGAGGGATAACCCAACCATTTAAAACAAAATTAAAAATGGCAATAATAAGTGATGCCAGGAAATACGGAAGTAGTAATCTTTTGAAGCTCACTCCACTGCTAAGTATGGCAATGATCTCAGTTCTGGCAGCCAATTGGGATGTAACAAATACAACCGCTATAAAAACCATGATGGGACTTACTAGTCCAATTATCCAAGGGATGAAGTCTTTGTAGTAGCCAAGAATCGTACTGGCGTCAAGGTTGTTGCGGGCAAATTTGTCCATCTTTTCAGCCAGATCGATGATGGCAACGATGGCAACAATGATCAACACCACAAAAAGAAATGTGTAAAGTACTTTTTTGATGATGTATTTATCAATGATTTTCATTCGCCTGATTCCTGTCTCAAAGTCGCTGAGAAACTTTTTTAACCATTTGTGTTTTCCAATTCAGAAAATCACCTGCTATAATTCGCTCTCTGGCAGTTTTTACTAACCAAAGATAGAAGGTGAGGTTGTGAATTGAAGCAATTTGCGCGCCTAAAATCTCTTTATTAATGATGAGGTGTCGCAAGTAGGCCTTACTGTACGCTGTACTCACATACCCACCTAGAGCTGAGTCAATAGCACTGAGATCATCTTTCCACTTTTCATTCCTGATATTGATAATTCCTTCACTCGTAAATAGCATACCATTGCGAGCATTACGAGTGGGCATTACACAATCAAACATATCAATTCCCAGGGCAATGCACTCCAGTATATTTTCTGGTGTACCCACACCCATTAAGTACCTGGGCTTATCTTTTGGAAGGATGTGGCAAACTTGTTCAGTACAGGCGTACATCAAATCGTGAGGTTCTCCTACAGACAGCCCTCCAATGGCATTACCTGGTAAATTCTGATTGGCTACAAACTCAGCCGATTGCTGCCTTAAATCCTGGTACGTACTTCCCTGGATAATGGGAAATAATGCCTGGCTATAACCATATTTTGGTTCCGTGGTTTTAATACGATCAGCGCATCGGGTGAGCCATCGATGCGTAAGCTCCATGGATCTTTTGGCATAATTGTAATCGCAGGGATAGGGAGTACATTCATCAAAGGCCATAATGATGTCAGCCCCTATGTTCCTTTGAATGTCCATGGCAGATTCAGGCGAAAAGAAATGCCTGGAACCATCGATGTGTGACTTAAAGGTAACACCCTCTTCATTGATTTTTCTGTTTTCTGACAGCGAGTACACCTGATAGCCGCCACTATCAGTAAGGATTGGTCTTTTCCATCCATTAAAATGATGCAGACCACCTGCCTTTTCCAGTAATTCAATTCCGGGTCTTAAAAAAAGATGATAAGTGTTGCCTAGAATGATTTTCGCATCAATATCAGTTTCGAGTTCGCGCTGATGCACCGCCTTTACAGACCCTGCGGTACCTACAGGCATAAAAATAGGAGTGGGTATTTCACCGTGGTCGGTTTTGATTGTACCTGCCCTGGCTTTGGTATTACTATCGGTATGATGAAGATGGAATTCCATGGAATGTTGCGAAGGTGCAAAAATAGTTATTTAGAAAGAACATCTTCAGTACGGTGCTTTTTAAGGTCAACTAGTATTTACTAACTTTCCCATCGAAATAGAGATTTATGAAGTACGAAAAGATTGGTAGTGAGTTATTCAAGACGAATAGAAAGCGTTTGGTGAAAGAATTGCCAAAAGGTGCCATTGCGGTTTTCAACGCCAACGATATTATGCCGACCAATGCGGATGGAAATTTACCCTTCAGGCAGAACAATGACTTATTCTATTTAACTGGAATTCAGCAGGAAGAAAGTTGTTTGGTAATTTGTCCTGATTTTCCTGATAAGAGCTTAAGAGAAGTATTGTTTTTGAGAGAGCCCAGTGAGATGCTGGAAAAATGGGAAGGACATAAACTCACCAAAGAGGAAGCCAAAGACATTTCGGGAGTAACAACAGTGAGATGGAATGGTGACTTCAACAAAGTGTTTCATCACATGATGGTGATGGGTGGAGTATCTTCTGTTTTTCTCAATACCAATGAGCATTATAGGTCAAGTGTAGTAGTAGAAACCAGGGATGCCCGGTTTATTAATTGGTGTAAGGCTACCTATCCACTTCATCGCTATGAGCGTGTAGCACCAATTATGGCCCACTTACGTTCTGTAAAGCAGAAAAGAGAAATTGAATTGATGCAGGACGCCTGCAACATTACAGAGAAGGGTTTTAGAAGGGTGCTCGGATTTGTGAAGCCAGGTGTAATGGAGTATGAAATTGAAGCTGAATACCTGCATGAGTTTGTTCGAAATCGTTCACGTGGTTTTGCCTATGACCCGATAATTGCATCTGGTGCCAACAATTGTGTGTTGCATTATGTGGAGAATAACAAGCAGTGTAAGGCCGGAGATTTAATTCTTCTCGATGTGGCTGCTGAGTATGCCAATTACAGCTCGGATCTAACACGGACTATTCCAGTAAGCGGAAAATTCACCAAACGACAAAAGGAAGTTTACAATTCCGTTTTGCGGGTGATGAGAGCGGCATACAAGCTGCTGAGCCCGTACACCAACTTTTTCGCCTATCAAAAAGAGGTAGAGAAAGTGATGCAAGAGGAACTTCTCAAGTTGAAGTTGATTTCAAAAGCTGATATTCAAAAACAAACAGGAGAGGGTCCAGCCTTCAGGAAATATTTTTATCATGGTACTTCGCACATGATAGGCCTTGATGTACACGATGTAGGTGACATGCACAGTAACATGGCGTTAGGTTCTGTTTGGACAGTTGAGCCCGGAATTTATATTCAGGAAGAAGGATTCGGGATTAGACTTGAGAACAATGTGGTCATTCAGAAAAAAGGAGTGCTGGATTTGATGAAAAATATCCCTATTGAGGCCGAGGAAATAGAAGACTTGATGAACCGATAAAATGAAAAAAGGTCTAGCCCTCTGTTTACTAGTGATTTTTATGGGTGCTGTTAATGCGCACGAGTTTTGGTTATTGCCCAAAAAATTTAACTATGAGGTAGGTGAGAAAATGATCCTCGATTTTATGGTAGGCGAGGGATTCGAAGGTAGCTACTGGGACATGAGCAAACATAAAGCAGAAAAAATATATCTGCATAACAGACTTACTTCGGTGAATTTGACAAGTAGCGTAAAAACAACAAAAGGCAATAACCTAGAATACGCTTTCAACAATGTGGGCACTCAAATGATTGCGATGGAAAGTGATGCGGCTTTTATAGAGCAAAATCCAGATGAGTTTGATGCTTACCTGATTGAAGATGGGCTGGAATACATTAGAGAGGAAAGGCAAAAAAGAGGAGAACAAAATAAAAACGCCAGAGAATTGTATACGAGGTATGCCAAACTTTTGGTACAAGTAGGTGACAAAACGGATGACACGTACAAGAAATCTGCTTCGTTGAAGCTTGAAATCATCCCGCTTCAAAATCCTTATGACCTTAAATCCGGAGATTATATGGATTGTAAGGTATTATACAGAGGCAATCCTCAGCCTCATGCGTTGGTAAAAGTATGGAGTCATGTGGGCAACCGAATCTTCCTTCAAAACATTTATACCGAATCAGATGGAAACATTCGCTTTCCTATCAGTAACACGGGCTCATGGATGGTGAGCAGTGTAAAAATGGTACGTTCCAATTCGCCTAAGGCAGAATGGGAAAGCCTATGGACGAGTTTAGTTTTTGAAATTGAATAATAGATACTATGAGCAACACACCAATATCATCAGACAAAGCACCCGAACCGGTAGGGCTTTATCCTCACGCCAGAAAAGTGGGCAATCTGCTTTTTCTCTCGGGCGTAGGCCCCAGGAAAAGAGGAGCTAAGGAGATTCCGGGGGTTACACTCGATGAAAACAAAAAAATAATTTCTTACAGCATTGAGGAGCAATGTCATTCAGTGTTTCAGAACGTGCGTTATATTTTAGAGGCAGCTGGTTCGAAGTGGGAAAACTTAGTAGACGTAACTGTATTTCTCACCAACATCAAAGATGACTTTGCAACTTATAATAAAATTTATGCAGAGTATTTTAAAGATAATCAGCCGTGCAGGACAACCGTAGAAATTACTGCCTTACCTACACCTATTGCAATAGAACTGAAATGCATTGCTACTGTGGAGTAATTACACAGAAAAACTTTCACCGCAACCACAGGTTCGTGAGGCGTTGGGATTTACAAATTGAAATCCTTTACCGTTGAGGCCATCAGAAAAGTCTAATGTCGTGCCTAGCAGATAAAGAAGACTTTTTTTGTCTACCAGTATTTTTACACCCTTGTCTTCAAATACCTGGTCAGCAGGATTTATTTTGTCGTCAAAATCAAGGTCGTACATAAGGCCGGAGCATCCGCCACCCTTTACAGACACCCGCACATTGTGGTTGGATGTTCTTCCTTCTTCCTTGAGAAGCTCGCTAATTCTGTTCTTTGCTTTATCAGTTACGCTTATCATGGTGTTATGAAACAGGATTGAGTACTACACTAAAAACGGTAATGGTATTGCGGTCGCGACCGTAATACAATTTTTCTAATGCATTGAAAATATTGCTGGCTCTGAAATACGAGGTGTGTAACTCATGTTCACCACCACCAGCTACCCATTGGATGGTATACGAATTCTCTTTCTCCTTGAAGTTTTGAACGTACGTCCACATTTTTTTCAAGGCATCCACCTTATCAGAGCCGGTTTCTGAATGAAACAGAAATGATTGGTTGTGGCGTGGATTCAGGGTGATCAAATCCAATTTTGATTTGCCATCCAATACGCTGTATTCAAAAATCAAATCGCTGGTGCGCAATCCCAGATAATCTTTTATTTGCTGTTGTATTCGGGCTGCTTCAACGTGAATATCACTGGAAATCTCTGGCATTGTAATTCTTTAATTCAATTGCAAAACTCTGGGAAACACTTAAAAGTTTCTGAAATTCACACAAAATTAAGCAATTCCGATAAATTAAGCCCATGGACAAAATTGAACACATTGGTATAGCTGTCAAGAATCTGGAGGAATCAAACCAGTTATTCACAAAACTCTTGGGAAAAGGACCCTATAAAATCGAAGAAGTAGCTTCAGAAGGGGTGCGCACCTCTTTTTTTGAAGTGGGGGGTGTAAAAATAGAATTATTAGAGGCCACCTCAGATGACTCACCTATAGCTAAATTTATCGAGAAGAAGGGTGAGGGAGTTCATCACTTGGCTTTTGCAGTGGAAAACGCAAAAACGAGTATTGAAACGCACAAAAAAAATGGGTTTACGATGATTAATCAAGAACCAAAGGAAGGTGCCGACAACAAAATGATAGCCTTTTTGCACCCTAAATCAACCAATGGGGTTTTGGTGGAACTGTGCCAGGAAAAAAAATGATTTATCGCTTGTGCTCCTGCCCAAACTGGATGCGATTATAATGTTTCAATTTTTTCTTCCCCTCTGAGGTTTCATAATATGGTTTAGGGCTGGCGCATGCGCCTATAATCAGAGCTACCAATAATAATCCAACTAGCTTCTTCATATCATGCAGATTTGATCGTAGATACCGAACAAAAGCATAATTCACATCAAAGAGCAGATAAGTCTTATTTTTGTGGGATAAAGCGACCTGTAAATCGATAAATGGAGGTTACAAATGACAGAAAAAAGATCAGAAATTAGCCAATTGGGCGAATTTGGGCTTATTGAAAGGATTAAAGGTAATGTCCAGTTAGGTAATAAAACTTCCCTTTTCGGAATTGGTGATGATGCTGCGGTAATAGGGGCGGGTGACGAGTCAATTTTACTATGTACCGATATGCTTACAGAAGGGGTACACTTTGATCTTTCCTACACACCTCTTCAACATCTAGGATATAAAGCTGTAGTGGTAAATGTATCAGACATTGCCGCCATGAATGGAAGGCCTGAACAGATTGTAGTAAGCCTTGGATTAAGCAATCGTTTTTCAGTGGAAGCGGTGGACATGCTTTATGAGGGCATTCGAGCCGCTTGTAAAAATTATAATGTTGATCTGGTCGGTGGAGACACTACCTCATCCGCATCAGGATTAGTAATTTCTATTGCCGCTTTAGGGAGAGTAAATAAAAATAAGGTAACGTACCGCAGTGGCGCCAAAGTAAATGATATCGTATGCGTAACAGGAGATTTGGGAGGGGCCTACATCGGATTACAAATTTTAGAGCGCAACAAACAGGAGTTTTTAGCCAACCCTGAAATGAAGCCACAGTTAGAAAACTTTGAATACATGGTGGGGCGCCAACTTAAGCCTGAAGCCAGAATGGATATTATATTTGAATTGGCTGAACTAGGAATTCAACCAACAGCCATGATTGATATTTCTGATGGATTGGCATCGGAACTATTGCACATAAGCAAAAATTCGGGTGTGGGTATTAAAATTTTTGAAGATAAAATCCCTATCGATTCAAAAGTATACGAGACGGCAGCCATTGAATTGAATATTGATCCTGTTACCTGTGCACTCAATGGAGGTGAAGATTATGAATTGCTCTTTACCATTAATCAATCAGATTTCGAAAAAATAAAGAACCATCAGGATATTCATTTTATCGGCCATGTACATGATAATGCAAGGCAAAACCTGTTGATTACTAAACAAGGAACCCCAATACCTATTCAGGCTCAGGGTTGGAATCATTTTAGAGAAACTTAATCTATTGGATAGGGAATATAAACAAACTTGGTGAAGTCGCGGTCTACTACAAATAAGCAGCAAAATTCATCCGGATCTTTGTAGGATGATTTGAATGCTTCTGCTTTTTCTTCAGCCACCAGCTCCCTCTCTATAAACTCACCCAAAAAAGAAGCATAGTAGTTCCAATCCAAATCCATTTCATTTCTACCTAAAAGCAATTGTCCTATGGAAATTGAATCTTTTGAAATTGCGAAAATGGGGTAATCAAACCCAGCTTTCTTAATTTGATAGGCGGATTCTTTTAATGTGTCGGATACCTTGATGAAATCACGGGAAATTGTGCCCAGGTATTTTCCGTCAAGTTCTGGATCGTTTACCATATGAATGAGAATAATAACAAAATTAGAAAAGATATAACGTTGTGCGAATGTCAGGAAAGATAAGGAGCCCTAATAGGCTTTAATCCAATCATTTGAAAATGTTTTTAGTGACGGAAAAAAATCCAGGAATTCGTTTTCAAAAAGAGTGTAGTGTTTGGATAAATCCTCTATGGCCTCATCCATTTTAGAATCAAAAGATGTACGCCTCGACATTCCAGTGAGAGCTCGATGGATGCCATCTTTTTGGGCGTAGTTAACAAACCAATTGCCTTTTATCATATAAGGCATCATGTATAAAACTTCTTTTGGAAGGATAGATTCGTTCTCCTTTAATAACGCATAAAATTGAGAGGCAAAACTTTGCAAAGAAATATCGTGAAAATCGTTCCAGTTTTTGGCTAAAAAATGATCATAATACATATCCACAATCACCCCTGAGTAGTGACGATATTTAGGTCTAAGGCGAACCTTGCTGTTGAGCACAACTTCATGCTGGTCGGTGAATTCATCAATTGCCCGATGCAATTCTATACCTTTTACGATATCAGCATTGTATCGGTCATTCAGATTACGTCCCTTTACAAAATCGCCAATAAAATTACCGATCATCAACTGAGGGTCGTTGCCTGAAAGATACACATGGGCCAGAAAATTCATTCGTTGTAAGGTAATTGATAAAGTTTATTTTTATTAAAGAAGTTTTTGATCATTTTTGATAGTAAAGCAATTCATACTAAAACGGATCCACCATGTCGGCACTTTCCCAACTTAAGTTATTGGTTAACCTTGCTCTGATAGACGATGAAGTAGCCGAGCGGGAAAAGAATTATATTACCAATATCGGCCTGGCCAATGGACTGTCGGAACAAGATGTGGAATACCTATTTAATCAAAAACACGATATAATCGTTCCTGATGGTCTTACAGACGATCAAAAATTTGATTATGTATTCAGCCTGGTTCAACTCATGAAGATTGACGAACGATTGTACCAGGAAGAGATTAAATACTGTTCGCGCGTAGCCGCCAAACTGGGTTATAAACAAGAGGTGATGTTTGAATTGATGCTGAAAGTAAGTGCTACTATGAAGAAAGCGGAGATCGAAGCTTTGCGGCAGTTGATTGCCACCTTTTTAGTAAAATAGCCGAATACCCACCTGTCCAAAATATCCAAAAATCCCGCTTCCCGATAGCAGGTAAAATATCTACCTTTGCCGCCTGTTCTGCCAAAAGCAGACTGCCTGCAGTGAGGCCTGTTATTTGCGCCTTGGTGGGTTTTAAACAAAGCACTGAATGACGGGAATGGACCAAATTCGTAATTTCTGCATAATAGCACATATTGACCATGGCAAAAGCACCCTGGCTGACCGACTTTTGGAAGCTACAGGCACGCTTACCCAGCGAGAAATGCAAGCACAGGTGCTGGATAGCATGGATCTGGAGCGTGAAAAAGGGATCACCATAAAATCTCATGCCATTCAAATGAGCTATACGCTGGATGGCAAGGATTACATCCTTAACCTTATTGACACACCGGGTCACGTAGATTTCTCGTATGAAGTCTCTCGCTCCATTGCCGCTTGTGAGGGAGCATTGCTGATTGTGGATGCGGCTCAGGGTATAGAAGCACAAACCATTTCCAATCTTTATCTCGCCCTTGAGCATAATTTGGAGATCATTCCTGTGCTTAACAAAATAGATCTTCCGGCTGCACGCCCTGAGGAGGTAACTGATGAAATTGTAGAATTAATTGGCTGCGACCCCAGCACGGTGCTACATGCAAGTGCCAAACAAGGTGTAGGAATTACGGAAATCCTGGAAGCCATCGTAAAAAGAGTACCTCCCCCAAAAGGAGATCCAGCTGCTCCGTTGCAAGCCATGATCTTTGATTCGGTGTTCAATTCATTTCGCGGTGTAGAAGTTTATTACAGGGTGTTTAATGGCACCATGAAGCAGAAGGACCTTATCAAATTTGTGAATACCGCACGGACTTATAATGCGGATGAAATTGGTGTGCTTAAACTGCTAAAGCAGCCAAAAAAAGAAATAAGTGCCGGCAACGTAGGTTATCTGATATCAGGAATTAAAGAAGCGAAAGAAGTAAAGGTGGGAGATACCATTACTCATGCCCACAGACCAGGCGAATCTATCAAAGGTTTTGAAAATGTGAAACCGATGGTGTTTGCGGGTATTTATCCTGTAGAGACCAGTGAATTTGAAGAACTGAGAGCCTCCATGGAAAAACTTCAACTCAATGATGCGTCATTGGTGTGGGAGCCGGAAACCTCAGCGGCACTTGGATTTGGATTTAGATGCGGATTCCTTGGCATGCTGCACCTTGAAATCATTCAAGAGAGGTTAGAGCGTGAATTTGGAATGACCGTGATTACTACTGTTCCATCTGTTCAGTTCAAAGCAAAGTTGACAAGTGGAAAAGAGATCAATATCAATGCGCCTTCCGAGATGCCTGATCCCACACGTCTTGATTACATAGAAGAGCCATACATCATGGCGCAAATTATAACTAAGGCAGACTACATTGGTCCAATCATGGAATTGTGTATCGACAAAAGAGGGCAGGTGAAGAACCAGGTGTATTTGTCATCGGATCGTGTTGAGCTCTCGTTCGAAATGCCATTATCGGAAATTGTATTTGACTTCTTCGATAAGCTGAAAACCATTTCGAAAGGGTATGCCTCATTGGATTATCACCTGATTGGATTTCGGGAATCAGATATGGTGAAGCTGGATGTCATGCTGAATGGTGATAAAGTGGATGCTTTGTCTGCAATAGTACATCGCAACAAATCTTATCAATGGGGTAAAAAACTCTGTGAGAAATTAAAGGAGTTAATTCCTCGCCAGATGTTTGAGATTGCTATCCAGGCATCGATTGGCCAGAAAATCGTGGCGAGAGAGACAGTGAGTGCCATACGCAAAAACGTGTTGGCGAAATGTTATGGTGGTGATATATCACGAAAGCGCAAGTTGTTGGAAAAGCAGAAAAAAGGTAAAAAGAGAATGCGCCAGATAGGGAACGTGGAGATACCGCAGGAAGCTTTTATGGCTGTGTTGAAAATTGATTAGGTGAGCAATATATTTTGACGAACGACTTAAAGTTTGTTAGATTAATAAATATTTACCCAGGTGTTTTTTTAAATTTTAGCTCATGGTAGACACAAATAAATTTACACTTATTGATGGCCGCAAGGTGGCTTCTGATATTAAGAAGGAGATTGCAGACCGTGTAAGCGAATTAAAAAAACAAAACAAAAAACTTCCACATCTGGCAATTATTCTGGTTGGTGATGATGGTGCCAGTACGACCTACGTAGACGGAAAAGTAAAAGCTTGCAAAGAAGTGGGATTTCACTATTCTCTGCTTCGCTTTGCCGACACCATTTCAGAAGAGCGCTTGTTGAAACACATCGACCAAATCAACAACGATGAAGATATTGATGGCTTTATCGTGCAACTTCCTTTACCTGCCCGTATTTCTGTTGAAAAAGTGACTGAAAAGATACTGCCCGAAAAGGATGTGGATGGATTTACCAATGAAAATTTTGGAAGCATTACTTCAGCAGATCCTCATATTTTTCCCGCTACTCCGTTTGGTGTTATGGAGCTTCTTAGAAGATACGATGTCGAAACCAAGGGAAAGCATTGTGTAGTGGTAGGAGCAAGTAGATTAGTGGGAGCCCCGCTTAGTATGATGTTGGCCGAGCAAGGACGGGCTACTGTAACTATTTGTCATAAATACACCGAGAATCTGGCTGCTCACACCAGGAAAGCAGACATCCTTCTTGTGGCCGTTGGAAAGCCAGGGCTCATTACTGGCGATATGGTGAAAGAAGGCGTTGTGGTAATTGACATTGGTACTTCAAGGGTAGATGATCCCTCCAAACCTAAAGGTTTTGTTTTAAAAGGTGACGTTGACTTTGAGTCCGTAGCGCCAAAGGCTTCTTTGATCACCCCCGTTCCTGGCGGTGTTGGCCCTATGACAATTGTTTCTTTGCTGATGAATACATTGAAAGCATCAGAGAAGCGCACCCTCTAATCAGCGTGATAGCTACCAATAAAAAACCACCCCATCATCTTCCTGTCATGGAAGATTTTTATACAATTCAGGGAGAAGGTGCCTATCAGGGACATGCTGCCTACTTTATACGGTTAGGTGGATGCGATGTAGGTTGTGTTTGGTGTGATGTAAAAGAATCGTGGGATGCTTCTGCACATCCTATACTTTCGGTAAGCGAGATTGCAAACAAAGCGATAGAAAGCGGCTCAAAAATAGTAGTGGTGACAGGCGGAGAACCTGCGCTCTACGACCTTACTGTGCTTACCACGGAACTGCAAAAGGCCGGACTGCGCACACACATTGAAACATCTGGCGCACACGAGATAACAGGTGCCTGGGATTGGGTTTGTCTATCTCCTAAAAAGTTTAAGGAGCCAGTCTCTTCCGCATATCCTCTGGCTGATGAATTAAAAATTATTGTCTACAACAAAAGTGATCTGGATTGGGCGCGGGCTCATTCGAAAAAAGTTGGAGGTCATTGTGTGCTTTATTTGCAGCCAGAATGGAGTAAAGAAAAAGAAATGCTGCCCCTGATCATTGATTTTGTAAAAGCTAATCCTGATTGGAAGATATCCCTCCAGACGCATAAGTACATGGATATCCCATAAAAACGAAACGTACTTAGGTGGATGGATAGTCAAGAGTTTGTGGGTACACTTAATCAGTTCGGTAAATCTGGCATCCCTTTTCTGTTTTTTGTTGACTTCGAATTGAAGAACCCACATGTATATCCATTGAGTGAGATTAATGATTGCGAGCTTTTATTTGATTTCAACGGGGTAACCAACGCCAACAATTCTAATCGGCAAAAACAAAATATTAACTTAGAGATTCAGTCCAAATTTGAAGACTCTTATAAAGTAAAATTTAAATCAGTAGTAGAAGCCATACAAGGTGGTAATTCTTTTTTGGTAAATCTCACTGTCAAACATCCAATTGTACTATCGCACTCGCTCCTGGATGTATTTTATGCCAGCAGGGCAAAATACAAAATGTATTATAAGGAAGAGTTTGTAGTATTCTCACCGGAACCTTTTGTTCAAATTAGGGGTGGCAAAATTTATGCCTACCCTATGAAGGGTACAATTGATGCTTCCCTCAAAGATGCTGATAAGTTACTTCAGGGGAATGATAAAGAAATGGCTGAGCATGTCACCATTGTAGATCTAATTCGTAGTGACCTCAGTAGGGTGGCTTCTAATGTCAATGTAAATAAATTCAGATACATTGAAAAGATAGAGAGTGTCCGAGGATCTTTGTTGCAGGCAAGTTCAGAAATTGAAGGAACGCTACCAGATAACTATCGTGAAAAAATTGGTGATGTGATCATTCAATTATTGCCAGCAGGCTCTGTAAGTGGAGCGCCAAAAACAAAAACCGTGGAGTTGATAAGTAAAACAGAAGGTGAACCGAGAGGGTTTTATACTGGTGTTTGCGGGGTTTTTGATGGCAAGGAGTTGGACACTGGAGTAATGATCAGATACATTGAAAAGAAGGACGATGGATATTATTACCGAAGCGGTGGAGGCATTACTTCGCGAAGCAAATGCCAGGAAGAGTACGAAGAGGTGATCAAAAAAATTTATGTTCCCATTAATTGAATCGATAAAATTGCTGGATGGTGAGCTTTATAACCTCAAGCTTCATGAGGAAAGAATGCGCTATTCCATCAAAAGCTTATATAGTGAAATACTTCGTTGGTCATTGAAAGAGTTACTATTGAAACACACCATTCCAGAAAAGGGCTTGTACAAGTGCAGAATAGAGTACAGCGCAAATGAATCAAACGTGGAATTTATCCCTTATGCTTATTCAATAATTAATTCGATTAAAATTATTGAAAACAATTCTATTGAGTACTCTTTTAAGTTTGCCGATCGGAATGACATAACGCTATTGTTTAAGCAAAAAGGGGCATGTGATGATGTGCTTATTGTAAAAGAGGGTTTGGTAAGAGATACATCATTTGCAAACGTGCTGTTTAAGAAGAACAACCAATGGTATACTCCGTTAAACCCATTGTTGAAAGGGGTGAAAAGAAGAGAGCTTTTGGAAAAAGGGTTGATAAAAGAAGAAGAAATAGGCTTAAAAGACGTAAAAGAGTATGAATCGATTAAGCTTGTCAATGCCATGCGGGGATTTGACAGTCAGGAAATTGATGTATCCAGGATAGTTTTTTAGCTTTCAAGATGATAAGAGCAATTACAGTTTGGTTTTTTGTGCTGCTGGGGTTTTCTGTAAGTGCACAAGGGGCTTTAAGTACCAGGTCCAAGAAAGCAATTGAATACTATACCCAGGCAGATAATTACCGTGTTCGGGGGCAATACAGTCAGGCGATTGCATTGTTACAGCAGGCCATTGAAAAAGATCGAAATTTCGTGGAGGCTTATTTTAGGCTGGGAATAACCTTTAAATCAATGCGTGATTTTGATCGCGCCAATGTGACCTTTGAAAAAGGGCTTTCACTGACTCAGGATCCAAAAAAGCAAAAGGGATTTTTTCTTGAACTGGGAGACAATTACCTGCGTCAGGGTGAGTATGAAAAATCATTGAATTACCTCAATCATTTTTTGTCTGTAGAAACAATGAATAAGCAACGAATAGCACTGGCTGAATTGTGGAAGAGAAATGCTGAGTATGGACTAAGAAATAAAAAAATTCAATCTCAATTTCAGCCCAGGCAATTGGGCGATACTGTAAATCGTTTTGGACTCCAATATTTTCCTGTTTTGACAGCCGATGAACAGGAACTTATCTTTACAAGAAGAATGGGACCGGGTCCAGATGATGATGAAGATTTGGTTGTATCAAGAAAAGATGCCAATGGGAAGTGGACGATACCAGTTTCGATTTCTAAAAATATTAATTCAAAGTTCAATGAAGGTACCTGTACCATTTCTGCAGATGGAAGGACTTTGATTTTTACATCTTGCATAGGTCGAAGAGGTTATGGCAATTGCGATTTGTTTTATAGCAGGAAAGTAGGAGATGAATGGTCAGTGCCTGTCAATATAGGGCCTGAAATAAATTCCTCGGCCTGGGAATCTCAACCTTCGCTTTCAGCGGATGGACGAATCCTCTATTTTATAAGTGATAGAAGAGATGGTGTTGGCGGACGAGATATATTTTTTTCCAGAAAAATGGATGATGGAAAGTGGTCACCTGCAGAAAATATGGGGCAGCCAATAAATACACCGTTTGACGAAATCTCCCCCTTTATCCATGTAAACGGGAGAACATTGTTTTACGCTTCTAATGGAAAGCCTGGGTTTGGCGGATTTGATATTTTTAAAACCGAACTTAATGATGGAAAGTGGGACATGCCTGTCAATTTTGGGTCTCCCGTAAATGATCATGAAGATCAGTTTTCATTGTTCATTTCAGCAGATGGCACAAGAGGTTATTATTCTCATGAAGATGGTACGCGCGAAAATTCTGCTCGTCTGTATGAAATGACGATTCCTAAGGAATTGCAAATAGCGTACAGAAGTAATTTTGTGAAGGGGATAGTGAAAGATAAAAAATCCGGTCAGCCGCTTCAATCCAGGGTCGAATTGTTTGATTTAAAAAATGATGAACTTATTTCGGTGGTGGAATCAGATTCTGTGACAGGACAATACTTGATGGTGCTCACCACTGGATCGGAATATGCGTTGTATGTTACGGCACCTGATTACTTGTTTCAAAGTTTGAATTTTAACTATGAAGATAACCTAAACCCTGAGCCTGTGGTGATTGACATTTTGTTGGATAAAACAGACGCAGGAGCTACAGCTGTGCTTAACAATATTTTCTTTGATTTTGATAAATACGAGTTAAAAGAGAGATCACTCACTGAACTTAATAAGGTGATTCGATTTTTGAAAGACAAGCCCTCCATACGAGTTGAGATTGGGGGGCATACAGACAGTGACGGGTCTGCATCGTACAATAAACAATTATCGCTAAAAAGAGCCCAATCAGTGGTTTCTTATTTGGTTGAAAAGGGTATTAATAAGGCACGCCTTACAGAAAAAGGTTATGGAGCAGACAGCCCCATAAAACCGAATGATTCTGATGAGAATAAGCAGGCAAATAGGAGAATAGAGTTTAAGATCATCCAGTATTAAAGGGTCTATGAAGTTGGATTGGAGGAATGTGTTAGTCATTTTGTTATTTGCGGTGGGATGTAGCAGCGACCCCGAACCTGTAATCAAAAAAGAAGAGATTACAATATTTTTTAATGCCCAATCAAAATTATCAGTAAGGGAAGATATTCAGGATGAAGTCATCATACCAATTAAAATAAGTCTTTCACAAGAGACACCAATTGTCGTAACCTATGAAACAATCGGCCAGGAGGTTGTGAAAGATAGCGACTTTGTAATTCTTTCAGATAATCCTTTGGTTATACCTGCAGGGAGTTCCGAAGCTTCGGTGAGAATCAAGATTATTGACAATGATGTCGTTCAGCCTGAAGACAGAAATATTTATCTCCGCTTTAGGTCTATTGATCAAAGCCATGTAAAAGTGGCGGTTCCAAAAGAAGTCGTTATTGCAATAAAGGAAGATGATTGTGCTGCCAATGTATCCAATGTCAACGTCTGGATTGGATCACTTACATTTCAAAGCGAAGGTACAACATCAACTGGAACAGGATCGGAGAATTCGGCAGGTATTTGCAGCGGAACATTTAATGTAAAGGGAAAATTTGTAGGAAGCGAAAATCCGGAGTCCACACTCACCATCAGATTAACCCAAAACCTGGAGATTAGCACAAAAGGCAGTGCATCAATTACTCGCACAAAATTATTCAGCTTTACCAGCCAATATGAAGTAGAGGCCACGGGTGTTTACGATGAGCTAACAAAAAAAATAACCCTCAACTATTCCATTTTTGATTTGAATAACACAACAAACAATTTTAGTAGTACGATGGTTATTACCACCAATTGAAGCTGATAAAAATACCTATGCCCCGTCTAGTAATAAAATATATGGTATTCATCGCTGGCTTAATGGTTTCGACAGAATCATTGGGTCAAAATGCAGCTCGCAATTTATTGAGAGTAGATAGTGCCTATCAAGCACAACAGCTGGAAGCCAATATAAGAATAGAACAATACTTAAAGAAAAACAGGATTGGTCGCGTTGCTTATCGTAGTGATGGGACTATTATGGCGCTGGTTGATGTTTCGGAATCTGGGGTACCCATCTATATTAAGTCGGATAATGCAGGAGTTGCCACATCATTAAGTGTAGATCAACTCCGGAATGGAGGTAACCTGGGTTTAAACCTGGAGGGACAAGGAATACAGGTGGCAATATGGGATGAGGGAAAGGTTAGAAATGATCATATTGAATACAATGGCCGTGTTGCACAAATGGATAGCCCCTCTGGATTTAATAGACATGCAACTCATGTAATGGGTACAATCCTAGGGGCAGGTATCAATTCCAATGCGAAGGGCATGGCACCCAAAGCAACAGCATTAGCTTACGATTTTTTTAGCGATGTAAGTGAAATGACAAGTCAGGCAAAACCCGATCAAACCTCCATCATTCTGTCAAATCATTCCTATGGAACGCTTTCTGGTTGGGATAAAAACGGATCAGTCTGGACATGGTATGGAGACGCCAGCATCAGCAGCACACGTGATTGGAAATTTGGTTTTTATAATTCTACAAGTGGCTTGTACGATGAAATTGCCTACAATGCCCCTTACTACCTTATTGTGAAGTCTGCGGGCAACGATAATTCAGATACAGGAGATGGTTCCAAACCACCCGATTGTGATCCATTTGACTGTATACCTACCAATGGAGTGGCTAAAAATATATTAACGGTAGGAGCTGTTAAGAAATTGACTGATCCTTATACAAATCCTTCTGATGTTCAAATCACAAGTTTCAGCAGTTTTGGCCCTACAGATGACGGCAGGATCAAACCAGATATTGTAGCCCCAGGTCAAAATGTGTTTTCTTCAACTTCCGCATCGGCATCTTCCTATGAAGCTTTAAGTGGTACTTCAATGTCTGCACCCGCTACTACGGGTACGTTAGTTTTGCTTCAGGAATTGTACAAGAACCTTCACGGAGGAAATCTAATGAAAGCCGCCACATTAAAAGCTTTGGTAATTCATACAGCCAGAGAAGCTGGAGAAAATGATGGTCCAGATTATCGATTTGGATGGGGGTTGTTGGATGCGGAAGCAGCGGCAAAAACTATTATTGATAGTGATGACCTGAATGTTTTTGTGAAAGAATTATCCATTAACAATGGAGAAGTATATGAATTGAATTTACAGCCTAAAGAGAATACAAAAATTACGTCTACTCTAGTATGGAATGATCCTGCAGGGCAGGTTTTGGCGCCAGCATTGAATCCTACTACAAAAATGTTGAAAAATGATCTGGATCTGAGGTTGGTAGATGATGGAAACACCATGCAGTTTCCCTGGAAGTTGGATCCTTCTAATCCTGCAGCCGCTGCTACCAAAGGAGACAACGCGATAGATAACATTGAGAAATTGGAATTAGATAATCCTGAGCCAAGAAATTACAAATTGAGAGTAAGTCACAAGGGTACTTTAATAAATGGTAAGCAGGATTTTTCACTCATTATAACTTATACCTCTCTTATTGATTCAAGAGTCTCTTACTATTGGATTGGTAACACCGGAAATTGGGACAATGGGGCTAATTGGTCATTGTCTAGTGGCGGAGTTGCAGCTAATGTTGTGCCGGGTTCAGATGACAAGGTGGTGTTTGATGAGAATTCATTTACTTCAGATAATCAAATAGTGAGTTTAACACAGCCCCAGCAATGTTATTCCCTTCGGTGGTTTGCCAATGAACAGATCAGTCTCTCACTAAATTCCCATCAACTTACTATTAAAGATGGGCTTAATTTATTATCTAAAAATATCTCTTCCATTACTCCAGGAGTTATTCTTTTCGAAGGGACAATTGCCACCGATGCAATTGTAAATTTGAACGATAATAATTTAGACGATCTAGCTCTTAAATTCTCAGGCCTGGATGCGAGATGGCAAATTACAGGGGATTTTAAAATAGATCAAATTGAAGTTATTGAAGGGAATGTAACAATCGGAGAACATCACATACAACTGAATGATTTTATAGCGTCTGGAATATTATCTAAAACGCTAACGCTTAATAGGACTACTCTTTCGGGTGTCAGCAATACCCTTTCACTTGATTTTAGCAATGTCCTATTGGATGGAGAAGAAATCCAAATAGAAGTGCCTTCGTTGGCTACTTATAATCTTGACGTTGGCACTAATACTTTTGACGGGTCAATTGAATTGATGGGTGGGCAAATAACTGTTACAGGCTCGGGAGTCATTCAATCTGTCAATGGATTTGGTGTCCTCATCATTGATGGGAATTTGATTTGGGATGACATTGTATTAAACCAAGGCACTACATTAAACATTAAGGAAGGTACAACGCAAGTTATAACAGGTGTATTTGATCTTCAGGCATCGGTGGCCAATAGAATTACGATTGTATCCCCAGGATCTTCTGTGGCCACAATAATGCTGGAAGCGCACAATAAAATTTGTCTTGATAATTTAAATATAGAAAATGTAGCCGTTACTGGGGAAGCAACAGTTAATGCAGGGACAAATAGTAAACTGATTAATTCTCCCAATTGGTTACAGGCATCCTGTTCAAGTATTTTATTTCCTGATTTTGATTTTGAATTTAATTGTGAAAAAGCTTCCGTTTTTTTTAAAGACAAAAGCTCTGGACCTATTGTTTCCTGGAGATGGAATTTTGGCGATACCAATTCAAATCAAAACCTGGCCACGACAGCTAATCCCATTCATTTTTTTGAAGGCCAGGGGCAATTTGATGTTTCTTTAGAAATTTCTGATGGTGTTAATAATCGACAATACACTAAGAAAGTGCAATTGAACGAAACGATACTTCCGGCTAATAAAGTGGAGTTGAGCAACGGAAGACTGATAAGTTTTCTGCCTGCCAATAAATACCAATGGGTTTTAAATGGAGAACTTCTTCAAGATACCAACCTTAGGTCCATAGATTTTACAGCAGGTCAGGGTGAATATGCAGTACTTACATTTGATGAAAATTGCAACCGAAGGTCAGATACTTTCTTGGTCACAGCAGTAAATGGGGATTACAAAGTAGAACCCATAGAAGTTTACCCCAATCCAGTTGATCATTCATTATTCATAGAGGATGGCGAAATTAATTTTATTAAATTAGTTAATTACGTTGGACAAGAGGTAAATACAAAACCTGTATCTACTGAAAAAGGATGGCGACTGGATGTTTCTGATTTACCGGCTGGTATTTATATTCTGAAAATACAGTCAAGCAATAATTGGTCTGCGCGAAGAATTGTAGTTCGATAAACAGAAAAGCAAATCATGCTTTCTAATTTTTACAAATATGCTCTGGTTTTGTGTCTTGTATCATGCTTTGGTATAAGTTATGCCCAATCCGTGGTATCACTTGAAGCACTATGGCAAAAACAAATTTCGATTCAGGATACTCAGAGTGAAAAGGTAAAAGCTTATGCAATAAGGAACCAGCTTCCTGTAGTGCAGAATACCACTGAAGGTAGACAGTTACTCATGGTGGATGTAGTGGAGGGAATTCCAATATATCTTTCTGTATTAAATAGTGACGCAGCTGTAACCACTGGTGCGAGTAAAATTCAAGGAGGCGCGTCAGGAATAAAACTTGATGGGGAAGGTATATTGATTGGAGTGTGGGATGAAGGAAGCGTAAAAGAACACATAGAGTTAGGAGCAAGAGTGATTTCTAAAGAAGTTGACAGTGATGCTACCCACGCCACTCACGTAACAGGGACAATTATCGCAACTGGTATAAATCCCAATGCCAAAGGAATGGCTCCAAAGGCTGAGGTAACCAATTGGTATTTTAATAATGATTTGGCTGAGATGACTGCACTGGCCAAACCTGATGAGAGTTCTTTGCTATTATCCAACCATTCTTACGGCACGGTTACAGGTTGGACACCTGTCAATGGAGCTTGGAATTGGTCTGGAAATCCAGCTGTTAGTGGCGATGAGGATTTTAGGTTTGGATTTTACGGAACTAAGGCTGCTGCTTTGGATCAGCTTGCCAATTTGGCCCCTTATTACACTATCGTTTGGGCTGCTGGTAATGATCGTGGAGAACCTGGAGATGGATCAAGGCCACCCGATTGCAATGGTGGAACTGGATATGATTGCATTATACCAGAATCGGTTGCCAAGAACATAATTACGGTGGGTGCCGTCAATAAAGTTGTTACCTATTCCGGACCATCAAGTGTGGTAATGAGCACATTTAGTAGTTGGGGGCCTACGGACGATGGTCGTATAAAACCTGATTTGGTAGCTGCCGGTGTAAATTTGTTTTCCCTCAGCGCAGACGGAACCAATGTCTATGGATTTCTTAGTGGTACCTCTATGGCTACACCCAACGCTACAGGTTCTTTGGCGCTGTTACAGGAATTGTATGGAAAACTGCATGGTGGAAAGGTAATGAAAGCAGCTACCTTAAAAGCCCTTGCCATTCATACTGTGAAAGAAGCAGGGTTGTTGCCAGGTCCGGATTATTCATTTGGATGGGGATTGTTAGATGTAGAAGAAGCCGCCAAACTATTGGTTAAAGAGGATGGTATAAATACTATGGTTTGGGAAGAGCAGTTGCACAATGGGTCACAATTGGAATGGATCCTTCAACCCAAGGCCAATCAAAAAATTACTGCCACCATTGTTTGGAATGACCCAGCCGCTGAACCTGTAGCAACGGCATTGGATCCCATCCAGCTAATGTTGGTGAATGATTTGGATATAAAATTGATTGACGAAAATGGGCAAGTACATTATCCTTGGTTGCTAGACCCCTCTACACCTTCCGGACAAGCCATTAAAGGAGACAATTATCGCGACAACATAGAGAAATTAGAATTTAATTTTCCGGAGGCCAAACCTTATCGATTGGTTGTTAGTCACAAAGGGACACTTAAGAATGAGAGCCAGGATTTTTCAATCATTATTACCTATCAGTCGTTTCAATCAACTTACAATACACTTTATTGGGTTGGCGATAGTGGCAACTGGGGTGATAACTCCCATTGGTCATTTACTAGCGGAGGAGCACCTGCATTTATGATTCCATCTGCCAATGACAGGGTGATAATAGATGAAAATTCCTTTGATGGAATCGGCTCTGATGAGATTACATTAACACAAAATAGATCTTGTGGCGCATTCAAATGGTTGAGAAGTACATCAGCCAATTTGAACTTACAAGGAAATACACTGTCAGTAAACAATGAATTTACGTTGGCCAATTCTTCTTTTGGTACAACAGGAACTGGATTTATCAAGTGTGCAACTCAAACTGGCAGTATTGGTAACGTAAACTTCACCCAATCTAACCTTGGTATGGTTGGTTTGGTGATTGATGGAGGGGTGTGGTCCTTAAGAGGAAATTTAACTGGTAAAGAGCTTGACCTTAAATCCGGGAAACTCTCAATTGCAAATTCCGCTTTGAATCTGGATAGGTTGGTTGCTGAAACTCCGGCACCAAAAGAATTGAACATGGATAAAGTGATAGTTAATCTAACTGACTACAGTAATTTGAATGGGGATAATGTGCAATTGAATCTTATCGAAAGTAAAATAAAAATTGAAAACACAACCTCAATGTTGGATTGGCACAACATCATATTCAATGGGATTTTGGAAATAACTGAAGCAAACATCACCATCAAAGGGAATAATTTCATAGAAGAGTTAAAGGTGCATCCAGGATCGGCAATCACTTTGGAAAATGCTTCAAATCAAAATATTAATACCATAACCCAATTAGCAGGTGAAGCCGGGAAGAAAGTGAGTATTGCCAGCCCTGGCAAAGCTTCTCTTACTATTGCAGATCATTTCTTGCTTTGTACTGATTTTTTGGATGTAACTAATGTGGATATTGCAGGAACAACTAAAATTAATTTAGGGGCAAACTCTACCATTACTAATTCAATCAATTGGTACGCCCAATCCTGTGCATCAGTTGTATTTGCCGACTTTGATGAAAAATACTTATGCGAAAAAGGCTTTACGGAGTTTGTAAACAAAAGTCAGGGTTCGCTTACAAGTTGGGTATGGAACTTTGGCGATGAAGCAAGTGCGATCAACACGAGTGAATTTAAAAACCCTTTCCATGAATTTTCAGGGCCAGGAAACTTTATCGTGCAGCTCACGGTCAGCGATGGTCTGACAAGTCATTCATTTGCAAAACAACTTATGGTCGTATCGTCCGCAACGCCAAAGAATGAAGTTGCCGTAAGTGGAAGTGATTTAACAAGTCTTACAATTGCATCATCCTATCAATGGTTTAAAAATGAACAAAAAATAGAAGGCGCAACACTTCGTTCCTATCCCTATGAAGGAAGGGAAGGAGTTTATAGAGTGGTTACTTATGAGGGAACTTGTAATTTGACATCTGATTTGGTAACCATTACAGACTTAGTTTCTGAAAATCATCAACTTAATATTTATCCTAATCCGGTAGATAATGCTTTAATGATTGAATCAGACGCATCGCAATCTTCTTCAATCGTCTTGACTGATCTGCTGGGGAAAGTGGTATTTAAAGACCACTTTAATGGAACAACAAAGGTATACACACAAGAACTCTCTAATGGTATTTACTTGCTTCGAATAACAAGTAGCAAAGGTGAACTAGTCAGAAAAATATTAGTGAGGCACTAGTGCTAGTAATACTTGTGTGGAACAAGATAATTTTTCACATAATCCTCTACGCCTTCCTCAAGTGTGTGAAATGGCTGGGTATAGCCAATGTTTTTTAGCTTCTGCATTTTGGCTTCTGTAAAATATTGATACTTGTCTCTGATGTCAACAGGTGTATCTATAAATTCAATTTCTTCTTTTTTATTCAAAGCTTTAAAGACATTCCGTGTCAGATCCATGAAGGTCCTTGCTTTGCCTGAACCTAAATTGTAAATACCTGAGTTTTGACGATGATGCATCAAAAAATAGCAAACGTCAACTACGTCTTTGACGTAAACAAAATCGCGCATTTGTTCGCCATCTTTGTAATCAGTATGGTGAGACCGAAATAATCGCATCTTTCCTGTGGCGTTTATTTGCTTAAAAGCGTGAAGTATCACCGATGCCATACGTTCTTTGTGATATTCATTGGGGCCATATACGTTGAAAAATTTCAATCCTGCCCAGAAAAAAGGTTTTTCTTCTTGCGCCAATGCCCAAATATCAAATTCTTGTTTTGATAATCCGTATGGATTCAGCGGCTTAAGTTTTTCAATGGCACGTTCATTGTCATCGTAGCCTTCCTCACCTAGTCCGTAAGTAGCAGCTGTGCTTGCGTATACAAGGGGAATTTGATATTGAGCACAACGTTTCCAGATAGCTTTGGTGTACTCAGTATTAAGACGGTGGAGCAACGCCATATCAAACTCTGCAGTGTCGGTTCTCGCACCGATGTGAAAGATAAATTCAACATTTTCCTGGTTGGTATCCAGCCATTCCATAAACCTGTCCCGATCCACTTTTTCCCTGAGTATGGCATTGGTCAGGTTCTTGTTTTTTTCCGGATTGTCAAATTTGTCTACCGCAACAATAGCTTTAAAATTCTCAGAATTTAATTTCTTAATAAGGCAGCTTCCAATAAAGCCCGCAGCACCTGTAACAATGATCATCCGGAACTAAATTATTTTGAGGCAAGTTAATGTATATTTGCTGCAGAATAAAGATATGGTCTACGTAAGTCGAAAAGAGCATTTCAACGCGGCACACAAGCTGTACAATCCGGCATGGTCCAGAGAGAAAAATGTTGAAGTTTTTGGTCCCTGCGCCAATGAAAATTGGCATGGGCACAATTTTGAATTGATTGTAACGGTGAAAGGTAAGCCCGATCCTGACACGGGATTTGTTATCGATTTAAAAAAACTAAGTGTTTTAACCAGATTGGAGGTCATCGATAAATTGGATCACAAAAATCTAAATTTAGATGTGGACTTTATGCGAGATAAACTGGCCAGTTGTGAAACATTGATTGTTGAAATATGGAAAATTCTGGCTCCTAAAATAGCAACCATTAGCAAGTACGGATCTCTTCATTCATTGCGCCTTTATGAAACACCACGCAACTATGTGGAGTATTATGGCGAATAATTCTATGACATATTGAAATATTATCTGATTGCAGGTGAGCGTTCAGGGGACCTTCATGGAAGCAACCTGATGAAAGAACTGAAGAAGCATGATCCCGATGCCCAGTTCCGAGGATTTGGTGGAGATTACATGAAAGCGGTTGGTCTCGATCTTGTAGTCCATTATCACGACATGGCATTTATGGGATTGATAGCCCTTTTTGCCAACCTGCGCACCTTGCTGGGTCGGCTGAAGCAATGCAAAAATGATATCCTTTCATATCAACCCGATGTGGTCATTCTCATTGACTATGGTGCGTTCAACAAAAGGATAGCGAAATTTTGTAAACAAAGTGGTGTAAAGAATTATTACTATATATCTCCAAAGGTTTGGGCGTGGTATCAATCACGTGCGAAAGAACTCAAAACAAATGTGGACCGCATGTTTTGCATACTTCCATTTGAAAAAGATTTTTTCAAGAAGTTTGATTGGGAAGTAGACTATGTAGGAAATCCGGTTTTGGATGCTGTAAAATCATTTGAGCCCAATTCTGATTTTCTAATTCAGAATAAATTAGCCAATAAGCAACTGATTGCTCTTTTGCCTGGTAGCAGAAAAAGTGAACTCGCTAAGATTGTTCCGCTCATGACAAAAGTTATTGAGGCCAATCCTGATTTTCATTTTGTAGTGGCCGGAGTAAAGTCCATGCCGGATAGTTTGTATGATCCTATTACAAAGTATCCCAATGTGCATCTCGTACTCGATGCTACCTATGATTTACTTTCGCATTCCCATGCTGCCATCGTTACTTCCGGTACGGCCACATTGGAAACTGCGCTCTTCAAAGTGCCTCAGGTGGTGGTGTACAAGGCAAATAGACTTGAATATTTTCTGGCAAAACTCATGATTAAAGTAGAGTTCGTCTCTTTGGTTAATCTGATTGTAAATAAAGAAGCAATACGGGAGTTGATTCAAAAAGAGGCAACCATTGAAAATACAATCATAGAATTGAGAAGATTGGTGGATGATTCATTTTACAGGAATAAAATAATGAAGGACTATGATCATCTGCTTGAGATTCTTGATACAGGATCAGCTTCTGAAAACGCTGCTAGATTAATGGTAAGCTATTTGAGAAAGGGCAATTAAGCTACCTTCAGTTTACTATAATGTGATTTGCTGAATTTCTCTTCCGCATAAGCTCGGTTAATGGATAACTTATCTTGTGTCTTCTCGGAAGGAAGATCGAACATGGCATCGTTGATAATGGCTTCACAAATAGAACGCAACCCTCTCGCTCCCAATTTGAATTCAACCGCCTTTTCTACAATGAAATCCAACGCGCCATCTTTAAATTCTAATTGGATGTCCTCCATCTCAAACAATTTTTTGTACTGTTTAACGAGGGCATTTTTAGGTTCTGTTAAAATCTTACGCAAAGCGTCTTTGTCCAATGGATTAAGGTAAGAAAGAACGGGTAAGCGGCCGATCAATTCGGGGATCAATCCAAAACTTTTAAGATCAAGGGCCGAAACGAATTGCAGTAAGTTGTCTTTATCAATCTCACCTGGTTTCAGGCTGTCGGCAGTGGCGGCAAAACCTAAAGGTCTTGTGTTCAATCTGCTGGCAATGAACCGTGAAATGCCTTCGAATGCACCTCCGCAAATGAACAGAATGTTATCTGTATTCACAGTAATCATTTTTTGATCTGGGTGCTTTCTGCCTCCTTGTGGAGGCACATTCACTGCAGTGCCTTCCAGCAATTTGAGTAATGCCTGCTGTACGCCTTCACCACTTACATCACGTGTAATAGAAGGGTTGTCTGATTTTCGGGCAATTTTATCAATTTCATCAATGTATACGATGCCTCGCTCGGCAGCCTCTACATTATAGTCAGCTGCCTGAAGCAAGCGTGTGAGTATACTTTCAACATCTTCGCCCACGTAACCGGCTTCGGTAAGTACAGTGGCATCGGCAATACAAAATGGCACCTGAAGTAATTTGGCCAAAGTTTTAGCCAGATAGGTCTTTCCTGTACCTGTTTCACCCACCATGATGATGTTTGATTTTTCAATCTGCACATCGTTGTCAACTTTCTTCTGCATCAACCTTTTATAATGGTTGTACACGGCTACTGACATCACTTTCTTAGCTTCGTCCTGACCGATTACATATTCATCAAGAAACTTCTTGATTTCCTTAGGTTTGATGAGTTTGAAGTTGGGCAAATTACCCGCTTCAGTCTTGTTTTTCTTCTCTTCGAGCAGTATTTGACTGGCTTGCGTTACGCACTTGTCGCAAATATGCGCGTGAATACCTGAGATCATCAGGTCCACATCCTTTTTATTTCTGCCGCAAAACGAACAAGTAACTTCTGCCATGTAATTCTGATAATGAGCTACAAATGTACCAATTTAATGGTTAAGTAGCTTCAGTGCCCTTTCAACCCCCTTATTTCTTCTTTTCAAGGACTTCGTCAATCAGACCATAGGTTTTGGCTTCTGCTGCCCTCATCCAATAGTCACGATCTGAATCCTTCTCAATTTTCTCGAATTTCTGGCCACTGTGTTTTGCCAAAATGGAATACAAGTCCTTTTTAACCTCTAACGTCTGCCGCAAAGAGATCTCCATATCGGTGGCTTGACCTTGCATGCTGCTCATTGGCTGATGGATCATAATGCGAGAATGGGGTAATCCGGATCTTTTCTTCTCAGCACCTGAGGCAAGGAGCACGGCAGCCATTGAAGCAGCCAAACCGGTACAAACTGTGGCTACATCAGGGTTGATGTATTGCATAGTGTCATAAATGCCCAATCCGGCATATACTGAGCCTCCTGGGCTATTGATATACATGATAATGTCTTTCTTTGGGTCAGAAGACTCAAGGAAAAGCAGCTGTGCAGTAATCAAATTGGCAATTTGATCATCTACGCCCATGCCCAGAAATATTATCCTATCAGAGATTAGGCGGGTGAAAACGTCAATCGCTCTAAAGTTGCCAGGACGCTCTTCAATCACGTACTGGGTCATATTGTTTATCTTTTGTGCGTAGTCATCAATGGTGTTTCCACTCATGCCCATGTGCTGAACCGCGTATTTTCTGAATTGATCATTGTTGTTCATAACAAAATGTATTTAAATCGTAGTCGAATTTGAAACTGTTTTATTCTAATTACCAGTTTCAATGTTAATAAGAATTTTGCAATAAAAAAGCCCGGATTAGGGGCTCATAGTGTTAAACTTGTTTGACCTTTGAAAGGTTCAGAAAAGTTAGTGATTGTGCTTTTCCACAATCTTCTTGAACTCATCCAGCGAAACCGGTTTTTCTGAGATAGTGATGGTTTCCTTGATGGTTTTTAGAATTTTCTCATGCCTTAGCTGATCATAAAGCTTCATAAAATTCTTCCCTTCCTGATCAGATAGATAGTTATCGGCAATGCCATCCAACTTGTCTCCGAGTTGAGCGGCAAATGCCTGTCCGCCAAACTGTTCCATAATCATTTCTTTGGCCTTGGTTTTTACTTCGGCTGCCTCTACCACTATTTTCAGGTCTTCAGCAATCTTATTTTTTATCAAGTCCCATTTTAGCGACTCCTTGTATTGACCGAATTCTTTTTCCAAAATCTCATCGGTAATCTTCTCACCGCCAGAATTCTTCAACCACATTTTCAGAAATTCTTCGGGCATATTGATCTTCGTATTGTCTACAAAGTGATGCTGTATCTCATGATCAAGTAAATGCTCGGTTTCTCTATTGTAATTGCCCTGAATAGTTTCCTTTATCTTATTGATAAATTCTTCCTCCGACTTTACCGCATCTTTACCAAACACTTTATCAAATAATTCTTGATTGATCTCGGCTTTTGCTACGCGGCTGATGGAGGTGATCTGAAAATTATACTTACCCTTCTTTGATTTAGCCTCTTCAGGAGAAATACCAAGGAAGCTTCCAATTTCCTCATCAGTGTCAAAAACTTTTCTGATGTCCATTTCGATGGAATCCTCTTTTTTCTTCCCAAGAAAATCCTTCTGCACTTTTTTGTTCAGCTTACCGAGTTCAAGGTGTGCGCTTATTGGATTGTCGCTGCCCTCTTCAAGTAATTGCCCGTGCAAATTATCTTCTGCCTCACTCACTTCCGGATGGGTAATATCCCCAAAGCGTTTTTTCAAATCTTCAACCGTATCATCAATTACTTTTTTATCGACTTCTATGGGGTAAGATTTAACCTTAACCTTGGCGGATAGATCATATGTAAAGTCATCGACCAACCCGATTTGAAACTCAAATTCAAAATCCTTTTGGGCATCCCAATCTATGGTACTTGCCTTTTCCTGGTTGGGAAGGGGTTCGCCCAGAATCCTCAGGTTATTGCTTTTAATATAGTCTGAAACCGAGTGGGAAAGTAGGTGATTGACCTCTTCTACCAGAATAGATTTACCAAACATTTTTTTGATTACACCGTGAGGTACTTTGCCCTGACGAAAGCCTTTGATGTTGGCCTTGCGCGCGTAATCCTTGATTTTTTCTTCCACTTTCGGTTGATAATCACTTTGTGATAACCTAATTTTAATAAGACCGTCTGTGGTGCTCTTTTTGTCTAACGTAATGTCCAAGGTATTCCAGATTTTTGTGATTCAACTAAAATTATGAACCCTCGATACCAGTCAAATGTGCCTGGGAACGAGGGTTCTTTTATCGTGCGGGTGGAGGGACTCGAACCCCCATGGATCGCTCCGCCAGATCCTAAGTCTGGTATGTCTACCAATTTCACCACACCCGCCTTTGCCAATTGGCTCAATATTCAATTTTTACATCAAATTTGCCCCATAAAGGGATGCCAGTCGTCAAAAAAGGAGTGCAAATTTATAGATATTTTATTACGATTAATGAATTTTTTAAAAATTCCGATGAATTGGTATTCACCTTTTCACGTTCTATAGGTGTAAGGTAGTTGATAAACTAAAGTGTGTGAGGATTTAAATTATAACTGACGTGGTAATTGATGCAGCAGAGGAGAAAAAGGAAATAATCAATAGGTACCGCAGGTTGCTTCGAAAAGCCAAACCTATCCTGGAGCCTGGAGATGCAAAATTGATAAAAAAGGCATTTACCCTTTCGCTGGATGCGCATAAAGACATGCGCAGAAAATCTGGCGAACCCTACATCTTTCATCCACTTACAGTGGCTGAGATTTGTGTAGAAGAGATTGGGTTAGGTACCACATCCATCATTGCGGCACTTTTGCACGATGTAGTGGAGGATACGGACATTGAATTGGGCGACCTTGAAAGAATGTTTGGTAAGAAAATCGCCAGAATCACGGATGGACTTACTAAAATCAGCGGAGTCTTTGAGTATGGCACTTCTGCACAAGCGGAGAACTTCAGAAAAATGTTGTTTACTCTTTCTGAAGATGTCAGGGTGATTCTTATCAAGCTGGCAGATCGATTGCACAACATGCGCACGCTAGCAAGCATGCCGCGCAATAAACAATTGAAAATTGCATCCGAAACGATTTATTTATATGCGCCACTTGCACACCGTCTGGGTCTTAATGCGATCAAGAGCGAGTTGGAAGATCTTTACTTACGGTTTACCGATGAAAGTGTATATGAGGACATAGCCTCTAAAATTGACGACACCAAAGCATCGCGAAATAAGTTCATCAAGCTCTTTATCACTCCCATTAAGGAAGAGCTGGATAAATTGAATATTACCTATGAAATAAAAAGCAGACCAAAGTCAATTCACTCCATCTGGAATAAGATGCGAAAGCAAAACATTCCTTTCGATGAGATCTATGATTTGTTTGCCGTTAGGCTCATTCTTGATACCCCTGAAGATCAGGAGAAATCATATTGCTGGCAGGCTTACTCAATTGTTACCGATTATTATACCCCAAATCCTGATAGGCTGAGAGATTGGATAAGCACGCCCAAAGCCAATGGATATGAATCGCTGCATACAACGGTAATGGCCAAGAATGGCCAATGGGTGGAGGTGCAAATCCGGACCAGGCGAATGGATGAAATTGCAGAGAAAGGCTATGCGGCACATTGGAAATACAAGGACACTGCAGGGACCCACGAATCGAATTTGGAAAAATGGTTGATCCACGTTCGCGAACTGCTAGAACGACAGGATTTGTCTGCGCTTGAGTTTGTAGATGATTTCAGAGGAAATCTTTTTAATGAAGAAATATTTGTCTTTACGCCCAGAGGTGAATTGAAAACACTTCCTAATGGAGCTACCGCCTTGGACTTCGCATTTGAAATACACACCGACATCGGAGCTAAGTGCATTGGTGCTAAAGTAAATCAGAAACTGGTTCCGATAAATCAGGTGTTAAAAAATGGAGATCAGATTGAAATACTTACTTCAGCCAAACAAAAACCCAACGAAGATTGGCTGCGCTTCGTGGTTAGCTCAAAGGCCAAATCCAAAATTAAAGATGTATTAAAGGAGGATAAAAAATTAGTGGCGGAAGAAGGCAAGGAGGTTTTGGTCAGAAAACTAAAACAACTCAAGTTAGATGCCAATAGCCAACTGTTTGAGAGAATGAGAGCCTATTTTAAAGTCAACTCTCAGTTCGACCTTCATTTTAGAGTTGGAAAGGGACTAATTACTGTCAATGACCTCAAACGATTTAAGGAATTTAAGCCTTCCTCGCCTGTTAAGTCTAAGCCTTTAATTAATGATGCGAAGGGCATAGAACAGGAAATATCTAAAGTTAAAGGCAGATACGATGACATCTTGTTGATTGGAGAGGATATGGATGTAGTAGAGTACAAACTCGCCAAATGTTGTACTCCCATTCCGGGCGATGATGTATTTGGGTTTGTAACGGTCAATGAGGGCATCAAAATTCACAGGACAAACTGCCCCAATGCTACAGAGTTATTGGCCAGTCATGGCAATAGGGTAATAAAGGCCAAATGGACTTCTCAGCATGAGGTGTCGTTCCTCACTGGGTTGAAAATTATTGGCACCGATAGGGTTGGATTGATCAACGATGTGTCAAAAATTATTTCAGAAGAACTAAAGGTAAACATGAGCTCCATTTCCTTCCGTACTGACAACGGAATATTCACAGGAGAGATCATGCTCTATGTAAATGATACCCGCCATCTGGATATTTTAATTAAGAAGCTGGAAAAGGTGGAAGGAGTGGTTACTGCCAATCGATTTGATTCAAAAAATATAGATAGTAGCAGTATTGAAAGAGTAAATAACGGATAATTGATCCTTTTGGCAGCAAGCGTGTAAGTTCCAAATAAGTTGAGTTTTAATGGGATCGGAGCCCATCCTGTTATTAAATACAATAACCTTATATTTGCGGGGTCGTTGCATGGTATGCCAATAAATCAAAAAATTTACGAGGAGGTCCAAAAGATTTTCACCGCCTATTTGGAAAGTAAGGAGCTTAGGAAGACTCCTGAGCGTTTTGCTATTTTGGAAGAAATCTATTCTCAGGATGGCCATTTTGATGTAGAATCGCTCTACATCAACATGAAAAACAAAAACTACCAGGTAAGCAGGGCAACCGTCTATAATACACTTGACCTTTTGGTAGAATGTGATTTGGTGAGCAAACACCAGTTTGGGAAAAATTTAGCGCAATACGAAAAGTCATTTGGATACAAACAGCACGATCATTTGATTTGCACTGATTGTCATAAAGTAATCGAGTTTTGCGACCCTCGTATTCAGAACATACAGAATACAGTGGAGGAATTGTTGCATTTTAATGTGCTTCATCATTCTCTAATACTTTATGCGTCATGCAATAAAAAAAATTGTGAAAACAGAAAAGCATGAACTTTAGACAAGAAATAAGCGCCAACACCCTGATACTGCGGATCACAGGCGATCTTATTGGGGAAGACAGTGGTACACAATTGATAGAAGCTGTAAATGAGGCGATGAGTCATAAGGTATTTACCTGCATTGTCGATATTTCAGAACTACGCTATATCAACAGCAGTGGGATCGGTGTGCTGATTACTATTCTGACAAAATTCAGGAATAAAGGAGGTGAGGTTTACTTAATGAACCCTTCCGATAGCGTGAAGAAACTGCTCGCCATAACAAAATTGAATGCCATATTCCAGGTGGTGAAAACTGAAGAGGAGGCCATCTCATTATCCAAAAAGTAAGCAACTGAAAATGAAAGTAGATGTATTGCTGGGCCTTCAATGGGGAGATGAAGGCAAAGGTAAAATTGTGGATGTACTAGCTCCAAAATACAACGTGATAGCCCGTTTTCAAGGTGGGCCAAATGCTGGGCATACCCTCGAATTTGATGGCATAAAGCATGTACTTCATCAAATCCCTTCGGGCATATTCAGGTCAAACACTAAAAATGTGATTGGGAACGGTGTGGTCCTGGATCCTGTAGTTTTCAGAACGGAAATAGAAAAACTCAGCAAGTTCAATCTGGATGTGAAAAGCAATCTATTCATTTCCAAAAAGGCTACCATTATCATCCCCACGCATAGGCTCCTCGATCAGGCTTATGAAAAAGAAAAAGGAGACAATAAAATTGGCAGTACGCTCAAGGGCATTGGACCCTCTTATCAGGATAAAATTGGCAGACAAGGGCTTAGGGTAGGTGATACCCTTTCAGAGAATTTCAAAAGCAAATTCAAAAAATTAACTGACCTGCATTTTAGTATTCTTAAAAACCATGAGTTGGAATACAATTGGGCAGAACTTGAAACACAATTTTTTGAAGCCATCGATTTCCTGAAGCAATTCCAGCTTATTGATAGCGAGTATTTTTTAAATAATGAAATCAAAACTGGCAATTCCATTTTGGCTGAAGGTGCCCAGGGGTCATTGTTGGATATTGATTTTGGAAGTTACCCTTTTGTGACCAGCTCCAGTACTGTTACGGCAGGTGCATGCACAGGGCTTGGAGTACCACCACATCAAATTGGCGAGGTGTTTGGTATTTTTAAAGCCTATAGCACCCGTGTTGGCAGCGGCCCCTTTCCAACAGAACTTACAGACGAGGAGGGGGAGAAAATGAGAAAAGCTGGAAATGAATTTGGCTCTACAACGGGTCGCCCAAGAAGGTGCGGCTGGATAGACCTGCCTGCGCTCAAGTATTCAATTATGATTAATGGGGTTACGAAACTCCTTATGATGAAAGCCGATGTGTTGGATGCCTTCCCTATTATCAAGGTCTGCACCAAATATGAGTTGGCCAACGGCACAGTGACGGATGCACTTCCTTATGAACTGGTAAACGAAAAGATTACTCCGGTCTATACGGAGTTAAAAGGATGGAATACTTCCCTTAAAAATGCGACAAGTACAAAGATGCCTGCAGAACTTTCAGCCTATATTTCTTTTTTGCAAAAAGAGCTTGAAGTGCCTATAACATTGATCTCCACAGGTCCCGATCGTTTGCAAACCATCCATTTGTAACCTGTGCCTGAAAAATATTTCAAAAAGGCACTTGCATAATGTAAAATCGAAGATTACCTTTGCAATCCGTTTTGGAAAAAGACGGAGAGAAGGGGAGTTTCAGTCGGAGACAAATCCTGAACAAAACAAGGTTTTTTGAGCCTCAAAATAAGCTGGTAATGACCGGCTTGAACGTTCTTTGAATAGATGGAATTTTGATAGCGGACCCGCATAGAATCGATAGAG
>ERZ761602.355-NODE-355-length-104451-cov-19.276572_pt1 | contig 104451 bp, 98 predicted proteins | sample MGYA00512165_ERZ761602 | MGnify/ENA primary metagenome ERZ761602 (study PRJEB28899, sample SAMN02445085) | bioreactor sludge metagenome | biome: EBPR sludge; isolation source: Thorneside wastewater treatment plant | place: Australia: Brisbane, Thorneside...
GATGTATGATGTGGGATGTATGATGTGGGATGTATGATGTGGGATGTATGATGTGTGATGTGTGATGTGTGATGTGTGATGTATGATGTGTGATGTGTGATGTGTGATGTGTGATGTATGATATGTGATGTATGATGTGTGATGTATGATGTGTAGACTGTTGTGGATTTGTTTTGCCCTTTTGCATCATTTGTGGTTTATAGCAGTCCCGGGTAGTTTTTTCCCCATTTTTCACATATAAGTACCGACTGGAATATCTTTGCAGCCTGGCATGGACAGGCCCGCGTCAAACATATTATCCAGTCCGATTGAATACCTGAATGGCATTTCCGCGATCCGGGGTGACCTGATGCGCAAGGAGATCCAGGTATTTACATTCAGGGACCTGCTTGATTATTTTCCACTCAGGCATGTAGATAAAACCCGGGTTGATCAGATTAAGCAACTGTCGCCAGCGCAGGAATATGCACAGGTAGCCGGCAAATTGATGAGCCTGGAGCTCATTGGCCAGAAAAGGGCCAGACGGTTGGTGGCCCAATTACAGGATGCGACTGGTACCATTGAACTTGTTTGGTTCCAGGGTATTTCCTGGGTACAGAAAATGCTCCAACCCGGGCAATCGTACCTGGTGTTTGGCAGGGTCGGTTTTTTTTTGGGCAAAGCACAGATGGCCCATCCAGAGATTGAGGTTTTTCGTCCGGAACTCGCATCCGGAAAATCGTTTTTGGAACCTATTTACCCCTCCACCGAAAAATTAAAAGCCAAGGGCCTGCATGGGCGGGCTATTGGAAAATTTACGAAAGACCTGGTCGACAGGCTATCCCCGGCCGATATACCCGAAAACCTGCCGGAATATATTTTGAAGCAATACCAGCTCGTCAACCGCTTCGAAGCTTATCGTTCCATACATTTCCCATCTTCGGATACCCATTACCGTCAGGCCGTGCGCCGGATTAAATTTGAAGAGCTTTTCTTCGCGCAATTGGGTATTCAGTTGCTGCGTATTGACAGGCACCGGAACAGCAGGGGATGGATGTTTGAAAAAGTGGGTGATTATTTTAACGGATTTTACCAGCATCATCTTCCGTTTCCATTAACCAACGCGCAGAAGCGTGTGTTGAAAGAGATCCGCGCCGACCTGGGCAGCGGCAAACAAATGAACCGTTTGTTGCAGGGTGATGTGGGCAGTGGTAAAACCATGGTTGCCTTGCTGAGTATGCTGATCGCTGCGGATAATGGCTTTCAGAGTGTATTGATGGCGCCAACGGAAATATTGGCTCAGCAACATTTTAACAGCATCCGTGCCTATCTGAGCGATATGCCCGTGGAAGCTGCTTTGCTGACAGGTTCTACTTCCGGCAGGGATAGAAAAAAAATATTGAATGACTGCCTCGAAGGCCATACCCATATCCTGATCGGTACACATGCGGTAATTGAAGAAAAAGTGCAATTCAAAAACCTGGGTTATGCCGTAGTGGACGAGCAGCATAAATTTGGTGTGGCGCAAAGGGCCCTTCTTTGGAAAAAGAACAGCCTGCCTCCGCATATCCTCGTGATGACGGCTACACCGATCCCCCGGACGCTGGCCCTGACGGCTTATGGTGACCTTGATTACAGCGTGATCGATGAATTACCGCCCGGACGAAAACCTGTGCAGACTTCGCACAGAACAGAAGAATCCAGGCCGCAAGTGATGGATTTTATCAGGCAACAGATCGCGGAGGGCCGCCAGGCTTATATCATATACCCCTTAATTGAGGAAAGCAGCAAACTCGATTATGAAAACCTCATGAAAGGTTATGAAGAAGTGAAATCATTTTTCCCTGAACCCAAGTATTGGATCAGTATGGTTCATGGCAAGCAGCCGGCAGATCAAAAAGAGGCCAATATGCAGCGATTTGTTCATGGAGATACTCAAATAATGGTAAGCACGACGGTGATTGAGGTTGGGGTGAACGTGCCCAATGCCTCTGTTATGGTGATTGAAAGCGCGGAGAAATTCGGATTGTCACAACTGCACCAGCTCAGGGGCCGCGTTGGCCGGGGTGCCGATCAAAGCTATTGTATCCTGCTCACCGGAAATAAATTGGGTCATGATGCGAGGGAACGACTCAAAATAATGGTTAGTACAAATGACGGTTTCAAGATTGCCGAAAAAGACCTGGAATTACGCGGACCGGGTGATGTGGAAGGAACCAGGCAAAGTGGCATGATTCAATTCAAACTTGCCAATATAGTGCAAGACAAAGCCATGCTGGAAGCCGCTCGGAATGTGGTGGCAGATTTGCTGGAAAAAGACGCCCAGCTCATTTTGGCAGAGCATTTACCCATCCGGCAATACCTCCTGGAACGCAAGGACAAAACCCGTTGGGCCCGGATTGCCTGAGCCTAATTGTTAAACGATTGATAAAGCAGTTTGTGTGTCAACAATCGGTGGGTTTATTCGTTATTAATGAGTAACTTGTAAAATAAAATGACCTTGCGCCGACCGGGAAACACATACAGGTTGTTGGGGCTGATAACTATCCTGCTTTTGACCATACAACCCTTGTTTGCCCAGATGGAATTTGTGGAGAACAAAGGGCAGTGGCACTCCCTGGTAAATTTCAAAGGTGATTTTAAAACCGGTTCTTTTTACCTGGAGAATAATGGATACGGTGTGCTGATGCACCATCCCGATGACTTGCACGCCCTTGCTGAACAATCTCATGGCCATGGTGTAAAAGCTGGCGAAACGATCCCTCCCATTACCCTGCGTTCCTTTGTGTACCAAATGCGCTTTGTTGACGCTCAACCCGGCAAAGCTTTGCCAGAAAAACCATTGTCAACCTATAACAATTATTTTTTAGGAAACGATCCCGCTAAATGGGCCGGCCAGTGCCGCATATTCCAGGCGGTAACTTACCGGAATATTTACCCGGGTATAGATATCAGGTATTACAGCGATGGGGGCAGGTTGAAATATGATTTCATCGTGCAACCCGGCGCCAATATCGCGCGCATCCGGATGAAATATGAAGGGCTAACGGAAATGGCTATACGCAATAAGGAACTTTTGCTGCGAACGCCGGTAGGGGATGTAATTGAACAAGCGCCTTACAGCTACCAGTTTGTGGATGGCAAAAAAGCGGAAGTGGAATGCCGATATGTATTAGCGAATCAAACCATTAGTTTCCAGGTTAAGAATTATGATCCTTCTCAAGTCCTGGTGATTGATCCATCCATCATTTTCGCATCATTCACTGGCAGCACACCTGATAACTGGGGATACACCGCGACACCCGGCCCGGACGGAAGTTTATACGCAGGGGGCATTGTTTTTGCGCCCCCCGTTGGCACAAATTATCCTGTTTCGCCCGGTGCATACCAAACGGTTTTTGGAGGTGGGGCTACTGAAGATACTTTTCCCGGATACGACATTGCTATATTTAAGTTTTCCTCAAACGGCGCCAACAGGATGTATGCCACATACCTGGGTGGTAATGCCAATGAGCAACCGCATAGTATGATTGTTGATCAGCAGGGCAATCTTGTTGTTGCCGGCAGGTCATTCTCCCAGAATTACCCGGTCACCACGGCCCGCATTGGCCCGGGTGGAAACTATGATATCGTCATCACCAAATTCAATGCGGCAGGATCTGCTTTATTGGGTTCCGTCAGGATCGGTGGTACCGGAAACGATGGTGTGAATATCCGCCCCAAATACCAGGGACAGGTGGGCCCGGATGGATTGCGCAGGAACTACGGTGACGATGCCCGCAGCGAAGTGATCCTTGACGCATCGAACAATATCATCCTTGCTTCATGCACGCAATCAGCTAATTTCCCGGTGCGCGGCGCATCTTTCAATCCGGGTGGTGGGTTCGGCGGTGGTGTGCAGGATGGGGTTGTGTTGAAGTTCAACAGCAATTTGTCGAATTATATTTTTGGAAGTTATTTCGGCGGGAGCGGGCTTGATGCCTGTTTTGTAGCCAGCATTGATCCCGAAACAGGGGATTTATATGTGGGCGGCGCCACTTCAAGCACCAACCTGCCGGGCGACAGAACCGGGGTACTCACCCCAAATTACCAGGGCGGCATTGCTGATGGTTTTGTCACCCAGATCCGTGCTGATGGCTCAGGCCTTGTGCGTACATCTTATTTCGGAACAACCGGTATCGACCTCATCTACGGACTCAAGTTTGACAAAAACGGGTTCCCGTATATTATGGGAACCACTACCGGTAACTGGACGGTTACGCCCAATGTACCTTTCAGCAATCCGGGCAGTAAGCAATTCATCAGCAAATTAAGGCCCGACCTTTCCGGTTATGTGTATTCCACCATATTTGGCACCAGTTCAGCCGTCCCCAATATTTCCCCCATCGCATTCCTGGTGGATCGTTGTGAAAACGTATATGTTTCCGGATGGGGCGGTGGCATCAATGTAACGCAGGGATACAGTACCGGTACGACCAATGGCATGGCAGCGGTGAATCCATTACCGGGACTGCCCCAACCCGACGGACAGGATTTTTATTTCTTTGTGATGGAACGCAACGCGCAACGCCAGTTGTTTGGATCTCACTATGGACAACGCGGGGGTACCGGCGACCATGTGGATGGTGGTACCAGTCGTTTTGATGACAACGGTGTGATATACCAGGCCATTTGCGCCAACTGTGGCAACGGCAGTGACCCGAATATATTCTTCCCGACCACACCCGGGGTTTGGGCAACCAACAACGGAAGTACGGCCTGTAACCAGGCAGTTGTGAAGATTGAAATGAACTTTGCCGGTGTGGCTGCGGCGGTGCAAGCATCGATCGACGGTGTGAGAAATGATACCACGGGATGTGTACCATTCCGTGTTGATTTCAGGGATACATTATTAAAAGGCAGGACCTATTACTGGAATTTCGGGGATGGGTCACCGGTAGTGGTGACCACAAGGCCCGACACGTTTCACATATACACTACACCCGGTGTGTACAGGGTCATGCTCATAGCAGAAGACCCCAATACCTGCAACATCAGGGATACATCTTACCTGACCATCCGGGCGGGGACAAATGAAGCCCGGCTCGCTTTGCGTGCGGTAAAAGATACCCCATGCACGAGCCTGAGTTATACTTTTTTCAATCAGTCGACCGGAAACCCGCCGAATTTCGGGCCAAGGACATTTGTATGGAATTACGGTGACGGATCGCCCAATGATACCGCTTCGTTTGCGCCTCCCCGTCAGCATACTTTCCCCGCGCCCGGAACTTATGTGATTACCCTCACCCTGCTTGATACGGCTTTCTGCAACACGCCACTAACGATCAGGGATACCCTAAGGGTGAACCCGTTTGTGGAGGCAAGTTTTACGGTCAATCGAATCGGCTGTATACCTTATACGGCCGTCTTTCAGAATACATCCCTGGCCGGCACCGATTTTATCTGGGATTTCGGGGATGGTTTTAGTTCCACCCAGGCCAATCCAACTCATTTATATAACACACCGGGCACGTATGATGTGCGGTTGATCGCTATAGATACTACTACATGCAATAAAATTGACACTTCAGACATTGTCAGGATCACGGTGTACGATATACCTGACGCCAGGTTCGACTGGGCGCCCAATCCACCGGAAGTAAATACACCAACCCGTTTCACTAATTTATCTGTTGGCGCAGTGCGGTACGAATGGAATTTTGGTGATGGTGAAAGCTCAACGGATGTGAACCCTATCCACCAGTATAATGAGAATGGGAACTTCACCGCGCAACTGATCGCGTATAATGAAGCGAATTGCCCGGACACGTTTTCATTAACCGTCAGGGCCAGGATTGTACCCCTGCTGGATGTGCCTAACGCCTTCACGCCCGGCAGGTTTGGGGCCAACGCGTTTATATCGGTCCAGGGTTTTGGCATTGGCCGGATGGACTGGAGGATTTATAACCGCTGGGGCCAGCTTGTGTTTCAGACCAATAACAGGAAGGACGCATGGGACGGCACATTTAAAGGAAAATTGCAACCCATGGATGTGTACACATACACCCTGGATGTGGAATTTACAGACGGTAAAAAACTTCGCAAAACAGGCGATATCACCTTGCTGCGATAATAGCTATAAAAAATATTGACCCTTGCTAACGGTAAGCACTATACGAAATATGATTGGCCGGCGCTCTTTAACAAGCGTCAGTAGTGCCGTATGTGCTTCACTGGCGCTTTTTATCATTTCAGGGTTTCAGCAAATAAAAGCGCAGGACCTTCATTTTTCCCAATTCTTTCATTCGCCATTAAGTACGAATCCCGCGAACACAGGCTTCATACCCGATGCCGATTACCGGTTGGGCGTACATTACCGCAACCAATACAGCAATATCATGGCCATACCATACAAAACCATGAGTGTGTATGGGGATGCGCAATTGTTCCGGGATAAACTGGAAAACGGCTGGCTTGGTGTGGGAGGGCTGCTCTTGTCTGATGTGGCCGGTAGCGGAAGCCTCAGGTCTACCAAATTATATGGCTCAGTCGCTTATCATCAAATGCTCGGCAACAGCAGCCTGTTAAGCGCGGGCTTCAACGTAGGTTGGGCAAATAAGCGCATCGACTTATCTGCCTTAAAATTCCCTGATCAGTTTGATGGCAGGTTTTTTGACAACCGGCTGCCCACAGAAGTTGTACTCTCCAATACCAGTGTCAGTTACCTCGATATACAGGCAGGTATCAACTATGCTTTCTTCCCTAATGAAGATGTGTACATTAATGCGGGATATTCCATACATCATGTTAACAGGCCAAGGGAAACCTTTTTTAATGATCAATCCAACAATGGCATCATACCCATGCGCCATATTGGATTCGCGAATGCCATCCTGAAAACATCCAGCAACCTGATCCTGAACCCCAATGTATATTATACCAACCAGGCGCGCGCATCAGAACTGGTGCTGGGAATGAACGCGCAAATCAATTTAGGCGAGTCGGGCGACAAGCAATTGCTGGCCGGCGCATATTATCGCCTGAACGACGCTGTCATACCGATGCTTGGGTTCCAATTGTATAATATCCGGTTTTCCTTTACGTACGACGCGACGATTTCCACCCTGCGGAATTTTAATAATTACAGGGGAGCTAGTGAATTCAGTTTAACCAAATATGGTTTTTATCCTGATAACCCGGGAAGGGAGTCGCTCTGCCCTAAATTTTAGGACATCAGCATAAAAGTTTTTTTCAGGCATTTTGCCGATTTTCGCAGCTAAAACAGCGCTTTCCGTGGACATCAAAACAAGGGATTATACATCGGCCATACAGGAATTTCAAAAACTGCTTTCGCATGATTGTATACTGACCGGTGCTGAAGAAAAAGAGCGGTATGGAAGGGATGAAACGGAAGATCTCTTTTTCATGCCCGATATTGTATTGAAACCCAACAATACGGAGGAAGTCAGCCGGATCATGCAAATATGCTATGAGCACAACATACCGGTGACTCCCCGTGGCGCAGGAACAGGATTAAGCGGGGGTGCATTAGCCAACAGGGGCGGAGTGGTTGTGTCATTTGAAAAAATGAACCGGATACTGGAGATTGATGAACGCAACCTGCAAGTCACAACAGAACCTGGCGTGATAACAGAAGTGTTGCAACAGGCCGTCAAGGCAAAGGGATTGTTTTACCCGCCGGACCCAAGTTCGAGGGGTAGTTGTTTTATCGGTGGAAATATCGCGGAAAACAGCGGTGGACCCAAAGCCGTGAAATATGGTGTGGTGAAGGATTATGTGCTCAACCTGGAAATGGTATTGCCGGATGGAAGGGTGATATGGACGGGCGCGAATGTGTTAAAGAATGCTACAGGATATAACCTAACCCAATTGGTGGTGGGCAGCGAAGGCACATTGGGGCTGGTCACGAAAATCGTTTTGAGGTTGATCCCGCATCCCAAGCATGATTTATTAATGCTGGTACCATTCAATAGTTTGGAGAAAGCCGGTGAAGCGGTCAGCGCCATATTCAGGGCTGGTTTTACGCCCAGCGCTTTGGAATTGGTGGAAATTGATGCTTTAAAAATTGTCAGCCGTTTTGTTGACAGTGCTGTAGTGCCCGTTACAGATGAAATGGAAGCACACCTGGTCATTGAAGTGGATGGGAATGATGTGGATGTATTGATGGCGGAAATGGAAGCCATTGGTACTTTGCTGGCAGATTATGGATGCGGCGATATATTTTTTGCAGACGATGCTCAGCAAAAAGCGGAGCTCTGGAAATTGCGCCGCAGGGTAGCGGAAGCGGTGAAAATAGATGGTTTTACCATCGAAGAGGATACGGTGGTTCCCCGCGCCAACCTGCCTGCTTTGATCAGGGGAGTGAAGGCGCTTGGCAAACAATATCAATTCCAGGCCGTATGTTACGGGCATGCCGGAGATGGCAACCTGCATGTGCGGATAAAAAAGGAAGGCAGTAAATTCAGCCTGAACAATCCTGAGGTGGTTCCCGCCCTTCGGGCCCTTTTTCAACTGGTACATGAACTGGGTGGCACCATTAGCGGGGAACATGGGATCGGGCTGATTCAGAAAGAATACATGGACATTGTACAAACGCCCGCATCGATTGAACTGATGCGCGGTATTAAAAAAGTGTTTGACCCCAAGGGTATCCTGAACAGCGGAAAAATATTTGATTAGTTATAAGTTATAGCATAACGATTACGCATAAATGATTTTTATGAAGAAACCCGCAGTATTCGCTTTAATCGCACTGTTTGTGCTCCCGTTAATCTGGAGCCCTGTAATGGCTCAGGATGACGAGGAAACGGAGAAGAAATTCTTCAAAAAGGAAAACCTGTTTACAGGTGGCAACCTTAACCTTGCATTCGGCAACCAGGTAACGGTATTGGGCGCCAACCCGCATTTTGGGTACAGCATCAATAAATACCTGGATGTGGCGGTGTCATTGGGATTCACTTATATTTCACAACGCGATTTTCAATATCTCGATGACCGTGTCAGGCAAACCGTGATCAGTCCGGGTGCTTTTGTACGCGTATTCCCTGTGAAGTTTTTATTTGCCCAGGCGCATTTTGAACATAATATCATTAAACTGAATTACATCCCGCCACCCAATACAGGATTATTAAGGGAGAAATACAAAGAGTCGGCGCCAAGCCTGCTTGTTGGCGGGGGGTATGCCACCGGAAGGGATAATGGCAATAACACATATTTTTATTTCTCCGTGATGTGGGATGTGCTGAAAGATGAAAACTCGCCCTATACCGATAACCTCAACAGGGCCATCCCGCAAATCAGGGCAGGTTTTAATATTGGCTTGTTCCAGGGCAGGAGAAACCAGTTTTAACGGTTATGCATATACGATTATTGGGCAGGAACTTTCTCATAGCTTAATATTTCATCAGGTTCGCTGATTACTGAAATCTTTTCTGCCGGGTTGCTGTACAACATCCCTTCGCGGTACATCAGTTCAATATGCGCCACCAGGTGGTTGTAGTATCCCGCGCTGTTGAGGATGAATATGTGTTTATCGTGTATGCTTAACTGGTTCCAGGTGAGCATTTCAAACAATTCATCAAGTGTGCCATGCCCGCCCGGCAATATCACGGCCGCGTCGCATTTTTCATACATCAGTCCTTTGCGGGTGTGCATATTATCGACCACCAGTAATTCGGATATGCCTGTATGCTGGCGTTCTTTACTAACCAGCACTTCGGGTATCACGCCAATAACCTGCCCGCCCGCTTCCATCGCTGCATTGGCTACAATGCCCATCAATCCTATATTTCCGCCTCCATAAATGACACTGATCCCTGCATGGGCCAGGAGCCTGCCAAGTTTTTTCGTGTGCTCCGCAAACAGCGGGTTATGGCCAGCATGGCTTCCGCAAAAGATAGCGATAGACCGGATATCCATATATGTGTATATTATATGGCAGCAAAGACACAAAGTTTTTCCCTATTTTCAATTTTATTTTTTTATAAACCCCCTCTATGTCTGCTGAGATCCTGCTGATATTCGTACTCGGTTATTTTATCCTTTTGTATGTGGTTGCCTGGCTGACCAGCCGAAACTCCAACAATGAATCATTTTTCATTGGAAACAAAAATTCGAACTGGAAACTGGTGGCTTTCGGCATGATCGGCACATCTTTGAGCGGTGTTACGTTTGTGAGTGTGCCCGGTAGTGTGGGCAATATCGCGAAGGAGGGCGGGCTTCCCAATGCCCTTGGGTATTTCCAGGTGGTGATCGGATATTTCCTGGGATATATCGTCGTGGCTTATGTCTTGCTTCCGCTGTACTATAAACTCAACCTGACATCCATTTACCGTTACCTCCAGCAAAGGTTTGGCGAATGGGCCTATAAAACAGGGGCCTCGTTTTTTATTTTGTCGCGTACAGTTGGCGCCACCGCGCGCTTGTACCTGGTGATCAATATCCTGCATATTTTCATCCTGGCCAACCTCGGCATACCTTTCTGGGTATCCGCAGCCGTGGTACTGCTGATGATATTGCTGTACACATTTGAAGGTGGTGTAAAAACAATTGTGTACACAGATACACTGCAAACAACCCTGATGGTGCTTGGACTGATTGTTTGTGTCATATATATCCTCAACAGAATGGATTATTCACTGGGTGAAGCCATCAGCGGTATGCAGTCGCGCGGACTGACACAAATATTTAATGCAGATATCAACAGTCCAGGTTTCTTTCTCAAGCAAATCATTGGGGGCATGTTCATCACCATTGCCATGACCGGGCTTGACCAGGAAATGATGCAGAAAAATATCAGCGTGCGCACATTGGGCGATTCCCAGAAAAACATGCTCAGCTTTAGCGTCATATTGGTATTTGTGAACCTATTGTTTTTACTCCTGGGTGGCCTGTTGTATTTATTTGTGTATCACGAAGGGGCGTCTTTCTCGCAGGCCGGGGCTGACCTGCAATCATGGGGTTTGTACCATGGACAAACCAATGTAACCGGCGATAATTTATTCCCTTCCGTAGCGTTGGGTTTGATTGACGCTGTTCCACCGGTAATTTCTGTCATTTTCATCATCGCGCTCATTTCAGCATTGTTCCCCAGTGCAGACGGTGCGCTGACAGCGCTGACTTCATCTTTCTGCATAGATATCCTTGGCCTGAATGAGAAGAACGGATTAACGGAATCGCAGAAAAGGAAAAGCCGGCTTACGGTGCACTTAACCATGACCGTTATCTTCTTTTTGTTCATCTTATTATTCAGGGAAATTAACAGCCGTTCCATCATCGATAAAATCCTGAACCTCGCTGGGTATACCTATGGGCCCCTGCTCGGGTTGTTTTCGTTTGGCATACTCACCAAAAGAGGCATGCCCGATTCCTGGGTCATAGCATTGATCTGTTTACTGAGCCCGGTAGCCTGTTATTTTCTTCAAACATATTCAGCTCAATGGCTCGGCGGTTATGTGATAGGCATCGAAATACTGATCATCAACGGGCTCCTCACTTTCCTCGGCCTGTACGCGATCTCCCATAAAACCCAAACCGCATGATCGACCTGATTCATCCATTGGCGCAAGCTTACGCGGAGCGGTACAGTTCATGCCTGGGGGATTTGTTGAAAGAGAATGAGGCTTTTACCATGGCGAACCATCCCAAGGCGCATATGCACAGCGGTAGGGTGCAGGGCTTGTTCCTGGGTATGATGAGCCGGATGCTGAAACCTAAGAGGGTATTGGATATCGGGACGTTTACGGGCTTTAGCGCCTTATGTTTGGCGGAAGGGTTGGCGGATGATGGCATATTGCATACCATCGAATGCCGTGAAGATGATGCAAAGACCGCCATGTCGTTTATCAGCCGGTCTGCTAAGGCGAGCCAGATTAGATTGCATACCGGCGACGCTAAAATGATCATTCCCAGCCTGAACGAAACCTGGGACATGGTATTTATTGATGCCGATAAAGTTAGCTATATTGACTATTACGAGTTAACTTTGCAGCAGACGAAGCCCGGGGGCTGGATCCTGGCAGATAACGTGTTTTTTCACGGCGATGTGCTGCAGGAACCGCCCAGTGGAAAAAACGCCAAAGCCATACAGGCTTTCAATGAGCATGTGGCTGCGGATAAAAGGGTTGAGTCTGTTATGCTTACCATCAGAGACGGATTGTTCATTATCAGGAAACTGTAACCATGAAAAAAGCATTAGCCTTAGTGCTGGCCGGCATCATGTGTTTGCCGGCGCTGGCACAAAAAATCAGCATCCCCGAATACATTGACCAGTACAAAGAACTGGCCATTGAAGAAATGCGGCGAACTGGCGTACCTGCGTCCATCAAACTGGCACAGGGCATCCATGAAACCGAAAGCGGGAACAGCGACCTGGTGAAACGCTCCAATAATCATTTTGGCATCAAATGCAAAACCGGCTGGTCTGGTGAGTTTGTGTACCATGATGATGACGCGTTGGGTGAATGTTTCCGTAAGTATCCATCCGCTGAAGAAAGCTACCGCGACCACAGTAATTTCCTTCGCCGCAGCAACAGGTATGCCTTCCTCTTCAACCTCGACCCAACCGATTATAAAAACTGGGCTTACGGTTTGAAAAAAGCGGGTTATGCCACCAACCCCAAGTACCCTTTATTGCTGATTAAATATATTGAGCAGTATAACCTCCAGGAATACACGCTGATTGCCTTGCGCAAGCCTGCTGAACCCACCCAGGATGCGGGACTGGCAGCAGACAATGAGCCATTGAAAAATTCTACAGACATCACTGTTACATCCACACAATCGAAGGAGCCGGCGCCGGAAGACCGTGTGAAGGAAACATCTACTGGCAAAACCTTGTTTAACGGTTTGCGTGCCGTGTGGGCTAAAGCCGGTACATCCTTGCTCGCGATAGCATCAGCACATGATATCCCGCTGAACCGTTTGCTGGAGTACAATGATTTAGAGCATGATGGGTTGCTGACGCATGACGAGTGGATTTATCTTGAGAAGAAAAGGAAGACAGGCCAGGCAGATGCTTATGTAAACCCTGCTGACGAAACGCCGCGGTTTATCGCACAGCTAAACGCCATCCAATTAAATTATTTGTTGCAGTATAACGGATTTGATAAATCGGCATTGGTGCCTGCTGGTACTACAGTGCGCCTCAAACCGGCAGCTAAATCGACCGCAGCTTCGGAAACGCCAGCACCCGGTATTGTGCATGAAGTGCAACCTAAAGAAGGCTTGTATGCCATTTCACGCAAGTACCAGGTGAGTGTCGATACCATCAGGACTGTCAATAAATTAGATTCGGATCAATTGAAAATCGGACAAAAATTAATCATCGCTAAATAATCCCTCGCTTATGTCGGTTATACAGGTACACGATAAATTTTTTCAACCATACCTGACAGCGGATCAGATTGAGATGCAGATCCGCCGTGTGGCCGGCGAGATCAACCGCGATTACAAAGGCATGCGCCCGCTGTTCATTGCCATATTGAATGGATCATTCATGTTCGCATCCGATTTATTCAAACATCTGGATATTGAGGCTGAGATCAGTTTCATCAAGCTTTCTTCATATAAAGGCACCAGCAGCACCGGGCATGTGGTAAAGGCCATTGGTTTGCTGGAATCACTGAAAGGCCGCCATGTCATTATCCTGGAAGATATTGTTGATACCGGTAAAACGCTGAGTGATTTCATGCCGCAGCTTATTGAAGAAGCGCCTGCATCACTTAAAGTGGCAGCCTTTTTGCATAAGCCGGAAGCGCAATCGCACCCGCTGGATATTCATTACCTCGGCTTTAGCGTGCCCAATAAATTCCTGTTGGGGTATGGATTGGATTATGATGGATTGGGCCGGAACCTGAAAGAAATTTACCAGTTGGTTGACGGATAAATGTTGGATAGGGGATTTGTTTGATTGAGATTAAGTCTGTATCTTAACCAAAGATTCATCCTTGAGAAAACTACTGATATACTGCCTCTTCACCCTGATTGGCTTATCCGCCACCGCGCAATATTATTTTCGGGGTGAGATAAAGAATGAAAAGAACCAGCCATTAGGCAATGCAAAAATCTTCCTGCACTCAGCTAAAACTTATTTTTATTCCGGCGCCAGCCACGGTAGTTTTGGGTTTACCGTTAAAAACCTGTACGATTCCATAACCGTAAGCCTCGATGGTTATGAAACCAAAACCATCCGGGTGAAAACGGATATCTGGCAAAACATCACCCTCAAAATTTCCGAAGCGGCCATCAGCAAAAGCAAGCCGAAGCTGATTTCGGTAACAAAGGACCTTAAACAGGGTTCCCGCCTCAATTGGTTTACCGGCGATGAAACTTATTTTCAATTGGTGGAAAACGAATTTGTGCAGGCATCCGGGTTCCCCAACACCGGGTTCTCCCTAAATGTCAACAAGGCTTCATATAGCAACGTGAGGCGGTTCATCAATATGAACAGCCCGGTACCTCCAGACGCGGTGCGCATTGAGGAGATGATCAATTATTTTAACCTGCGGTACCGTGAGCCCGAAGCGGGCCAATTATTCCGCCTGGAAACGCAGCTTACCTCATGCCCATGGAATAAGATGGCGCAGTTGTTGTACCTGAATGTGTGCGCCAAAAAACTCAGCCTTGACCGCATACCGCCCGGAAATTTTGTGTTCCTGATTGATGTGTCGGGCAGCATGGATATGCCCAACCGGTTGCCTTTGCTTAAAGCTGCATTTCAACTGCTGGTGAAAAACCTGAGGCCCGTTGATACCATATCCATTGTTACGTATGGCGGTTCGGTGGGTATTTGGTTGCAACCAACATCGGGCGGGGAAAAGGAGAAGATCATCGCGTCCATCGAAGACCTCACAGCCGCAGGCGATACGCCCGGTGAATCGGCGATCAGGGCCGCATACCAGCTCGCACAATCCACATTCATCAAGGGTGGTAATAACCGCGTCATCCTGGCAACCGACGGAGATTTTAATGTGGGTGAAAAATCAGAAAAAGCATTGGATGAACTGATCACCTTGCAAAAGCAGGGCGGGGTGTATTTAACCTGCCTGGGCGTGGGCATGGGGAATTTTAAAGATTCCAAATTGCAGACCCTGGCCAAGAAAGGTAATGGGAATTATGCTTATCTCGATGACATAGCGGAGGCAGAGAAAGTACTGATCCAGGAACTGACACAAACTTTTTATGCAGTTGCCGACGATGTGTTTATGAATGTCATCTTCAACCCGGCCATGGTGAAACAATACAGGCTGATTGGTTTTGATAATAAAAAGGAAGCCATTGCAGAAAGCGATAATGACCTGGAAGGTGGCGAAATTGGAAGCGGCAGCAGCACCCTTGCAGTTTTTGAAATCATCCCCACCGAACAAAATATCAGTTCACTTCAATCGGAGATGAGGGGGAATTTGGCATCCCTGCAATTGAGGTACAGCTTGTGCAACGACACCAGCTCAAAAGTTTTACTCAGCGCGGTGCCGCAAAATTTTACGGTATTCGATAGCCTTGACCGTACCTGGCAGTTCGCGACCGCAGTTGCCATGTTCGGGATGAAACTGAAACAATCTGAATTTATCCGCGGTGCCAATTGGGATCAGATTATTGAAATGGGGCGCAGGTCTGCAGACCCTTCGCAATACCTCCAAAAAGAATTTATTGGACTGGTGCAAAAAGCACAGGAACTATACGAACCTTCAAAAAAGAAAAAGAAGAAAAAGAAAGGATCCGACGATTGACGCGGATCCAATGTATTAGCTGAACATTTCCCTTACCTTATCAAAAAAGGATTTTTCGTTCTTTTCGGGCTTGGGTTCAAAATTGGAAGACTTGCCCATTTTTTCCAGCATGGATTTTTCTTCCGGGCTGATATGTTGTGGCGTCCAGATATTGACATGGATCAACTGGTCGCCGCGTTCGTAACTGTTAACGGATGGGAACCCTTTGCCTTTCAGCCTGAATATTTTACCACTCTGAGTGCCTGCAGGTATTTTGATTTTCGCGCGCCCGTCAATAGTCGGTACTTCCACCTGTGTACCAAATACAGCGTCAGGGAATGAAAGGTATAAATCAAATGCTACGTTCAACCCGTCGCGCTGTAGCTGCGGGTGAGCTTCTTCTTCAATCAATACAATCAGGTCGCCGGGGCTTCCACCGCGTTCTCCCGCATTGCCTTTTCCGTTTATGCTCAGTTGCATGCCTTCCTGAACACCGGCCGGTATTTCGATGCTTACGGTTTCTTCGCCATAAACACGACCTTCGCCCCGGCAGGCATTGCACTTACTCGTAACCGTTGTTCCTTCGCCGTTACAGGCAGGACAGGTAGAAACGGTCTGCATTTGTCCCAGGAATGTATTTTGAACACGCCTGACCTGTCCGCTGCCACCGCAGGTGCCACAGGTTTGTACGCTGTTTTTATCTTTCGCGCCGGAACCGGTACAGGTTTGGCACTTCACATGTTTTTTAACTTTAATGGTTTTGGTAGCGCCTTTCGCGATTTCTTCGAAATTCATTTTCAATTTCACGCGGAGGTTGCTGCCCCTGGCACCACGGCCACGGCTACCCGAAGAACGGCGGCCACCGCCTCCACCGAAAAAGCTGCCGAAAGCGTCATCGCCAAAAATATCGCCGAACTGGCTGAATATGTCTTCCATATTCATGCCACCGCCCTGGAAGCCGCCACCGCCCCGGCCACCACTGAACGCATTATGCCCGAACCGGTCGTATTGAGCCCTTTTATCCGGGTCGTTCAGCACTTCATAAGCTTCCGCAGCCTCCTTGAATTTTTCTTCCGCGGCTTTATCGCCCGGGTTCCTGTCCGGGTGGTATTGCATAGCCACTTTCCGGTAGGCTTTTTTTATCTCTTCCTGCGTTGAGCTTTTACTGACTCCTAATATTTCGTAATAATCTCTTTTCATACCTTATCCCGGCTGTCGGATCGCTTGATGAATAATGGGTTTTATTTGCCAACCACCACTTTGGCGAAGCGGATGATTTTATCGTTCAGGTAATATCCTTTTTCCAATACATCCACCACTTTACCTTTTTTATCGGGGCCTGCTTCTATATCTGTGATGGCTTCGTGTTTCTCCACGTCAAAATCTTCGCCCATACTGTCCATTGCGGTTAGCCCTTTTTGCTGGAGGGTTTGACGGAGTTTATTAAATACCAGGCGGTTCCCATTGCGTACTTGTTCTAGGTCTGAGCTGTTGTTCATTTGGTTTTCGGCACGGTCGCAATCATCCAGTACATCCAGTAACGACTGGATGATTTCTTTTCCCGCGGTCTGGATGATGTCGAGCCTTTCGCGGGATGTCCTGCGTTTGTAATTATCGAATTCCGCGAACAGGCGAATGTATTTATCTTTTTGTTCCTCGAGTTCCTGCCTGAGTTTTTCGGAATCAGGGTCCTCTGCCGAGCCTGGATTATTCAGATGGGTATGCCCCGGAATGTCTGCATCCGCGTTGATATCCATGGTTTGCTCTTCTCCTAACGGTTTGTTTGTTGGTTCCATATTGTTGTCATTATGATTGGGCGTGCAAAGGTACACTTGTCAAAGATTCTGCCAATCCATGGGCAGCAGTCAATTTGGCACAAAATGAATGGGATAGGGAGAGAAAGGGGAAATTATTTCACAACCTGGAATTTACCCGATTCAAGGATATTTCCATTGATGTCCCTGACCTGGAAAATGTAGATGCCCCGGTAGAAATTCTCGAGGTTTACGGTGATCTTAGGACTGGCGGATTTGGTTTCGTACACCTTTTTACCCATGAAGTTGAAAATCAACAGGGAGCGCACCTGGTCTGTCTTTGGGCCAAGTTCGAAGTTGATGACTACATAAGCGGGGTTGGGGTAGAAAAGCACAGATTTACCCGGAGGATTTGCCAGGCCGGATGCCGGTTTTTGTTGCGCGAAACTGCACAATTGAAACGCGGTCAGGAGGGTTACTATTAGTAAAAGTCTCTTCAACAAAGTAAAAATAAGAAAATATCTGAAAAAAACAAAGATTATCCGGCCGGCCGGTTACCAAGCCCCGGGAAGGGTTGGCAAACCGGCCAGTCGGAATACAATCTTAAGCTAAACGTGCCAATACTTCGTTTATTGCCGCGAAGTTTGGTACTTCCCCGGCGCTTTCCAGCACCTCTGCATATTGTATAACTCCTTGTTTATCAATAACAAATGCCGATCTTTTGCTAACGCCTTTCATGCCCATATCGGTAAATGACGCATAGATGGAGCCATATAGTTCTGATATTTCCTTATTAAAATCGCTCAAAAGCGGAAAATTGTATTGTTGTTCTTCCTTGAATTTGGCCAGTGTGAAAACAGAATCCACCGAAATGCCTAAAACCTGTGCATTCGCCTGGTTGTATCGGGCGATATCGTCCCTAACCGCGCAAAGCTCTTTGGTGCAAACGCCTGTAAATGCTTGCGGGAAAAACAGGATCAATACATTTTGCTTGCCTGCATAATCGGAGAGGCTGATCTTGGTTTTGTCGGAACTGAAAAGGGAAAAATCGGGTGCTTTTTGTCCAATTTGGATGCTCATGTTGCTAATTTTTTTGTGTAAGGTTTAATGACAAAAATACTGGTGAAAAGTTCACAGGCATGAACAAAAAAGGGAAGCCCCCAAAAGGGGGCCTCCGTGTTATCCAAACAATCCATAAAAACAAAAATCTTCTTTGTTAGTACAGGACTTTTGATGGGTGGATTGTGGTAAAATTATTTTTAAAATTTAGGGCATCTGACCGCATCCTGGCTGCTGTTCATGCTCCTGGTAAATGCCTGGTAGCTGAGGGAGACCTCGAAGCCGCCCTGGCCGTTACTGCCCGACTTCAGTTGCGATATATTGGCATCGTAACTAACGGCAATGGCTATAGGATTCATTTCGAGCTTAGCCACCGGGATGATGGCGTCATTCCATCGGAAATATGTGCCTGCGTGGAACGTGTATGGTGATTTTTCTGATTCATTGATTTTCCAGGAATACAGCGCGCCGGCTACCGCTTCGGTATATGGCCCTTGTTTACTGTAATCGGCCTGCATGGTGAAATAGGAGAGTTCGTTGATATGCAAACGTATACCTGCGGATCCCACTAATTTGGCCATCATCTCCGTGTTGTTATTGGTATAAAATGAAATGTTTTTGGCTTTATTGAAATGATGATAAGCTAAACCGATGAATACATTGTTGCGGTCGTTATCGCCAACCTGGCTGTTGAAACTCATGCCCACACTGGCATCCAGGTAAGTGTAATTTGGTTTGTTGAAGACCTCGCCTGTAGATAAACCCGGGTTGTAGCCCGTACCATCGTACTGGTTATTGGTGGTCATTTTGGTGGGGTCTATCCTGCGCTGAACAACACCTCCCATAAAGCCGAGGGAGAGGTACATGTTCCTTTCTTCGCTTAATGATTTATGGTAATTGGCGGCGGGTAGTACATGCGTTGCCGTTAGTACCGCGGAGCCCGCACGGTCGTATAGCACTTGTCCGCCGATGGTGAGGTAATCATCGCCCCTGCCTACCGGGATTTTATATTCACCGCTTAATGAAGTGGTGCGGTAAGGCACCGTTACACTGTTCCATTGAGAACGGTGAACCGCCTGGATGCGCACATCCCCGGTAAATAATCCCGCCAGTGAAGGGTTCCTTAACAAAGGCGTTTCAAATATTTGGGAAAAATGTATGTCTTGCGACCTTGCCTGTACCGATAGGGCCAGCATGGCACAAATGAAGAATGACCTTGGCGATGTTTTCATGGTACTGGATGGTGTTTTCACTCTCGTGGCTACCTATATAAAACGATGTAAGGTGGATTTTAGTGTGATAAAGCTGATTATTTTTTTAAAAAAAATATCTGATTTTCAAATGGTTATTAGGGTATGCGTTATCGCAGTGGGTACGCTCAAATGCAGACGGGGCCCGCATTTTGCAGGCCCCGTCAGATCCATATAAACAAAAGCGCGTTGAGTCTCTTTACCTGATTAAGGTGATATTTCCCTTATAATTCAAAGTGGCGTCATTGTCGCATTTCACTTCGATGATATACACATATACATCCGGGTTCAGCAGTTGTCCTTTAAACCTGCCGTCCCATCCTGCATTGGCGTCGTTGGCGTTGAAATTGCTGCGTTCGTAGACCATTTCGCCCCAGCGGTTGAAAATGCGCATGGTTTTTACATTGAACAAACCGGTGCCGCGTGGATAGAATTTATCGTTCATGCCATCCGCATTCGGGGAGAATGTATTGGGTATGAAAATATTCGCGCCATTGCAAATCACATACACCGTTACCTGGTCTGAAGCCTTGCACTTACCCGGATTCGATACAACCACTTCATAGGTGGTAGTCTCCCTCGGCCTGATGGTAATGGCCGGGAAATCGCTGCGGAATATGCTTCCGGTGGGCGTCCAGGTTACTTCGGTAACATCTGAAGAGATCACCGGTACCAGGTCAATGGTTTGTCCTACGTTCACCGTCCTGTCATCGCCTGCTTCAACTGTCGGTATCGGGTAGACGACGACGCGTATATATGAGGTGTCCGTAAAACAGTTCCTGTCATCGGTACCTACAACCATATAATTGGTAGTGGTTTGAGGCGCGGCCAGCGGGCTTGCCGATTGGGCGTTGTCGAGGCCTGCGGCTGGCGTCCATGAGTATGTATGTGCACCGGATGCCTGCAACCTGGTGGCACGGCCTACACAGAGCGTATCGCCCCTGCCCACCGCCATATCGAACGGGTATTTTACGGCAACCCTGATGTTCGCGGTATTGCTGCAGCCAAATTGTGTGGTGCCCGTTACCAGGTAAGTGGTCAATGAGTCAGGCGTGGCTACAGGATTCGGGCAGTTGTCACAGCTTAAACCATTGGCAGGCGACCATTGGTATGTGTCTGCTCCTGTTGCCTGCAGCGTAATGCCGCGTCCCTGGCATATCAGGGTATCGGGCCCGGCACTGACAACAGGTATCGGGTATGCGTCTACGTTAGTTTGAGCGGTATGGCTGCAACCGCTGCTGTTGGTTACCTGCAGGGTTACAGGATAGTTGCCTGCGGTATTGTACACAATAGCCGATGGGTTTTGCACGCCGGCATTTTGTCCGTTGCCGAAATTCCAGCTCCAGGTTATGGCCGAGGTATCAGGTACCGCCAGGCTTCCGGTAAAGCTGATGGTTACCGGTGTACAGCCGTTGGCAGATTGTGTGATCTGCGCCCGGGGCGATGCCACAACCCTGACCGGGATGTCGCTGCGCACGCTGTCGCGGCAGTTGTTCAGGCTGGTCACCACCAATGTGGGATAATACAAACCTGTTTGTGTATAACCATGCGATGGGTTTGCGTCGGTTGATGCGCTTCCATCACCGAATGTCCACTGATACGATGTGATCGGGTCATTGCCGGTTGATTGGCTGCTGAACTGCACGGAACCCGCGTCGCAAATAGGTTGGTTATTGAAGTCTATTGCAGCATTCACACCATACACATGAATTGAATCGGTACCTGTAACCGGTACTACGCAACCACCGTCATCACGAAGGATCATGCGGGGAAGGTAAGAACCCGGGTTGGTATATGTATGGCTGACAACAGAGTCGGTTGTGCTTAATGTGTTTCCATCATTGAAATCCCAGATGAACGATGTTCTGTCGCGTGTAGTGGCAACAAAGTTTACCTGCAGCGGCGTACATCCGGTAATATTGTTGTACGTGAATGTGCCGTATGGCCCACGAACCACAATCGGGATCTCTTTGCTGTCGGTACAACCTCCGGGGCCAGTTACCGTGAGTTTGGAAATAAATACACCGGAAACTGAGTAGAAGTGCGATGGGTTGGCGGTTACAGATGATGTGTTATCGCCGAAGTCCCAAACCATTGAAGTATAGTACTGCGAACTGTTTGTGAAGTTGACAACCAGCGGCGGGCATGTACTCACCGAATCGCTCACACTGAAATTGGCAATAGGTGTACGTATGATAACATAACTGCTCCTTATGATGGAGTCGGTACACCCATACTGATCAACTACAGTGAGTTTGATGTCGTAAGCGCCGTTTTGCTGATAGGTATGCGTGGGATGCTGCACGGTGCTGCTGTTGCCATCTCCAAAATCCCAGCTGTATGTCAATCCCGGGCCTGTGGATGTATTATTGAATGTTACATCTCGGTTCGGGCAAGTCAGTGTATCCAGGGCATTGAAGTTGGCCTGTGGCTGCGAAATGGTCAGCATATTGCTGCGTGTGCGGCTGTCGGAGCAACCTGAGGCATCGGTTACGGTGAGTCGCACCGTGTATACGCCCGGAGTGGAATAGGTATGTTGGAACGGGCCACCGGTTAGCGTATCAATTACACCGTCTCCATAGTTCCAGATCCAGCGAACAATGGGGTTTGTTCCATCTGTTGTTGAATTATCCGTAAAACTCACCGTGCTGTTCTGGCAGGTGCCCGGAACGGTTGAAGAGAATGAAGCTGTAGGGCCATTCACCCTGATGTATTGCTGGCGCACCAGTGTATCGGCACAACCCAAAAGATCAGTTGTTATCAACGACACAGTGAATGTTCCTGGTTGGTTGTAAATGATGGATGGGTTTTGTACCGTGCTCGTTTGTCCGTTACCGAAAGTCCATGCATATGTGGCGATATTCGCCGGGTTCATGCCCACAGTACTGAAATGGACCGTATCTTTTTTACATATCACTGTAGGTGCGCCGGTGAAATTGATGGTTTCATCTATCACCTGTATGACCTGTTCCTTCAGGTGTTCGCAACCTGTTTGGTTGTTTCTGACGAGTAAGGAAATGGTATATGTACCCGTACTGCCATACGTGTGCACCGGGTTTTGTTGGGTTGATGTATTGCCGTCCCCGAAATTCCAGAGCCATTGGTCTGCACCGATGGATCGGTCTTCGAATGTTCGGGTATAAGGGTTTGCGCAATCAAAGCTGGTACGGAAATTGGCAATGGGCGGTGTGATGTACACATAATCCTCCATGATCAAGGTATCCGGGCAGCCATTGTTGATCACAATTAAAGTCACGGTGAAATAACCGGTATCTGTATAAGCGTGCTCAGGGTTTTGCAGGATGGAAGTGCCGCCATCACCGAAATCCCAGAACCATTGCGTTACGGTTCCGGTTGATAAATCGGAGAATACCACCGGTAAATATGCACAGGTATTGCGGGGTGTGGCGTCGAACTGCGCGTTAGGCGGGTTTCCGGCGCTGATGCCCTGGGCAACAAAAGCTGTGTCGCGGCAACCGCTGGCAGTGGTGATGATCAGTGTGATATCATACACACCTTCATTGAAAATATGTGTAGGCGTAGCTTCCGTAGAAGTGGTGCCATCGCCAAAATCCCAGAAATAAGAAGCGACAGGCTCATTGGTATTCACTGTGGAAGTGAACGTCCATGGGAATGGGGCGCAACCGGCCTGTGGCAGGTTATTGATGGTAGTGGATGGCGGCTGAATGCGGATATAACCGTTGCGTACCATGGTATTGGTACAACCGTTCAAACCTGTAGCTGTGAGCCTGATATTGTAAGAACCCGTATTGGTAAACGTATGCGTGGGGTTGACTTGTGTGGATGTGTTGCCATCCCCGAAATTCCAGGTATAGCTCACCGCGTCGGTGCTACCGTTGCTGAAGTTTACAACAAGCGGTGCCTGGCAGGAACCAAGCGGATCGGCAGTAAATGCCGCGTTCGGACGGGGCTTTACCACAATATTTTTAACCAGGGAGTCTGAACATGACGTGAACTGGTTTACGAGTTTGATCTGGTAAGTGCCCGCTGCCGCGTAGTTTTTGGTTGGGTTCATGGCGGTGGATGTAGTGCCATCGCCAAAATCCCATGTTACGCTAACAGGTGTAGGGCTGGATGTATTGGTAATGCTGAAGTTTACACCGGCGCAAACACTGTCGGGCGAGGTAAAACGTGTTTGGTTATTACCCACACTGATCGCGTTGTTGCGGATGAGTGTATCGCGGCAACCGTTTTGGTTGATCACAATCAGTTGCACGGAATAAGTACCGGCCGCGGTGTAAATATGTGTCGGGTTTGCGGCTACGGAACTGCCCCCGTCACCAAAGCTCCATTGGTAACTGAGTGTACCCGTACCCGTGGTGAGGTTGGTGAACTGGATGGTTGCAGGCGTCCGGCAACTGGTGGCATTGGAATTGGTGAAATTGGGAACAGGCTTATCCATCATGTTGATGAAATTGGCCCTTGTCAATGTTCTCGTACAACCGTTGGAGTTAGTCACACGGAGTGATACGTTGAAATTGCCCGCGGTGCTGTAGGTATGCACCGGGTTTTGATCGGTGCTGAGGGTGCCATCACCGAAATCCCATTGCCAACTACTGATGGTTCCGCTGCCGGCAACGCTTAGGTCGGTAAATTGAACGGTCATAGGGAAACAACCGGCTGTTGATGAAGCGCTGAAGTTCACCGTAGGCAGGGCATTGATGGTAATATACTGTGTCCGTATCAGGGAGTCCCTGCCGGATGCGTTTTGTACCACCAGTTTAACCGTATAGGAACCGGGGTTGAAATATGTTACTGAAGGGTTACGCAGGGTAGAGAATGTGCCGTTTCCCAAATCCCATCGCCATTGCGTAGGATTACCCGTTGATAAGTCGGTGAAGTTGACAACTAATGGGGCGCAACCCGATGTGGGGCTTGCCGTAAAGTTGGCAGTTGGCTGGGCGAGCGCCACGAAGCATATCATGCTCAGGGCTACAGTTAAAAAACTGTTTCTCACCACTTTCATGATGATCATAGGAATTGGCTTTTGCTTTATGAATCGGATAACCACCAGGGATGGTTAACTCTATAAACTTCATAAATGCAAAAAAATTGTGTGGGGACCTGTCTTTTTTTTGAATCAGAGCCTTTCCATCTGGAGTTCAATGGCCGCGGAACTGCCCCAGGGGGCTAATTTCATAACGGGGATGCCTTTTTCGGCAAAGCGCCATTGGCGGTTGATAAACACAAATTCAGCCGGGACGCTGGGTTGGTTCAGGGTAATCACCAACTTGCCGAAGTCTTCATTGGTGCTCCAGGTGCCTGTGTAGAGGACCACCCCGTTTTTGGAAGCGGTCATCGGGCCGTCGTAATTGGTATTTTTCAAAAGCCTGAAACGGTAACCATCATAATCGGCCGTGATATCGGTACCGTTATTATTGGCTAACCTCACTTTGAAGTCGCGGTTCAGGATGTTTTGATCAAAGTATTGCTGTAAAATATCCTCCGTAAAATCTTCCTGTACTTTTTTGCAACTGCTGGATGCAAGAAGGATTAATGAGCAGAGGATCGCGATAATAAACCGGTGGTTATATAGCATCAGGGGCATATCACTGAATTTGGATGCCGTAAATATCGGAAAATTTCTGCGTAGCATAATCTATAAAATACCGGCTGTTCAGGGTTTCGTCTGTCACGCGCTGGCATAGTTCGCCGGCGGTATAATAACGGCCAAACCGGTATATATGTTGTGCCAGCCATTCCCTGATCCAGGCAATATCTTCCGGCCCTGTTGTTTCTGCCAGTGATGGCCTTGCCTGTAGCATGCTGTGGTAAAACTGGGCGGCATAAAGGCTTCCCGTGCTGTAGGTGCTGAAATATCCAAAACTGCCATGCCCCCAATGTACATCCTGCAGGCAGCCGGAGCGGTCGTCCGGGATATCCAGCCCGAGGTATTCTTTGTACAACCTGTTCCATACTGCCGGGATATCATCAACGGCAATCGATCCCTCGATCAGGCCTTTTTCAATCTCATATCGGATCATCACATGGAAATGATAGGTAAGCTCATCGGCTTCCGTCCTGATTAATGATGGTTGAACAGTATTAATGGCCCTGTAAAATGATTCAAGGCTAACATCTTTCAATTGAACCGGAAATACGGTTTGCAGGTAAGGGTATTGTTGTTTCCAGAATGCCCTGCCACGGCCAATCGCGTTTTCCCAAAGCCTGCTCTGGCTTTCATGAATGCTCAGGCTGCAGTATTCTCCCAGGGGAAGCCCGTATGCCTCATCCGGTAGCCCTTGTTCATACAATGCATGCCCGCCTTCGTGCAGGCAGCTCCAGGCCATATTCGCGAAATCATGTTCGTCTATACGTGTGGTGACCCGTACATCCAGCCTGTTGAAATTAACGGTAAAAGGATGTTCGCTCAGGTCTTGCCGGCCTGCTTCAAAATCGAAGCCCATTTGGGCAAGCAGGTACAAGCCGTACGACCATTGCGCGTCTTTCGGGTAATGCTTATGCAGGAAATCGCGGGGGATGGCAGGTTGTTTGCTGATTTGCGCCATCAACCGGCTCAAATCAACCCTGAGGCCCGCAAATAAATGATCCAGTTGCCTGACGGTCATGCCCCGGTCATATTCATTCAGCAGGGCATCATACGGGTGTTCGGCATATCCCAGCCATTCGGCTTCTTCCCGCTTTAACCGCACCACTTCCTGTAAGGCTGGCGCAAAGATTCCAAAATCATTTTGCTGCCTTGCCTGTAGCCAGGCATGGAACCCTTTGTTGACCGCTTCGGTTTGGCCGCGTACAAAGGCCGGACTGAGTTTCCGGCTTTTATCGTAGTCATACCGGGATAGTTGTATGTTGCGTTTGTGCGTATCCGTTAGTTCATGCCGTCGCATGAGTGCATCCAGTATCTTGCCGGTTTCGGAGGATGTGAACAGGTCGTGTGCCAGTTCGGTGAGCGTGGCAATCTGCCTCGACCGGTGCTCATGGCCTTTTACGGGCAGGTAGGTTTCCTGGTCCCATTGCAACAGGGCCGACGCATACCTGATATCGGCGATGCGGCGCATGCGCTCCTGGTAATCTGCGTAAGTATAGGTATCCGGCATAAGCGATTGTCCAACCTTAGAGATTGCGGATGACTTCATCGGCAAACTCACTTGTCTTCAACAAAGTGGCATCCTTCATTAAATTGTAAAAGTCGATGGTTACGGTTTTATTGCGGATGGTTTTGCCTACGGCATGTGTGATGAGTTCGGCCGCATCCCTCCATCCCATATATTCCATCATCATCACGCCACTAAGGATAACGGACGAAGGGTTCATGGTATTGGTATTGGCAAACCTGGGCGCTGTGCCATGCGTAGCTTCAAATACAGCGTGCCCGGTGAGGTAATTGATGTTTGCGCCGGGTGCTATGCCGATGCCACCCACCTGTGCGGCCAGCGCGTCGCTGATATAATCGCCGTTGAGGTTCAGGGTTGCAATCACGGAATAATCCTGCGGGGCCAGCATGGCCTGTTGCAAAAAGTTATCGGCAATGGCGTCTTTGATGATTACTTTACCGCCGATCGCGCTGATTTTCATTTCTTCATTGGCCACCGCTTCGCCGCTTTCTTTTTTTGTGCGCTCCCATTGCTGCCAGGTGTACACATCACCCGCGAACTCCCTTTCCGCCAGTTCATAACCCCAGTTTTTAAATGCGCCTTCGGTGAACTTCATGATATTGCCTTTGTGGACCAGGGTAACGGATGGCAGTTTATGCTCAATCGCGTATTGTATCGCGGAGCGGATCAGTCGTTCTGAGCCTTCCTTGCTCACCGGCTTGATGCCCAAAGATGATGTTTCGGGGAAACGGATTTTTTTAACCCCCAGTTCGTTCACCAGGAAATCGCGGAGTTTATTGGCTTCCGCTGTACCCGTCATGTATTCAATGCCCGCGTAAATATCTTCCGTATTCTCACGGAAAATCACCATATTCACTTTCTCTGGCTGCCACATCGGCGATGGCGTACCTTCAAAATATTTAATTGGCCTCAGGCATACATACAGGTCTAACTCCTGGCGCAGTGCCACATTCAGGCTCCTGATGCCACCACCAACAGGTGTGGTGAGCGGCCCTTTAATGGAAACCAGGTATTCTTTGAACGCGTTCATGGTCGCTTCGGGCATCCATTCACCGCTTTTCTGAAATGATTCTTCACCGGCCAATACTTTCAGCCAGTTGATTTTTTTTGTTCCCTGGTAGGCTTTTTCCACGGCGGCGTCAAATACGCGTACACTGGCTTTCCAGATATCGGGGCCAATGCCGTCGCCTTCAATAAATGGGATGGTGGGGTTGTTGGGTACCTGCAACTTGTTGTTGGGGCCCATGCTGATCTTTTCTGGCATGATGATGTTTGTCCGGGCTTATGAATAGGTTTCAGCTTCAGTGGCGTCGCACACTTGTACAGTGGCGCTTGGCTCAGCTAAAGCGGCACAAAGGTACTGCATGCCTTTGTAAAATGCCAGCGTAACTATATCAATTTAGCTGAATGAACAAGTTAAAAAAAGCGGCCTCCATGTGGAAGCCGCTTTGCGTGTCAAACAATGCAAGTTTTTATTGGGTACGGCGTACTCTGAAATTGCAACTGATATTCGCGGTATTGGTGGTGCCGGCAATGGTGACGGTTCCACTGAAATTGCCTGCCACAAACTGGCCTACCGGTCCATATTCCGTAATGTTTACATTAATGGGCGTTGAAATAATGTATTGTCCGCTTGTGCTGCCCGGGACTGAATTGCTGAACTGGGTCAGGCTTTGTGTGCTGCCTGCAGCAATGCCGCTTTCCGTGAAGGCAAAATTGCTGAAAAGGGTAGACGTTACACCGCCAATGTTCCTTACGCTCATGCCATATATGTTAATGGTGGAAGGCAGGGATTGTGTATTTACGGAATATCCCATACTGTCTGCGGGCGCGGTATAATTGCTGTTGTTGCCATCTACCGTGATGTTGATGAATTCAGCAATCTGGGTGCCACAAGCCTGCAGGTTACCGATTGGGTTACTGCCTGCTGTAATGGTATGGGCAAGTGATGGGCTTTGTTGTCCGCCTGCATAGTCTTCCCCGATAAACTCAGCGTTCAGGGAACTGCTGTTGCAAAGGATGACATTAAAGTCGAAACTGCCGGGGCCGCTCAATGGGTAACGGCTGTATTGGCCGTTATTCAGCATGATGATCGCGCCGTTGCTCACCGGTGCATTGCTGCAATCAGTTATGGTGCCTGTAATATTTGCAGTGGATGTGCTGGAATTGCTGATGGTAATGGTGCCGAGTGATACATTGACATTGGTTGTGGTAAAGTTCTGGCTGTACACCGCGTTGCCGCAATTGAAGAATGCATACACTTCCAACAACAAGTTGGCATTGGCCGGGATGGCGCCGCCTACATAACCTGTGGAATCGGTATAGCCCCATGCCGCGTTTTGCGGGTTACTCACTACGGAAATTTTCACACCTGCATAAGGAATGGGTTCGCCATCAGCATCCACGATGGTGCAGTTGAATTGCACAAAATTGGCGGGGACGTCGCAGTTCCAGAAAGAGAAATGGCTCACTTCGCCTACATAGTTGCTGCCGTTTTTGCTGGCCTGTCCTTCTTCGATCCATAAGCCCTTGGCTTCATCAAAATGCCATAAGGCGATGCTGGCGGGCGCGCTTGATAAAATAGAAGCGGGGATTGGCATAGTCAGTGTGGCCTTCTTGCCATCGGCGATCTGCAACTTTTCGCCGGAAGCGCCTGTGAGTTCCACCGCAGCCATACCGTATGTGGTGAGGAATTGCATAGCGCCATCGGCATTCAATGCACGAAGGTCGCCGGGCATTTCACTGTTCAGGTCATCGCTGGTTGGATTGATCCAGTATGCGGCTACATTTACCTGTCCGCTATAAGCCGCGCCGGACGCTTCATTCACTACGGCGTTGGCCGGAAAGCTGATGGAGAGCCCGTTGCTGAGCGTCACCAGGCCACCCGAACCACCGTTCACTGTTCCGGTGATATTTTTAGGGATCAGCTTGATACGGAAGAACGCCGATTTATCGGCAGCCGCGATATAAGTTTTGATGCCCGGGAAATATCCTGGTTGCGAAACGGTAACAGTGGCTGCGTTTTTCACCACTTCCACATTCTTCACTTCAAAATAACCATACTCGTCCGTCGTGGTTGTGCGTGTACCCACTTTAACGGATGCGCCTGTTACAGGGTCATTGTTTTCATCCGTTACAAAGCCGGAAACTTTAGCAGAGTTTACTTTAGTAGTAAGGTCCGGTGGTGTAACTGTATTACCCGGTGGGTCAATGTTTTCATTGATCTCTTTTTGGCAGGAGAAAAAGAGTAAGGTTGATGCCAGCATCAGCGCTGTCAGCAAAAACCTGTTAGACATAGCACGTATCATGGTTTGATGTTTTTGATTGATAAATGTGGATCCGGATATAAAGAGGCTGCGTGTAAAGCTTCCGTTGCCTGCTTCAAGAATTTTTTTTAAGGCTTCATGTCGAGGCTTGCATTCAGCCATCCTTCAGACAGTTTCATGCCTTCATATTTGCGGTAAAAGCGAATGGCTGGTTCGTTCCAATCAAGCACCTGCCAGTTCATGCCCGCTAAACCCAGTTCCCGGCATTCGCTGATGAGTTTATCGAATAACATATGCCCAATGCCTTTTCCACGCCAGTCTTCTGTAACAATCAGGTCTTCGAGGTACATCCGCTGACCCTTCCAGGTACTGAAGCGGATATACCACAATGCAAAACCAATGACAAATGGAGGTTTTCCCGCTTCATTCACTTCGGCTACAAATGCCCACCACACGGGCTTTTTGCCAAATCCGCTTTCTGCAAAATGTTCCTGGCTGATAACCACTTCGGAAGGAGCTTTTTCATACAAAGCCAATTCATGGACGAGTTCCAGCATCCGCGGGCAGTCTGACCGTTCCGCCCTTCGAATCAAAATATTGCTCATACCGGCAAATGAAGGTATTTTTTGTGAATTTCAGTTGCGCCTTTTCGGTTATTTTTAGATCAAAATAACACACAATGAAATCATGGCTGGTATCGTACGCCAGGTACAATGAATGGGCGAACAGGAGGCTGACAGATTGCCTTATGAGCGGCGTGGTGCAGGTGGAACAGCCTGTGGTAAGCAGTTTCCCCGGCATCATGCCAACCTTATTGCACATGTGGGACGCAGAGCACATCTGGTGGCAACGTGTGAAGATGAAAGACCAAATAGACCGGCCAAGTGAATCTTTTTCGGGAGACCTGCAAAAACTAACGCAACATTTATTGTTGCAATCAGCCGAATGGGCCAGCTGGGTGTCTGCCGCTACTGAAGCCGCGCTGGCACATGAATTTATTTACCGGAACAATAAGCGTGAGCAGTTTAAGCAACCCGTGGCCGATGTGCTTATCCACCTCTTTAACCATCAATCCTATCACAGGGGGCAAATCGTTACGATGCTCCGCCAACTGGGTGCCACGCAGATCCCCGCGTTGGATTATATCGTATTTACGAGGAAGGGAAAATGACGGATAACATGATGTCAAAAAATAGTGGATGACATCAATTATGATCAATCATGGTGAGGGTTATTCCATAAGATCCATCGGCAAAATAGCCACCATTGCCGGGCTGGAATTCGCTGTGGAAAAAGCGGCGGTACACCAGGCCAATCCCTTCGGCATATATCTCCCTGCCAAAATTGATTTCGCTGTATGATGCGGGATCGTCGGGGTTCCCGATGATTTCGTCGCGCTGGTTTACGGTGACGGTATTGCTGAGCGTATATGCGCCAACGTTAGCCGGCTGGCCAGTGTTTTCGTACGTGTAATCCCATCCATCCATGTATTGGATATCAGAGTTGGCTGAATACGTATCAAGGTAGGCATGCCCTTTCCAGGAATAGCCGTCGCGGATAGGTGTTTTAAGTTTGATGAAACGCATATTGTTTTCAATAAACTCAAGGCTGCCCGCCGGCTTAACCATCATGAAACTGGCATCCGGCACCCAGGGGTTTGATTCGGTTTTGCGGATGAAACGGAACACGCGGAAAGCGGGGTTGCCCAGGGAATCGGTGATTTCAGCGTCCACCTGGTATTTCACCTGGTAACTGATGGTTGTATCGCGGGTGCCAAAACTTTTATAAACAAGGGAATCAAGCTGATACACGATGTATTTTCCAGCCACGGTGGGGGCGTAATCATCAATGCCCGCCAGGGGCAGGGTTTCGGTAGATTTTTTACAGGCAGACAAGAGGCAGATGCCGGCCAGCAAGAGGAAGATTAGTTTTTTCATACGTATTGATCTGTCCAATATACGGTAAAAGACGGTTCAGCGGTCCATTTTGCTGCTTAATACCGCTGGATAATGCCACCGCCAATGACGTCGTCATTTTCGTAAAAAACAGCGCTTTGGCCCGGGGCGACACCTTTTACATCTTCATAAAAACGTACCAGGATGCCGTTTTCGTATGTGTAGAGGTTTGAGAGGCAACCTTTGTCTTTGTACCTGATTTTGGTAACGGCTTCCATGCCCTCCGTGATGCCCTCGTATTTTAGCCAATTCAGTTTTGATACCTGCATGTCGGAGCGGTTCAGGTCGGCTTCAGAGCCAAGCACTACCGTATTGGTTTCGGGTTCAATGCGGGTGACAAATACCGGTTTGCCCAGGGCGATGTCAAGCCCTTTACGCTGCCCAACCGTATAAAAAGGATATCCTTTGTGCTTTCCCAGGATATTTCCGTTCGGATCCACAAAATTTCCGCCATCAACCCGCTCTTCTAGTCCTTCAACCCTTCTTTTCAAGAAACCCCTGTAATCGTTATCCGGCACAAAACAGATTTCGTAGCTCTCATTCTTTTTCGCCAGTTCGGGATAACCAAAGTCATGGGCCATCTGCCGGATTTCTTTTTTATGGTATGTGCCCAATGGCAGGATGGTTCGGCTCAGGAGTTCCTGCGGGAGCCCCCACAATACATAACTCTGGTCTTTCGTGTCATCCAGTCCTTTGCGGATAAAATACCGGCCGTTATCGTGCTGGTGAACCTGGGCGTAGTGGCCCGTGGCAATAAACTCGCAGTCAAGGGCATCCGCCCGCTTGAGCAGGGCCTTCCATTTAATGTGCGTATTGCACATCACGCAAGGGTTTGGGGTACGCCCGGCCAGGTATTCCTCTACAAAATTTTCAATCACAAAATCACCGAATTCATCCCTGATATCCAGGATGAAATGGGGAAAGCCATGGTCAACCGCGGCTTGTCGGGCATCGTTGAAACTATCAAGGTTGCAGCAACCGGTTTCTTTTTTTCCTGTTTTGCCCACACTCGTGGCATAATCCCATGTTTTCATGGTGATCCCCACCACTTCGTAGCCCTGTTCATGCAACATCAGGGCGGCAACGGTACTGTCGATACCGCCGCTCATCGCCACCAACACTTTACCTTTTTTACTCATATCGAAACACTTCGATGCAAAGGTACGATTTTACCTTGTCCCGCCGGATTTTGTGGAGGTTGCCATTGATGGGCCAGTTTCCGGCTGGGGTCAATCATTCGGGAACCATCTGCATGTAAATGTGGAAACAGACTGCCGGGAAACCGCTTCCAAAACCGTCCAATCCATTAACTTGCGCCCATGCAGGCATATCACGATTTACTCAGGCATATCCTTGACCATGGTGCCGATAAAAGCGATCGTACGGGAACGGGTACACGAAGTGTATTCGGTTACCAGATGCGGTTCGATTTGTCGGCCGGTTTCCCTTTGGTGACCACCAAAAAAGTGCACCTGAAAAGCATCATTTATGAATTGCTCTGGTTTTTGAAAGGCGATACCAATATCGCGTACCTGAAAAATCACCAGGTATCGATCTGGGATGAATGGGCCGATGAAGAGGGGAACCTTGGCCCTGTGTATGGAAAGCAATGGAGGAGTTGGGAAGGCGCCGGAGGCGTGGAAGTTGACCAGATCAGCGACCTGGTTCACCAGATTAAAACGAACCCCGACAGTCGCCGGTTGCTGGTAAGTGCGTGGAATGTGGCCGACCTGCCCAGGATGAAACTCATGCCTTGTCATTGCCTGTTTCAATTTTATGTGGCGAATGGTAAACTAAGCTGCCAGTTGTACCAGCGTTCGGCGGATGTATTCCTTGGTGTGCCATTCAACATCGCGTCGTACGCGCTCCTCACCATGATGATAGCGCAGGTATGCGGGTTGGAGCCGGGTGAATTTGTGCATACATTTGGCGATGCCCATGTGTACAGCAACCATATGGAACAGGTGAAACTGCAATTGAGCAGGGAACCGTTCCCATTGCCGCGCATGGCCATCAATCCTTCTGTAAAAGATATTTTCGGGTTCCAGTTCGAAGATTTTGAATTGAAGGACTACCAGTGCCACCCCGCCATCAAAGCGCCCGTGGCTGTTTAATTTGCCAGCCGACTTTGAAAAACCCTGCATCTGTTCACATCTTTATGAATTGCTTATGATTTCTTTGATCGTTGCGGCGGCGCAAAACAATGCAATAGGAAAGGATAACCGCTTGTTATGGCATCTGCCAAACGACCTGAAATTCTTTAAGAATACAACCTGGGGAATGCCGGTGATAATGGGCCGGAAAACATTTGAGTCGGTGGGCAAACCGCTGCCCGGCAGGTTTAATATTGTGGTGACCAGGCAGTCCGGATGGTCGGCCGAAGGGGTATGGGTTGCCGGCAGCCTCGATGAAGCCATCGCCCGGGCGGAATCAACCAATTGCCTTGAAATATTTGTAGCGGGTGGCGCTGATATTTACCGTCAAGCACTTGACCGCGCGGGAAAAATTTACATGACAAGGGTAGATGGAGCGCCGGAGGCAGACAGCTTTTTCCCCGAACTGCACCCGGCGGTATGGGAGCAGGAAACAACGGTTGATTTTCCGGCAGATGACAAGCACGCGTTCAGGTATTCTTTCCAGGTATGGAAGCGCAGGAAATTATCCTGACCCTCATCCGCAATTGCATCATGAACAATAAATGCACAACCACCCTTGTACTCTTCATTTCAACTTGCCTGCAAATACCTTCAATATTACTTAAGTGCCGCGAATGGCAAAGGGCATGGCGTGCATTCGCCCTTTGTATACCGGTTTATAGACCAGGTGCTGAACGACAAGCTCAAATATCCCTGTTACACAGAGGTTGAAGCGATCCGTGCCGGATTGCTGGAGGATCGTACATCCATTACCGTGACCGATTTCGGCGCGGGTTCTGCTATGATCAATGACCATACCCGCGTGGTGAAACGTGTGGCGCAAACCTCCCTGAAAAGCGCCAAATACGCGCAACTGATGTTCAGGATCGTACAATACTTTAAGCCGGAAAATATCATTGAACTGGGCACTTCGTTTGGGGTAACAACTTCGTATATGGCTAACGGTTATCCGCAATCGAAAATATACAGCCTGGAAGGCGCGCCTTCTATCGCGGCTATCGCCCGGCAGGTGTTTGAGCGGCAGGGGCTGAGGCAAATAGAGCTGATCGAAGGGCGGTTCGCGGACACATTGCCGGGCTTACTGCAAAAATTGCAACATGTTAACCTTGCCTATGTAGATGGCCATCATCAGTATGCGCCGACAATCGAGTATTTTCATTGGCTGAAAGAAAAAGCCGGTCCGCAAACTGTATTCATCTTCGATGATATCCATTGGAGCAGCGGCATGGAAAAAGCCTGGAAAGAAATATGTGATGACCCGGCGGTCACACGCAGCATCGATTTATTTTTCATCGGGCTTGTTTTCTTTGACCCGTCTTTTAAAGAGAAAGAACGGTTCCGCATCCGATTCTGATTTTCCTTAACTTCGGCATAATTCAAGAATTATGATCATTGGCCTCTTACGAGAACCGATACACGAAACGCGTGTTTCCTTATTGCCCGAGCATCTGGGCGGCCTTCGGAAAGCAGGGGCTGAATTATGGGTAGAGCAGGGCGCGGGTATATTATCATTTGCGTCAGACCAGCAATATGCTGATGCGGGCGCTACTGTTTGCTCGAGGAATGAATTGTTGCAGAAAGCGGATATACTCTTATCCATCCATCCCCCTCAAACATCCGAGCTGCAATCCTGTTCCGGGAAAGTGTTACTGGGTGTTTATCAGCCTTTGTTCAACGCGAAACTGATGGAGGACTGGGCCAAAATGGGCATAACCGTATTCAGTATGGATATGCTGCCCCGTACCACCCGTGCCCAAAGCATGGATGTGCTCAGCAGCCAGGCAAATATCGCCGGCTATAAAGCCGTAATCCTTGCTGCGGATATCTTTCCCCGTTATTTTCCCATGTTCATGACTGCCGCCGGAACGGTGCCTCCTGCCAAAGTGCTGATCCTTGGCGCCGGTGTAGCCGGGTTACAGGCTATCGCCACTGCACGCCGCCTGGGCGCGGTGGTGGAAGTGTTTGATACACGCCCAGCGGTGAAAGAGGAAGTTATGAGCCTTGGTGCCCGTTTTATTGAAGTGGAAGGCGCTGCCGATGCGTCCAAAGCGGGCGGGTACGCGGTTGAGCAAAGCGCTGAATTCATGGCCCGGCAGCAGGCTAAAATTGCCGAAGCAGTTGCAAAAGCTGACATCGTGATCAGTACAGCGCAGATACCCGGGAAAAAAGCGCCCATCCTCATCACGCAAAAAATGATTGACGCCATGAGGGCCGGCTCGGTGATCATAGACTTGGCCGCCGCAACAGGCGGCAACACGGAGCTGACGAAAAATGGTGAGCGGGTACAGTATCATGGTATTTGCATTGTCGGTGATTCCGCACTGCCATCAAGGCAACCCGCCGATGCCAGCAAGATGTATGGAAAAAATATCCTTAATTTTTTGCCCCTCATCATACAAAAAGACAAAGGCTTTGTCATGAATATGGATGACGACCTGGTGAAGGGCTCATGCATGGCACATGCAGGCCTGGTATGCAATGAAAGGGTGTCGGCGCTATTATCCATCTAAATAAACTGGATCCGCCGGCATTGAACAGTAATTAAACGTCAGAAAATTATGGAGCAGGTATTTAACTGGATTACAGCCAATCAGCAGATTTTATACATCGTCATCCTGATGATTTTTGTAGGGATCGAAGTGATTGGCCGGGTGCCCAGTGTTTTGCATACTCCGCTGATGAGTGGCGCCAATGCCATACATGGAGTGGTGATCATCGGCGCGATCATTGTCATGGGCAAAGCGGAACCTGGCAATTACCCCGCGCTGATCCTGGGTTTCCTGGCTGTGTTGTTGGGCACATTGAATGTGGTGGGTGGATTTGTGGTGACCGACAGGATGCTCGATATGTTTAAAAAGAAAAAATAAACTTACCCTGTACCGGGTGCATGTCATTTATGGGACTCAACCTTCTCACCATCGCGTATCTGCTGGGCAGCATCAGCTTTATCCTGGGCCTTAAGATGCTGTCGAGCCCGGCAACGGCCCGAAAAGGAAACCTGCTGGCTGCAGCAGGCATGGGCATCGCCATACTCGCTACGATTTTTTTATATCGTGACAATGAAACCGGTGAACCACTGGGGAATTATGGCTGGATATTCGGCGGTTTGCTTATTGGTACTGTTGCCGGTACGCTGGCAGCAAAAAAAGTGAAGATGACCGCCATGCCGGAAATGGTGAGTTTATTTAACGGCATGGGTGGCGCCTGCGCCGCACTGATTTCTTTAGTGGAATTTTCGCATATCTCCGGCAGCATACAACGGTCAGGCATACACGAAGGACATGGTGGAACGGTATTGATCATATTGCTGGGGTTGCTGATCGGTTCCATTTCTTTTTCCGGCAGTATGCTGGCATGGGGTAAATTGAATGGTAAAGTGAAAGATTACAGTTTTGCCGGCCAGAATGTTTTGAACCTGCTGATGCTGGCCCTGGCGCTCGTTGCCACCGTTTGGCTGGTCATTCATCCGGAATCATCATACCTGATTTATGTGGTACTGCTCCTATCGCTGATATACGGTATCATGTTTGTGCTGCCCATCGGTGGAGCGGATATGCCGGTGGTGATTTCATTGCTGAATTCTTTTACAGGGGTGGCAGCAGCCTGCGGTGGTTTTTTATATGATAATAAAGTCATGCTCACCGGTGGCATTCTGGTTGGAGCGGCGGGTACATTGCTGACCATTTTAATGTGCAAGGCAATGAACCGTTCATTGAAAAATGTACTGATTGGTTCTTTTGGTGCAACGGCTTCAGGCGCCGCCGCCACCTCAGCCCAGGGCCATTATAAGGAAATCAGTTTAAGCGACGCAGCAACCGTTATGGCTTATGCCAATAAAGTAATGATTGTGCCGGGCTATGGACTTGCCGTTGCGCAGGCACAACATACCTGCCATGAACTTGAAAAAATCCTCACGGAAAAAGGTGTGGATGTGGCGTATGCCATTCATCCCGTAGCGGGCCGGATGCCCGGCCATATGAATGTTTTGCTGGCCGAAGCGGATGTGGCTTATGATAAGTTGCAGGAGATGGAAGATGCCAACGAAGGGTTTAAGAATACGGATGTGGTGCTTGTGCTTGGCGCGAATGATGTGGTGAACCCCGCCGCGAAAACCGATCCCGCATCGCCTATTTTCGGTATGCCGATACTGGATGTGGAATTGGCGAAAACGGTCATTGTCAACAAGCGCAGTATGAAACCCGGTTATGCCGGCATTGAAAACGGATTGTTTTTCCAGCCAAAAACTTCCATGTTGTTTGGAGATGCGAAAAAAGTGCTGCAGGACCTTTGCTCTGAAATCAAAAATATCTGATTAAGCTCAATGTAAATTATTACGCGCTACCTGTAAATTTCCTTCATTGCATCATTCATTACCAACCGAATTCCTGGATTCCCTCAGTGGCGCTCCCGGTTTTAACAGGGAATCCTTTGTGCGGGCGCATGAACAGGTTGAAGCGTTTACCTCGTTGCGGTTTAATCCAGCTAAATGCCACGAAGGTCAACTACCGTTTACGGATACACGAAAAGTGCCCTGGAGCCGGTTTGGGATATACCTGCCTGAGCGCCCCTCTTTTACCATCGATCCTTTGTTTCATGCCGGCACGTATTATGTTCAGGAAGCAAGCAGCATGTTCCTGGAACAGGCAGTCGTTCAACTTACTGATCCCGGAAAGCCTTTGAAGGTGCTGGATCTATGCGCGGCGCCGGGAGGGAAATCAACGCACCTTTTATCCCTCCTGCCGGCTGGTTCTTTACTCGTCAGCAACGAGATCATCAAATCCCGCGTTCCGGTTTTATCGCAGAACCTGGTGAAATGGGGTTCTGCATGTTCAGTTGTAACCAATAACGATCCAAAAGATTTCCAGCGGCTTGGCGCATTTTTTGATGTCATACTGGTTGACGCGCCTTGCAGCGGCAGTGGCTTGTTCAGGCGCGACAGGTCCGCGATAGACGAATGGAGTTGCGAAGCAGTTTCCTTATGCAGTCAGCGGCAGCAGCGGATTTTATCTGATATTTTACCGGCATTGGTTCCGGGAGGGTTGCTTATTTATTCAACCTGTTCTTATTCTGTGGAAGAAGATGAAGCTATTTCCGATTGGTTGATGGATCATCATTCATTCCTGTCAGCACAAATATCCGTTGATCCGAGTTGGGGTATTACAGCATCAAAAAGTGCAAAGCATGGCGCATATGGATACAGGTTTTACCCGGATCAATTGATGGGAGAAGGATTTTTTTTGACGGCATTACGGGCACATGCTGAATTTGATGGAAATGAAGAGAGTGATCAGTCGCACAAAGGCAGTGCATCTATTAAAGGATTGGTTCCTGCCAGGAGGGAAGAGGAGGATGCCTGCAAGGATTATATCCGGTTTTCAGATGATGTCCGTTTGTGGACATGGCAGGACAGGCTGTATCTTTTCTCGGAATCCCTGATCCGCGACCTCAGGTTTTTACAACAGCAACTCTATGTTCGCAAAGCGGGCGTACTGGCCGGAAGCCTGGCCAAATCAGGGTTTGTGCCCGAGCATGATTTGTCGATGTCCGCTTACTTGTCATCATCAGTGCCACGCATTGCCCTTGACCTTGAACAATCATTGCAATATTTGCGAAAAGTCACATTTCCCATTGAGCCGGGTATGAAGGGTTGGGCTATTGCCAGTTATCAGCAAATGCCATTGGGATGGATGAAATGTTTGCCAAACAGGATTAATAATTATTACCCAACCGACTGGCGCATTCTTAACAAGTAAATAGGGTTCTTTACCAACATATTTCCGCATATTTGCACGGTAATACGCCATTCTATGAAGAAATTCCTGATCCTGTTGCTCATGAGCCCTTTGGCTGTTTGGGCGCAGAAAACACATACGGTCGGCCCCAAGGAAACATTATATTCACTCGGGCGCCAATATAATGTGCATCCCCGGGAACTGGCTGAATACAATAATATCCCCGTAGGTTCAGGGTTAACCATCGGACAAGTGCTGAAAATACCTTCAAAGAAAACGCTTGCCCCTTTAAGCGCCCCACAACAACCTGCTGCAAAAGAGGGTCCAAAACCAATGCTAGCGCCAAGTCAGGCGCAAGAGGTAAAATCAACCCCTATTTATCATACGGTTGCTAAAAAGGAAACCCTTTATCAAATCAGCCGCAGTAACAATACCACGGTTGAGCTTATCCGCAAATGGAATAACCTGGAAGGTGACGCGCTCAAGGAAGGTGCGAAACTGATTGTAGGTTACAGCTCATCTAATGACCGGCAACAAAAGGCCATCGCCCAAATGCCGCCGGTAGTTAAAACTGAGGCGGCTCTAAAACCAGCATTGACTGAACCTGAACCAATAAAAGAAAAGCCTGTTGAACCGAAGCCTGTAGTTAAAAAGGAGAATGAGGTAAAGCCCATACTTACTGAAACAGATAAACCTGTAGTAGCTATCCGTGAACAAGAGAAGCCAAAGGCTGATGAACCCGCAAAGCCCAAGCCTGTGGCTGTAGAAGATGTGCCTGACAATAAGCGTTCAGGCGTTACCGGTAGCGGCGGTTTTTTCCGGCAAGCATTTGAGGAACAGGGAGGCGATAAGAAGAATCTTCGCGAAACGACGGGTACAGCAGCTATCTTTAAAACAAATAGCGGGTTTGAAGACCAGAAATATTATTGCCTGTACAACCAGGCATTGCCCGGAACGATTGTTAAAATAACGAACACATCAAACCAACAATACGTATTCGCAAAAGTGCTCGATGTAATGCCTGATATGAAGAAAAACCAGGGTGTGCTCATCAGGGTCAGTAACTCGGCGCTCCAGGCCCTGGGAACCGATGCGGAAACGTTTTCCTGTACTGTTTCATATTAATTTAGAATTATGCTGAAGAGAAAATTTTTACTTGCCACGGCTATTGTATTGTCAACATTTTCGTTTGCCCAAAAGAGCGAAGATGCCAGCGCGGAAGTATTGGCGGCCTCCTCAAATATGAAGGGGGATGATGAGATGGCGCCGGTAAAATCAAATCCGGTGACGGTACTCAAAGACCAGGCCCGCACCGGAACTTGCTGGTCTTTTTCAACCACATCGCTGATCGAAAGCCAGTTGCTGAAGAATAAGCAGGGTATGTTTGATATAAGCGAGATGTTCACGGTACGCAACATCTATCTTGAAAAAGCCAGGAACTATATCCTTCGCCAGGGAAGAACGCAGTTTGACGAGGGAGGTCTGGGACATGATGTCATCCGCGCCATCAGCACATACGGCGCTATGCCCGAATCGGTTTACAGCGGCTTAAAGCCCGGCGAAACCGTTCATGACCATAGCGTAATGGTCAAAACCATGCGTAAGTACCTCGACAGCATCCTGAAGTCTAAAATCAGGCCCATCCCTGCCAATTGGAGGGAAGGATTTGTACGTATACTGGATCAGCATATGGGCGCCGCGCCGGAAAGTTTTGTGTATAACGGTAAGCGGTACACGCCAAAGAACTTTGCTTTGGAAGTATTGAAATTTTCTGCGGATGATTATGTGTACCTCACTTCATTTACACACCAGCCATATTACAAACCATTTATCCTGGAAGTGCCCGATAATTTCAGCAACGGCGCGTATGTAAATATTCCTCTGCAGGAAATGATTGACCTGGTGAAGACGGCCATCAACAGCGGTTATACGGTTATGTGGGACGCCGATGTCAGCAATAACGGCTTTTTTAATAAGGCGGGACTGGCTTTGCACCTGCCCGAGAACAGCAATGTATCGATGGATTCCGTTCGGGCCGACATGGCCGAAGCCCGCTGGGACGAACGCAGCCGCCAGCAGTTGTTCGAAACATTGGTAACACAGGACGACCACCTGATGCATATCCATGGATTGTTCAAAACAAAATCGGGCAAGACTTTCTTCCAGGTGAAAAATTCTTATGGCGCGGTTGGCAAGCGGGATGGATTTATCTATGTATCTGAAGCATATTTTGCCATGAATACGATCAGCCTGGTGGTACCCAAAGCCGCGCTCAGTAAATCGCTCCAGGAAAAAATCAAGCAATAATCATCGCTTTACTCAAAGCGGTAACCCCTGAGGAATTCCGGAACGGACATCCGTTTTTTTCCTTCCAGTTGCAGTTCCGTCAATTCAAGCCAGCCGTCTGTGCAACCGAAACGCAGATATGTTTTTCTGTCTGTATCGATGTTGCCGGGTTTGGCAGATTGGGTTAACGATTTTTTCGCGGAAAATATCTTGAGTTTCTTACCATTCAATTCGGTAAAAGCCGCCGGGTAGGGCGAGAGCCCGCGCACCAGGTTATAAACTTCATCCACCGGTTTATGCCAGTTGATTTGGCAGGTCTCCGTAAATATTTTTGGGGCATGTTTCAGTACGCCTTGATGAACTTGTAAAAGTTCATCCTGAGGTTTGGCTTTGATGCTGCCTTGCGCTAATAGATTGAGCGTTTCTAACAGTACATCAGCGCCAATAAGTTTCATTTGGTCATGCAGGGCACCGGCATTCATATCTTCTGTGATGGGGATCTTCCGGTGAAGCAATATATTGCCGGTGTCTATTTCATGCGCCAATTGGAATGTGGTGACACCTGTTTCCGTTTCACCGTTGATAATGGCCCAGTTGATGGGTGCTGCGCCCCGGTATTGCGGCAATAAAGATCCATGCAGATTGATGGTTCCGTGTGGGGGCATGCTCCACACAAGTTCTGGCAACATCCTGAATGCAACCACTACCTGGATGTCTGCTTTGTATTCCGAAAGGCTTTCCAGGAACAAAGGGTCTTTCAGTTTCGTTGGCTGCAATACGGGGATTCGATGTTGCACGGCATAAGTTTTAACCGGACTTTGTTGCAATGTCATGCCCCTGCCGGCAGGTTTGTCGGGTGCGGTTACAACAGCAACAATGTGGCAGCCCGCACGGTATAATGCATCAAGTGATGCCACCGCGAACTCGGGTGTACCCATGAAAATTATCCTCCATTTTTTCAAAGCGTCATTCGCTTGTTGCATACAGGTCAGGGTTTGGATATGGTGAAGTCGGGATACAATAAATATTTTTTTCGTATATTCATAAACGTTAGTAATCCGGGTTTCCAGGAATCCCTGATCTCACCCACCGTTAATCCTTCGCTGATTTGTTTTCTCAGCAGGCTGTTTCCGGCAAGTTTATCAAAAAAGAGATTGGGCAGGAAAAACTTTTCTTTATCGGGAAACAGGGTATACGCTTCAATGATATACGATAAGTTGATTTTATGCTGAAGGCTTGCCAGCAGTTCATCCGCCTGGCCATCAATTTTCCATCCATAACAGGTTTGGTTGAACAGCTTGCCGGTTTTTGCGCCCGCATTGGCCCTTGGTGTAAAGCGGTATAAATGCTTTGGCAGGTCGGGGTGCCCAAATATCCGGAAAGGCATGGCGGTGCCGCGTCCTTCACTAAGAACAGTACCTTCGAAGAAGCAGGTGGAGGGGTAGAGGTAGATGGCCCCCATGTCTTTCAGGTTGGGTGAAGGCGCAACAGGTAACTTGTACTTTGTGTCGTGCGTATAATTTTTGCATTTGATCACCTGCATGTGAAAGGGCGTATCGACGCTGGGTTCTGTAGTGATATTATATGCATGGATCTCGTTGGCTTTTTGTGAAAGCCATTTTTCGCCGGCGAGCATCATGGCATACTCGCCAATGGTCATGCCATGTACAACCGGAATGGGCTGCATGCCGACAAAACTGCTGAACGTCCTGTCGAGCACAGGCCCATCCACATAAAACCCATTGGGATTGGGCCTGTCGAGGATCATCAGGGGCTTATGGTTCTCCAATGCGGCTTCCAGGATATACTGCAGGGATGAAATGTAAGTGTAAAAACGGGCACCCACATCCTGTATATCAAATACAATAACATCCACATCTTTCAGGTCTTCGGGCTTAGGCTTTTTCCGGTCGCCATACAAACTCAGCACAGGTATGCCCGTCGCAGAATCTGTTTGATTCGATACTTTTTCACCGGCTCCGGCGGTACCCCTGAAACCATGTTCGGGCCCGAAAATCTTTACAATCCGGATGCCCCTTTTTAGTAAAGTGTCAGCAAGGTGAATGCCATTGACCTGGCTGGTATGATTGGCAAATAATGCCACGGCCTTCCCCTTCAGCATGGGCAGGTACACTTCCATGCGTTCTGCGCCTGTGATAACGGGCTTTTCCTTCGGAGGATCAATGGTTTGTGCCGATACAAAAACAGGCAGGTTGTATACAAAAAAGACAAATGCGATAACATGTTTCATTTGTCAAAGTTGGGCATTTTTATCATTCGCGCGAATGGATTTTAATGCCTAACTTGCAGCCAGATAACCCGCTGGTAGCTTTCTCATTTCACCCTGATTTGAAAATACAAGTGTGTTTGATCATTATGCCGGCTTCTGCCGGTGCATGTGTAACCAATATTTAAATTTTTTCTCTATGCAACAAGTTAAGTCAGGTGATGTCGTGAAAGTACATTATACCGGAAAGTTAACAAACGGCGAACAATTTGATTCGTCTGTAGGCCGTGAGCCACTTGAATTCACCGTTGGCGCAGGCCAGATGATCAAAGGTTTTGACGATGCATTGCCCGGCATGATTGTCGGTGATAAAAAAACCATCAGCATCCAGCCTGAAGACGCGTACGGCCAGCGCAGCGAAGAGGCCATCATCCCATTCCCACTTGAAAATGTGCCCCCGGATATGAAACTTGAATCCGGGATGATGCTCACATTAAGTAACCAGCAAGGACAGCCCGTGCCTGTTGTGGTTATTGAAGTAACAGAAGACGTAGTGATGCTGGATGCCAACCATTTCCTCGCCGGTAAAGAGTTGGTGTTCGATATCGAACTGGTGGAGATCGCTTAATATAAAGTATATACAATATGAAAAGCAGACTGCCCATGCAGCCTGCTTTTTTATTTATGTTTGTGAAAATTTTTTAAAGATGATCAAAATAGCGCAGGATCAGCTGGCGGAAAGGTTTATGAGGTATGTACGCGTGGATACGCAAAGTGACCCCAACAGTGAAGCATTTCCAACAACGGAAAAACAAAAAAACTTATCGCGCATACTCCTTGATGAATTAAAGGCCCTGGGCCTCGAAGCCAGCATGGATGATTACGGTTACGTATATGCGAAATTGCCCGCGCACACATCAAAGAAAAACGTCCCCTGCATTTGCTTTTGTTCGCATGTGGATACGGCGCCCGATTGCAGCGGAACGGATGTGAAGCCCATCCTGCATCGCTCGTATTCCGGGGAAGATATCGTGTTGCCCGATGATCCCTCACAGGTTCTTCGCGCAGCCGATTTGCCTTACCTCGCTACCAAAAAAGGCCATGATATCATCACCGCCAGCGGATTAACCCTGCTGGGTGCCGATGATAAAAGCGGTGTGGCAGCCATCATGCAGGCCATAACGTATTTGGTGTCCAATCCGGGTATCGCACACGGGCCGTTGTCTGTAGTATTCACCCCTGATGAAGAAGTGGGAAAGGGAACGGCAAAGATCAGTGTCGAAAAAACTGGCGCTTCATTTGGCTACACCCTGGATGGTGGCGAAGCCGGTTCGCTTGAAGATGAAACCTTCAGCGCCGATGGGGCAACCATCGTCGTTCATGGTGTGATCGTGCACCCGGGTTATGCCAAAGGCAAACTGAAAAACGCCATCAAAATTGCCGCGGAAATCCTGGATGCCTTACCCAAACATGAATGGAGCCCTGAAACCACCGAAGGCAAACAGGGTTTCGTGCATCCCATGTCAATATCTGGCATCGCGGAGAAAGCCAGCATACAGTTTATCGTACGTGATTTTACAGATGCAGGGCTTGAGGCGCACCACCAGCGGCTACAGGCTTTGGCTGAAGCGATTGTCGCGCAATACCCCGGTGTTGTTATGGAGTACAAACGCCAGGAACAATACCGGAATATGAAGTTGGTGCTTGATCAGCATCCACAAGTGGTGCAGTACGCAGCGGAAGCCATAGAAAGGAGCGGGCTCAAAGTGATTACCGAAAGTATCCGCGGTGGTACAGATGGCAGCCGCCTGAGTTATATGGGCCTTCCCTGTCCGAATATCTTTACCGGCATGCAGGAGATACACAGCAAAAAAGAATGGATCAGCGTGCAGGATATAGCGAAAGCGGCTGAAACCATCGTGCACCTGTGTATGATTTGGGAAGAAAAAAGCAATTGATTAATGGGTACAGAACCGCTGTACCTGTATATTTGGGCGAAAGCCTGATTGTTCATCTTATAAATTTTCATTCGTATGGATTTTCTGACAGATTATTGGTGGCTGATTGCCATTGGATTGATTCTATTCAGCGGATTATTCACTGTTAACCAGGGTACCATCGCGGTGATTACGCGGCTTGGTAAATATGTAGGTGTCCGCCGTCCGGGATTAAATTTCAAAATCCCATTCCTCGACCAGGTGTACAAAAGGGTCAGCGTACAAAACCGATCAGTGGAGTTGGAGTTCCAGGCTGTAACCATCGACCAGGCCAATGTCTATTTTAAATCGATGCTCTTATATTCCGTGCAGAATGAAGGCGAGGAAACCATTAAAAAAGTAGCTTTCAAGTTCATCAGCGATAAAGACCTGATGCAGGCCCTGGTGCGCACCATTGAGGGCAATATCCGTGCGTATGTAGCCACCAAGCGCCAGTCTGAGATACTTGGCCTTCGCCGCGATATCGTGGAGTTTGTAAAGGAGCACGTGGATACATCGCTGGAAGAATGGGGTTACCATCTCCAGGACCTTCAGATCAATGACATCACTTTCGACCAGGTGATCCTCGAAAGTATGAGCAAAGTGGTGGCATCCAATAACCTGAAAGCCGCCGCGGAAAACGAAGGCCAGGCTTTGCTGATCACCAAAACAAAGTCTGCTGAAGCGGAAGGCAATGCCATTAAAATTGCTGCAGAAGCCGAAAGGCAGGCCGCACAACTCAGGGGCCAGGGTGTGGCGCTTTTCCGTGAAGAAGTGGCAAAAGGTATGAGCCAGGCGGCCGAACAAATGAAACAGGCAAACCTTGATACCAATGTCATCCTGTTCAGTATGTGGACGGAAGCGATTAAGAACTTCGCGGAATACGGAAAAGGAAATGTGATTTTCCTGGACGGCAGCAGCGAAGGCATGGACCGCACCATGAAACAGATCATGGCTATGACCATGGAAGAAAGGACTATCCGTAAATAAGGTTTCATTTTTACCAGCGTTATCCCACATGCCATACCTGATCCAACGAAATCCTGTGTCGGTTCCTGTTCCCGGCGGTAAGCTGATCCATGAACATATCGGTTACCTCGCTACAGGTTCTGGCGATATCAGCATTGCGCAAATGGAAGCGCCCCCGGGTTGGGGCGAGCCATTCCAGGAACCGGAGTTTGATGAATATACATTGGTGTATGCCGGAACAAAACTGGTTGAAGTTGACGGGGAGCGCATTGAAGTGCATGCGGGTGAGAGCATACTGGTAAAAAAAGGTAGCCGTGTCCGTTATAGCAACCCATTCGGCGAACCTTGCGCGTACTGGTCTGTGTGCCTGCCAGCGTTTAGTTTGGATGCGGTGCACCGCGACCCTGAACAGGAAGATTAACAAAACCTTATACAGAACTGACTAAATACTTTCGTTGTTTGCGGGTCAAAGCATAAACAGCGAATATCTGATACCAATAAAACAAACAAAAATCCAACATGCCATTTCAGATTTTACTACAAGCCGATACACTGTCAACCGGAGCTACGGCCGCTAAAGTGGAAACCGTTTGGGGTTTGCTCAGCAAGGGTGGGCCTTTGATGGTGCCACTGGGCATCTTATTTGTACTGGTTGTTTACTTTTTTATTGAGCGCCTGCTCGTGATCCGCAAAGCATCTGACCTGGATGAAAATTTCATGCGCATCATTCGCGATAATATCATTTCTGGAAATGTAGCCGCTGCCAGGAACTTAGCGAAGAACACCAATAACCCGGTGGCCCGCATCATTGATAAGGGCATTCAGCGCATTGGTAAACCCATTGATGCCATTGAAAAAAGCATGGAGAACGTGGGCAAGCTGGAAATATATAAACTGGAGAAAAACCTGAGTATGATTTCCGTGATTGCCCGCATCGCGCCGCTCTTTGGTTTTGTGGGTACCATCATCGGGCTTGTGCTCCTGTTGAAAGAATTTGCCACGATCAGCAACCCATCCATCAGCCAGATCGCCGATGCGATGTACATCAAGCTGATCACATCGGCCACAGGCTTGATCATTGGTATGCTGGCATTCCTCGGGCATAGTTACCTCGATACACAAATCAACCGTACCGCCAATAAAATGGAGGCGGCCGAAAGCGAGTTTATCGATATCCTGCAGGAACCAACCCGGTAATTATCCAATCATCCAACATTTCAGTCATGTCATTACGTACCAGAAGATTCCGAGATGAACATTCCGATGTGGACACGGGCCCGTTGAACGATATCCTGTTCATCCTACTGATGTTCTTCCTGATGATTTCTACATTGGCTAATCCCAATGTAATCAAGATGAGTGTGCCCAGGGCCAAGAGCGATACCAAACAAAAGCAAAGTGTGGTGGTGAGTGTAGATAAGAACAAACAAATTTATGTAGGTTCAAAAAAAATCATTCCCGATTCCCTGGAATCCATCTTACGGAAATACATAAACGAAGGGGATAGCGTCAAGCCAGCCGTGGTGATCAATGCAGACTCCGTAACGCAGTGGGGCGAAGTGGTGCGCGTGATGAAAGTGGCGCGTAAATTGGGTGCAACCACATCGGCTACTGTTAGCGGACAAGATTAGCGATGACCATGCGTTCCTTCCCAAACATATCCCGGCAAATCTCTGCCCGGAAACCATTTGCCTCAAAAACCCGGGCGGTTTCCGATGCCAGGTTTTCGTGTGTTTCTGCCATAACCTGTCCGCCATTGTTCAGGTGGTCCATTGCAAAAGAAGCGATCGCTTTATAAAAAACCAGGGGTTGCCCATCCGGTACAAATAATGCCATACCCGGTTCATGATTGGCTACATGCGCCGACATGCTTTGTCTTTCTGATTCCGGGATATATGGCGGATTGCTGATAACCAGGTCGAACATTCCCAACAAGGGCCAGGTTTCCGCATCTAAAAAATCCATCTTTCTGAAATCAATCCGGCAGTGGTGCCGTTCCGCGTTTTTGCCGGCAATGCCCAATGCATCCTCACTTTTGTCAATGGCAGTTACCTGTGCGTCCGGGCAATTTTTTTTGATGCTGATGGCAATACATCCTGATCCTGTGCCGATATCAAGTACATGTGCCGGTTTTTGTCCCAAAAAGCGTATAGCCTTTTCCGTTAGTTCCTCAGTTTCCGGCCTTGGGATCAGTACGCCGGGTGCAACCATAAACGATGATCCGCAAAACCAGGTTTCACCCAACACATATTGAACCGGCTGATGTTCTTCCAGTGCTTGTAATGCATCGGTGAGCGCCTGTTCTGCCGATGATGGGAGTGATTGTTCCGGATCTATCAGGATGCCGGAACGCGACAATCCTGTAAGTTTTTCAAAAACCATACGGGCAATGCTGTCTGATTCTGATGGCTCATACAGCTTTGATAAACGGTTGAGGTAATGCCTGTACCAGGCGGATGCTGTCATGCGGCAAACTTAGTTTATTTTTTAGTCTGTATTTTTACCGTGCATGAACGATGAATGGTATATGCGGAGGTGCCTGCAACTGGCAAAATTGGGTGCAGGTTATGTAGCACCCAATCCGATGGTGGGCGCGGTGCTTGTGCATGATGGAAGGATAATTGGGGAAGGATACCATGCCAAATATGGTGGCCCGCATGCCGAAGTGAATTGCATTGATTCCGTAAAAGAGGACGACAGGGAACTGATTTCAAAAAGTACATTGTATGTCTCCCTTGAGCCGTGTAACCATCACGGGAAAACCCCTCCCTGTACCGATTTGATTTTAGATCATAAGATTCCCAAAGTAGTATTGGCGCAACATGATCCTTTTGACCTGGTAAATGGCTCCGGCATACAACGGCTTCGGGATGCAGGTGTGGAGGTGTGTTCAGGTATACTTGAAGAAGAAGCCCGTTGGCTGAACCGTCGTTTTATATGCATGCATGAAAAAAGACGCCCGTATGTGATTGTAAAATGGGCGGAAAGTGCTGACCATTGCATTGCCGGTGAGGGTAATATACCGGTTAAGATTTCCAATGATAAGGCCAATAGGCTGGTACATCGATGGAGGGCCGAAGAAGCAGCGATTATGGTGGGGGCGGGAACAGCCCGGGCCGATAACCCATTCCTGACCAACAGGTATTGGTATGGGGCTCAACCAACCAGGGTACTGGTAAGCACCCATCTCGATTTACCCCTTCGCCTTAACTTGTTCGCGGATGGTTCAAAAGTCATCATCATCAACATCGAGAAGCACGCGGATGAGGGGCATATTCTTTACAGGAAACCTGCTTCAGGAAGTATCGATCCTGGCTCAATCATGCAGATTTTATATAAAGAGAAGGTACAATCGGTGTTGATTGAAGGGGGGGCGGCATTGCATCAATCATTTATCAACAGCGGCATTTGGGATGAAATCCGCATCATTCAAAACCAGGCCTTGGAATTGCCTTCTGGCTTACGCGCTGCCAGGTTTAATGAAGAAATGCCTATGCGCAAGATCCAACTCGCGGGAAACCAGGTAGCCTGGTATTTTTCCGGAACTTATTTACCTAAAGACCATGCATCCATCGACTGATTTTTATTATACCATTGACAGGGAAGGGGAAGCGGAGTTTAAAGACAGGGGCAGCCGTTTTTTAGCGCATGCTTTTCCCCTGGAAGATCCGGTTATGTTTAAAGAGCAATGGCAAAAAGCGAAAAAGCTTCATCCTAAAGCCGTGCATCATTGCTTTGCGTACCGCATCGGCCTTGATGGCACACAGTTCCGCAGCAGCGATGACGGTGAGCCTGCAGGCACGGCAGGAAAACCCATCCTAGGTCAAATCGACAGCCGTAACCTGACCAATACCGCAGTGATTGTAACCCGTTATTTTGGCGGTACCCTACTGGGGGTGCCTGGTTTGATACAAGCGTATAAAACATCAGCAGCACTGGTATTGCAGACAGTGCCGATCATTCAGAAAACTGTTGAAATACCCTATGAATTACAGTTTGATTATACGCGGATGAACGATGTGATGCAGGTGGTCAGGCAATACCAATGCAGGGTCATAACCCAGGAAATGCAATTGTTCAGCATCCTTCGGATCGGGGTCCCCAAAAACCGGTTGGAAGAAGTTTTGTACCGCTTGCAAGACCTCCGCAACGTAGAAATCCGTGATTTATTGCCTAAATGAGGTAGAAAAACCCCCTTTTTGGACAGGGTCTTAACATTTTTTTTTATTTTTAGACCTCCTTTATAGCAACGTTATGAGAAAATGTTTACTTGCCGCAGGCATTTTGCTGGGTATTCAGGCTGCAAATGCGCAACAATTGCACTTCACCAGCCAGTTTTTACAGCATAATTCCATGTACAACCCGGCAGCAGCCGGCATCGCCAATAAAAACCTGGTGGGGGTCAGTTACCGCTCTATGTGGTCATCCTTCCCGGGTAATCCCAGGACCTTTATGGTTTATGGCGACTTCGAGTTAAAAAAATTAAAAGCGGGTATTGGTACCTATGTTTATAGGGATGAAACCGGGCCAACCAGCCGCACGGGTGTTCAATTGGCATACTCCTACCATGTCCGCACCGGTAAGAAGGAAAATCAAAAGCTGGCTATTGGCTTGGAATTGAGGGCTTTACAATTCGCCATTGATAGGAATAAGCTCAGCGCTTCATTGGGTAATGACCCTATCCTGGGCAGCGCCGAAAATAAATTTGGCATTGACGCGGGTGCTGGTGTGTACTGGACGGATGGCAACCTGAGTGTTGGTGCCGCTGTTAGCCAGTTAATTCAATCTAAACTGCAGTTGGCTGATGTGCCCAATGCCAAAGAAGGCGGAAAGCTGTACCGTCATTATAATATGACGGCAAATTACCGGTTTAACGCGGGTGATGGCGTGTATGTTATTCCAAATGCACTGGTTCGTTTTATTCAGAACGCACCCAGCGAGTACGACCTCGGTGTAAAACTGGATTACCAGGATAAAGTATGGTGGGCTTTGAACTGGAGGGTTCGCCAGTTCTGGAGCATCCAGGCCGGTTTGAAAGTATTGAACCGTCTTCGTGCCACATATTCATATGATTATTACGTAACGCCCATCAGCGTGTTTACCAACGGTTCAGGCGCACATGAAGTGGGCTTGCAGTTTGATATGTTCAAGTAATCAGCAATCGCATCAATCACAAACTTTTTCAATTTTAAGCAATACCTGTTATGAGAAAATTTTACTGGATAGGACTGACCTTCTTACTGGCCCTGACCTATCAGGCTAACGCGCAGAGCGGTTTCTCTTTTACCTGTGCCCGCGACACCATTGTGCCCATTTGCGGTGGCAGTTGTTTTGTGCTGAAAGCCAAAATCCCCGATATCCATGCAACTTCTTCCACTAACGGTTATGTGGTTAACCCGCTGACCGGCGGGACAGATGGTTGTTTCCGTCCGTATATTGACCCGTCTATCCCGGGTAACCCAACCAGTATCACACTCGACGACAGGTACTCTGACCCCATCACCCTGGGTTTCCCATTTAGTTTTTACGGAAACAGTTACTCTCAATTGGTGGCAAGTGGTAACGGTTACCTGAGTTTTGACATCTCGGAAGCCAACCAGTTCAGCCATTGGAGCCAGTCGGCTGGTAATGTACCAAATACCGGATATGATGCGGCACTGGCCATGGGCGTGTTCCACGATATTGACCCAAGTGTAACAACCTCTCCTAACCGCAGGATTAAATATGATATCATTGGTTCGGCGCCACACAGGCAATTCATCCTCAGTTTTTACAAAATCCCTCTTTTCGGGTCTGCTTGCAATAGCCTGATTGAGAATACCCACCAGATTGTTTTGTATGAAGGCCTCAATATTATTGAAGTGTTTGTGTACAGTGTGGAGCAATGTCCAAGCTGGAACCAGGGCCGCAAAATGATTGGCCTGCAAAGTTTTGATAAGTCCAAAGGAATCATGGCCCCCGGGCGTACGTCAACCGGTCCGGCCTGGGGTTCAATTAATATGAATGAATCCTGGCGTTTTGTGCCCATCGACGGTCCAACTTTGTACAGGGGCGTTGAACTCTACGACCTTGCCGGCAACCTGGTTTCAACAGGCGATACCACCAGGCTCAGCCCAAGTTCATTTGAAGTGAGTTTCCCGAACGTTTGTCCTACTGGTACAACAACTTATATCGTACGTTCCCGTTACGAAAATCCCAACCAACCCGGTACTTTTGTTTTTGCCAACGATACCGTTCGCGCGATTGTACAAAACTCACTTGATGCCACTGCCTCAACCATCGCGGCAGGTTGCGCGAATAACAATATCGGAACCGCATCTATTACGCCATCTGGCGCCCCAGGTCCATTTGAATATTCATTGGATAACGGCGCTACATGGCAAACATCCAATACGTTCAATGCACCTGCAGGAACATACACTGTTTTGATCCGTGAAATAGGTTCCACTACTTGTACATTAACGTATTCCGTAACCATCCCGCTTGATCCGAGCGCGATTGTGGGTACATATGCGGTGAATAATATACTTTGTAACGGCGCTTCAAACGGTAGTATTAATGTAAGTTCTACCGGTGGCAGCGGTACTTATGAGTATTCAATTGACGGTGGAACCACTTACCAGGCTACAGGTATTTTCAGCAACCTGGCACCCGGCACATATAATATCCGCGTACGCGACAACCTTGGTTGCTTCCGTGACACAACCGTGAATATCACTGAGCCTACAGCCCTTGCAGCCACATCCGTTTCAACAAACGCGACATGTACGCAATTGGGTGATATTGAAGTAACTGCCAATGGTGCGACTCCAGGTTATACCTATAGCATTGATGGTACCACATTCCAGAACTCAAATGTGTTTAATGTAAACAATGGTTCATATTCTATCATTGTTCAGGATGCCAACGGTTGCCGTACCAACATACAGCAAGTGGTGAACCTTACCAATGACCTGACCCTTCAAACAAGGACAGATACCACCATTTGCCTGGGAGCATCCATTGTTTTGAATACCAGCAGCACGGCCAATGGCTATAGCTGGACCGGACAGGGATTGGACAATAACAGCATTGCCAACCCAACTGCTGCACCTGCAACACCGGGCGTGTACACGTACCAGGTGACGGGAACGCTCGGTCAGTGCACGGCTACTGATGATGTTGTAATCACAGTTGAACAATCAGTAGTGATTGAAGCCGGTCAGGATGTCTCTATCATCAAAGGCGAAACTGTTCAGTTTAACGCGACTGCAACCGGGGCAGACACCTATACATGGACATCAAACCCGAATGATCCATCCCTCACAGCAACCAATATCCTGAATCCTGCGGCTACCCCAGATGTAACAACCACATATACGCTGGTTGCAGTAAATAACCAGGGCGGATGCCGTGCCACAGACCAGTTCACCATCACCGTGATCCCTTATTGCATTAAGGTGAACAACGCATTTACGCCAAACGGAGATGGTATCAACGATTTCTGGCTCTGCTATGATTCGTATGATTGCCTGAAGAATGTATCTGTCAATGTGTTCAACCGCTATGGCAGCAAAGTGTTTGAATCAAAAGATTACCGCAATAACTGGGATGGCCGCTATAAAGGCAAGTCTCTCCCGGATGCCACCTATTATGCCGTAATCGAGTTCACCCTTGTATCCGGCAAAAAGGTAACAGTAAAAACTGACCTAACCATTTTGCGTTAATTCGATTAAATTTTATCATAAGCCCTCCGGAATTTCCGGGGGGCTTTTTTTATGTTTGTAAACTGTATGCATGTAGAATCTTTGCGCGAACTGGCGCTATCATATGAGGATGTAACAGAAGGTTTTCCTTTCGGAGAAACGGTTTTGGTATGTAAAGTCAAAGGAAAGATATTTTTGCTGGTTTCGTTAGATGAGCCTGTATTGCAGTTTAATGTGAAATGCGATCCCGAACAGGCGGTGCTTTGGAGGGAAGAATTCCCGGACGCGGTTTTGCCCGGGTACCATATGAATAAGAAGCACTGGAATACGGTTATTGTGGATGGGAGGGTGCCGGAGACATTATTGCAACGTATGGTACGGCATTCCTATGAACTGGTATACGGAAAGAAAAAATAGATTTCGTCTATTCTTTACCGTTGCTTTTTTTCGTATTTCCAGTTCCTGGATTTGTTCTCAGATAGCCATTCAATGCTTGTTGATATTCTTTTCTCCCGCGTTGGTTCCGTTTTCGCTTCCGTTATCCAGCCTATATATTCTCTTTTATGCGAAGGGGGCATTTTTTCAAAATTCGCTTTTGCCGTTCTGTTTTTTTGCAGGGCTTTTTGAAATGCTTCCGGGATTTCAATGCTTGTCGTATCTGTTTTTTTCCGTAGAGGAAGCTTAACGCCTTTATCCGTCAGGGCCATGGCTTCCTTGATCCATGATGTCATTTTGCTGTCTGAAGGCAGGTCCTTCAACGAACTGATGCGCCCAAGATGGCCCATCGCGGTTTCCGCTTTTGCTTCATTCATCAAAACGGGGTCTTTCATCAGGGGGGCTTTGTAAAATCCGAAGGCGCAGTGTTTTTTAAAAGCCGACATATAACAAAGCGTTTCGGATTTGTATTCAAAATGTGGCATGCCCCATTTGATTTTTTCTTCCACTTCCGGGCAATAGTCATGGACCAGTTTTCGCAAGTGGATGAGGATGGGTTGCGCGAACTCGGCTGATTTCTGAATGAACGCGTCAATCTCCTTTATTTTCTTACCCATATGGTTATTTGTGTATACCGAATGTAGCAAAACTATCCTTCACTATATCATGCAACAACTTGTTTTTACCTGCATATTCGTACCTTCATAGCATCAGTGCCAGGCAATATCCCCGTGTAATTACCCGCTTTCCAAATTGCCTGTAAATGGTTTCAGATGATGAGAACTTATTTCACCATACTATTTTTTTTGCTTTCCGGTTTGGTCTTTGCGCAGGCGCCTCAATTGATGAGTTACCAGGCTGTTGTTCGTGATGCCGCTCAAAATTTATTGCAAAATGCACCGGTAAGTTTTCGGTTTAGCATTTTACAGGGTTCTGCCAATGGAACTGCGGTGTACACAGAAACCCAGGCAGCCATTACCAATGCGCAGGGCCTTGCCACGGTACAAATAGGAGGGGGGACGGCGGTATCCGGCCAGTTCACGGCAATCGACTGGTCTGCCGGCCCATATTTTATCAAAACCGAACTCGACCCAACAGGTGGCAGCAATTTCACGGTATCAGGCACACAACAATTATTGAGTGTGCCGTATGCATTATATGCTGCAAAATCGGCACCCAATCAATCCCTGGCGCAAACAATGGCTATTGGCAGCCAGACAAACCAAACCTATGAGTTTGTAGACAGCTTATCAACCATCAACACAAGATATAACCTGCGCATTTTTCCAAAGGCTTATGGAACGAGTTATACCAACGGAAGGGCAGCAGGTTTTTCCCAGGGGTACGGGCATTATCCCGGTGTGAATGCGGATGGGCGCCCAAATATGGTTGGTTTATTATGGGGATATAATGGCGGGTTTAATACACCCATTTTTCCAAACGAAGCCACATGGGGTGTTCGAACTGAAACATGGTATTTACTGGGCAATATTGGCCACTCGGAATTTCATGGCGTTTCTCCTGAATTCAAACCGGCCAACAGCAATGCATCAAGGAGGTTGGGGACCTATTATGTGAACAACCTGACTGGGTATGCCACATTTAACAGCCAGATTGATAATTGGAATATGTTGCGCGGCGCGACGGATACAATTCAAATGAGCATCAGCTCCAGCCAGCTTCGCTACAATGGGATTAACTACGGCTCTTTTGTGTTGGCAAACAGTCGTACCAGGGAGAATTTTCAAATCAGTCAAACCACCAATGGCGTAAGTTTTGGACTGAACAGCTACAACAATCCGAATAATGCATATTTCACATTCTCATCACCAATAAATGTTTTCACATCCGATACACGCGGTACCACCAACGCTGCGGCCATCACGGCGAATATCCAGCATCCCAATATGGCGGCATTAAAAATCAACCAAACAGGGGTGGGTTCATCTTCTTTTACAGGCGTATCCGGACAAGTGAACACGACAGGAAATTTCCGCATACTCAACAGCAGGAACCTGGGTGCCGGAATTATGGAATCATTTATGCAAACAGCGACCGGTGGTACGGTACAATACACATTGGCCGATTATAACCTCGGGCATAGCTGGCGCATCCATTACCAGGGCGGCCAGCAGGAGCGCACCCTGAAATTCAGCGGGAATACCACCGACAGCGCATTTCAGATCAGGGGTAATACCGGTAACGCGAAATTCCGCTACAAGTTGGCCATTGGTTCCGACGAAGCACATGCCAGCAGCGTGCTTGATGTACAATCAACCCGTGCGGGCGTACTGATCCCCCGAATGACAAAAGCGCAACGCAATGCCATTCAAAACCCTGCAACTGGATTGATGATCTATCAAACAACCGATTTGCCCGGGTTAAGGATGTGGAATGGTTCCCATTGGGTAAGGTTTTCAGAATTAACGGATGATTAAATTTTTACCGACATACCGACTTTTCGTGCTGATGTTTGGCATGATATCCTGCACAACAATTCATGTAAAGGCCCAATCCGGTTTTGTCAGCGCCGGTATTGAAATGACAGGCGTTAGCGGAAGCATCAGCGCTTCAGTAGGGCAAACATTTGACTTTTTCATGAACGGGCACGATGCACTCATTTCCGAAGGTCTGCAACAATTATATCCCGGTACTTTCAAATGGCAATTGCCCATCACCCGTTTTCAGCCTTATAAGAGTGCTGATTTTGTTTTTCCGGATGATTTGATGGCGTGTCATCTTAATGGTGCATTTGGTTGTCATTCATCCCGGCATCAATTTCTACAGGTATTACATAGCTATTAGTTTTTACTTCGCTTTAAACTAACAGTTACGAATACCCGAAATAAAAAAAGCAGGCATTGCGGCCTGCTTTCATGCATGGTTCTTTTATTGTATTTACTTTCTAAACTGTGGGCTCACAACCAGGTCTTTGGAACCTGCTGTGTATGTATAAAACCCTTCCATGCTTTTAGCGCCCAGGTTTCCGGCGGTAACCATATTAACCAGTAATGGGCATGGCGCATATTTAGGGTTACCCAATCCATCGTGCAGTACACGCATGATGCTCAGGCAAACATCCAGCCCGATAAAGTCGGCCAGTTGCAAAGGCCCCATGGGGTGGGCCATGCCAAGTTTCATGATGCTGTCGATTTCTTCCACGCCCGCAACGCCTTCATAAAGGCTGTAAATGGCTTCATTGATCATGGGCATCAGGATGCGGTTGGCGATGAAGCCCGGGTAATCATTCACTTCGCAGGGGATTTTCCCAAGCTTTTTGCTCAGCTCCACAACTGTATTGGTAACTACTTTTTCCGTAGAATAGCCATTGATCACTTCCACCAGTTTCATCACAGGCACCGGGTTCATGAAGTGCATGCCAATCACTTTGCCGGCCCTCTTGGTTGATGCAGCGATGCGCGTGATGGAGATGGATGATGTATTGGTGGCCAGGATGCAATGTGCGGGGGCGCCCATATCGATCTGGCGGAATATCTCCAGCTTCAGGTCGATATTTTCCGTTGCCGCTTCCACTACCAGGTCGGCCGATGAAGAGCCTTCCATGATATTGGTTGATGTACCGATGCGGCCAAGCGCGGCGGTTTTATCAGATTCGCTCAGGCTTCCCTTGCTGACCTGGCGGTCCATATTTTTCGCGATGTTGGCCAGGGCCCTTTCCAATTGTGATGGGTTCACATCAATCAGGGTTACATCGTAACCGGATTGCGCGAATACATGGGCAATACCATTTCCCATGGTACCTGCACCAATCACGCTGACTTTTTGAATGCTCATATTAGCTTGCTTATTTGAATGCATTAAAACCTGTAATGTCCATGCCGGTGATCAGCAAATGGATATCGTGTGTGCCTTCGTAAGTGATCACACTTTCGAGGTTCATCATGTGGCGCATGATCGGGTACTCCCCGGTAATGCCCATGCCGCCCAGCATCTGGCGGGCATCGCGGCAGATATTTGTAGCGATTTCACATGAATTGCGTTTGGCCATACTCACTTGTTGCGGGGTAACGCGGCCTTCGTTCATCAATACACCCAGCCTCCAGTTCAGTAATTGCGCTTTGGTGATTTCGGTGATCATTTCCGCGAGCTTTTTCTGCTGCAACTGGAATCCGCCGATAGGTTTGCCAAACTGGACCCTTTCCTTACTGTATTGCAAAGCGATGTCGTAGCAATCCATCGCGGCGCCAATCACACCCCAGGCAATGCCATAGCGGGCTTTGGTCAGGCAACCCAACGGGCCTTTCAATCCTTTTACATTCGGAAGGATATTTTCTTTCGGCACTTTCACATTGTCAAAAACCAGTTCACCGGTGGCGCTTGCACGCAGGCTCCACTTGCCATGTGTGGTTGGTGTGCTGAACCCTTCCATACCCCTTTCCACAATCAATCCCCTTACATCACCCTGTTCATCCTTTGCCCAAACCACAGCCACTTGTGAAAAAGGCGCGTTGCTGATCCACATTTTCGCGCCGTTCAGGATCACATGGTCACCCGCATCCTTAATATTGGTGAGCATACTGCTGGGGTCGCTGCCGTGATTGGGTTCCGTTAAACCAAAACATCCAAGCCATTCGCCGCTGGCCAGCTTAGGTAAATATTTTTTCCTTTGCTCTTCGCTGCCATATTGGTAAATCGGGAACATGACGAGGCTGCCCTGCACGGATGCCGTCGAACGCACGCCGCTGTCGCCGCGCTCCAGTTCCTGCATCATCAGGCCGTAAGAAATATAATCAAGCCCGCCGCCTCCGTATTCCTGCGGTACGGTTGGCCCAAAGCAACCCAGGTCGCCCAATTGTTTCACAATGTGCTGCGGGAACTCCGCTTTTTGCGCATAGTCTTCAATGATCGGGGAAATTTCTTTTTTGACATAGTTGCGCACAGACTCGCGAATGAGTTTGTGTTCTTCTGTCAGTAATTCATCTACCTGGAAATAATCGGGTGATTGGAAATTGTCTGTTTTTGCAGCCATAATAAAGTCAATTGTAGGTAATAGACTAACCGGTCCTAATAATTCCGGCGTTAAACCCGGTGTCAAGCAATCGTTTTTCCGGGCGCTGCAAATATAGTGTCTAAATCCCGGGCATTATAAATTTGTGGAGGGCATTTTTAGGTTATATGGCTGTTTTTCCTATTTTGTGGCATGATGCATACCTACCTGGCCCTGGGCGATAGTTATACCATTGGAGAACAGTTGCCCATTACCGATAGTTTCCCATACCAACTCATTCAATCGCTTCGCAAAGCCAACCCTGGCAGGGATTTCGCTTCGGCTGAAATTATTGCAAAAACAGGGTGGACGACTGATGAGTTGCTATCCGCTGTGAAGGACTACCAGTTTCAAACACAATACGATACCGTGACATTGCTCATCGGTGTCAATAACCAATACCGTGGCCGCGACCCGGAATCGTTCCGCCCGGAATTCAGGCAATTGCTGGACCTTGCCATCAGGCTGGCTGCCGACAACCTCGACAGGGTTTTTGTGCTGAGTATACCGGATTGGGGAGTTACGCCGTTCGCGGCTGACAGGGACAAGGAAAAAGTAGCCTCCGACATCGACGCATTTAACCTCGTATGCATGCATGAAGCGGGAAAGTCGGGTGTGCATTTTATTGATATCACCACTGCACAAAGGGTAAACGGGCATTTGCCTGATTTCCTGGCAGCCGATGGATTGCATCCTTCCGCTAAAGAATATGCGCAATGGTCGGCATTGATATCTGAAGTTATTACGCAGAAATTAAACGAGGAATAACGCTAACGGTTATCCGAAATAGAGCGACATCTCCGCCTGGTATTGCTGCGCGATGATGGCGGCTTCTTCCGCGAACCTTTCATCATTGCTTGCATAAATGATGGCCCTCGAAGCATTTACCAGGAGCCCGCATTCCTCATTCATGCCATATTCGGAAACATCCTTGAGGCTTCCGCCCTGGAAACCCACTCCGGGCACAAGCAGGAAATTCTCAGGGATGATATTACGGATACGGCCCAGTTCCGATGCCTGCGTGGCGCCTGCCACAAACATCAGGTTGCCCGGGTTCCCCCATTGGCTTACCGTGCGGATCACATGTTCGTACAGGTATTCACCGGAGTGTTGCAGTTTTTGTAATTCAAAATCGCGTGCGCCGGGGTTGCTCGTTAACCCCAGTACAATGGTCCATTTATTTGTATACGACAGGAAGGGTGAGAGGCTGTCTTCACCCATATATGGCGCTACGGTCACCGCGTCAAAACCAAGCTCTTCAAAAAATGCGCGCGCGTAATAAGAAGAAGTGTTTCCTATATCCGCCCGCTTTGCGTCGGCTATAGAGAAGTGTGTGCTGGGGATATAGGCTGCTGTCTCAGCCATGATCTCCCAGCCTTTTGCACCCATAGCTTCATAAAATGCCGTATTGATTTTATAACTCACGCAATAATCACGCGTCGCGTCAATGATGGCTTTATTAAAATTCAAAATCGCGTTTTTGTCTTCCCTCAGGTGAGCAGGTATTTTATCAATATCCGTATCAAGCCCTACACAGAGATAGGATTTTTTTTCGCGGATTTGCTGTACCAGTGATGATCTGTTCATGTGCTGTTTATTTTTTCCGCCTTCGGCTCATTTCTTCCGCCAGGGCTTTGTCCTGCCCTATATTTCGTTTATGCAACTCCGTTATGATGTTGTCATAGCTCTTTTGATCACAGTTTTGGCTGAGTTTGAATACAGCTTCCGGATGGTTGATCTGGATATCGAATCCCACGATGGCTTTCACATGTTGGCTGACGTATGCGCCGGATAATTGATTGAAACCTGCCATACTTGATAACGGTTCATATTGATCCGTCAATTCCCGGATGGCATCTATTGTGCCTTTATCATTCATGAATTGTATCCTGCCCCTGGCATGAACGGCCATGTAGTTCCAGGTGCTCGCGATGGCTGGTTCGGTGTACCATGATGCGCTGATATAAGCCTGGGGCCCGTTATACACAACCAATACATCGGGATTTAACAGGAAGGCTTCGTGATGGTCTGTGCGTTTCATCAGGTGCCCGCGCAGGATGATGGCATCGTCATGAACATGCACCAATAGCGGCAGGTGGGTTGCAACAACCCGCCCCCGGGCATCAGTGCCCATGATCATGGCGAACGGATAAGCCTGCATAAACGCCAGTATCTGATCCCTGTCATCTTCCATGAAATGGTTAACCCGGTACAAGTGATTTATTTAAGATGGTTGTTGTTGTAATTCCTGTAAAATCATTTTTTCCACCTGTTCATCCTGCCAGCGGTTGGCGATATCGGGCATGGCCATGATTTTCTGCATGATTTTTTCCTGCCGGCTTCCATTACGCAATGCTTCGCTGTAGCGGATGTGCGGACTGAAAGTCACCTGCGCATATGCAGGTATCCATTTGTCCGGATGTTTCATGCTAAAACTGGCTTCAATTTTCTTTTGCAGGAGGAAGGTGGGGTCTGCCACTTTATCACGCATCTCTACGAAATTATTCAAAGCCAGGTCGGCAATGGCATCGCCATCAGGTTTACGCAGGGTTTGGTATTCAGGAAGTATGTCCGACCAATTGTCGGCATGTTTTTCCATCAATGCATTCAGCACGCTGCAATCCTCGAAGCCACAATTCATGCCTTGTCCGAAGAAGGGTACAATGGCATGGGCCGCATCTCCGATCAGCGCGAAACGGTCGCCCCTGATCCATGGAAAACATTTCACGGTTACAAGTGATGATGTGGCATTCTGTACAAATTCCTTCTCCAGGTCTGGCATCATCGCCGACGCGTCCGCGAAAGTTTCATTGAAAAATTGCCTTGCTTTTTCAGGTGTATCGAGGCTCGCGAATGAAGGGTCGCCTTCAAATGGAAAGAACAGGGTGCAGGTGAAACTGCCGTCGGTATTGGGTAACGCGATCAGCATGTAGTTTCCCCTGGGCCAGATGTGCAGGGCATTTTTCTCCATGAGGAAGGAGTTGCCTGGCCCTGGCGGGATTGTCAATTCCTTGTAGCCAAAATCGATATAATATTGCTGGTATTGAAAACGGTCGTGCTGCAACTGGTGCGAAAGCCTTGCCGCGGAAAACGCGCCATCACTTCCGAAAATCAGGTCTTGGTTGCTGGTCACACTGCGCTGCTGTTCCGTATCCGTGAAACTGATTTCGTACTTATTCCAGTTCACATGGTCGCAACGATGATTGAAATGGATATCTACGCCATGTTTTTCAGCAAGGTCCATCAGTTTCCTGTTTAATTCCCCGCGGGATACGGAGTTGATAAACTGCCCTTCCTTGCCATAAGGCTGGTAACTATGTGTGCCATCTATATGATGCATGAACCGGCCGTGCATCGGTATGGCAATTGGCCTGATATCGTCCATGATGCCTACTTCCTCCAAAGCTTTGATGCCGCGGTCGCTTAAAGCGAGGTTGATTGAGCGGCCGGCACTGATGCTGGCTTTGCGCATGTCGGGCCTTCTTTCGTATATGCTTACCCGGTAGCCCCTGCGGGAGAGGTAAATCGATAACAGTGATCCAACGAGTCCGGCCCCGATGACCGTTACATGTTTTGCCATGAGCACAATATTTTTTGTTAATTCATTTTTGTTAAAGCATGTCCGCCAGGATTTCGCCAAAGCGGTACACATCTTCAAAGCGGTTGTATAGTGGTACAGGTGCCACCCGGATCACATTCGGCTCCCTCCAGTCTGCGATCACCGATTTCTTCCCCAGTTCCTGGAATATTTCTTTTCCGTCTTTTAACATCAGCATCGATACCTGGCAGCCCCTCATGCCTTCAGCACGGGGCGTGATGATGTCGATGACTTTTTCAGACTGGTGCGCGTTGATGTCGTCAAGGATATATTGCAGGTATGCATTCAGTTGCTTTCCCTTATGTAGTATTCTGTCCATGCCGGCTTCAGCGAAGATGTCTAGAGACGCCTTGTGGGCCGCCATACTCAGGATGGGCGCATTGCTCAATTGCCAGCCTTCAGCGGTTGGTATGGCCTTGAAATGCCTGTCCATTTTAAACCTTTCTTCTTTGTCGTGTCCCCACCATCCGGCCATGCGGGGGAGTTGTGTATTGGCTGCATGTCGTTCATGGATATATGCGCCGGCAACACCGCCCGGTCCGCTGTTCAGGTATTTATAACTGCACCAGCACGCGAAGTCCACATCCCAATCATGTAATTGTAATTCCACATTTCCTGCCGCATGCGCGAGGTCAAACCCGCAGAGTGCGCCGGCTTCATGGGCTGCTTTGCAAATAGACGCCATATCAAAAACCTGCCCGGTATAATAATTCACCCCGCTAAACATCACCAGTGATAACTCATTGGCATGTGATTGAATAGCATTGATGATATCTTCATGGTCAATATCCTGCCTGCCCGGGCTGGGGCCTACTTCGATGATGGCTTCAGCCGGATCAAAACCATGCAATGCGGCCTGCGAATCAAGCGCATATTGATCTGAAGGAAATGCCTTGGCTTCACAAATGATCTTAAACCTTTGTTTATTTGGCCGGTAAAAACTGGTCAGCAAGAGGTGCAGGTTAACTGTCAATTGGTTCATCACTACAACCTCATGTTCTTTCGCGCCGACAATATCCTTTAATAAGGAGGGGAACAATTCATGATAGCTCAACCATGGGTTGCGAGCGTGCAAATGCCCTTCCACCCCGTAATTGGCCCAGTCTTCCAGTTCATTCAACACATAGTCCTGTGTACTCCTGGGTTGCAGGCCTAGTGAGTTTCCCGTGAAATAAATGGCTTCCCGGCCATGCATGATCGGTATGTAAAACTTTTCGCGAAAAGATTGTAAGGGGTCTTGTTCATCGAGGTAGCGTGCGTACTCAGGCGTGTTTTTATATTGGGGGCTAAGGCCTACATGTGTATCCATGTTGTTATCTGGTATTTTAAAGAGTGGCGATGACTTTCAGTTCAATGGAGATAGGGGTTGGCAGGCTTTTCACTTCCAACGTTGTGCGACATGCGAGCACGCCTTTGAAATACTCTCCGTAAATTTTATTGTAAACAGGAAAATCTTTTTTCATATTGGTGAGGAATACCGTTACATCCACCATTTTCTCCCAACTGCTGCCGCTGGCTTCCAATACGGCTTTCACATTGGCAAATACGGCATGGCATTCTGCTTCAAAATCATATGATATGATATTGCCGGCTTCATCCAGTTTCAGTCCGGGTATACTGTTGTCGGCTGCGCTTCTCGGCCCGATGCCCGATAAAAACAGCAGGTCGCCCACTTTGCGCGCATGCGGGTAAACACCCAAAGGCTTTGCTGCGGATTCGGTATGTATGATTTCCTGGTTCATGGTATTTGTTGATATAACAGTAATGAGTACACGAAATTATGCGTACTGTATGCAAACATTTTTTGGTTCTGTAAAAAAGCGAAGGGCTTCCCATCCGCCTTCGCGGCCCACACCGCTGTTTTTCACGCCGCCGAAAGGCGTGCGGAGGTCCCGTTGCAGCCAGCAGTTGATCCACACAATGCCGCTTTGGATTTTTTGAGCCAATTGATTGGCGCGGCTGATATCCTGTGTCCAGATGCTTGCCGCCAGTCCGTAATCGGTGGCATTCGCCAGTTCTATCGCTTCTTCCGCTGAACGGAATGGTTGTAAAGTCACCACCGGCCCAAATATTTCTTCCCGGTTGGTTTGGCATTGCGGCCCAAGGTTTTCAATAACGGTTGGTTCAATGAAATAACCGTTGGCGCAACGCCCTTCCGGTTTGTACGCATTGCCCCCGCAAAGGATCCTGCCGCCTTCTTCGCGTGCAAGCGCTATGCAACCCATAATTTTATCGAAATGCAATTGGCTGACAATCGCTCCTTGTCTGCTTCCGGGATCAAGGGGGTCCCCAATCCTGATTTGTCGCACCCGCTCCACAAACTCAAATTTGAATTGTACGTAGATGCTTTCTTCAATAAGGATACGGCTTCCGCATAAGCATATCTGCCCCTGGTTGCTGAACGATGACCGTATTACGGTGGACATCATCTTATCCCAATCGGCATCTGCGAATATAATGGTGGGGTTTTTTCCGCCCAGTTCCAACGATAATTTTTTGAACATGGGCGCTGCAACTGATGCGATGTGCGCACCGGCCCTTGTACTGCCCGTAAACGATATGGCTTTGATGCGCGGGTGCCTTACAATCGCTTCGCCGCAGGAGGGCCCTGTGCCGTGCAGGATGTTTAAAACCCCATCCGGCAAACCGGCTTCCTTACATATTTTTCCGAGGAGAAAAGCGGTCACGGGTGTTACTTCGGATGGCTTGGCGATGACGCAGTTTCCTGCTGCCAAAGCGGGCGCTATCTTCCAGGTGAACAGGTACAGTGGGAGGTTCCAGGGTGATATGCAACCAACGATGCCAATGGGCTGCCGTAATGTGAAATTCACTGAATGCCCTTCCTGGTTATGGCTTTCAGAAGCGAAGTGCATGATGCCCGTGGCAAAAAACCTGAAATTGGATGATGCCCTGGGGATATCCACTTCGGTGCTTAACCAAAGCGGTTTGCCATTGTCATTGGATTCGGCGGCAGCCAGTGCAGGCAGGTACTGGTCGATCAGGTCGGCGATCCGGTTCAGGATGGCGAACCTTTTTTCGGGGCTGCTGGCAGACCAAGCAGGGAAAGCTTTTTCCGCTTCCGTCACCGCCAGTTCCACATCCGCTTCGCCACTGTCAGGCACCTGTCCGTACACGGCTCCCGTAGCGGGATTGACGTTATCAATAAAGCGGCTGCTGAGTGGCGCTATGAAATACCCACCCACATAATTTTCGAGGTGGTAGGGAATGTCGGGATGCATGGGATAAAGGTAGCTATTATCAAAAAAATTGCTGTAATTTTCTGACCTAAAAACGATTGTATGCCCATAGCAGCCCCTTTTAACCTGAAGAAGTGGATTGAAGAACACCGCGACCTGCTCAAACCACCCGTAGGAAACCAATGCATATATAAGGATGCAGAGAATTTTATAGTGATGGTGGTTGGCGGCCCCAATTCCAGGAAAGATTACCATTATAATGAAACGGAGGAACTGTATTACCAACTGGAAGGGGATATTGTAGTGAAGATCATTGACAATGGCACGCCACGCGATATCCATATCAAGGAAGGGGATATGTTTTTGCTCCCGCCCAAAACACCGCATTCGCCGCAACGCGGGCCCAATACGGTAGGACTTGTCATTGAGAAAGTCAGGGAATCGGAGAATGACGGGTTTTTATGGTTTTGCGAAAACTGCGGGCATAAATTATACGAAGAATACCTCCATGTTTCTGATATTGTGAAACAATTACCACCGGTGATGGAAGGTTTTTATGCCGATGAGCATAAGCGTACCTGCAGCCAGTGCGGCGCTGTGATGAGCCCGCCGGTGAAACGGGGCTAACCTGGTTAGACTCCCCCAAACCCAGAAAGTTTAATGAAGATTGACATCCATACGCATATTATGCCTGAACGCATGCCCAATTGGGTGCAAAAATTCGGGTATGGTGATTTTATTCACCTGGAACACCGCAATTGCAAGGCATGCATGATGAAGGGCGATAAGCTTTTCCGTGAAGTGGAAACGAATTGTTTTGATGCCACTGAACGCCTGCGCGACATGGACAATACAAAAGTGGATGTGCAGGTACTCTCTACCATTCCCGTGCTGTTTAATTATTGGGCAAAACCTGCCGACGGACTGGAAACTTCCCGTTTTTTCAACGACCATATTGCGGATACGGTTAGCCGTGAGCCTAATCGGTTTATAGGTATCGGTACCGTGCCCATGCAGGATGTGGAGCTGGCCATTGGCGAAATGGAGCGCTGCATGCGGGACCTGAATATGCCCGGACTCGAAATCGGCACTAATATCAATGGCATCAACCTCGGCGATCCCTCATTTTTCCCATTCTACCGGCGCGCCGAAGAATTGGGCTGCGCTTTATTTGTACACCCCTGGGAAATGATGGGTGAACAGCAGATGCAGAAATACTGGCTTCCCTGGCTGGTGGGTATGCCCGCCGAAACGTCAAGGGCCATCTGTTCCATGATTTTCAGCGGGGTGATGGAACGGTTTCCGAAACTCAGGCTGGCATTCGCGCATGGCGGAGGTTCTTTTCCATTAACCATTGGTCGCATTGAACATGGCTTCCATGTGCGGCCCGACCTCGTGGCCATTGATAACCCTGTTAATCCGAGGGATTATATAGGGCGTTTTTGGATCGACAGCCTGGTGCACGACCCTGCGGCCCTGGACTACGTGCTTGCGCTTTTTGGCGGGCGTCATATTTGTATGGGAAGCGATTATCCGTTTCCGTTAGGGGAGCATGTGCCCGGTTCCCTGATCGAATCAATGGGTTATGAGCCGGAATTAAAAGATCAACTCCTCAGGAAAAACGCGTTAGACTGGCTTGGGATGGGGGATGAAAAATTCCAGGGCTGAAAATCAATCAAACAAACCTGTATCGTCACTGATTACACCATCGGCGCCTGCTTGTTTTAAGCGTTGAATAGTTTCCTTGTCGTTTACCGTCCAGGGCACTATCCTCATGCCCAAATCATGCGCTTCGCGGATGCGTTCGGGCGTGGCCAGCGAATAATGCGGGCTGTACACCGCGGGTGTATAACCAAGTTCATCTAATTGTGCTTTCAAGGAACGTTGGTCGCCTTCATCAATCAGCAAGGCTGTGGGGATACCTGGATCCTTGCGGTGGATGTATTGCAGGGGGCGTATGTCGAACGATTGGATGATGCAGTAATTTCGTATATCCTTCTCCGTTATCACACGCAAAACCAGGTCGGCAAAAATATCAGGTGCCGGATGATACGTATGGTCCGTAATTGGCAAACTCTTGATTTCAATATTGAAATATGGGAAAGGCCTGCGCCTGGTCATCATCGCTTCCCTCACACTATCGATGAGTTCGGAAAGCAGGGGCTTGTACGCGGGGATTTTTTGTTGGCGGGGAAAGCGCGGATGCGGCTTGAGCCCTACATCAAATCTCCGGACTTCATCATAATCCATCCGGTAGATATTATAGGATTTTTCATTTTCCGCAGTGATGGTTTCCCCTTTCGGGCCGGTACTGATTTCGTGATTGAAAAAGGGCTCGTGCGATAACAAAACCTTTTGGTCGCGGCTGACGACCACATCCATTTCGAGCGTGGATGCGGGCGAACCCAAAGCATAAATCATGCCGGGGATGCTGTTTTCCGGCATGAGCGCCCGGCAACCCCTGTGCCCCTGCTGGTCGAAGGTTCCGGGCTGATATGCTTTTTGCTCCGATGGCATTGGCTGTTTGTTATTTTTTGAACTATGGCATGCCGGCAATATATAAGCTGTGAGCAACAAATTAAAGAGTTGCAGGCTGAATGTCATATGCGGTATGCGCAGGTTCATACAGGTTGATGTTTGCGGTTATACCAGTACTTCCTGTATTTCGGTGGCGGGCAAATTGGCATTCCGCATGGCGATGCCCCTGACCGCGTTCGCGGCAAAGGCTTCAAAAGCCTTCCGGCTGATTTGATCATCACTGACCATGACGGGGATGCCTATATCGCCGCCTTCGCGGATGCTTTGTACAATGGGTATTTGGCCTAACAATGGAATGTCGAATTCTTCCGCCAGGTTTTTACCGCCTTCTTTTCCGAATAAATAATATTTGCTTTCCGGCAGTTCGGCAGGTGTGAAATAACTCATGTTTTCAACCAAACCGATGACGGGCACTTTCAACTGTGCTTGTCCAAACATGGCAATCCCTTTCTTCGCGTCGGCAAGCGCCACCAGTTGCGGGGTAGTAACAACAATGACGCCGGTTACCGGTACGGTTTGTACAATGGTTAAATGGATGTCGCCGGTTCCGGGTGGCATATCAATAATCAGGTAATCCAGTTCGCCCCAGTCAACATCTGTCACAAACTGGCGGATGGCACTGCTGGCCATAGGGCCCCTCCATACCACGGCTTGCTTTTCATCGATCAGCAACCCGATGCTCATCACCTGTATGCCAAACTTTTCAATTGGCAGGATCTTGCCCTTACCGCCATCATCTTTCATCAAAGGCCTTTCGCCCCTGATGCCGAACATAATGTGCTGGCTTGGCCCATAAATATCCGCGTCCATCAGTCCTACTTTAGCCCCGCCTTCCTTAAGCGCGAGCGCGAGGTTTGCCGCAACCGTGCTTTTACCTACGCCACCTTTTCCACTCACTACCGCAATGATATTTTTGACACCGCTTAAAATGGTTTTTGGGTCCTGGCGGTTGCTGCTGGTCTGGCTGCTGAAATTGACTGTTACCACTGCTTCTTTATTCACAAGCAATGTCACGGCGTTTTTGCAGGCATTGCTGATCATATCTTTCATAGGGCAAGCCGGTGTGGTCAACACCACGGTAAATGACACATTGTTGCCATCAATATGTATATCTTTTACCATATTTAATGTCACGAGGTCTTTTCCGAGATCCGGTTCCTGCACATTACTGAGGGCTTTGAGTATATCTTCCTGGGTCATTGTCGAACAAATTGTTAAAATGAAATAACTGTTTGCAAAATTAACCATTGACCACCGTACTTTGTTTCGGAAACGGGTAATTGTTCTTATTTTGTCGAAAGAATGAACCTAGCTTTGATTGGGTTGTTAAAATGCAACGCCCTTTAACCAACGATTGAATGACCAAAACATTCCGATTTATACTCCTTCTTACCTTACTGATCCCGGTTGGTGTGCGTGCGCAGTTTGAATCTTTCCAGGACTCCGTGGTGCAATTATATGGTGTGGTGATGACGGCCGACAGCCTGCGGGCAGTGCCTTCAGCGAGCATCGTGGTCAAGGGCCAGAACCGTGGCACGATTACCAACGACAGGGGCGTGTTCAGCATTGTGGTGATCAAAGGCGACCAGGTGGAGTTTACCAGTGTGGGTTTTAAGTCTGTGCTGATGTCGATCCCCAAAGACCTGAAGGGTAACCAGCATAGTGTGATCCAGTTGATGGTGAATGATACGGTGTACCTCCCGGCTACAATCATCCGGCCAAGGGTTACCCGGGAACAGTTTGAACGTGATTTTATCAATACCAAAGTTCCTGATGACGATATATCCATCGCGCGCAGCAACAATAACGCGGCTACGCGACGCTTGCTGATGGCGACATTGCCGGCCGACGGTCGGGAGGCTTCCAACATGTACCTCAGGCAAAAATCTAGGAACCTCTATTATTCGGGCCAGATTGCACCGCAAAACATTTTTAACCCTTTTGCCTGGTCTGAGTTTATCAAGGCCTGGAAAAGGGGCGATTACAAGAAGAAGTCGTACTAAAAGCATTTCCCTTTTTTTTTCAGTTTATGATGCCTTTGTTCCTGATCGAGGAACCATTACGCATGACTCAAATCTTCCCGGCAAATCATATTACCTGTATATTTACAGTGCCGGAATATCCGGCTGTAACATCGCCATGCGCATCTATCTGATCGGTTTTATGGGTTCCGGGAAATCGCACTGGGGGCGCCGTTGGGCGGCCACACACGAATGGCCTTTCTATGACCTCGACGACATGATTACCTCTTCTGAGCGTTTATCCGTTACCGATATCTTTGAGCAAAGGGGTGAAGAATATTTCAGGATGCGCGAAACCCTGACCCTGCGCCGGACCCTGGGTATTAACCGCGCCATCATTGCCTGCGGGGGCGGGACGCCTTGTTTCCATGGCAATATGGAATGGATGAATGAACAAGGGTTTACCATTTACCTTTCGGCTACGCCGGCTTATCTCCTGCAACAGGTGATGGCCGACAGGTCGCAAAGGCCATTATTAAAAAACGTCAATGAGGCCGAGTTGCTGTATTTTATCCAGCAAAAACTGGCGGAAAGGGAACCTTTTTACCAGCAGGCAAAACTCAAGCTGCATGCTGATGGCTTATCGGCCAACAGCCTCGATTCCGTAATCGGCCCCGAAAACTAACGATCATGCATAAAGGATTTTTAACGCTTGGCGCTTTATTCGGCGCTTTATCAGTAGCGCTCGGTGCATTTGCAGCTCACGGGTTAAAGAAAATATTCGAAGCTTATCAGTTGCAGACTTTTGAAACAGCCGTCAGGTACCAGTTTTATCATGTATTCGCGCTCATCATCGCGGCCATACTCTTTCAATCATTCCCCAGTAAAGCCATGCTATGGGCCTGCCGATGCTTTGTAGCCGGGATCATTATTTTCAGCGGCTCCCTTTACGCCCTCACCTACACACAATATGCTGGCTTAGGCCAGTTCCGCTGGCTGGGCATGGTTACGCCATTCGGCGGAGTGTCATTGATTGCAGGTTGGTGTTGTATGGCATGGGCTGTTTACAAAAAAGACTGATCGCGTGTTTGTTTATACAGCCTGATCAATGTGCCGTTTTGGTTGCTGATACTGAACTCGCCGCCAAACTCTTCCATCCTTTTTTTCATGTTTTGCAGGCCATTGCCAAAACGGCGTATGTTTTGCCCGTCAAATCCTTTTCCATTATCCTGGATGGTCAGGCTTAGGCCCAATGGCTCTTTGTTCAGGGAAATATGCACTTCAGTGGCGCCGGAGTGCTTTACGATATTGTTCAGGGCTTCTTTTACAACCAGGAAAATATTTCTTCTAAGTTCCCCATTGAGCACAAAACGGGGCAATCGGTCCGGAATCTGCACAAAGCAACGGATGCCGGCGTGTTCCAGGTATTCAAGCGCGTAACTGCGGATGTAGGCAATGGCGTTGTCGAGGCTGTCATTGCTGTCTGTCATGCTCCAGATAATGCCATTCATCTTCACCAGTAATTCATTGGCGGCATTTGAAATTTTTTCAATTTCTGGGATGGGTTGATCCCCTATTTTTTTCTTGGCAAGCTCACTGTACAAACGGATGGTGGTCATGCCCGCGCCCAGGTCGTCGTGCATGTCGGCGCTGATGCGGTTTCGTTCCGATTGTTGTGCCTTGTAAATGGCCAGTTGCTGTTCGTATGCCGCTTTTTCCTGGTTCAGCCTCAGGGCTTCCTTGTATTTGATTTCATCAATCAGGGCGACGCGGTTTTTGTAAGTAAGCCCCAGCAGGAAAAAGAATTGTGAGAAGATAATTCCTAATTCAAAATAGAAAATGGAAGAGCCGAGCACCCTGGTTGAACTGGTACTCTGCGTTTGCAGCCAAAGGGCGATGAATGCGAAGGCGACATTAAATGCGCTGCCGATAGCCAGGTAATTCATCAGCCTGTCCTTGTTTTTCAGGCCCATGATTACGTATATAATGCTGATGCCCACTACGGTAATTTTCATGATGGTTTCCAGGTAATAATCCCATTTCACTTCTTTTGTGAAGAAATGCACAAAGGAATAGGCCAGCATCAGGACCAGTAAGGCCGCGATTTCAAAACGGAAAAGCCTGTCAATCGTTTTGTCTTTATTGGTTGTGTCGAGGAACTTCCTGGAAAACTGTATGTAACACATGTATCCGATGTGCAGCAGGATCAGCCACCAGTAACCGAAAAATTCCCCAAAAGTCCGACCCGGCTTGTTATAATATTGCGCATAAGCGAAAATGATCATGAACATGAAGATGGAAAACAGGGCATTATAAAAGTACTCCGGTTTTCGGCTCGATACATAATTCAGTATGCAAAATGCGAGCATCATGATCAATACGCCGCAAGTAACAAATCCGACAACTTTCCGGTTGTAGGCATAAGTGGTGAGTTGCCGCACATAATCGTCGAGGTATGATGGCCTGATCAGCCTGGCGCTAAGGGTATTATTATCGCTTCGGGTTAATGTCAGGCAAAGCACATATTCCCTGTTCATGCCGGAAGGTATTTGCAGGGACACAAAGCCTTCGCGGGGTTTAAGGTCTTTTTCCCTGACCAGGCCAGTGTCGTTCAAATAGAACAGGTCCATATCACTGTGGTACATCCCTGGATATAAGTAGAGCCTGGCCATACCTGTATCCGGGTTTTGGATCCTGAACCGGTAATAAAAACTGACTTCCGATAAACGCCTTGGTATTTTTTTTCGAAATGGGACAGAAGCCATCGGCACAAAATCCTGGGATAAAATATCTTCCGGTTTGCTTACCCTTCCCATGGAATCAATGTATAACCCGGTATCAGGTTCCAGGTCGAATACAAGCTGCTTATTGTTGGAAACAATGGGCGGATCGCCGGTGGCGTATTGTGCCCGGGCCAAAATGGCAGAACATATCAACCATACTGTGAAAAAAAAAGTTTTCAATCCTCTGAGTTTACTCTCAAACCTACATAAATTCGTCTACATGCGGCACAGGGCTTTTACACAGCCCTATGTGGAGCATTTAATTTATATCTTTGTACTCATTTGTACTCAATGGCTAAGAAAACGAAATCAAAATCCACATCCCCTGAATCCGAAGGCCTGAAGCAGGAAACGGTTGAGCAGGTAAAAGTTGGTCAGTTACTCAAAGATGAACGCACCCATAAAATAGCCGGCAGCGTCTGTATTTTATTTGCCATCCTCTTTTTTGTAGCGTTCACTTCTTATTTGTTTACCTGGGATGAAGACCAGGATAAAGTGTTCAGCCAGGGCAGTAAACTGCTCCTGGGTACCGACGTGGAAGTGGATAACCTCATGGGTACTTTTGGCGCTTTTATTTCCCATTTTTTCATCTACAAAGGTTTTGGCATCGCCTCTTACCTGGTATGCTCCCTCTTTTTTGTGGTAGGCGTAAACCTGTTTTTTGGCCGCCCTGTTTTTTCCGTAAAGAGGAACCTGAAATATATTATTGTAGGGCTACCCCTTATCAGCGTAACAGCATCGGTTGCCTTTGGCGGGTCTGCTTTTCCGTGGGGGGGCGCAGTGGGCGATATGAGCCGGAACTGGCTGTATCAAACCATTGGGAAAATCGGGACAATTGGTGTTATTGGCGTGGGCTTCCTCTCGTATGTCATTTGGCGATTCAACCCGGATTTTGATTTCACCAGAAAGAAACAAGCGCCGTTGGTGCCTGCTGCTGAACAACCTTTACCCGTTCCTGTGAACGATCATGAAGAAGGGGAGGGTGATGATTCCCTGCCGCTTGAACCCATAATGTCCGCTACGAAAAAACAGGTAAAGCCACTTGAATCTTTGCCGGCAGACGATGCACCTGCCACGCCGGAACTGACCCTCGTGGAAAAAGTTGCGGATGAGCCTGTATTGGAAATTCCCGAAATCAACGAGCCGGAGCCGGAGCCCGAATTAGCGCCGATACATATTCAAACTCCTCAAAAACTGCCTAAGCAAAAGCCGGTGGATGCATCCGGCCTGGAACTCGAAATTAAAACCTTCGAAGAGCCGGTGGAAGAACAGGAAAAAGCCGCTGAAAAAGTGCTGGCATCCAAACCATACGATCCGGTGCTCGACCTCCGGGATTATAAATACCCAAGCCTCGACCTTTTGGAAAACCATGGCAGCGAGAAAATTGTACAGGACCCGCAGGAACTGGAGAATAATAAAAACCAGATCATCAACACGCTGAAGAATTACGATATCCAAATTCAGCGCATATCCGCTACCGTTGGCCCTACCGTAACCTTATATGAAATCATCCCGGCAGCAGGCGTGCGCATCTCCCGGATCAAAAACCTGGAGGATGATATCGCCCTCAGCCTGGCGGCATTGGGTATCCGTATCATCGCGCCGATACCGGGTAAAGGCACTATAGGTATTGAAGTGCCAAACGCCCGGAAAACACTGGTGAGCATGAAAACCCTGCTCTCATCGGAAAAGTTCCAGAAGAATAGTTATTTGTTGCCAATAGCCATCGGTAAGAAAATTGATAATGAGAATTTCATAGTTGACCTGGCAAGCATGCCCCACCTGCTGATGGCGGGCGCCACCGGCCAGGGTAAGTCGGTTGGATTGAACGCCATCCTTGTATCATTACTATACTCAAAACACCCTTCGCAATTGAAGTTTGTGCTGGTTGACCCGAAGAAAGTGGAATTGAGCATTTACCGCACCATAGAGCGGCATTTCCTGGCCAAACTGCCTAATGAAGAAGAGTCCATCATTACCGATACCAAAAAAGTGATCCATACCCTCAATGCGCTTTGTATTGAAATGGATACCCGCTACGACTTGTTGAAAGAAGCAGGTTGCCGCAATATCAAGGAGTACAATGAAAAATTCATGGCGCGTAAACTGAACCCCGAAAAAGGTCACCAGTTCCTGCCATTCATTGTACTGGTGATTGATGAGTTTGCCGACCTGATCATGACGGCCGGTAAGGAAGTGGAAATGCCCATTGCCCGCCTCGCACAGCTGGCACGTGCCATTGGCATCCACCTGATCATCGCCACACAACGCCCATCCGTGAACATCATCACCGGTACCATCAAAGCGAATTTCCCTGCCCGTATTGCCTTTAAAGTGAGCAGTAAGATCGACAGCCGCACCATCCTCGATATTGGCGGAGCCGAACAATTGATAGGAAAGGGCGACATGCTGATCAGCTACAACGGGGAGCTGGTTCGCCTGCAGTGCGCGTTTGTTGATACCCCCGAAGTGGATAAGATCGTTGATTTCATCGGTGAGCAACGCGGCTATCCGCAGGCATTCCTCCTCCCGGAATATGTGGATGAAAAAGAAATGGAGGGCAGGGATTTTGACATCAACGACAAAGACAGCTTATTTGAAGATGCCGCGCGTTTGATCGTAAGCAGCCAGACAGGCAGTACCTCGCTCCTGCAACGCCGAATGAAACTGGGGTATAACCGCGCCGGCCGCTTGATGGACCAGCTCGAAGCCGCGGGCATTGTTGGCCCGAACCAGGGAAGTAAAACACGCGATGTGTTGATTAAGACAGAAATGGAATTGGAACAATACCTCAACGACAAACTCTAAACCAAGCATCTTTTTCTTCACCCATTACCGGATCATCGGCATATATGAACAAGTTTCTGTTAGTTGGATTGGGAAACCCCGGTAATGAATACGCGCATACGCGGCACAATATCGGGTTTGATGTGCTGAACGCATTTGTGCAAAAGCACGGAGGCAGCTTCGCGGTTGACAGATTGGCTTATGTGGCAAGCATATCATGGAAGGGCAAACAGTTTACTTGTGTGTGCCCAACCACATATATGAACCTGAGCGGGCGTGCTTTTAAATACTGGCTCGAAAAAACAAAAGTCCCACTCGAACAAACCCTTACCGTGGTGGATGATTTATCGATACCGCTCGACAAAATCAGGCTCAGGCCTGCAGGTACGCACGGCGGCCATAACGGATTGAAAGATATTCAGGCCATCCTCGGAACCGATGTTTACCCAAAACTCCGGTTTGGCATCGGTAACCATTTTCCAAAGGGCCTGCAGGCCGATTTTGTACTGGGGAAATGGAAACCGGATGAATTGCCTACTGTTAGGTATAAAGTGGAGAAATCCGTTGAGATCATCGAATCCTTCGCCACGGCGGGTATTAATGATACGATGACCCGCTATAACCAGCTCAGCTTTAAGCCTGAATAATATCCGGACCTTATTTTTTTTTAATGTGTATTGTTTATTATTTTCGTCCTTCAAAGTCGAAAACCCGATAAAAACGTGCTATGAAGATAATTTGTATAGGAAGGAACTATGCTGACCATGCTGCCGAGTTGGGGAATGCCGTACCAGAAGAGCCGGTGATCTTCATGAAGCCAAAGAGCGCACTGTTACAGGCCCATACTCCCTTTTATTACCCGGAATTCACCAATGAACTGCATTATGAATGTGAACTGGTGCTGAGGGTTTGCAAAAATGGAAAGTACATCCAGGAAAGGCATGCGGCCAATTATTATAATGCCATTACCGTAGGTATTGATTTTACAGCCCGCGATATACAGGACGAATGCAAGAAAAATGGGCTGCCATGGGAAAAGGCTAAAGCATTCGACAATTCCGCCGCCGTAGGGAAATTCATTGACCTGACACCAGACTTTAATAAAAAGAACATCAACTTTTCCCTGAATAAAAATAATGAAACGGTGCAGCAGGGAAATTCGGGACAGATGATTTTTAGTTTTGACAGCATTATTTCGCATATCTCAAACTACTTTTCGCTGAATATCGGCGACCTGATTTTTACAGGTACCCCTGCCGGTGTGGGCGAATGTGTGGTGGGCGATGAACTGGAGGGCTTCCTGAACGGGCAAAGCCTGTTGAAGCTGGAAGTGAAATAAAATTGATTGCAAATTGATCCAGTCCCTTTCCCGAACCGGAAAGGGATTTTTTTTGGGGTTCGAATGAACGAATCCGCTAACTTCAACCAGTAAAATTTTGCAGTATGAATATCCGGGATATTATATCGGTATTGGAAGAAAAAGCGCCCCCGGCTTTACAGGAAGATTATGACAATGCCGGGCTGATTACGGGTAACCCCCATTGGGACTGTTCAGGAGTGATGGTCAGCCTGGATGCCACGGAAGCTGTGATCAGGGAGGCAAAAGAAAGGGGTTGCAACCTGCTGGTTTCGCACCACCCGATTGTGTTCAGGGGGTTGAAAAAAATTACGGGAAGGACTTATGTGGAACAGGCCCTGATTTATGCCATTAAACATGATATTGCCTTGTATGCCATCCATACCAACCTGGATAATGTTAGCGATGGGGTAAGCGGCTGGATGGCCAATAAACTTGGCCTTCAGGATCAAAAAGTGCTGGTCCCTAAAAAAGGTTTGCTCGAGAAACTGGAACTGTATGTACCCCATGCGGAAAAGGGCCGTTTATTGGATGCCTTGTTCGCGGCCGGGGCCGGGCATATTGGCGAATACAGCGAATGCAGTTTCAGCACGACAGGGGAGGGCAGTTTTATGGCCGGGGATGCTGCCAACCCATTTGTGGGTGAAAAAGGGCAACGGCACCTGGAACCGGAAACCAAACTGGAGCTTGTATACCCATCCTGGCTCAGTGGAAAAGTGCTCCAGGCTATGCGGCAGGCACATCCTTATGAAGAGATTGCCTACCAGCAGGTGGCCCTGAATAATACTTTGCAAACCGCAGGTAGCGGCATAATTGGTAATTTGTCTAACAAAATGAATATAAGTGATTTCCTGAGTTTACTTAAACAAAAATTTAATGTTCCGGTTATCCGTCACAGCGGTTGTGAAAAGGACCAGGTTAGCCGGGTGGCCTTATGTGGGGGTGCGGGAAGTTTCCTGACCGGCACGGCATTGTCGGCCGGTGCTGACGCTTATGTGACAGCCGACATCAAGTACCATGAATTTTTTGATGCAGAGGGAAAGATGTTGCTGGCGGACATCGGCCACTTTGAAAGCGAACAGTTTACCATTGACCTCCTGCATGATGTTTTGCGGGAAAAATTTCCTACCTTTGCCGTCCTAAAAACTGCAGTTCAAACGAATCCTGTGCGCTATTTTACCTAAGCGCGGGAAGTCTGGACGAAAAACAATCATACTTATGGCTTCAGTTAAAGAATTCTCAGTTGAGGAAAAATTATTGTCACTGGTTCGTTTGCAGAAAATCGACTGCAAGCTTGATGAAGTACAAATCCTGAAAGGGGAATTACCGATGGAAGTGAAAGACCTCGAAGACGAAATCGAAGGTTTGCACGCCCGCCAGGTAAGGGTGGAAGAAGAAATCAATGGTATCCAGGAGTTTATTGAGCAAAAGAAGGAAGCCATCAAGGAAGCCCAGGCCCTGATCAATAAATATGAGAAGCAAAGCGAAAACGTAAAGAACAGCCGCGAATTTGAAGCGATCAACAAGGAGATCGAAATGCAGCAGCTGGAAGAAAAGCTTTGCGAAAAGCATATCAAGGACGCTACTGAAGAAATCGCTGAAAAAGCCCGTCAGCTCGACCTCGCTAAGAAAGCAGTTGCCGCCAAGGAATCAAACCTGGCCGCTAAAAAAGCTGAACTGGAAAAAATCATCAGCGAAACAGACAAGGAAGAAAAAGAATACAACGTTATGGCCGCTGATGCCAGGCAGCATGTGGATGAGCGCCTGTTGGTCAGTTATGACCGTATCCGGAAAAACTACCGCAACGGATTGGCGGTAGTGCCGGTTGAGCGTGACAGTTGCGGCGGTTGTTTCCATGCCATCCCACCCCAAAAGCAAAGCGAAATCCGCCTCCGCAAGAAGGTGATGGTCTGCGAGAACTGCGGTAGAATCCTCGCTGATACCGATCTCTACGATTCAATGGAAGTGAAATAAGGACTTCCTGTAAATAGTAAAAAAGCCCGTTCCACCCGAACGGGCTTTTTCGTGGATAAAACCCTTCAGAAGAAAGCAAAACCATCCGCGATGAGAATTTATTTTTAGCTAATTTGCCGGCAGATGTTGATACAGCTTTCCATACGCCATTATGCCATCATTGATGAACTTGATATCCGTTTTTCGGATGGCTTGAACATCATCACAGGTGAAACCGGGGCCGGTAAAAGTATCCTGATGGGTGCATTGGGATTGGTGTTGGGCGACCGTGCGGATACGCAGGTACTTCATGAACCTGACCGCAAACTGGTGGTGGAAGCTTTGTTCAGGATCCCGTTGGGGGATCGGTTGCAGGAGTTTTTTTTGCATAACGACCTTGACGTTTCGGAAGAAATCATCATCCGCCGGGAAATCAGTCCGCAGGGAAAATCCCGGGCCTTCGTCAATGACACACCGGTGAACCTGGCGCAACTGCGTGAACTCAGCGGATGGCTCGTTGACCTGCATCAGCAATTTGATACACTGGATGTGGGACGGGAAGATTTTCAACGGGAAGCCTTAGACGCTTTTTGTGGTTGTTCGGATGATGCGCGAAAATTGTCTGCCCGTTTTTCAGCATATGACGCCGCCCGTAAAAATTTGCAGGAGGCGCGCAACAGGCAACGCAGGGCCAGCCAGGAAAAAGATTATCATCAATACCTGTTCGACGAATTACAGGCATTGCACATAAAAGACCAGGAACTGGAGGAACTGGAAAAGGAGATTAAGCTTCTCACACATGCCGGAACAGTAAAACAACAGTTGACTGCTTCTGTGGAATCCCTTACAGAAGGGGAGCAGCCCCTTGGCCAGCAATTAAAAGCCATCGCCCAAAAGCTTAAGCAAGTGGCTGGGTACCATCCCGAATTGCCCGTTTTGCTGGAGCGACTGCAAAGCGCGCAGGTGGAGATTACGGATATTTCAGATGAATTGCAAAGGGTCAATGATGCGATGGACCTGAGCGCCGAAAGGTTGCAATGGGTGGAGGACCGCCTCTCGGCTTATTACAGCCTGATGAAAAAACATGGTCTGCAGGATGCATCAGGGCTGATGGCATTGCAGGAAGAATTGGCGCTAAAATTAGGCCAATCTGAACAACTGAACGACCAGGTTTCCGCATTGGAAAAACAGGTTTCCTCCTTGCAAGCCGAGGCCATGAAAATTGCGGAAGCCTTATCCGTTATCCGGTCAAAAAAAGCGCCAAACTTAGTGAAAGAAGTCAATGCCTTGCTCCATAAAGTAGGCATGCCCAACGCAAGGATGCAGGTATCCATTGTCCCGTCACCACTCAATGCATCCGGGATCGATGGCATTTCATTTTTGTTTGATGCCAATAAAACCAACCGTTTTGAGCCCATTGGCAAAGTGGCCAGCGGTGGCGAATTGAGCCGATTGATGCTCAGCATTAAATCGCTGGTGGCATCCAAAATGAAATTGCCTACATTGATATTTGACGAAATTGATACAGGCATCAGCGGGGAAGCCGCCAGGCAGGTGGGCTTGATCATGCAGGAACTTGGTACAGAACACCAGTTGATCGCCATTACGCACCAGCCCCAGATCGCGGCGAAAGCCAATGCCCATTTTTATGTATATAAGCAGGAAGAACTGGGTAAAGTGAAAACCCGTGTGCGCGCACTCAGTAAGGATGAGCGCATTGAAACCATCGCCCGCATGCTGAGCGGGGAAAGGCCAAGCACCGCCGCCCTCGAAAACGCCCGTGAATTGGTTGGTGGGTAATCCTCACACAATATCTCCGTACATTTACCGAATATTGCACAGACAAAACCTAACTGTATGGCTAATCAATTACTAAAAGGAAAGAAAGGAATTATTTTCGGCGCGTTGGATGAAAAATCCATTGCATGGATCACCGCGATCCGTTGTTTTGATGAGGGCGCCCAACTGGTATTGACGAACGCGCCCGTTGCCCTGAGGATGGGTGAAATCAATAAACTCGCCGAACAGGTTCAGGCGCCTGTAATCCCATGCGACGTGAGCAATAATGAAGATGTTGATAAACTGATTGACCAGGCCATGGCACATTTTGGCGGCGGTTTCGATTTTATTTTACATTCCATTGGCATGAGCCTGAATGTGCGCAAGGGAAAACACTATACGGAAATTGATTACGGCTTCAACGCCAAAACCCTCGATATTTCTTCCATGAGCCTGCACCGGGTGCTGGCTTCCTGCATGAAAAAAGATGCGATCAACGACTGGGGCAGCGTGGTCGCGCTGACTTATATCGCCGCCCAGCGCGTATTCCCTGATTATAATGAAATGGCAGATGCCAAATCGCTGCTCGAAAGTGTGGCACGTAGTTTTGGATACCATTATGGCGTAAAAAAGCATGTACGCGTGAATACCATTTCGCAAAGCCCGACCCGCACAACAGCCGGCAGCGGGGTAAAGGGCTTCGACGGATTTATTTCCTATGCGGAAAAAATGAGCCCGCTCGGAAATGCCAGCGCCGCCGATTGCGCCAATTACTGCGTAGCGATGTTCAGCGACCTGACACGAATGGTTACGATGCAAAACCTCTTCCATGATGGAGGTTTCTCCTTTACGGGCGTTACACAGGCGGTCATAGAACAAATGGAAAAATAATCTTCATGAACTGGCTTGAAATAACCGGGCACCTGGGCTCCCTGCTCAGCAGCATCACCTTCATGCCCCAGGTGTACCGTGTTTGGAAAACAAGGAGCGTAGGCGACCTGAGCCTGGCAATGATCCTGATTGTATTTTTCAGCACCATTGTCTGGCTGGTTTATGGCATTGGCATGAAACTCTGGCCTGTCATCATTTGTAACGGCATCATTTGCTGCTTATCAATGCTCCTGGTTTACTTTAAATTCAAATTTGGCCGGTTAAAAGGGTAGGATTCCGATTAAAATACCGTCTGCACGGTATGGTTTGGGTTTTTCATTGCACTTAATTTAGCGTCATCACTAAACCAAAATTAAGTATTATGAAAACTTTGAAAACCGTACTGTTCTCCATGTTGCTCTCCACGTTTTTATTCAGTTGCAGTAAAGACGATGATAATAACAACAACAATAACACAGGTAACGGCACCATGACCGCGAAAGTTGATGGGGCTAATTTTAACGCCAGCCTTGCTGTTCAGGCCATCATTACCAGTGGGGTATGTTCATTTGCAGGAACCGGTAGCGATGGGCAAATCAATGTCGCGATCCCAAGTTATACCGGCCCTGGTACTTATGCCATCGGGTCAACCAGTTTCGCAACTGCCACTTACGCGTTAACCACATCACCATTTACAGCATATTCTGCTTCCGCTGTTATTGGTTCAGGCAGCATCACCATCACATCAGATACCGGTGGGTTCCTCGAAGGTACATTCAGTTTTTCGGCTGTAAACAATACCGGAGGCACGCTCGTGACTAAAAATATCACCGACGGTTCGTTCCGGATCAAACTGACGATCTAAGCAAGACCTTCGTAAGCGCGGAGTATGATTAAAAAAAAGCCATTCGTGATGAGCGAATGGCTTTTGCAATTGTAGCGCTGTTGAACAGCATTAATATTCGTCTTCGTTGAAAAAGAAATCTTCCTGGCTGGGATAATCTGGCCAGATATCATCCAGTCCTTCATAAATCTCGCCTTCATCTTCCAGCTCCTGGAGATTTTCAATCACTTCAATGGGCGCTCCGCTGCGGATGCTGTAATCAATCAATTCATCCTTGGTGGCTGGCCAGGGAGCATCTTCGAGGTGTGAAGCTAATTCAAGTGTCCAGAACATCTTCTTAAGGGTTTAATTTTTGCAAATGTATACGTTCAAATGAAATATCCAAATGTCTTTATCAACAGGGCTACCGATATTTAACGTAACCTTTGTAATTCAAGCCTGGTATTGCATCCGGCGCCCTTTTTGAGATCAACAACCGGTAAGCGGAATGGTTCGGAAAGCCAGGATGGCCAATATTGGGTATGAATAATTGACTATTTTCGGCCTATGTTAGAAGCCAGGAAAATTGAAAAATATTACGGGAAGCTGCATGTATTGAAGTCGGTTGATTTATCGGTGAAAGCATCGGAGATCGTGTCTATTGTAGGCTCATCCGGCGCGGGAAAAAGCACTTTATTGCATATCCTGGGTACGCTTGATCAACCGGATAAAGGGGAATTATGGCTGAAAGGGGAACGTATCGATACCTTGAAAGGTTCTTCGCTTGCCCGTTACCGTAACCGCCATATCGGGTTCATTTTTCAGTTTCACCATCTCCTGCCCGAATTCGACGCGCTTGAAAATGTATGCATCCCGGGTTGGATCGCGAGGGCATCAAAAAAAGAAACCATTCAGCGGGCGAAAGAACTCCTCGATTCTCTTGGCCTTTCGCATCGTATGAACCATAAACCCGGTGAGTTATCGGGTGGCGAGCAACAGCGGGTGGCCGTAGCCAGGGCATTGATCAACAAACCGGATATCATCATGGCCGATGAACCTTCGGGCAACCTGGATAGCGCAAATGCCAGGGACCTGCATCATTTGTTTTTCAGGCTCAGGGATCAGTTCGGACAAACCTTCTTAATAGTTACGCATAATGAAGACCTTGCTGCCATGAGCGACCGTGTGGTACATATGAAAGATGGAAAGATTATTGACGCGCCATTAGCATCAGGCATGTAATAACCGGCTCAATGCGGCCGCTACTTTTTCTTCGTTGGGCAACATGGCTTTTTCCAAATGGATGTTCATGGGGACAGCCGGTAGGTTTAGCGAACCTAAAACTTCCACCGGTGCGTCGAGGTAGCGGAAACAGGCTTTTGATATCCGTCCGGCCAGCGCTTCCGCGAAAGAATTATTTTGTTGCTCCTCTGTTACAATCAAACATTTCCCGTGCTTTTGCACATGTGCAAACAAGAGGTCTTCGTCTAAGGGGAACAATGTCCTCAGGTCAATCACATCAACCCTTCCCGGGAATTTTTTTGCCGCGGCCATCGCCCAATACACACCCATGCCATAGGTGATGATGCAGGCCGATTCGCCGGCGTCAACCGCGCCTTGATCCGCTTCCAGCGCCATGCGTGCTTTGCCTAATGGGATGATATAATCTTCGGATGGTTCTACAGTTTTGGCTTCTTCCGTTCCGGGAACCTTGCTCCAGTATAAACCCTTATGTTCAAGCATCACCACGGGGTTGGGGTCAAGGAAGGCCGCTTTTAACAGTCCTTTCATGTCCGCGGCATTGGATGGGTAAACCACTTTGATGCCCTTGATGCTGAGTAAGGTGGTTTCCACGCTTCCGCTATGATAAGGACCTCCGCCGCCGTAAGCGCCAATCGGCACACGGATCAGTGTTTGCACCGGGAACTTTCCGCAACTGAGGTAGCAACTTTTGGATATTTCCGTGACCAATTGATTGAAACCGGGATAAATATAATCCGCGAATTGTACTTCCACGATTGGCTTTACGCCAACCGCACTCATGCCCACGGTTGAACCAATGATATACGCTTCCTGTATCGCCGTATTGAATACACGGTGGTCGCCGAATTGCTCGGCCAGCGTGGCCGCTTCCCTGAACACACCGCCCAGCCTGCGTCCAACGTCTTGCCCGTACAACACGGCTTCTGGGTATCGTTCCATGATTTCCCTGATGGCAAACAGCGCCGCGTCAACCATGGGGATTTTGTCTTTTCCCGCCGGGTTTCGTACACCCTTTTCCGTTAGTACGGGCGTTTCCGCGAAAACATGTGTTTGTACCTGTTCGGGGTTTGGTTCGGCGGCGATTGTGGCAGCTTCAAAATCTTTTTTTACCCTGGCGGCCGCTTCCGCCTCAATCTCGTTCAGGTATTTTTCTTCTATGCCTTTTTGCAGGAGGTATGCTTTCAGTTTGGGGCCAGGGTCCCTGAGCGCATGCGATGCAAGGTCTTCCTCCGTTCTGTAAAATTCTTTGCGCACGCCGCTGGTATGGTGGCCCAGCAGGGGAACGGTTGCATGTACAAGCCAGGGCTTGCGGTTGTTGCGCACATCACTGACCACCTCTTGCATCGTGTGGTACGATTGTACAAAATCGCTGCCGTCGATGCTGGTGCTTTGTATGCCGGTAAATCCCTTGATGAATTCGGCAGCGTTCATGGTGCGGGCTTCGTCAGACGATACGCTGATGCCCCAATTGTTATCCTGAACAAGATAAATGACAGGCAGTTGGTGCAAGGCGGCAAACTGAAACGCTTCACTCACTTCACCCTCGGTTACTGAAGCATCCCCAAGGGAACAGACCACCACGGGTTGCTCTTCGCCGGGGCCTAACCTGAGCAAGGATGATTGAACCTGGTGCAGGTATTTCAAACCCTGCGCGATGCCTGTGGTAGGGATGGCCTGCATGCCTGTAGCGCTGCTCTGGTGAATGATGCGCGGCTTATCGTCCCCTTTGTAGTTTGGGTGGTTATAATATTCACGGCCTCCCGTAAACGGGTCATCGGCTTTCGCGAGTAATTGCAGCATGAGTTCATACGGCGAAAAGCCAAGCCCAAGCATGATGCTTTCGTCTCGGTAATATGGGCTCACATAATCGCAGGACAGGAGTTGAAAAGCTGTAGCCAGTTGAATGGCTTCATGCCCCCTTGATGTACTGTGTACGTATTTGCAAATGCTGCGGTTGGCTTCGTACATTTCTGCCATGGCGCGGGCCGTACTCATGAGCCGGTACGCCCTGATAAGGATATCGTTCGACAGGTTATGCTGCATGATATGCTATAAAAAAAGCCGCCCGGAAGCGGCTTGTGGTTATTTCATTTTAAAGGTGTCGAGGAATTTCGTGGTGAAATTTCCCTTGATGAAGTTCTCGTCTTTCATCAATTGCAAGTGGAAGGGGATGGTGGTTTTAATCCCTTCAATCACGTATTCACTGAGCGCCCTGTACATGGTATTGATGGCTTCTTCGCGGGTTTGGGCCACGGCAATGAGTTTGCCAATCATACTGTCATAATAAGGCGGGATCACATAGCCGGCATACACATGGCTGTCGACACGGACACCATGCCCGCCCGGTTGGTGCAATACCGTGATTTTTCCCGGTGATGGCCTGAAATCGTTATATGGGTCTTCAGCATTGATGCGGCACTCAATGGCATGCATTTGCGGGAAATAAGCCTTGCCAACAATGCGTTCGCCCATCGCGATTTTGATTTGTTCCTTGATGAGGTCGTAATTGATGACTTCCTCTGTTACGCAATGTTCTACCTGGATACGCGTATTCATCTCCATGAAATAGAAATTGCGGTGTTTATCCACCAGGAATTCAATTGTTCCCACACTTTCATAATTAATGGCCTGTGCGGCTTTGATGGCAGCTTCGCCCATGCGTTGCCTCAGGTCGTCTGTCATAAACGGTGATGGGGATTCCTCCACCAGTTTTTGATGGCGGCGCTGGATGGAACAATCGCGCTCACTCAGGTGACAGGCATTTCCATACTGGTCGCCCGCGATCTGGATTTCGATGTGGCGGGGTTCCTCCACAAATTTTTCCATATAGATGCCGTCATTCTTAAATGAAGCGGCAGCTTCCTGCTTGGCTGTGTTATAGTTTCTTTCCAGTTCAGATTCTTCCCAAACCACGCGCATACCTTTACCACCACCGCCGGCTGTAGCTTTCAGGATGATCGGGTAACCGACTTCCCGGGCGGAGCGCTTGGCATGTTCCAGGTCTTGCAAAAGCCCTTCCACACCGGGTACCACCGGTACGCCTGCGCGGATCATGGTTTCCTTTGCCGTGACCTTATCACCCATGGAATTGATCATCTCTGGCGTTGGCCCGATGAACTTGATGCCATGATCAGAACAAATGCGTGCGAATTTGGCGTTTTCAGCCAGGAATCCATATCCCGGGTGGATGGCATCCGCGTTTGTGATTTCGGCAGCGGCCATGATATGGGCCATGTTCAGGTAACTGTCGGCACTGGCCGGTTTGCCAATACATACCGCTTCATCCGCGAACTTAACATGTAAACTGTCTTTGTCAGCCGTAGAATACACGGCAACGGTTTTAATGCCCATTTCTTTACAGGTACGGAGGATGCGTAACGCGATCTCGCCCCTGTTGGCTATCAGAATTTTCTTGAACATTCAAAAAATTTGAAGATGTGACATGATGTCAATGCTGCATTTACCAGAGCATTGATTTTAACATTCAGGATGACCGCAGTATTAAGCCGGGTCAACCAGGAATAAAGGCTGATCGTATTCTACCGGACTGGCATCGTCTACCAATACTTTAACGATGGTGCCTTTTACTTCACTTTCAATCTCATTGAACAGTTTCATGGCTTCAATGATGCAAACCACTTTTCCCGGGGCTACTTCATCACCCACATTTACAAACAAAGGTTTATCCGGGCCGGGCTGGCGATAGAAAGTGCCAATCATCGGGCTCTTGATAGTTACATAATTATCCGTTTTTTCCGCTGCCGGTTTGGCTGGTGCGGCAGGACTGGCGGGAGCAGGTGCAGCAGCAGGGGCTGGCGCTGCAACGGGAGCAGGAGCGGCTTGGACAGCGGTAGATGCCACGATATGCTGAACAGGGTCCTTCTTCTGTTTAATGGTGATTTTTGTGCCATCCTCTTCAATGGTGATTTCACCAATGGAAGTTTTGTTGATGAGCTTGACCAGCTCCTGGATTTGCTTGATGTCCATGTGGGATGTATTTAAATAGTTTAGGTTCTGAATCGGGCAGCTAAGATAGGCAATGTATTCAGATATGAACAAAATTATCAGGCCGTGAATTAGTCAATTTTGGTAGGAAAATGCCCGGTTTTTCATGAAAAATGAGGGAAAAATGGTCAAAATGGGCAAAATCCCAAAAAAAAGGGCCGGAAGCCCGGCCCTGGTATCGATAAATATTTTGATTACTCTTTAACCCTTTCCACGTATTCACCGGTTTTGGTGTTAACGCGGATCAGTTCGCCTTCGTTTACAAAAAGAGGTACGTTAACATTGGCACCTGTTTCTACTGTGGCAGGTTTCAGGGTACGGGTAGCGGTATCGCCTTTTACGCCGGGCTCGCTGTACGTTACTTTCAATACAATTTTGTCTGGAAGTTCAACGCCCATTGGTTGGTCTGTTTCCCCGTTGATCAATACGCCCACTTCCTGGCCATCTTTCAAAAACTGCGGCGCATCGATCATGTTTTCCGGAACGGTGATCTGTTCGAAGGTTTCGTTATCCATGAAACTATACCCACTGTCGTCTTTGTACAGGAACTGGTAATTTTTCTTTTCAACCCTTACCGGGAAGATGGTTTCACCACTGTTCCAGGTTACCTCGATGGTACGGGCATTGTCGACACCCTTCAGCTTGGCCCACACCTTCGCGGCGGCACGGGCGGTTTTGTTTTGGCCGAATTCAATCACTGAGTACAGGTTCCCATCAATTTTGAGGATCAAGCCTGTGCGCATATCTGCAGTAGTTGCCATAATCTTGATTTTACAATTGCTGTTTTAAATTTCGCAGCAAAAGTAGGTATCCTGCCCCGAATTCCGAAAATTAATCATACCGGTCGCCGACCGGTTAGCTGTATTTTTCCGTGTGATGATCTTGCTCAGTTTTGCGAAAATCTTTTTGACTCATTTTCCGGTTAAGGGTTGAATCTGTTACCTTTGCCACGCCAAAATCATCTATTCATCATAAATCCAAGTACATGAAAGTTACGGTTGTAGGCGCCGGGGCGGTAGGAGCCACCTGTGCCGATAATATTGCCAGGAAACAAATCTGCGACGAATTGGTATTGGTCGACATCAAAGAAGGCGTAGCTGAAGGTAAAGCCATGGACCTGATGCAGACCGCGCAATTGGAAGGTTTCGACACACGCATCATCGGCAGCACCAACGATTACAGCAAAACTGCCGGTAGTTCCGTAGCCGTCATCACTTCAGGTATCCCGCGCAAGCCGGGCATGACACGCGAAGAGCTGATCGGTATCAACGCGGGCATTGTAAAAACCGTTACGCAAAATATTCTGCAATATTCTCCCGATTGTATCATCGTGGTGATCAGTAACCCGATGGATACCATGACATACCTGGCTTTGAAATCAAGCGGTCTGCCCAAAAACAGGATCATTGGTATGGGCGGTATCCTCGACAGCGCCCGCTTCCGGTTTTACCTGAGCCAGGCCATCGCATGCTCGCCAAACGACCTCCAGGCCACAGTTGTAGGCGGCCACGGCGATACCACCATGATCCCGCTGACACGACTCGCTACATATTGCGGTACACCTGTTTCCAATTATCTGGATGCCGAAACACTGAAGAAAGTAGCTGCCGATACCATGGTAGGCGGAGCTACCCTCACCGGCCTGCTGGGCACTTCCGCATGGTACGCGCCGGGTGCAGCAGGTTGCGCTTTGGTAGAAGCCATCGTGCGCGATGAAAAGAAAATGATGCCTTGCTGCGTGTACCTCGAAGGCGAGTATGGCCTCAACGATATCTGCATCGGTGTACCGGTGATCATTGGCCGCAACGGTTGGGAGCGCATCGTTGATTTTCAACTCAACGACGAAGAGAAAGCCGCCATGCAAAAAAGCGCGGATGCCGTTCGCAACATGAACAATGTGTTGTCGACGCTGACCATCTGATGCAGTCAAATTCTTGTTAATATTCTGCCGGGTCTTTCGATCCGGCTTTTTTTATCCTTTATGCCATGTAACATTGCAATTCATGGCCTGCATAATTTCCAGACTGCGGATCATGTAACAAGCTAAACAAATTGTATGCGGAAAATTTACTTACGTTTCCACTGCTATTTTTTGATCATGTTTGTGCTGGCACATGTAGGTGCCGCCGCACAGGATATCAACGGCGTATGGGAAGGCAATTACAAGAATTTCCTGAACATCGCCAGGCCACAAAAACTGGTGGTTGAACTGGAATTGTATAACGATTCCCTGGTCACCGGGGCTTCACACCTGTATTACAAGAACAACAAATACGAGCATTACAGGATTAGTGGCGTTTACCGGAAAAAGGATTCGACCATCCGCTTCAGTGAAGACAGCGTTATCGCGGTTAAACTTGGCTTGTTGGCTGACTATTGCACCGGTGATTATACCATGAAACTAACTGTAACGGATACACTACTTAGATTCGATGGCCGATGGAAGGATAACACAGCGAAATTTTTTGGTTGCCCTTCATCGGGTGTGTGGTTACAGAAAAGGATTCAAAAGGATAGCCTGGCGGCGAGAAGGATTGAAGCGGAATCGCTGCCCGGCATGTCTGTGAAAGATACTGCCAGGATTATCAGTCCTCCGGTTATTATTAACAGAAGGTCTGACATCCAAAGTATCATCGAAGTCAGCAAATCGGACATTGATTCCATCCGGATCGATATTTATGATAATGGTACGGTTGACCAGGATTCTGTAATGGTATACCTGGATGACCAGTTACTGGTCCCGCCTTCATTTATTTCCACTAATCCCATCAGCAGGGTCATTCAAATCGACCCCGAAAAGCCATTCGCAAAAATCAGGTTGGTGGCCGTTAGCCTTGGCAGCATTCCGCCCTGTACGGCATTACTGGTAGTTAAAACAAGAAAGAAGAGATATGAAGTTAACCTCTCGAGTAATTTTGAGTCTAACGGTGTCCTCGAATTTTTTGTGAAGGATTAAACTTGTCATTTTATTTAACAAACCATGAACACGAGGGATTTGACAATGGAAAATCCTTTCTGTATCTTTCCTTAGATATAAATAACCACACATGAGTATCCTCCGGATTTACCTGGCCATGGCATCAATGAGTGCCTTGTTGTTTTCCTGCTCGAAACAAGATATACAACCCAATACGTCTGAGCCAAAATTGATATTCAAATTCAAATTCGACAGTACACAGGTACGACTCAATAATATAGGCCAGCCTGCATCCATTCCTGCCGGGCATGCCGCGCAATCGCCTGTTTTCAGGTCGATGAGCGCGCATTACCTGGAACTGGCGCCTACAGCTTTGACCGCGCTTGGGGCCGGAAAGGTATTATATCATGCCCCCGAAGTGAATACCGGCGGAGCCAACGCCATAGATTTCAGCCAGTCGAATTTTGCCGGAAATGGAGAAACTTTTTTGAGTGTGCCCATCCGCGATATCAGTCCGGGTACCTACGAATGGCTCAGGGTTTCCCTCGCGTACCAGCAATATGATGTGAAACTGCGAGCCAGCGGCCAATCATTAACCGGTACCATATCCTCTTTTATTGGTTACAGAACGTATATCCGCGATTTCAGGGTCAGGGATTCTGTTGTATCTGTCTTTGCCAATAAAGACCAGGGATTCTGGGCATTTGAAACCTCATTCGCCGGATTTGGATTTCTGACTACGGGCCAGGCGCCTCCCGGTGCCACTACCGTACCCAACCCCATCTTCGCTACATCACCAGTTCCAGCCGGGTCCTGTGTGGTTACGGGCGCTTTCGCCAGTCCATTGCAGATCACAGGCCAGGAGCAATCCGATATTATTGTGGAAGTATCATTGTCTACCAATAAAAGTTTTGAATGGGAAGACCTGGATAGTAATGGCACATACGACCCACTCAATGGCGACCGTGTGGTAGACATGGGTATACGCGGATTAATCCCACGAAAATTATAAAGAAGATTTAAGCTGATTAGCTGACTCCAGACACTTCGCTTTCCTTGTGGATCTTACTGATCAGGCCCTGTAATACTTTGCCAGGGCCGCATTCCACGAAAGATCCCGCGCCATCGGCAACCATGGCCTGTACACATTGTGTCCATTTTACGGCGCCCGTTAATTGTTCCACCAGGTTTTTGCGAATAGAGGCAGGGTCGGCGACGGCACTGGCCGTAACATTTTGATATACGGGGCAAACGGGATGTTGAAAATTTGTTTCTTCGATGGCTGCAGCCAGTTCTTCGCGTGCGGGCATCATCAGCGGCGAATGAAATGCCCCGCCAACAGGCAATACGAGGGCGCGTTTCGCGCCGGCCGCTTTCAAGCGCTCGCAGGCCATGTCAATGCCTTGTAATGATCCGCTGATCACCAACTGGCCCGGACAATTATAATTAGCTGCCACCACCACTTCGCCGCTTTCATTGCTGATATGCTGGCAAATCTCTTCCACTTTGGCATCATCCAGCCCCAATACAGCGGCCATGGTAGACGGGTGCAGTTCGCAGGCTTTTTGCATGGCTTGTGCCCGGATCGATACAAGCTTCAGCGCATCCGCGAACCGAAGGGTTTGATTGGCCACCAGTGCCGAAAATTCGCCAAGGGAATGGCCGGCCACCATATCCGGTTTCGCATCTGGCAAAGATTGAAACGCGGCAATGGAATGTATAAATACCGCAGGTTGTGTAATATTTGTCTTTTTCAGGTCCTCATCCGTACCGTTAAACATGATATCGGATATATGAAAGCCCAGTATCTCGTTGGCTTCTTCGAAAATCAAACGCGCTTTTTCGCTTTGTTCGAACAGCAACTTTCCCATTCCGGAAAACTGAGCTCCCTGTCCGGGAAATACATAGGCTTTCTTCATTGTAAAAAGTTTATTCTGCAAATAAAATGAAAAATCCCTCAACCAACGTTCAGGGATTTAAAATAGGACAGTTTGAATCCTAAAGCCGGGCAGTTCCTGCCGGAACGGGCATCCGCCGGATTAATGCAAACTTGCGCTGATTAGTTTTAAAAATTCGCTCCTGGTTTCGTTCTTTTCAAATTCGCCAAAAAAAGCGGAAGTAGTCGTTACCGAATTTTGTTTTGATACGCCCCTCATCATCATGCAGAGGTGTGATGCTTCGATCACGACGGCCACACCAAGCGGGTTCAATGACTCCTTGATGGCCGAAAGTATCTGTTGTGTCAGCCTTTCCTGCACCTGCAATCGCCTGCTGAATACATCCACCACGCGGGCTATTTTACTCAGGCCGGTGATATAACCGTTAGGGATATACGCTACATGCGCCTTACCGTAAAAAGGCAGCAAATGATGCTCGCACATACTGTATAATTCGATGTCTTTCACAATTACCATCTCACTCACATCCTCCCGGAACAAAGCCGATTCAAGGATGCGGTTTGCGTCCATGGCGTAACCATACGTGAGGTACTGCATGGCTTTGGCCATACGTTCCGGCGTTTTAATCAGGCCTTCCCTGTCGGGGTCTTCTCCCAGTAATCCAATGACCTCACGGTAATGATCGGTAAGCTGGGATGTTACCTGCTCATCGTACTGGTCTGTTTTCTTATATGCCATTGTATTCATGTATTATTTATTTTATGATGCGGGAAACTCCACATAGTTTCTCTCGGTTTCGTAGAGCCGGATTTGCAGGTCCAGCGACGCGTCAATTTTTGGACGGAGCAAATCGTAGATCACTGTGGCGATATGTTCCGCAGTTGGGTTGAGGTTTTTGAATTCCTCGCAATCTTCGTTGAGGTTCCGGTGGTCAAAGCGGTCAATAACTTCCGCCTTAACCAGGTCACTCAACAATTTCAGGTCCATCACATAACCGGTATCCGGGTCAGGCAAGCCCGTAAGCTTTACAATCAACTCGTAATTATGGCCATGGTAATGGGGCAGGTTGCATTTTCCAAACACTTCCCTGTTTTTCGCATCATCCCATGCCGGGTTATGCAGGCGATGGGCGGCATTGAAATGTTCTTTACGGAAAACCGATACTTTTTGGATCATGGTCGGGTATATAACAGCGGTCAGGCTGGATTGTTTACCTGTGAAGGTAAAAAAGTTAAACAAAATCCGGCGGAATCATTTATTCCCCAAAATATTCCACGTAGATACGGGGTGTTTCGTAGAGTTTCAGGCTATGGAGGCTAACGCCGGCAGGCATATTGGGTTGTAATTGCGACCAGATTCCCTTGATGAGGTTTTCGATGGAGCACATCTGGCCGGCCATAAAAGGTACATCCAGGTTCAGGTTTTTATGATCGAGTTGGTCAATCACTTTTTCCTGGATAATCCTGCTCAGTTTTTTTACGTCATACACAAAACCGGTGTCGGGATCCGGGTTGCCTTTGATGGTAACATGCAGCTCGAAATTATGTCCGTGCCAGTTTTCATTCGCGCAGCGCCCAAACAGCTCTTCATTTTTCTCCCGGCTCCAGGCAGGGTTGAAGAGTTTATGCGCGGCGTTGAAATGTTCTATTCTCGTGATGTACACCATGAAAGGAGCTGTCAAATTTTCGCAAAGTTAGTCTCAATTACGTGAATTCTGCTGTTGAAATGCGAAATTTGTGCCATGCGCATACTCCTGGCAGCAGCCACAAATTTTGAAATTGCCCCCATTTTGGGTGCAGGCTATGATGTGGATACGCTGATTACGGGTGTTGGAAGCCCTTCCAGCATTTACCATCTCAGTATGCGGTTGCAGCAATCGGCATACGATTGCGTGGTTCAATTGGGCATTGCCGGCGGATTTTCGCACCAGTTTGCGCCGGGAGAGCTTTGCGTGGTAAAGGCCGATGCTTTTGGCGACCTGGGCATCCGCGAACAGGGCAGGTTAAAAACGGTGTTTCAATCCGGACTCTCGGACCCCGACCAATTTCCATTTACGGGTGGCTGGTTGCTCAACGACAACCCCATCATTCCCGCACTTCCATTCCGGCAGGTGACATCCATCACCGTGAACACCGTTACGGATGAGCTCAGCAGCATTCGTTTGCTCAGGGAAACATTTCAACCCGACCTGGAAAGTATGGAAGGTGCGGCCCTGCACTATGTGTGCCTCCAGCAAAGGGTTCCTTTTTTACAGGTCAGGGCGATCAGCAACCTCGTAGGCGTGCGTGATAAATCGCAATGGCATATGGAAGCTTCCGTACGTAACCTGGCGCTTGCCTGGGATCATATGTATAGCCGGTTCTTTTCTGCTTAAATAAAATTAAATGACGATTCAACTGGGCTTTTCGCCCTGCCCCAATGATACTTTTATTTTCGATGCACTGGTCAATGGAATGATTGATACAGGCAGCTACGATTTTAAAGTTCATTTGGAAGATGTGGAGACCCTGAACAAGTGGGCGATTGCTGGGAGGCTGGATGTAACCAAATTGAGTTATGCCGCTTTGCCGCCCGCTTTGAAGCATTACCAGGTGCTTCAACATGGCAGCGCCCTGGGACGCGGCGTTGGCCCTTTGCTGATCCGGAAAGCTGAACTGGAGCAGCCTGTGGAAGCATACGATGTAGCAATACCCGGCGAACACACCACCGCGCACCTGCTCTTTTCACTGGCATATCCCAATGCCACACGTAAAATTTTTCTTCGCTATGATGATATTGAGTCTTTTGTGCAGGAAGGAAAAGGTTTGGGCGTGATCATCCATGAAAACCGGTTTACCTACCATGGCCGGGGTCTCCACCTGGTCCGCGACCTTGGCGCTTATTGGGAAGCTGAAACCGGCGCGCCGATTCCGCTGGGCGGTATCGCTGCGAAAAGGAGCCTGCCGATGCCGGTGCGTAAGGATATTGACAGGCTGATTGGAGAAAGTATCGCTTACGCGTACACAAAATATCCTGAACTAAGTGATTATATCCGTTGCCACGCACAGGAAATGAGCGAAGACGTGATGCGCAAGCATATCAATTTATATGTAAATGAGTTCTCATCCGGACTGGGCGATGTGGGCCGCCGTGCCGTTATGACCATGCTGGATGTGTACAGCCGGGTATCAGGGGAGCCTGTAACGCAGTCGGATGAAGTTTTCGTGTAGTCATTTCCGTTATTCCCCTTTTAATGCCCTGCTGTACACATCAAGGCACCTTTTCCTGGCGAATTCATGGTCAACAATGGGTTTTGGGTACGTAAATTCATTGAATTCCGGTACCCATTTACGGATATAATTCAGGTTGGGGTCGAATTTTTTTGTTTGCAGGTATGGGTTGAAAATGCGGAAATAAGGCGCCGCGTCGCATCCGCTTCCCGCCGCCCATTGCCATCCGCCGTTATTGGCTGCGAAGTCGAAGTCTAATAGTTTTTGCGCGAACCATGCTTCACCCAGCCTCCAGTCGAGCAGCAGGTGCTTACACAAAAAGGAAGCGGTGATCATGCGCACCCTGTTGTGCATGAACCCGGTTTCCGCCAGTTCCCGCATCCCCGCATCCACAATCGGGTATCCCGTCTGCCCCTGGCACCATTTGTCAAACTCACCGTTATCCTGCCTCCATTGAATTTGGTCATAAGCCGGTTTAAAGGATTTTCCTTCACAGACATGCGGGAAATGCCAGGTGATCATATGGTAGAAATCGCGCCAGATCAGTTCATTCAGGTATGTTTCAGAAAGCGCCCTGGCTTTTCGGGCCAGTTCGCGTATGCTGATGGTGCCAAAGCGAAGGTGCACGCCCAGTTTTGAGGTGCCGGCAATGCCCGGTATATCGCGGTCCCTGCCATAGTGCCTGATCAGGTCATCGGCGACGGTTGATGGCGGATATGCCTTGCCGTTAGGTTCAAAGCCGATATCGCCGAGGCCCGGCAGGGAAGGTGCATCCCATCGCAGGAAATGCTGGCTGAGTTTCTCCGAAGGGTGCGGGGCCAGGTCCTGATCGGTCAGCCTTGCTTTCCATTTCCGGCTGTAGGGCGTGAATACGGTATAGGGCAAACCATCGTCTTTCACTACTTCATTTTTATCAAATATCACCTGGTCTTTATTTGTATGGAAGCCGATGTTTTTGTCAGATAGTATTTTCTCGATGCGATTATCCCTGTTGATGGCATAAGCCTCGTAATCGTGGTTCGTATATACGTTACCGATAGTGTACTCATTGAGAAGTTCCTTAAAGCTTTCCTCGGGTGTGCCGTGAAAAATCCTGAGGCCTGAACCTAAGGCCAGCAGTTTGTCGTGGATATGTTGCAATGCCTCATGGATGAATTGCACGCGGCGGTCGTCCTTGTCCTGCAGTTGACCGAGGATATTGGTATCGAATATGAAAATGGGTAAAACCGGCTGGCCCGATTGCAGGGCCTGAAACAAACCGCTGTTGTCGTGCAGCCTCAGGTCGCGGCGGAACCAGAAAATGGAAATGGGAGTTGACATGGATGGCAATTGTTCTGTGCTAACAAAATACTTCGGGTTTTGTTTGCCTTAATAGCCCGTGCAGTTCCATGATAGCCTGACGGCCATAGGTTTTGTTATCAATACGGCCCACCCAACGCATATTGTACATGGAATTAGACAGGAAGACCTCGCTGGCATCCATCAGCATGGAAGGTTCCATTTGTGTTTCATCCACGCGGAGCCCCATCTCCTGCATCGATTGCAGCAGGAATTGCCTCATCACACCGGCCACGCAACCTTCCTGCAGCGAAGGTGTGTACCAGGTGCCATCAATCAGCGCGAACACGTTCGCGATGCAACTGTCGGCGATCCTGCCATGCTGGTTCAGGATCAATGCGTCGTTGCATTTTTCAGATTTCGCATACAAGGCGCCCATCAGGTAAGGCAGGTAATTATTATGTTTCAGGTTGGCAAAAGTATCTGTCGATTTTCGGGCCTCCCCGTAAATGCACAGGTGGAGGCCGTTTTCATTCAGGGCTTCCTGTGTGTGCAGTGGCCAGGCCTGGATGATATAACTCGGCTTCAGGTTTTCAGGGTCAAAGAGGCCGCCATTGTTTCGGATGACCATCCAACGCACACGTGCGTAAGAAAGTTTTTCTTTTTGCAGGAGTTTCAAAGTGTCGGATATGAATACATCGGGAGTCAGCAGGCTGGGGATATCAAATTGAAGGGCATGCATGCCGGCCCAAAGCCTGCTGGTATGGGCTTCTGCCAGGATAAGACTGCCATGCGCAAATTTTATCGTTTCAAACAATCCATCCCCGTACCGCAGTCCCCGGTTATCGGCTCCTACAAGCAAACTATTTTGTTCCTGTAACCGGCCATTGAAAATGAGATGGGGCATAAGCAAAAGAAAATCTCCGCTTGAGCGGAGATGATATGGGTTGTTTACATTTCTTCGATGATCTTGTGTTTGACCGCGTACATGATGAGCCCGGCCGTACTTTTTGAGCCTGTTTTCACTTTGAGTTTATCCCGGATGGCTTCCACGGTGCGTGGGCTCAGGTCTACAATATCCGCGATTTCCTTGGTGCTTTTTTCTTCGCACATCAGTCGGAGTATGGTCATTTCCTTTTCGCTCAGGTTGGCTTCCTGTGGTTGCCCGAAAGCCGGGTTCACAGGTTCCTGGCGCTGCTTCAGGTTGGTGAGCAGGGCCTTATTGGTGAGGGAATTGAAATAGTATTCCTGTTCGAAACAGGTCTTGATGGCTTCGTAAATGATTTCGCTGTCGCTTGTTTTGGTCAGGTAGCTGTTGGCGCCCAGTTCCATGAGTTTCGTGATCATGCTGTTGTCGTCAACCATGGTGAGCATGATTACTTTGATCTGCGGGTTGATTTTTTTGATTTCAGGCAGTGTGGCGATGCCATCCATGATCGGCATCTGGATATCGAGGAGGATAACGTCAACAGGAATATTCTTGATGAGGTTGAGCAGGTGCATGCCGTTATCGGCTTCTGCAATAACTTTTATATCTTTTTTGGTGCTCAGGGCGGTTTTCACCCCTGCGCGGTACAGCACATGGTCGTCGGCTATAATGACTTTGATTGGTTCTGTTGATTCCGGCTTCATACTACAAATATGGTGTGAAATTAAATTATTTTCAATAAGTATTAATACGACAATATAACGAAGGCGCAAATCTCAAATTATTTTAACAATCAATATTGAGGGTTAATACCTGATCCGTTGGATGGGGTTTTTACTATTTCGCCGGTATTTGTCCTTTTTAACAGCTAATTATTCGTAATCAGGGGCTTATACATACCACTTTCAGGGTATTTTGAGTATTTTTCTAACCAGCAGACCCAATGGTTGGGTTTCAGCACACGGTAAACTACGATGCGGAACTGATGAGAATCATGTATGATTTACGCCCGGGGGTTGCGTTGGGAACAAAGTGCAGGAACCAAGGGAGAAAAAAACGGTGAAATTGGGGGGATTTATGCTGAAGAAAATTTAGGGATGGGTTTAATTTGGTGTTTGAAATGAAAGATAACTATATAGTAGCAACATTTTACATCGTACAAATAATTGCTGTATGCATATCAACATATTATGCAATTAGATTATTGAGATTGAAAAATGTACAGATCAATCTTAAGTTTTTTGCATTTTATCCAATCTTAACAATAAGTATTGCTATTCCTAGTATTATTCATGATTTTGCTATAAAAGATTTAAGGTCTATTAAAAATGTATTAGAAAATGTAACTCTGTTATTGCATATTTCATTGATTGGATACTTTGTTTATACATGTTTGAATAGAAGACTATTGAGGCGAATTTATTTTATTGTATTATCAAGTTTTCAACTAATTGTAATAATTTATTTAAGCTCAATTGATTTAACTAAAAAGAATTTTTTTGCTTTCGCAATTACTAATTTTGGATTAATTATTTTAACACTCTTTTACTTCATCGAAATTTTTATTAACCCACCAATACTGAAATTAATTGAGGAGCCTCATTTTTGGATTGTAACAGGTGTCTTCTTCAGTATGTCTTTATCCATACCCTTTTTTGCAACATATAAAGTTATCATGGGAAGAAATGGTGAATTTATTCAAACCTTAGTAGGTGCTTCAGTTGCACTGTCATTTATCATAATGCATTTATTTTTTGTTAAAGGATTTAAATGTTCAATCAAGAATCACAACAAATAGTAGTCTTTGTTATTTCAATTTCATTTTTAATCTTGCTATTAGCAGGATTAATTGCTTTTATGATATTTCGGTATCAGAATAAACAATTAATCTATAGTAAGGCTTTAAGCGATTTACAAACAATACATGAAAAATCAATTTTGCAAGCTCAATTGGAAATCCAGGAGCAGACCTTCGCGCATATTTCCCGTGAGATACATGATAATATCGGGCAGAAGCTTACCCTGGCCAAACTTTACCTGAATACCCTGGAGCCTGCGGGGCAAAACAGGCAGGAAAGGGTCATTGACGATACGGTTCAGATCATCGGGGAGGTGATTGCCGACCTCAGCGACCTGAGCCGGACCATGGGCTCCGAAATCATCCAGCAATGCGGTTTGATCAAGGCCATAGAATATGAAATCGGTTTGCTCAACAAAGCGGGCATCTACCAGTTAAAATTAACCATCACCGGGGAACCGGTTTTCCTGGATGCGAATAAAGAGCTGGTGCTGTTCCGCATTGTGCAGGAGTCGCTGAACAATATTGTAAAACATGCAGACGCGGTGAACATACATATCATGCTGCATTACCTGCCCGATGAATTGCGCCTCCGCGTGTCGGATGACGGCAAGGGTTTTGACAGTTCGGCTTCCTTGGAACGCGGCAACGGTTTACAGAATATGACGCGCCGGGCCCAGCTCCTGCAAGGTTCCTGCATTGTAGAATCCGCTGCGGGAAAAGGTACCAGTATACTCATTAAAATCCCACTAACAAATGAATCCACAGAAAACAACAGCCGTCATACTGGCAGATGACCATATACTGCTCAGGGACGCGTTGGCCAACCTGATCAACAGTTTCGATGAATTTCATGTTACCGGTCAGGCCGACCATGGCCAGCAGGTGCTCGATATGATCCAGCAGGGCGTACCCGCTGATATGGTGGTGCTCGACCTGAATATGCCCAAACTGGACGGATTTGAAACGGCCAGGATGCTGGCCAGGAAATACCCGGATATCAAAATCCTGATCCTTACGATGTATGACTCCGAGATCGCCCTGATCAGGCTGCTGCAGGTGGGGGTGCGGGGTTTCCTCAAAAAGGACATCCATCCTTCAGACCTGCGCAGGGCTTTGGTATCGGTTGCGGAAGGAGGATATTATTACTCGCAAAACGCAACGGGCAAACTGGCCGGATTCCTCCAGAAAAACCATTCCCGCCAACTGGCATTCGATAAAGCGATGCTGACTGAAATAGAAATTGAATTTTTGCGTAAGGCCAGTTCTGATTTAACCTATAAGGAAATAGCGCATGAGATGAAAATGAGCCCGAGGGCCATTGACGGATTGCGGGATGGCTTGTTTGAGAAACTGGATGTGAAAAGCAGGGTGGGCCTTGCCATCTACGCGGTGCGAAACGGAATTGTCAGTATTTAGCCCACCAATCCTTAGTCGATCAGTTTATTCCGCATGGCGTACATGATCAGTCCGCCGATGGTTTTGGCATTCACTTTGGCCTTCATGTTCTGCCTGATGGTTTCGATGGTGCGCGGGCTGAGGAAGATGATTTTTGAAATTTCTTCCGTGGTTTTATCCTCCGCAAGCAGTTTCAGGATTTTCAATTCCTTTTCGTTGAAGCTCACCGGTGCACTGCTCCCATAATGCTGGCGCACATTTTTTTTCTGCATCAGTTTACCCATCACCGCCTTGTTCACGAGCTCATTAAAATAGAAATCATCATTCATGCAGGTGAGGATGGCTTCATAAATTTCTTCCGGGTCCGTGGTTTTTGTGAGGTATGCGTTGGCGCCCATTTCCATCATCTTGCTGATCATTTGCTGGTCATCGTACATGGTCAGCACAATGATCTTGATGTCCTCGTATTCTTTCCGGATCAGTTGTATGGCGTTGATGCCATCTATTTCAGGCATGCGGATGTCCATCAGGAGCACATCGGGTTTTTTGATGGAAATCTTATGCATCATGTCTTTTCCATCCTCCGCTTCCCAGAGCATTTTCAGGTTTGCTTTACCGGCCAGCGCCATTTTAATGCCATCGCGGAAAATCTTATGGTCGTCGGCTATGGCAATCTTAATCAGGTTTTCACTTGACATGAGTATGAGGATTAATTTTTCCTGTTGGTTTCGGGTAAATATAATTTTTTTCCGGGATATTCTATTTGATACCCATTGAAAATGTTGATTATCAATGGTTTTTATGAAAAATCCACGTAAAATTACGGTAACCCCGATGCGTAAATGTACGCAAAAGTTTTTAACCAATGGCAGAATGTAATGTAACCTGAACCCGGAAAAGGTTGAGATGGCAAGAAATCAGGATGGTTGGGTTCCGGGATGGGGCTAAAACTGCCTGGATTAAAACTTACGTAAGGTTGCCAGGTGTGGATTTTTTAGTATTTGATTATCAATTGATTATATAGTAAATTTGACAATTCCCAGGTTCCCGGATGCAGAAAATTTTGGCTGGTTTACCCAAAATCGTAGATTTACATCGTAGTTGAGGGGGAAAACACCGTAAAATTACGATTTCACCCTCGTAAATCTACCTGATTTTTGACGGGAATTTTGGGTGTATTTTCGATGAAAACCAGTCTGGATCAGGGTTTTATACAAAAGTAAAATTACGTGTATGCGTTCTACCCCTTGCGTAAGTTTACGATTCTTAGGAAGTTTACAGTGCAATTAATCATAAACCACTAAAAAGATTGAAAATGTTAATCTTAATTGAGTCTTTCTTGAATTTCTTTTCAGTGATCTTTTAAGTAATGACGTGTTAAATTTTGATTTTGGAGGAGTCTTGATTATATTTGGCTTACAAATTAATCTGACTCTACTCTGAAATACTTAACTTTCATTACGATTTATCTCGAAATTCTACCTTTAATATTTTGTATTCTCTTTTACAAGAAATTGAATACAAAAGCATTAAAGGTTTTTTTTGTTTATTCTATAGTTTTAGCTGCATT